>Ga0070682_100000154_pt1 | contig 53052 bp, 46 predicted proteins | sample KBSC63LmetaG_FD_64668 | JGI IMG/M metagenome (GOLD analysis project Ga0070682, IMG submission 64668) | Corn rhizosphere microbial communities from Kellogg Biological Station, Michigan, USA - KBS C6-3L metaG | ecosystem: Host-associated > Plants > Roots > Rhizosphere | place: USA: Michigan...
AGCAAGCGAGCAAACAATACTTCCATCTGAGTTGCTCGTCATCAAGGCTCTCTTCGTGCAGGCTATATTCACTAAAAATGACTAGCCCGAGGCGATGAAAAGCTTCCAGCGACGTTTCAGCGTCCGGAGCTGAACATAGGCACGCGTCGTACTCCGCGATTGCGGTCCGGTAGTCTTCAGCGTCTTCCGCGTCGACCGCTAAATTCCAATGATCAACTGCGTCTAAATCTTGGGAGTTGATGAGAACCATGAGGCCTCTTTGATTAGTCGATTGGATTACCCAATTGCTGCTTGATAACAAGCGAGCATCTCATCTCTCAGACAGAAGGATAAAAGCAAGGAAGTCGAATTCTGTGAGCGTACGATTATGGACCGGCCAGATTGAGCGCGCAGACTATATCTCAGAGTTTGTTGGAGGGCAACTTTCTTTAGCTGCCGAACGCTAGGCGAACTTAGCGAGGTTCTGGATTTCCTCTTTGGCGAGGTGATAGACCGTCCAGTTGCGAACCGGCTCGGCGCCGAGATTTTTGTAAAAACCGATAGCTGCCTGGTTCCAATTAAGAACCGACCATTCCATGCGCCCGCAGTTATGTTCCGCAGCGCGTTGCGCAAGATACGCAAGCATCTGCTTCCCGACGCCGAGGCCGCGAAAATTTGCCCGTACAAAAATGTCTTCAAGATAAAGACTTGGCAGACCGGAAAAGGAGGAGTAGCTAAAAAAGTAAATCGCGAACGCGGCTGGTTCGGTTCCGGCGTATCCGATTGCGGCTTCGGCGTAAGGATGGGGGCCAAACATCGTCGTTCGCAGAATTTCTTCCGTGGCGATCACGCGGCTGGACTCTTTCTCGAATTCAGCTAATTCGCGAATGAAACTCAGGATTAACGGAACATCTTTTTCACTCGCGGGGACAATACTGGTCAGGGCGTGAGCAGACATGCGGGCACCTCCAAATGAATTGACAGCTGTGACAACGAAGCGCTGTCGCTCCGTTTATCCCAACTCCTCTGCGGTCTTCGGCCAATCGTCGCGCAAAATTCGCGAGAGAGCGCGATCCGCCAGCAATTTTCCGCCAGTCTGACAAGCGGGGCAATAATTGGTTTCGTTCGACGCGTACCGTATGCGCTGAATTTTTGAACCGCAGCGCGGGCACGGTTCTTTGTAGCGGCCGTGGACCGCCATACCTTCGCGAAATGCGGTTACGCCTTCGGGGAATGAATCGCCGGCGTCTTCGCGCAATCGTTCGACCCAGCGCGTCAAGGTGCTGAGCGTCGCAGCGTAAAGTCTTTCAACCTCGTCAGTGGCTAACTTCTGAGTGAGCTTTATCGGGGAAAGGCCCGCTTCGAACAGGATTTCGTCTGAATAGGCGTTGCCAATTCCGCTCAACAAACGAGGATTTGTGAGAGCCCGCTTCAATGTGTGGTTGCTCGATTGAAGGGCCGCGGCAAACGCGGCCTTGTTTTTCGAGTCGAACAGTTCGAGACCGCCAGGATCCAGCTCGGCGAGTCCGGCCTCTCCGCGAACAAGGTGCAGGGACGCGCGCTTTTGAGTTCCCGCTTCGGTTAGCGTGAGCGTGCCATTATCGAAGTAGAACGCGGCGACGTCGCGTTTCGAAATTTTCGCGGCGCCAGTCTTCCAGTGAAGCCTACCGGCGATCATCAGGTGGAACACGAGCCAAAGATCGTCTTCGAACCGCAGGCAAATACGTTTGCCGAGCCGGCGCAGCTCAACGACTTTTCTACCTTCAACAGTCGCTATCGGTGGCTCGGCGGTGCGAAGCAGAAACAACGAAGTTATCTGAAGACGTTCAAGCGTGCGGTTGAGGATCCGCTTTTCCAGGGCTTCAATGTAAACCACGATGTCCGGATACTCAGGCATGGATGATCGATTATTGACCGGTGTCGCTCCATCCAGCGATTGATTCCGTCGGTATTACTAATCCGGTCAAGTGCATGATTGGGACCGACTCTCGGGCTCCGGCGCCGTAAACCTTCACACCGAAATCAAAGACTCCTTCCGGCGGCGAAACGTTCTGATACCAGTTCTTCAGCGCCGGCAGAAGCGCCGACAACACTCCCCGGTCGCCGGTAAGGTGAGTGATCGTTGAAACAACACGGGCATCAAAGCATGCGCACCGCCGGCCACAGCGTAATATCGATAACTGCATTCGAAGTCGAAGGTCCGATCGGGGGCTTTCTCGAGCAGCAGCCGAAGGAGAGTCGTCAAATGTTCCTCGAGTCTTCGCGGGTGGCCACTTGGATTTTCCAACCAGTCAACTCGAATATCTTCACCGCGCCTGATAAATGTCGCGACCTTCCCAGGTGAATAATCTCTTCCGTCGGCCCACAGGACGGCATTAATAATTTCCGTGTCAAAAACATTTATGCCGGCAAGTCGGAGTTTCAATGATTCCGGCGGAGGTTCCTTGCGGTAGCTGATCCTTCGTTGCTTTTCACTCGCCTCGAGCAGAGCAAACTCCAACGGTTGCTCTCGCCAGTCAAGTGGAATGATTTCCAGCGAGTCGAGCTTGATATTGTCGGCTGTGCTTTGGAGCATCAAGATTCGCTCGACGTCCGTAATATCTTCGGAGACTTCAAACTGTTTCTGTCGCTCACCGGATGGAGAGTTCGCGTCAAGCAGCGCAGCGCTGAACTCGTAATGCGGTTGCTGTCGGAAAGAGACCGTGTAAGCGCCAATGACGGCAGCGCGAAGGCGCGTTTCTTCCGTGACAGCTTCGCCTTCCGGAAGAGGGGCGCCTGCAAAGGTCTGGTCGTAAAATATTATCCGGCCGGTCTCAAAAAGCATTCGGTTTCCTTCCTGTCATTCGCTAACTCCTGACCCTGCGTTCCTATCCCCAGAGCTTGGACAGATCCGCGACGCTGCCATTGAACGTGTCTCGGTCGCAGGCGCCAGCAATTCCCGGGACTGATCCGGACTCGGTGTATTGCCACATGGTCCAGCCGGGCCACGTTTGCGGGACCGACGGTGAGGATCCGCCGTACTCGGCGCGCCAGAACCAGCAATTCGCCAGAATAGAGTTCTGGGTTGAGCCCAGCAGACTGCCGGCCAAAGCATCGGAATAGAAGCCGGGATAGCGTCCGGTTTTGCTGTAAATTTCCTCGACGAATTGTTCGGCTTGCGCGATCGTCATCTGGCTGCTGGGATTCTGTTCGAAATCAAGGGCCAACAAGTCTTGTGGTCCTGGATTCACGACTGACAAGAAGTATTGCGCCTGCGCAGCGCCGTCTTCGTTAATGCCGAAGTGATATGCGCCCCACAAAAGGCCGGCGGCCAGCGCTTGCTGTTTACGGCCTGCATAAGTTGGGTCGGACCAGCCCGTTCCTTCGGTGGCTTTGTGTATGACCCCAACGATCCCGCTCTGCTTAATCTCCTGAAAACTCGTCACCTGGTTGAAGTGAGACAGATCGATGATGACATCCAGACCTTGAATGCTGCTCATTTGCTTACCTCCGATGGAGTCTTGCTGTGAGTTTCTTTTGCGAGCCGTTTAGATAGCTCCGCACTTATTAGACACCATGAGTTCGATTTAACACTAGACGGAGGGCAACGATCGAGCGCGGCTTTATTAAAAGTAAACAAAGACTTTTGATTCATTTGGCCAGAATGATTAAGGTATTGACGATATTCGAAGTCTGCGCTAACAAAGCGGTGCCCGAATGGTCGAGACATTCCAGGGAGTGGTGAGTACCAGACTGATGCGGGAACAATGCAGTCCCGTAGTCACCCCATCCTGCGAAAACGCCTTCGCATGACAACTCAAACCTCAACAGGAAACCAAACAGATGAAACCAAACACAAAGATTTCCATTTACCTACAGGCACTAGGCGGTAAATTCCTCGGCCCGAATGCTTATTTGACCAACAGCATAGAAGTGGACTTCACCCTGAAAGGTGGCAAAACCAAGTCCGTTACTTACGAGCTAACTGAAAACGCAAACGATGGTGGCATTGGCCCTGACTTTTTGAGCAGTTTGCCGGCAATCAACGGACAATCATCGTTCTTGCCGATCATCACTCCGCTACAAGGGAAGCCAACTCAGCCGGCAGTGAATTACCTGACTCCAAATAGTCTTACGATCCACGGGCTCACTGAGGTTGATGTGGAGACCGCAACCCTGGCAACAGTGAACGCACGAATTCCAAGGTCCAGTGGACCTAAGCTCGAACTCTCAGAGACCGTAGCACTCAACCCCAATCAACGAGAGTGTCGAGTGATAATGATCGTTCCGGGACTACTACTTGAGAAGGCGGTTCCGGCGGACATGAGTGATGGTCTCTATGTGTATGTAAAGATGATGTGTGGGTGTCCGATTACGACAGGGATAGGCAAGTCCTTCTGGGCCGCAGATGACTTCCTCGTCAGTGCGGAAATCTTTGATAGGGGTGATAGTCTGACCCGAAAGGACCTAACTTTCACTTCTGATGCTACACCTTCACTCTTTCAAGTTCTCGATGTAGACATTAACAACGTCAAGACCGTGCGGTTCTTTGCCAGACAAAAAAGCACCGGAAACATTGGCTACGTTGATGTCAAATACTAATTCACCGATACAGTACGGAAAGAAAAAAGGGGATCCCACTCTGTTGAATTTCCGCGGAGCTCGTTACGTCATTGAAGTGAGAAAGGTCTATGACGACATTCGATCCTGGAATGCTGCTCATGCTTGATGCCCCCATGGTTTTCAAGAAGAACGAAGATTAGACTCGAACAGGTATGAAGATGCCTGTCACCTCGATGACGACGATCTGGACTTCACCCACGAGCGATAGTCTTTCGGAACATCCAGCATCTTCAATCTTTTCCAGGCCCTAATCGCCTGTTCTCTGGTGGCGTCTTTTTCCGCTGCCAGGAAGTCGCTCATGAAATTGACGTATCTCGTTTGTGGGATTTGCGCGAATTTCTCGGTCTGGTTAAGTCGTACATACTCTCTGACCAGACCTGCGTAGGTGAGCTTGACGCCTTTGCTGAGTTGCTCTTCCCGCCAACGATTTAGTCGGTAGCGTGCGCCGGACTTCCGTTTCAAGCCAGGAGCGATTTTCTGAGCTTCCCGTTCGAGGAAACCCTTTGTCTCCTTGTCGTTCGTGTAGACCACGACCGGGAGATGAAGGCTCAGCCCTCGTTCTACATCCTTGATGCCCGACGCAGAGAAGTTCCGCTTGCGTGGGCTCTTAATCTTGCCAGTCCGGAGAAAGAGTTTAATGGCCCGCTCGAGTTCATCTTTGCGCAGTTTGCTTGCAAAGGGAATCCCGATCGTCTCCGCGAATTTCTTTAGCTCAGTCGCGTACCAATAGCCGTGGTCGAATTGGGCCAGGGTCATTGACGTCGATAGCTTCGTCTTCGCTTTCAAGAATTAACCTCAACTCTTGAACTTAAGGAGTTGCTCCCAATCTCGCCAACCCGGCCTTTGCAAAAGCGTTCGAGGGGTCCAACGTTTGTGCCGTCTTATAGTCCGCTATCGCCAGGTCCGTCAGGTTTTTCTTTTCGTAGACTTCGGCCCGCATTGCATAGTTCTGCGCCGTCTTAGGATCGAGCCGGACGAGTTCGTTCAGATCGGCCAGTGAGAGATCGTAGTTTGCTTTCTTGTAATAAGCGATGCTGCGATCCTTGTAGCCCTTCGGGTTCGCGGGCGCAATCTTGATGGCCTGCGTCAAATCAGCGATGGCCAGATCGTACTGAGTCTTAAAGTTGTAAACCACGGCGCGATTAGACCAGGCATCGAAGTAGTTCGGATCGGCCTCGATCGCCGCAGTAAAATCCGCCAAGGCCAGGTCGTAATTTTTGGCACGGTACTCGGCGTTTCCTCGCGCCAGGAAAGTCCTGGCCGCCTTCGGATTCAGTTGTATGGCCTTTCCAAAATCCGCCAGCGCCAGATCCGTCAATCCCTTGTCGATATAGGTATTGCCACGGTTGTGATAGAGATCCGGACTCTGCGGTGCGATTTCAATGGCCTTCGTGTAGTCAGCGATCGCGAGATCGTATTCACGCTTTTTCTGATACGCGAGGCCACGTTGCATGTAAGCGTCTGAACGGCTTGGCGCCAGCAATAATGTTTCCGTGTAGCTCGCTATTGCGGCGTCGTAATTCTGGGAGAAATAGTTTGCCTGGCCGAGATTGTAGCGGGCCTCGACCAGATTCGGATCGAGATCGCGCGCCTTCGTAAAATCGGCTATCGCGGCTGCAAAATTCTTTTTCTTGAAGTAGACGCCACCGCGATTGATGTAAGCTTTGGTGTACGCGGGATTGAGACGAATCGCCTCGTTGTAGTCGGCCAGCGCCTGTTCAGGCATTCCTTTGTCTACATAAACGAGCGCCCGGTTATGCCAAAACTGTGCATCACCTGGCGCCAACTTGATCCCCTGCGAATAGTCGGCGATCGAAGCGTCATAGTTCCTGAGCTTGCTGTATGCGAGCGCCCGCTGAAAGTAACCGTCGATCATATCCGGCTTCAGTTTTAGTGCCTGCGAATACTCGACGATCGCTTTGTCAAAAGCTCCCTTGTAGTAGTACGACTGACCGCGGTTAAACCACGCGCCCCACATGTTTGGGTTCAAACTAATGGCTGCCGAGAAACTTGTGATTGCCTGATCGTAGGCCTTCTTGTCGTAGAACTCTAAGCCCGCCTTAAAATGCTGGTCGGCTGTTTGAGCGTAGGCAGAAACCGCCACAGCTCCGACGAAAACGATCGCTAACATAAGCTTTTTCACAGGCTAATCTCCTTACTACAACGAAGTGAAATTGACATCAGGTGCGGAAGAACAGAAGGAGCCCGCGTGTTCGGCGTTCTTTTCAAAACAGGTTTTTAGGTATTCGGATTCCCGCGCGCTCAGAAACAGTGTAAGGCGTTCGATATGGCGCGGTAATTCTCGTCGGATTACGACTTCGCCGTCAAATGTCGGCGAACGAGGTACGAAGTTCATTGCGTGGAAGAGTAAACGCCCGGCAAACAGAAGGACTGTCTACCGGGCGTTAACACCGAACGTTGGTTTCGGGTTAGTGGCTGTTTGAAAGTTTGCCAATCAGCGTGAACAGTGGCAGGTACATCGCGATGACGATCGAACCGATCGTGATACCAAGAAAACCGATCAGGATTGGTTCCATCAAAGTCAGCAGGTTCGCGATGGCTGCGTCCACTTCCTGTTCGTAGAAGTCGGCAATCTTTCCAAGCATCGCATCCAGCGCGCCGGTTTGTTCACCGATGCCGATCATCTGCGCGACCATGTGTGGAAATACCTCAGTAGCTTTGAGCGGATCGACGAAGCTTTCACCGCGTTCGACACCGTTTCGAACCTTGACGATTGCCTCCTCAATGATGACATTGCCGGCAGTTCGCGCCGTAATATCAAGCGATTGCAGGATAGGTACGCCAGAAGACAGCAGGGTTGACAGAGTTCGCGAAAAGCGTGCGACTGCGATCTTTTGCAGGATCGATCCAAGGATCGGAATCTTCAAAAGTAAACGATCGATTACGTGGCGCCCGTTTGGAGTTTTATAGTAGAAGCGAATGCCGACGCCCGTAGCGATTATCGTAGCGAGAATAAGCAATCCACCCCAACCGGCGAGAAAATTACTGATGCCTACCACGATGCGCGTAGGCAGCGGTAACTGTTCGCCCGGACCAAGCAAGCCGAGGAAGATGTTTTGAAACTGCGGTATTACGACCACCATGATCACGGCCACCGCTCCAACTGCCAGCACGATTACCGCCGCCGGGTAAATCATGGCGGAGATGATGTCTCGCTTTAGTTTGACGATCTTTTCAATGAACGTGGAGAGGCGCTGCAGAATCAGATCAAGAATACCGCCCGTCTCACCAGCCTCGACCATGTTCGAGTAAAGCTGGTCGAACACTCGCGGATGACGCGACATTGCGGCCGCCAGAGTCGAACCTTCCTCGACGTCCTGTCGCACCTGCAACAACACCTGTTGAAAATATTTATTGTCCTGTTGCTGAGCGAGAATCTCGAGGCACTGGACGAGCGGTAAGCCGGCATCGATCATGACCGAAAACTGGCGGGTGAAGACCGAAAGATCCTTGGCCTTTACTTTCTTGCGGCCGCCAATCTTGGGGATGCCAATCTCTCGTCCTTTTTCCTTGACGGAGGTGAGCGTTACCTGTTCACGACGCAGAATTTGTCGCAAAGCATCGCGGTTATCGGCGACGCGCTCGCCAACGACAATTTCGTTCAGGCGATTGCGGCCTTTGAATACGTAAGTAGGCATAGCGAGTTAGCTCCAGAGTCTGCGTCTATCTGACGGCAGGTCGAGTTCCGATTGGACGCCCCTGGGCATAGGGACTCGGATGGGGTTTGTTACCGTTACCGGTGTTGAGACCGGAACCGCGGTCGATAAGCTCTTTTAGTTCGTCTACATTCGACGATCGCTGCAAGGCCGTATCGAGCGTGATCTGGCGCTTGTGATACAGGGTGGCTAAGGCCTGGTTGAACGTCTGCATTCCATATTTGTCCTGGCCAGTCTGCATCATGGAATAAATCTGGTGGACCTTGTCTTCACGAATTAGGTTTCGGATAGCGCTGTTAGGTACCAGAATTTCAAGCGCCATGGCTCGACCCGATTTCTCTGCCCGCGGCAACAGCGCCTGACAAAGAATGCCTTCCAGCACGAGCGATAGCTGCGCTCGTATCTGTGATTGCTGGTCAGACGGGAAGACGTCGATGATGCGGTTGATCGTTGAGGCTGCGGAGTTCGTGTGCAGCGTGGCGAGCGTGAGGTGACCTGTTTCTGCGATGCGCAGTGCCGATTCAATAGTTTCGAGGTCGCGCATTTCACCTACCAGCACCACGTCAGGATCCTGACGCAAGGCGGTACGCAAAGCCTCGGCGAAGCCGTGAGTGTCGGCGTTAACTTCACGCTGGTTGACGAGGCAGCTCTTGTGATTGTGCAGAAACTCAATCGGGTCTTCGATCGTCAATATGTGCTCGTGACGGTCGCGATTGATTTTGTCGACCATCGCCGCAAGCGTGGTTGACTTACCAGAACCCGTCGGACCGGTTACAAGGATCAGACCGCGGGGTTTTTCGCACAGTTGCTTAACAACTGCCGGCAATCCCAAATCTTCGAAGGCCTTAATTTCGTAGGGAATCGCGCGAAACACGCAGCCAACGGCGCCCCTCTGGTTGAACAGGTTGGCGCGGAATCGCGACAGTCCTTTCACACCAAACGAAAAGTCGAGCTCAAGGTTTTCTTCGAAGCGATGCTTTTGCGCGTCGGTTAGAACGGAGTAGGCGAGCTGCTTGGTGTCAGCCGCAGTCAATAGACGATAGCCGTCAAGCGGTTTCAGGTGACCATCGACACGGACCTGGGGGGCTGAGCCGGTGGTCAAGTGCAGGTCAGAACCGCCAAGCTCGGAAAGCTTGCGCAACAGTTCTGACAGGGAGAGTGGGGGGGCAGTTTCAGTTAAAGGCATCCAGGAACTCCTGTGGATGAAAATGAAGGGTTTTGCGGCGCTATTTTGTAATAACTGCTGCGTTGCTTTTAGCGGCGAGCGAGGCCATAAACTTCTCACCTTCGGCGGGCAAACGGTTTGAAAACTCGACCGGAGTATTCAAGGTCAAGCTATAAATTTTTCCGTCAACTTCGGCGAAATAAAAGTTCCAGGCCTTCTCTGGCGAGCGACCGTCGCTTGGTGTTTGCGCAATCACCACGAACACGCGAGCGCCGTTTACCTGACGTTCGTAATCATTGATGACCCAGCCTCCGGCGTTGATCATCTTGTCGATGGCTATGCGACGCAAATCAGAAAACGAAACGCCCGAAAGCATGGTGCGCTGTTCTCTTTGAGTCAGGTAAGACGGATTGGGACGACTGCGCGCGACAACGGTAAGTGTGCCTTGCCCCGGAATGGTGGCAGCGGCTTCCGTTCTGAATTTCAGTTCAGCTCCGTTTACAGTGGCGGTGCTATTCCAACCGGCCGGCAGCAGCGGCAAACCGGCGCTCGGCTTTTCGGGAGTAGCGATGCTCGGGATAACGGGATTAAGCGGCGCGTTGCGATGGGCCATCGCCGCCGCACGTCGTAAACGTATGCGCGCGCGATGACGTCGCCACCAGGCGCGAGAATGCCGGCGATAGCGGCGTTGCTGGGAAATGCTGCTCTGACCGAGACCGTGCGCGGTTGAACTCGCAAAGGGAAGCATGACGATAACTGAAACCAGCATCAGGAGTGACAACGTGATTGTGCGAAACATGTTTATTCCTCTTTCGGTTAGGCCACCGTTTCGCGGACTACCTCTTCGAGAGTTGTTAGTCCGGCGCGGATCTTGTGGAGTCCCGATTCGCGCAGTGTGATCATGCCGTCTTCGATCGCTTTCTTCCGTAACTCGAGCGATGAAGCGCCGATCAAAATGAGTTCGCGAATGTCGTCATTGATTTCCATTACTTCGTAAAGACCAATTCGACCTTTGTACCCGGTGTTGTTACAGGTGGCGCAGCCTTTGCCCTTGTAGGTTTTCAAGGTTTTCACTTCGTCTGCGCTAAAACCGACTTCCATGAGTGCTTCTGGCGGGGCGGCATGTTCGCGTTTGCAGTCTTTACAAACTCGACGGATCAGTCGCTGCGCCTGGATGAGGTTGACGCTGGTCGCGACCAGAAACGGTTCGATACCCATATTCATGAGGCGGGAAATCGTGGAGGGTGCGTCGTTCGTGTGGAGGGTTGAGAGTACGAGGTGGCCTGTCAGCGCGGCCTTAATAGCGATCTCCGCAGTTTCGAAGTCACGGATTTCGCCGACGAGAATGATATTGGGGTCCTGGCGAAGAAAGGCGCGCAAAGCAGCGGCGAAGTTCAAGCCAATCTGCTCTTTCATCTGCACCTGGTTGATTCCCATGAGGTTGAACTCAACCGGATCTTCGGCGGTCATGATATTGGTCTGAACCGTGTTCAGAGACTGCAAGGCCGAATAAAGCGTGTTTGTTTTTCCGCTCCCAGTTGGGCCAGTGACGAGAACCATACCGTAAGGACGTGAGATGTTGCGCTGGAACTTGACGAGCGATTCGGGTTCGAAACCGAGTTTCGTCATGTCCAGCATCAGGTTTTCTTTATCGAGTAAACGAAGCACTACTTTCTCGCCAAACAGCGTCGGCAGAGTCGAGACACGAAAGTCGAGTTCGCGGGAGCGCGCATCAACCTTAACTTTGATCTTGATGCGGCCGTCCTGAGGCAAACGTTTCTCGGAAATGTCTAACTTCGACATGATCTTGACGCGCGAGATGAGGGCGTCGCGCATTTTGAGAGGTGGTCTCATGACGTCGTAAAGGACGCCGTCGATGCGGAACCGGATGCGCAGTTCTTTCTCGTAAGGTTCGACGTGAATGTCCGAAGCTCCGCGACGCAGGGCGTCAACGAGCAACACATTAACCAAACGAACTACGGGCGCGTCTTCGCTGATTCGTGAAAGCGTTGAGAGATCGATTTCCTCGTTGTCGTCAAGGACCTCGACGTCTTCCGCACGATCTGTATCGAAGTCAATACTGTCCAACGAAACCAAATCGGCGTGCGTAATGCCGCCGTTTCCATTTTTCGTGGCCACCACCGCATCCACAGCGATTTCATCGGCAGGCATGGCGGCCAATTCGATCTCTTTCGAGGTACCGTAGTACTTCGAGATTGCCTGTTGAATGCTGGCTTCGGCCACGACCACGGGCTCAACGTTCAAGCCCGTCATAAACTTAACGTCGTCCATCGCGAACACGTTGGTTGGATCAACCATGGCGAGCGTAAGGCTGGCACCGACGCGGGAGAGGGGAAGGACAGAGTATTTTTGTGCGACTTCCTGAGGTATGAGGTGAAGCACCTGTGGATCGATCTGGAAGAGCTCCAGGTTGACGGAGGGAATGCCGTACTGTCGCGAGAGGACAGCGGTGATCATGTCGTCAGAGACCAGCCCCAACTTAACGAGATTAAATCCCAGTCTGCCCCCGTGTTCGCGCTGATAATCAAGCGCTTCACGGAGATGCTGCGGACTGATGAGATTCTCCCGAACGAGAATTTCGCCTAGTTTTGCCGACATTTGTACCCCGGTTTTTGAACTGTCTAAAAGATGATCTGCGAGAAATGGTATGCAGACTGGAAGTTAGGACTACGGCGGAACGGTGCTAAACACCGTTGGGCATGCATAGTACAAGTTCAACGATCGGGCTGTCAAGATCGAAGTTCTGGCGGGATTTGGACAAAAACTTTCACTTGATACGCGTCGCGCAAGGTCGGGTTGCGCGATTTGAATGTGGAGGGTCGACAAGGAAAGGCCGCGCCAGTTTTACGTGGTGCGGCCCTTAAGCTAGAAGGTTGTTATGGCTTTAGGGTCGACGAGTACGTCGCGGAGGGGCAGTCGTCTTTTCGGGTTTTACGTTTGCCTGATCCTTCAACGTCTCAAGAATGGCCTTGGCGTCAGCTTTATAGGGGTTCGTATCGGGGGCCTTATCGACGAAGCGGGCTAAATAGTTGGCGGCCTCCTGATATTTAGCCTGGTCGCTATTAATTGCCCCGATGTTGAAGAGAGATTGTCCCGCCCGCAGCAAGGCATCCAGGTCATCCGGACTCCCTTCCAGTATTTTTTGATACTCAACGAGGGCACGGTCAAAGACGTTGGAGTCAAACAGCATCCCGGCCAGGTCGCGCTCGGCCTTGGCTTTTTTAATGGCGTCAGTTTCCGCTGCAATGTACTCCTGGTAAGCGGTGACGCCTAGATCGACTTGGGTTTGATCCACCTTACTCACAAAAAAACGAGTCGCATCCGCGCGAGCAAGTAGCGCGAAGTAAAGATTATTCTTGGCACTTTGCGCCGCCGTCGGATCAGTCGGCGCCGGCATAGCTTTAAGCATGGTCACAGCCTTAGCTCCAGCTTCACTCGCCATCTGCCAATCTTTCTTCGCCGACTCAATGCCCGCAGTTTTGGCTGCATCATCGCCAGCCTTGACGGCATTATTAAACTTATCGACCGCCCGAGCGTTGAGCGCCATCGATTTGTTGGTTAGTAATGCGGGCGCGCCCGGATGTTCCGGATCAGCGGTCAAGCCCTCGTCATATTTCGTGATGGCGACATCATAATTCTTAAGTTTCATTGCCTCGTTGCCGGCCTTAAAGGCCTGTTCAACGATCGCGTTCGAAGCCTGGATTTTCTTGTTGCCCTCTTCGATTTCAGCATTCTTCTTCATCAATTCAGCGCGCTTGGCCTTGTCTTCCGCGCTTTCACGTCCGCCGGTTGCACCCGCGGATCCGCTTGATGCCATGAGCGTTTTGAGCTCGTCGCCGGTGAGCCGTTTTCCGTCACCTGGCAACAGTTCGACGCCGTAGTCAACATCGCGTCCGGCTTTGACACCGGGCTGCCAGTAGGCTTGAGCTCCCGGCGCACTCGCGACAATCACGTAGTCGCCGGTGTAGGTAAGTCCCGCATAGGCGAACTGACCTTTCTTGTCGGTCTTAGTTGTGAACGGCGTCTTCGTAGCAATATCCACGCGATAGACGTCAATGACGGCCGCAGCAACTGGTTGAACCGTGCCGTCGGCCTGCTTCATCGTCACATGTCCGCGGAGTTGTCCCGTTTGGGCAGAAGCTAGTATTGAAAGTGAGATGACCAACAACGAACTGGCCAGCACAGGCAACAGATATCTACGAAACATCTAAGATTCCTCCAAGGATATGCACACTTGATTTGGAAAACCGGGAGAGCCGATAGGATGCGTCGGCTCCCTGGGTGGTTGTAATTTAGTCGCCAGGAACAGGTTAACGTTAATAAGCAAACCGGTTACTGTCAAGCACATAACTAATCGGATCCGTCACGCCGGCGAGACGAAAAGCGCGCAGGCGCAAAGCGCAGGAGTCGCACTCGCCGCAGGCCTCAACAGATTCTTGGTAACAGGACCAGGTGAGGTGAAGGGGCGCGTTTAGCTCCTGGCCCTGACTAACAATTTCCGACTTTCTTAGGTCAATGACTGGAGTTCGAATCTCAATCCGGGTTTCGGGTTTTGTACCCCGCCTGATTACCTCTTGAAAAGCTTCGTAAAACTCAGGCCGGCAGTCGGGATAGCCTGACGAATCCTCTGCCACTGCGCCAATGTAAATAGCCTCGGCGCCGACAACCTCCGCCCAACTGGTGGCGACTGCTAACAGATGGGCATTACGAAACGGGACGTAACTGGTTGGAATGCCGGAAGCAGACAAGTTCGCTGTGCCAACCGGAATGTTTGGATCAGTTAAGGATGAACCACCGATTTTGGCCAGATGTTCGAGCGAAACGACCAGTCGTTTTTCGACGCCGTAGTAATCGGCAATTTCTGCAAACGCGCGGCGCTCGCGTGCTTCGGTTCGTTGACCGTAGGAAACGTGAAGGAAGGCGAGCGCATCTGCTTCTTCGTTAGCTATGGCAGCCGTGACGCAGGAATCCATGCCGCCAGACATGAGACAGATTACCAGTGACGGCTTATCGAGCTGCGACTCCGGTAATTCATCAACTGCGGAAGATGTTTCGCCGCTTCCACCCATTCAGACTCCGTGCACTTCCGGGCCCCAAATGTACTTGTGAAGTTGCAACTGCATACGCACGTCCATCCCGCTTTCCGTGATCCACTGCGCCACTTCTCGCAAGTCGACCGCTCCCCAGACGGGGGAAATCAGAATCGCTTTCGCTCGCTTGTCGAGTTCGTATCGTTGCATGACTTGCAGCGCGTAGCGCCAGTCCTGCAAATCAGCCACGACAAACTTCACTTCATCTTTATCGGCGCGTAATCGGTCGAGGTTTGGCCAGTGGTTTCGTTCGGCTTCACCCGATGCCGGACACTTTACATCGAGAATCACACAGGCACGTGGATCGACGCCTTCAGTCGATACGAAGCCGCCCGTTTCAATTAATACTTCGTAGTTTTCACTGCATAACTCGTGAATGAGCGTGAACGCTTCTCGCTGGGCCAGCGGTTCGCCACCCGTTACCTCAACGAGCCCGCAGCCGAACCCGCGCACCTTATCCATCACATCGGCAAGGGTGAAATGGTCACCGCCACTAAATGTGTATTCGCTGTCACACCATACGCAACGCATTGGACAACCGGTCAGCCGCACAAATGTACAAGGTCTCCCGGCGTGCGTTGACTCGCCCTGAATCGAGTGAAAAATTTCGGTGACTCGTAACATTTAAGCCTGAACCCGGGCAAACGCGTCGCCGCTGTTAGACGCTGCGCATCATCACAATAGTTCTGGAAATCGAATCTAGCCGACTGGTTAACGGGTGTCAAAGAACCAATTAAGTTGAGCGCCCGCGGCAACGCGGGCCATGTTCCTACATCCAATACGGCGGTCTTCTGCCCACGCCACTTCGGCCGCACGTGTTAGCATAGGAGCCCAGGTCAAGTTCCCTCGTGAGTCAAAGAACAGAGCCATTCGCTAACGAATTCGCTGAAGGCGCCCGCAACTTAATTGCGCGGGCTGCGGATTCGTACGGCGTCGCCCAGGAAGTCTTGATTCCACGTATCGCCGCTTCAGTTCACAAATACATTTTGCGAGATGATCCGACGGCTTCAGCCGGCGTGATTACTGACTTCATTGCCAAATTGCAGGCTGACGATCTTTGTCTGATCGTTGCGTGCGAGCAGGGTGTGCAAAAGGCCTGGACCGATTTAGTCGAACGGTTTTCGACGACCGTGCGCTCGGCGGCCCGCTCGGCAAGTTCCAACGAAGAAGGCGCAGAAGATTTGGCGCAGTCGATCTGGGCAGAACTGCATGGCTTACGTGTACGCGCCGACGGCAGGCCGGCAGGAAAGTTGGCCTACTATTCCGGGCGCGGCTCGCTAGCCGGCTGGCTGCGCGCAGTAGTCGCACAGCTTGCAATCGATCAGCACCGCAAGCAGTCTCGCCTGGTTCAGACCGAAGAAGACAACGACTTTGACCGCATCATTCAAAGCGGTACTGAAGACAACTCGTGGGCGGGCCATCATGGCGCAGTGAGTCCGGAGGTCGAAATTTCGACTAAGCTGGCGGGAGCGCAGATGCAAAAGGCTTTAGCGAAAAGCATCAGCCAATTGTCAGCTGAAGATCGTTTGCTGGTGAAGCTCTACTATTTCGACGGCCTGCGGTTGCGCGAAGCTGGCGCCGTGCTTGGTGTGCATGAGGCAACCGCGAGCCGCCGGCTGACGCGGGTTCACTCTGAAATCAGACAGGAAGTAGAGCGAAGCTTAATTGCACAGGGTTGGACTAAGGTGGAAACTGAGAAAGCGTTTTCGGAAATAGCTATGAACCTTGAGACTGATCTGGAGCCGTTATTAGCAAGCGAAAGCGTTTCAGTGAACAAAGAAAAGGAAGTCGCAGGCTGATCGTAATAATTTCAGGTTGCGTTGCGAACAATTGCTGCAAGCCGGAAGAGTTGGAAGCGTTCTTCAATGGGTACAAATTAGTAGATGAACGAAGCTAACAAAAACGAGGTCGATTTGCTGCTGCGCTCCTTTGCGCAGGGGCGAAACGAGTCCGCGCCCGGCGGTTCCGACCACTTGGATGCAGACGAACTCAACGCCTACGCCGAGGGCCTGGTGCCTCCGGCCGCCCGCCTTCGTTACATCGGACATCTGGCTGACTGCTCGTCGTGTAGGGGAATCGTCGTGGGTTTGACTCAAGCTGCGGGAGCAGTTACTCACCGTGAACCTGTCACACAAGCGAACAAGGTTGGATTCTGGCAAAGCGTCTCGACGTTCTTCTCGTCGCCGGCGCTGCGTTACGCGGTGCCGGCCCTCGTTCTGACCATTGTCATTGGCATTGGCTTGCTGGTTTTCAAGCAACAGCGGGATTCGCAGTTCGTCGCCATGAATCGACCCGAGAACTCAGCACTGCCTGTGAACGGCGCGCAGCCTGCTGCACCGGTTGAACCCTCGCCGGCACAAGTTGCACCGCCTGCGGCCGCGCAGCCGACGGTTGGCGTAACGGAGGCCGACAGAAGCAAGACACAGGATAAAAAGACTGTGACTGAAGTCCCACCCGCAACAGACGCGACGGTCGCGAAAGCTGCAAAGGGCCGCGACGTAGCGGCGGGAGATAGTGGTGCGGGAGTAGTCGGGCAGTCGCAGCCTGCGCCCGCGCCGGCGCCGGCGAAGGCTGCGGAGGCAGGAGCCCCCGCTGAAGTTCAAAAGTTAGGAGAATTCGCCCGCGAGCCACTTACCAAACAAGAGGTGGCAGAACGCGCGGCGCGGGAAGAATACAAAACGAAGGACGACGAAGATATCCACGGACCAAACCGCGCACGAAACGCGCCGATGTCCACCGCTCAACGCGCGGGGGACCTGATGAGCCGCGGTGGACCCAGCGCCAACAAGAACAACACGAATGAAGGTGAAACCCGCACCGTGATGGGTAAACGCTTCACACGAGGCAGCGCCGGCTGGGTCGATACCGAATACGAATCACAAGGCCTGACGAGGCTTACTCGGGGTTCAGATCGCTATCGCGCTCTGATTGCCGATGAGCCTGGCATCGGCACTATTGCCGAACGCCTCGATGGCGTTGTTATCGTGGTTTGGAAGGGTCGGGCCTACCGCATTCAATAATCGCGAACGCGCAGCCGAGTAGTTTTCTTCGAGACAGGCAAGGGGCTTGTCTCTTTTGCTGTCAGCGCCGGGTAGTGTCCTGGTGTGCGTTGCTGACGACCGGGCAGGAGCCCGACCGTCAGGGAGGGCTTTTCGTCTGCGCCTACAAGCCCTCCCTAACGGTCGGGCTACTGTCCCGCCTGTTCGCCACTTCTCGCAAACGCGACTTCAGGACACCACGCAACGCGGAACGATCTGTCCCCCGCAATGCTCGTAGTGATACATTACGCAGTCTGCCAGATTCGGTAAGTCCTATCAGGAGGCGATATGTATTGTCAGACCTGCGGTAATGAAGTTTCACCGGAAATAAAATACTGCAATCGTTGCGGCGCGAATCTGTCGACGACCTTTGAGAGCAGTCCACCACCAATGAAACCGGTGAGGCTCGCGCTGCCTGCAATAGTGTTAGGTTTGATGATCACCATCGGTATCGGAATTATTTTCAGTAGCGCCAGCGAATTAGCTGAGCGGCAGGTTCATTTTGCGGCGATTACCTGGATGGTGATTTTTGCTCTCGCAACCTTGTTTGGTTGCACAGCTCTCGTGCTTCGCTTTTGGTTGAAGGTTATGACGATGAATAGAGAGATGTATCAGCAGCAGCCCGCGCAGCCGCGGGAGATGGCACCACCGCGCCAACAGTTTCAACAGCGCCTCGAGCCCATGCCGAGTGTCACTGAGCACACAACGCGAACCTTTAGCTCCGTTTACCGCGAAGATTCCGATCCCAACGCCCGCTGATTGAGTCAACTAATGGAACTTCATCATCGCCAATTAACTGCCGTTATTCTTTCCTGTCTAACAATCGCTGCACTATCGGTCGGTAGTAGCCCCGCATCGGCCAATCGAGTGCGACCCGTTTCCACGGCTATTCGGCAGCCGCAGATTATTCGCATCGTAAAGGAAATCGATGCCCGTAACATCGAACGTACCATCCGCAAACTGGTGTCGTTTGGTACTCGCAATACTTTGTCTGTCCAGAACGATCCAAATCGCGGTATCGGCGCCGCCCGCGATTATTTATTCGCGGAGTTTTCCAAAGCTGCTGAACAATCCGGCGGACGAATGACCGTCGAGAAGCAAACGTTTGAACAACCCAAAGCGGCCCGGGTTCCAACGCCGACGATGATCACGAATGTGGTGGCTACCTTGAAAGGTACGCAGCCGGAGGCCGCGTCGCGCACCTACATCGTTAGTGGTCACTATGATTCCATGTGCGGAAGTCCGACCGACGCCGTGTGCGACGCGCCCGGAGGCAATGACGACGCTTCAGGTACAGCAGCTGTTTTGGAAATGGCTCGCGTGATGGCGAAGTACGAATTCGATGCCACCATTATTTTCATGGCCGTCGCCGGGGAAGAGCAGGGTCTACTAGGCTCGACGTACGCAGCGGAACAGGCGAAGAACCGGGGCGTTGACGTCGAAGCGATGTTTACGAATGACATAATCGGCAATTCGCTTGGCGGTAACGGAGTTCGCAACACCAATACAGTGCGTGTGTTCTCGGAAGGCGTTCCGTCGAATGAGAAACCCGAAGAAGCGACGGTGCGGCGCGGCGTCGGTGGCGAAAACGATTCCACCGCTCGTCAGCTCGCGCGTTTCATAAAAGAAACCGGAGAGGGTTACGTGCGCGGCATGAACGTCATGATGGTGTACCGTCGCGATCGTTACTTGCGTGGCGGAGATCATATCCCGTTTCTCGAACGCGGCTTCCCGGCCGTCCGGTTTACCGAGACGAACGAAAACTACAATCACCAACACCAGAATGTGCGAATGGAAAACGGCGTGCAGTATGGCGATCTGCCCGAGTTTGATGACTTCAACTACATCGCCAACGTGGCCCGCGTGAATGCGGCCTCACTGGCTGCCCTCGCGCTCGCCCCGGCGCGCCCAAAAAATGTCGCCGTGTTGACGACGCGATTAACAAACGATACCGATCTTAAGTGGGACGCGAACAAAGAACCGGACGTGATGAGCTACGAAATCGTTTGGCGTGACACCACTTCACCGGTTTGGACAAACGCGCGCGCGGTAGGCAAGGTTACAAGTTTCACAATGACGGGCATGTCGAAAGACAATTATTTCTTCGGGGTGCGGGCGGTTGACAGACAGGGCAATAAATCACCGGCGAGCTTTCCGCATCCGGTGCGCTGAACCGCTCAGCCAACGCGTCGAGACTCTTCGCGAGGGGACTAAGGGCAAAAAATGTTTTCCTGGTTTCGCTCGCAAGCGAAAGCTCACGGCCTCCTGAAGGCTACGCGTTTGCTCGCGCGCGTAGTGCGCTATCGTCTTCCAGTTGTTATCAGCAACGATCTGTTGCCCGCCACTTTGGAGTGCCCCTGTTGCGGCTGGCAGGGCCGCCGTTTTTTGGATTACATCGAAGTCGGATACCACATTCCCAACGCGGCCTGCCCTGAATGCGACAGTCACTCGCGACATCGAGCTTTCTTTATTTGGTTGAAGAACGAATTTCGGATCGCCGACAAAAGCGGGCGCGCTTTAATCTTCGCCCCCGAACGAGCGCTGCTGCCAATTTGGAATGGAGCGCCCCACCTTGAAATCATCAAGACCGACCTTCACGCCGAACGCGATGTCGATATGCTTTCTGACATAGCGCGGCTTCCAATTGCAGATCGATCAGTCAGTTTGATCTGGTGCCATCACGTGCTGGAGCAGGTGCCGGACGACAAAGCGGCGATGAGAGAGTTGTTGCGAGTTTTGCAGCCTGACGGAGAACTAATCATTTCCGCCGGCTCTACCGGACGGCTCAAGACTGAAGAATTCGGGACGGCAAATCAAATGTTTTCCGGCAACAGGCGCGTTTATGGAGCGGACTTCGGTGAACGGTTACAAGCAGCCGGCTTCAACGTCCTGCCGCAGACTTACAATCTAACTGATACCGAATTGAAGCGTTACGGGATATATCCGGAGACGTTCTATCGCTGCACGAAAGGTGCTTAAAAAGTTTTCGGACTACATTTTTCGGCAATCATGGGGTCGTAAGCGCTAGCCGATCGATCGGCTTTTGCTGGAACGCGATTGAAACGATTGAGGCTGACGGTGATGCGGTTGTGCCACCGTGTAAGGCCGGACACGCGAGCAGCAAAAGTGGGCAGGTCGTCGTCCGAGGCGATGACGGTTCGTCGTAACTCAAACAGATTTGTGTCCGGACCGTTTTGTCCAAGTTTCGTTGTGACCGCACAGGAGTATCCGACCGACCGGGCCATCGCAGAAACGGTGGCGGACGTTCGACCGTGCGGGTACGACACAGCAAACGCCCGCGAGCCTAAATTCTGCTTCAGCATTTCCAACGACTTTTCCAATTCGGTGTGGGCTTCACCGCCGGGAATGTCGGGCAGCGCAGAGTGCGTGCAGGTATGAGAGCCAATTTCTATCCCAGCGTTAATGAGCCGTCGCATTTCTGTCCACGACAGGTACGCGTCATCGTCCTGAGGCTGCCAATGACCGTTCAGGTTTGACTGCTCCTGTGTAAAGTTCTCTCCGGTGACAACAAAGGAGGTCGCCGGTATCGAACGATCGAGTAACAACGGCGCCACGACCGTCAGGAAATTCCTTACCCCGTCATCAAACGTCAGAATCGCGGTATGAGCCGGAAGCTTTTGGTTCTCGCGATGTGCGCGAACAAAATCTGATAGTGAGATTAGGTGGTAGTGACGTTGAAGGTAATCGAGTTGCTCTACGAACGATGCCAAAGGCAGATGCAGTTTGTGTGGATCGTTCGACTTCGGTTCCGCTTGTTTGGTTACGCTGTGGTAACAGAGGATCGTTACGTGATGACGGTTAAACCACGCGATCACGCGCGTAAGACGGGTAACGAACAGGAAGGCAAAGAGAATATTTTTTGTCACGTGCTGCTAAGCGGCACCGTTCAAGTTCGTACTACTTCAAATTGGAACCCGCAGCTCTGGCAAGTGAACTGCGGATGCTGGAAAACGTACGGTCAATCCGGGGAGCAAAGGCTACTACAACGGTGCCCATCGTACAAGCTCACAAAACAAAACGCACCGGTTCAGTTTGGTATGTTCGTCAACGATTAGAGGCAAAATCAGAATCGGGAGCGGTAGCGACCGGACAGAGATGCAACGAGGAATAACAGCCGAATATTCGAAGACTTATTCGTTAGAGTTGAGTGTTTGGCCGGTCGCTACCGCTGCCGGTTCTGATTTTGTCTGCTTGTCGCATCAAATTTCCACTAAATGAAACTGAACCGGCACCAAACAAAACGCAGTACCCTGATTTGATTTGTAACGCAAACGGTTAGTTTGCGGAGCGCGCTGAACGCCTCGTATCAACGCAAACTAACAGTTTGCGTTACAACTTAGCGCACCAAACAAAAAAGGCGTTGCATCTTGCCAATGCAACGCCCTTACCCAGAAATGGAGCCTGGGGGAACTATCAGTCGACGTCTCTTTGCCTGATTCGTCGCTAATCGTTCGAGGTTTTGACGCACTGATTGCCGCTGCGGCCGAAGTTTTTTCCAAACTTTCTGCAGCGGTGGAAATTTTCTCAACCCGATGAAGTGGTCTCGCGTCTAAATCATCGTAGTGAAATCACCATCACACGTTTCTGTCTGGGTATAAAAATGAAATATTACAGAGGCCACCAACACTCGCGGCATTTAAGTCTTCAGTCCCTCGTTTCTTTAATTGCAGTTGCAGCCATTTTGTTCAGCGGAGCGCCCGTCGGAGCGCAGCGTCAGGCGATAACATCCGCCGCCGGCCTTCGAGAAGAGCAGCGCATTTTGCATGTGCTCAACCGGCTTGGCTTCGGCGCTCGACCGGGCGACGTCGCTTGCGTGAAGGCCATGGGCCTGGAGAACTACATAAAACTCCAATTGCATCCGGAAGAGATCCAGGACGCGGTCGCGGAAGCGAAGACAAAAGACCTCGCCACCTTAGGACTGACGACAGCGGAACTCTACGAGAAGTATCCGCAGCCAGGACAGTTGTTAAGACAACTTGAACGTCGTGGCGAATTGCCCGCCGGTCTCGCCGAGGCTCGCGAGAATCGCGTCAAGGGTGGCGCTAACGCTGCGCCGGGCGAAACGATGGAGATGAAAGCGGACGCCGGCGCCAAGCCCAATGACACACCGAATGAGAACCCCGCGCCGGCTGACAATCAAAAATACCGGCAGGCGTTGCGCGCCTATTATATGGAGAACGGCCTGCAACAACCGCAGCGCATAACCGCTGAGTTGCAGGCTTCGCGAATTCTGCGCGCCGTTTATAGCGAACGACAGTTGCAGGAAGTAATGGTCGACTTCTGGAGCAATCATTTCAATGTGTTCGCCGGCAAGGGCGCCGATCGCTGGTTGCTCGTGTCTTACGATCGCGACACGATTCGTCCCAACACGATGAAGAAGTTTTCTGACCTGTTGTTGGCGACCGCGAAGAGTCCGGCGATGCTGTTTTATCTCGACAATTTTCAGAGCGTCAGTCCCGACGCTCAGCTGGGTCAGGGAAATCGTCCGCGTAACCGCCCGCCCGGCGGAATCTTTGGCCAACTACTAAATCCGAACCAGCGAAGAGACCAGAACAACGCAACGGCTGCCCAGAATCCAGCCCAGCGTCAACGCCGCGGGATTAACGAAAACTACGCGCGCGAGTTGATGGAGTTGCATACCCTGGGAGTTGATGGCGGTTACACACAGAAAGACGTGCAGGAGGTTGCGCGTTGCTTCACCGGCTGGACAATCTTTGCTCCCAGAGGCGGAGCAGCCGCCGCCCAGGCGATGCTGAATGGACCCAGGGCGGAAATGTTGCGTGAAAATGCGGGCAAGTTTTTCTTCAACTCACGCGCGCACGACGATGGCGAGAAGAATGTGTTGGGCCACAAAATTCCTGCGGGGGGCGGGATGAAAGATGGCCTGCTCGTGCTCGACATCCTGGCGCACCATCCAGCTACGGCGAAGTTCATCGCCTCCAAACTGGTGCGGCATTTCGTTTCCGACGAGCCACCGGTCGATCTAGTCACACGCGTGGCTGCGACGTTCACAAAAAGCGACGGCGATATTCGCGAAACGTTGCGGGCGATTTTTTCCTCGCCGGAATTCAATTCGCCGCAGTCGTACCGGGCGAAGGTGAAGCGTCCGTTTGAGTTGGCCATTAGTGCAATTCGAACGCTCGGGGGCGAGACGACCGGGGGACCGCAGCTGCATCAGTGGATCGCGCGCATGGGCGAACCGCTTTATGGGTTTCAAACACCAAACGGCTATTCCGATAAGGCCGAGAGTTGGGTGAACACTGGCGGCTTACTGGAGCGACTGAATTTTGGCTTGATGCTCGCGAGCAATCGGATTCCTGGTACCCGAGTCGATCTAAATAAATTCCTGCCAGCGACGAATGGCGAAAGCGACAACGCCCAAATCATGAATCGCTTTCTGGACGTAATCGTCGCTGGTGACGTTACCGCCAAAACAAAAGCCGCGTTGTTGCTACATCTGAACGACGCTACGCCGATTACGATTCCAGCAGCGCCGGCGGCAAGCAACGGAAATGTGATGGCAAACGATTCGATGGAAGGTGCAGCGGAGTTTCGTCCCCGTCAGCAGCGCCAGCTTGCTCGTGCCGATGCGAACATCACAGATCCGATGACGAAGATGGTGGGATTGATTTTGGGTTCACCGGAGTTTCAAAGGCAATAAAAACTTGTCCGACAAGCTTCAACTTGTCGTGTCTGTTAAAGGAAAACGACAACCTGAAGTTTGTCGGACATCTGGAGTTAGTTATGAACCGTAGATATTTTCTTAGGTCAGGCGGTATCGCGCTCGCGAGTTTTGGCTTAGCCAGCGCTGCACCGTCGTTCCTGCAACGAGTCGCACTTGGCCAAACCGACAACAGCTTAAAACGCGGTCGACGCAAGACTCTGATTGCGATTTTCCAACGAGGTGCGGTCGATGGGCTGAACATGGTCGCGCCGCACGGTGAGCGCGCTTATTACGATCTGCGACCGTCAATCGCGATTGCGCAACCGAAAGTCGGAAACCCGGAAGCCCTGATTGATCTTGACGGGTTCTTCGGTCTCCATCCGTCACTCGCGCCGCTGAAGCCGATCTGGAATTCGCAACGTCTGGCGATTGTGCACGCGGCGGGATCACCCGCGAACACGCGTTCCCACTTCGATGCGCAGGACTACATGGAGTCGGCGACGCCTGACGTGAAATCCACTGGAGACGGTTGGCTGAATCGTTACCTGCAAACTAAAAGCGACCCGCAAAAGAATTTGATCCGCGCTGTCTCGTTCACGCAAACGATGCCGCGCGTGTTGCAAGGCAAGGCGCAGGCGCTGGCCATGTCGAACCTTTCTGATTTCACCATTCGCGCCGGACGTAGCTCCGCAAGCGTGCAGGGTGGATTCGAAGCGATCTACGGACAAACCGTGAATGATGTGCTGGTGGGCACCGGCAAGGAGACGTTCGCTGCGGTCAACTATCTCAAGGAGGTAAATCCGGCGCAGTATCAACCCGAGAATGGCGCGCAGTATCCGCGCACACCTTTTGGCAATTCGCTATTACAGATTGCGCAATTGATTAAAGCGGAGGTTGGACTCGAAATAGCCTTCACCGATGTTGGCGGATGGGACACGCATGTAAACGAGGGTGGGGCGCGCGGGCAACTGGGCAACCTCCTGGGCCAATTTGGCAGCGCGATCGCCGCGCTTTATTTGGACCTCGGCAAACGCATGGATGATGTCGTGATCCTGACTATGTCGGAATTTGGCCGGACCGCACGGGAGAATGGCAATCGCGGCACGGATCATGGTCATGCGAATGCCATGTTCGTGCTGGGGAACGCGGTGCGCGGCGGAAAAGTTTATGGACAATGGCCAGGACTCAAGTCTGACCAACTCTATGAAGGACGCGATGTGGCGCTGACGACTGACTTTCGCGACGTGTTTGGAGAAATTGCGCAGCGACACCTCGGCGTTTCAAATGTGCAGCCTGTGTTTCCAGGTTACGAGACGAGCGCTTCGAAATACAAAGGCTTCCTACGGTAAGAACGGGAAAAGGGGAAAAGGGTAAAGGGGAAAAGGGGAAGGGCAAAAGGGGAATGGGGAAAGGTTAACGGGAAGAGTCGATGGCGAGAAATGCCCGAACGTGTGTCTCCCGTTCACCATTTTCCTTTCCCCATTCCCCCCATTCCCGTTTCACCGTCGCCCTTTCACCATTCCCCCGTTCCCCTTTTCCCCCGTCCTTCGGTTCGTCTGCCGAACCGGTTGATCACATAAAGCATAACTACAGCGATGAGCGACACGATCACGGCCAGCGTCAGTGCTTCGTTATCGCGTCCCGCCTGGACCGCGTCGTAGATAGCGACTGACGCCGTCTGCGTCCGTCCGGGAATATTTCCCGCGATCATGATGGTTACGCCGAAGTCGCCCAGGGCACGTGCGAATGCCAGTGCGGTTGCCGCGAGCACTCCGCGCGAAGCCAATGGCAGCGTGACGCGAAAGAAGATCATGCGGCTGCCCAATCCCAGCGTGCGTGCCGCTGCCTCAAGCTCTGTATCGACTCCTTCAAAAGCGGCGCGCAAACTCTTAGTCACCAGCGGTAGCGCATGAATTGTCGCGGCGATGATGGCCGCGCCGACCGTGAAAGTCAGTCGGATCCCCAGGCGGTGATAAAGAAACCCGCCAAACCAGGAATGTGTGCCGAGCAAAACGAGCAGGTAATAACCGAGCACTGTCGGTGGTAAAACCAGCGGCAGGGTTATCAGTGAATCGATAACGTTACGGCCGGGAAATTGTTTGCGCGCGAGCAGCCACGCGAGTGCTGAGCCTGCGACCAGCGCAATGAACGTAGCCGCGCCGGCAACTGCAAACGAAAGCTTGATGGGGAACCAGTCGATCATCGCCGCCGCGCATGTTAACGCAGAGTCTTTGCAATTGCCGATTGCCGATTTATTTTTCGGCAGTCAAAGGTCCATCCGCTACCACGGTGGTACGGACCTCACTCCGCCCGAATTAGCCGCCGAGCAATGTGGTTTACCGGCAGCCTTGCGGTTACAATCACCGTCGTTCTACCAACCAACAGCGCTTGCCCGCGCGCCAACCGCATGGCGGTAGCAGATCGCCACAGCATCAGGTGATGAATGATTGATTTCAGCGTTTCCCCCGAGCTCGAAGCAATCCAACAACGCACCACGGCTTTCATGGAGGAGTTTGTCTATCCCAACGAAAGTCTGGTCGTTGAGGATGAAGGTATTCCGATCGACCTCGAACGGGAACTTCAGCAGCGCGTAAAAAAACTTGGATTATGGGCGCCGAATCTACCGCCCGAGTGGGGCGGCATGGGTATCGGTTACATCGGTCAGGCACTGATGAACGAGATTATCGGCCGGTCAGTCTTTTCGCCGCGCTTGTTTGGTAATGCAGCCCCGGATGCGGGCAACGCAGAACTGTTACTGGTCGCTGCAAGCGCCGAACAAAAAGAAAAATACCTGCGACCGTTGGCAGCGGGCGAGGTACGTTCGTGTTTTGCCATGACCGAACCAGAGGTTTCCGGTTCTGATCCCACGGGACTGCAAACTACGGCGGTGCGAGACGGTGGCGATTGGGTGATCAACGGCCACAAGTGGTTTACGAGCGGTGCGATTGGTTCGTCATTCGCGATTGTGATGGCGGTAACTGATACTGCCGCGCCGCCACACGCACGCGCTTCCATGATTTTAGTTCCCACCGACACGCCTGGCTTCAACATTTTGCGTTCGGTTCCGGTGATGGGCTCGGGCGGCGTCGGTGGTCACTGCGAAATTCGTTTCGAAAACTGTCGCGTACCGGCAACAAATCTGCTGGGGGAAGCAGGGCAGGGATTTAAGCTGGCGCAGTTACGCCTTGGTCCGGGACGAATCCAACACTGCATGCGTTGGATCGGCGCAGCGCAACGTAGTTTCGAGATGATGTGCAGCTATTCGCTGCGCCGCCAGTCGTTTGGCGAACCACTGGCAAAGAAACAGACGGTACAAAACTGGATCGCGGATTCGGCCGCTGAGATTAACGCCGCCAGACTGATGACGCTCAACGCGGCCTGGAAACTCGATCGCGGAGACGACGCACGCATTGAAATCTCGTTGATAAAGTTCTTCGGCGCGCGCGTGCTTCACGACGTCATTGACCGCGCGATCCAGGTACACGGCGCGCTCGGTTACTCCAAAGACACGCCGCTGGAAATGTTTTATCGCGACGCGCGAGCGGCGAGAATTTACGACGGACCTGACGAAGTTCACCGGCAGGTAGTGGCCCAGCGCATCCTGAAGTCTTTTCAAGACACGGGCGGCCGATGAGCTTAACTGAAGACATCGCAGCGGTGCGGGCCGGCGAAGAGTTGGATCTCGCCGCTTTGGATTTCTACTTGCGGCAGCAGTTGCCGGCGCTCGACGACAACGCGAAGATTCAACTCTCACAATTTCCTGGCGGCCACTCGAACCTCACCTATCTGGTCCGTTACGGCAATCAGGAGTTTGTCCTGCGCCGCCCGCCGCTGGGGCCGGTTGCGCCTACCGCTCATGACATGCCGCGCGAGTTCAAAGTCCTTTCAGTCATAAGTCCGCATTTTGCTCTTGCGCCGAAACCAATCCTCCTCTGTGACGACAGTTCAGTAATCGGCGTCCCGTTTTATTTGATGGAGCGACGGCGCGGTCTGATTCTGAGATCGCGTGAACAGATTAGCGACGACCAGGTTCAGTTGCGGCGCCGTCTCAGCGAAAGCGTGGTTGACGCTTTGATCGCGCTGCACGCAGTAGATATTCAAGCGACCGGCATAATGCAGATCGGTAAACCTCGCGGCTTCGTGGAACGGCAGGTTCGCGGTTGGTCGGAGCGCTGGCAGCGTTCAAAAACCGGAGAGCTGCCTGAGATGGATCGCACGATCGAGTGGCTCGTTAAGCGAATCCCCACCAGCGAAGAAACCGAAACCACGATTGTTCACAACGATTTCAAACTAGACAACATCATGCTCGCCGAAGACGATCCGTCACAGGTAGTCGCAGTGCTCGATTGGGAAATGTGCAGCGTGGGTGATCCGTTAATCGATGTCGGCTTGTTTTTGAGTTACTGGACTATGAGTGGTGGCCGAAGCAACGATCCCAACAGCTCTTTGCGCGCCATCACGCATGGGCCGGGTTGGTTGACCCGCGAAGAGATCATCGAGCGCTATGCGGCAAACACCGGGCGCGATCTTTCGCGCATCGCCTTTTACGAAACCTTTGCGCGGTTCAAGGTCGCCGTGGTGATTCAGCAGATTTACTATCGTTACGTGAAGCGGCAAACAAGCGATGAACGTTTTCGAAACTTTGACCAGCTGGTTCGCGAGTTGACCCTGGAAGCGTTGGAACTGGCTGAATCCTCCGGCGTTCATATTAATTGAGATCGATGATCGAACTTCAGCCGCAAATCCGACGCTACGAGACGCTTCCTTCGACCAACCTGGAAGCGGCACGGCTGGCTGTGGCAGGTGCTACAGAAGGTCTCTGTGTCGTAGCGCGCGAACAGACCGCGGGGCGCGGTCGGCTCCAGCGCGAATGGCAATCACCGAAGGACGCAGGCTTATATTTCAGCATAATCTTGCGACCCACTCTCCCGCAGCAAGACTGGCCGATCCTGACGCTCATGACGGCTGTTGCAATTCACCAAGCGCTGCGCGAGGCGTTTGAGATCGAGGCGGACATCAAATGGCCCAACGATTTACTGGTGAATGACAAAAAGATTTGCGGCATACTTGCGGAAACCGTGGAGACCAAACCCGGGCGCGCGGTGATAGTCGGAATCGGAGTTAATCTTTCAGAGCGAGCGGTTTCGAAAGCTCTTAAAGGCGAGGCCACGGCGGTGGAATTAGTGACTAACCGTCGCGCTGAAGCTGAGACGTTGCTCGAACCGCTGACCCGGGCGCTGGCCAGGTTTTACGGATTACTTGCCAGCACTGATGGATCGCAACGGATTTTTGCCGAGTGGACTTCACGATCATCGTATGCGTCAGGAAAAGTCGTTCGCGTAGTTGAAGGCGCCGAAAGGTTTTTAGGTACAACTCGCGGGCTTGAACGTGACGGCGCGTTGCGTGTAGAAACTGATGACGGAAAAATCAGAGTTGTTCGCGCCGGTGATGTGATGACCGTGCGCGCGGCTTAAAACTTCATGACGACTGCCAAACGAATTGTCCTAACCGCTTTCGGTTCGTATGGCGATATCCATCCCTACATGGCGATCGCAACGGAACTGCGCGCGCGCGGCCACCGGCCTGTGATTGCAACCAGCGAGCTTTACCGCGAAAAACTGGAGACGGGCGGCTTCGAGTTTATGCCTGTGAATCCGCACGTGCCGCCACCTCAGGAGCAGGACGAAGAGATGATGCAGAAGGTGATGGCGCCGCGTACCGGCACCGGTTTCCTGTTACACGAAATCCTGTTTCCTTTTCTGCGGCAGGGCTACGAAGATTTGTTATGCGCGGTCGAGGGCGCCGACCTATTGCTTACCCATCCGATCTCATTCGCCGGGCCACTGGTAGCGCAGAAGACCCGCATCCCCTGGGTCTCAACGGTGCTCGCGCCCGCCTCGTTAATGTCGGCTTACGACCCGCCGGTGCCACCATTCTGGCCGTGGATGCGTTATCTCGAAGTGCTCGGCCCACGCTTCCTCAGCGCTTTTTATCGTCAGGTAAAAAAAGCTTTCACTCACAAAGAATACGACAAGTTTCGCAACGAGCTTGGTCTGCCCGATCGGGGTAGCCCTGTGTTCGAAGGCCAGCATTCGCCGACGCGAGTCCTCGCGTTGTTCTCTCCGCTGTTCGCTCAACCGCAACCGGATTGGCCGCCGCAGGCACGCGCTACCGGTTTTGCTTTTTATGATGGACGCAACGAATTGCAAACGCCGCCCGAGTTGCTCGAGTTTCTCGACGCCGGTCCGGCGCCGATAGTGTTTACACTTGGGTCGTCTGCGGTTTGGGTCGCACAGGACTTCTACCGTGAAAGCATCGCCGCCGCGAAATTACTAAACCGGCGCGCCGTGCTGCTGATTGGCGACGAACGGAACCAGCCGGCTGAGACGCTGCCGGCAGAAATCATCGCTGTGAACTACGCGCCTTTCGAGGCCTTGCTGCGGCGGGCTGCGGCTGTCGTACATCATGGCGGCGTTGGCACCACCTCACAGGGTCTGCGGGCCGGAATACCAACGTTGATTGTGCCTTTTGCGTTCGATCAACCCGACAACGCCGCGCATGCTGCACGTCTCGGCGGCAGCCGCACTTTGCCGCGCGCAAAATATCAGGCTGAACGAGTGGCACATGAACTCGACATTCTGCTGACAAAGCCTGAACATGCTCAACGCGCGCGCGAAACTGGCGAGCAGATACGCATGGAAAAAGGCGCATCAGTCGCCTGTGATTTGATCGAGCAAATGTTCAGTTACGAGACTATCGTGACCGAGCAGCGCGCTGAGGAACCTGTCTATGCTGCTTGTGATTGACGCAGGCAATACCAATACATCGCTGGGAGTTTTTGATGGCGCTGAGCTCGTCGCTCACTGGCGGCTCACAACCGCGCGCTCACGGACGGTAGATGAATATGGTGTTCACGCGCGAAACTTGTTTGAGCTTGCCGGTCTCGATTTTAAAACGATAAACGCGATCGCTATCGCTTCCGTCGTGCCGCCAATGAATTACACCCTCAAGACAATGGCGGAGACTTACTTTAATCTCACGCCTTTGTTTGTCGATCACAATACCGACACGGGCTTGAAGATACTTTACCAGCCGGCATCCGATGTCGGCGCCGACCGGATCGTCGATGCAGTGGCCGCCGTAAACAAATATGGCGCGCCCTGCGTGGTGGTAGACTTCGGCACCGCAACTACCTTCAATGCTGTGAATGGACCTGGTGAATACCTGGGTGGCGTAATCACTCCCGGCATCATGATTTCAACCGACGCTCTATTTGAGAGAACGGCGAAACTACCGCGCGTCGATATTCGGCGTCCGCAGAAAGTGATTGGCTCTTCAACGATCGAGGCGATGCAGTCGGGTCTTTATCACGGGTTTGTCGGGTTGGTGGACGGCGTTCTAAGAAAGATGATCGACGAGCTCGGCGCACCACCGCCGCGCGTAATTGCCACCGGCGGACTGGCGTCTTTGATTGCAACCGGCTCGGAGTTTATCGAGCTGGTTGACGATACGCTTACGCTCGAGGGCTTGCGGCTGATTTACGAACGGACGGAATGTCGAAACGCGAAGGCCCAGACATTAGAGCCTTAAGCGACCAGCGTTTTGTCGTTAGACATCGTACTTTTTTGAACTACTTCAACTACTTTACTGAAATCGAAGATGCTTTTGTCAGACGCCGCGCCAGGCATCTACTGCTCAGCCCAATGGATTGGGCGCTGATTGAGAGTTGGAAGGAAATGGAGGTGCCGCTGCACGTCGTGCTGCGCGGCATTGAAAAGGCGTTCGATTCGTGGGAGTCGAAACCACGCACCCGCACAATCAAAAGCCTGCTTTATTGTCAGGAAGAAGTTGAAGCACAGTTCGCTGAATGGCGCGAGGCGCGAGTTGGCTCGGCGGTTGAAGTTGAAAATGGCGCCCGCGCACCTTTGCCGTTTTCGCGCGCGGCTATTCTTGAACATCTTCAGCGTGGACGTGCAAGCTTGCTGCAAACTACCGCGAGCAGAGGGGCGGCCGACGATTTGAGTGAGACGCTCGCCAGAGCCGCCACCCTGGTTTCAGATTTAGAGCGAGACTTTGCTGAAACCGCGGCGCCAAACGCTCAGAAGTTGGAGCAGTCGTTGTCAGGCGTGGAACGCATGATCAGCGACAAGATTCGTTCTGTGGTTGATACGTCGCAGCTCGAAGCAATTGAAAATGAAGTAAAAGAACAGTTGAAACCCTATCGCAAACAGATGGATCCAGGCGTTTACGCTCAGACGATGGATAACCTGTTGCTTAAGCGGCTACGCGATCAGTTTGGTATTCCGCGGCTCAGTCTGTTTTATCTCTAACTCAAGTAAATGGACATCACGACAGACGAGAACGGCAAAACATTTGAAGTGGAAATCGAGCGGATGCTGCCGGGCGGTTTGGGACTAGCGCATGCCGAGGGCTTAACGCTTTTTGTTTCGTTGGCCGCTCCCGGCGACTTCGCGCGGGTTAAAGTCGAACGCATGCAGGGCACAGTCGCTTTCGCGTCGATCGTAGAAGTTTTGAAACCCTCAGCAGTCCGGGTTGAGCCACCCTGTCCTTATTTTGGCCGATGCGGTGGCTGCGATTTTCAACAGCTGACCTATGAGGCACAGCTCGCGGCCAAGGTTGAAATGATTCGCGACTGTCTGCATCGAATTGCCAGGATTGAGCTGCCCGGTGAGATCAAGATAAGCCCTTCAAGCAACGAGTGGCGCTACCGTTCGCGCGCGACCTGGCAGGTCGACTCCGACACAAAACAGATTGGCTATTATGAACGCGGCACAAATCGCGTTTGCGATGTTGAATATTGTGCGGTGCTGGCGCCGCGGCTGCAGGAAGCGCTCGAGAAGGTTAGAAGCTACGTGGAATCGAAACGCGTGCGTCAGCCGAAACACATCGATATTGTTCAGGGCGATCAAGCGCTTTCCGTTTCACCGGCGATCGCCGGCTTTACCGCTCGTGTGATTAGCCGCGACATCGCCAACGAGCAGTATCAGTTCAGCGCCGATACGTTTTTCCAAATTAACGACGAACAGTTACAACCTTTGATCGACGCTGCCATGGGCGATTTGATTGGTCAGAAGGCCATCGATCTTTACTGTGGCGTTGGCCTGTTTACCCTGCCAATGGCCCGACGCTTTGCACGAGTTACCGGCGTCGAGGGAAATCCGCGAGCTGCCGATTTTGCGCGACGTAACGTTGCGCATGCCAAACTGGAAAACATTGAAATTGCCAATCTGGGAGTTGCAGACTGGCTGAAACACTCGCGCTCGTTTGAGGTTCTGGATTTTCTGCTGCTCGATCCGCCACGCGTCGGCTGCGAAAACGCCGTGATCACCGGACTGCTCGCCATGCGACCGCGCCGTATTGCTTACGTGTCCTGCGATCCGGCGACGCTCGCTCGTGATCTGAAGAAAATAATCGCCGACGACTACTCGCTTGATTCGGTCACGGCGTTTGATATGTTCCCGCAGACTCATCACGTAGAGACCGTGGCCCGCTTAACCGCTAAACGTCAGCTCTAGCAAATCACCCGCCGCTTAATTCACGCTGCAGGTTTGGAGTACCGCCTTTAGGCGGGCTTTTCTTGCCGACATTAAATACCCGCCTAAAGGCGGTACTCCAAACCTCTGCTCGAACGTTACTGACTAATCGAATAGCGATCGTGAGAGACTCCATTCAATCTCTGAACGGCACCCCGGCGCAGCGCTGTGCGATGCATCCGTTAGCACAACTCGCGACGGCCTTCGCATTTGGAATTCTCACTGCAGCTTATGTTTCCGCTTCCATCGCGCTGTTGCTGATCCTCACCGCTATTACAACCGCGCTCGTTGTCGTAGCCATGTTCTATGGGCGCCTACGGTCCGCCACCGGCTTAACCATTTTCGCGATGGCGCTCACTGGATTTGCGCTGGCAGCACAAAGCTCGCGCATACCCACGACTCAATTGCGCAGCTTGCTCGAAAGCGGAGCAATCGTCCCGGGCGAGCCGGTGGAATTAACCGGAATACTTGAACGAGACCCGGAATTTGCGCCCGAGCGTCTTTACCTTCAACTGCGCGTAGAAAAAACAAGGTCGCGACCGGCTAGCACAACACCTTCGTCAGCCGAGCGGGAAACTACCGGCGTTGTGATGCTGCTCGCACCGGTTTCATCACCAACGTCAAAGATGGAATTCGAACGATTGGACCTCCGTTATGGCGCACGCGTGCGCGTCATGACGTTACTTGAACGCAGCGATGAGTTTCGCAATCCTGGCGTCTCCTCGTTTACGGAGTTTCTAGATCGGAAAGGTTACGACGCTACCGGTCTTATCAAGAGTCCGCTGCTGATTGAGCGGCTGGATAACCAGCGAGTTTTCCTGCCACTGGCATTGCTTTATGGCTGGCGCAGCCGTTTGCAGACAGAGATTGACTCGCGCTTCTCTGCGCAAACCGCTGGCATTCTCGACGCCGCCGTGCTCGGTAATCGGTTCAACCTGTCACACGCGACCGCGGAGCGCTTTCGCGAAGCCGGCACTTTTCACGTGCTCGTGATCAGTGGTTTGCACATAACGTTCATCGGTGGGCTCGTACTCTTACTCGCGCGGAGATTTACAAAGAAGTCAGTTTTGCAGGTAGTGACTTCGCTGGCGGTCGTGTGGGCCTACGTATTTGCGGTTGGCGCTGAGTCGTCCGTCGTCAGGGCCGCACTGATGTTTACGCTGGTGGGGCTGGCTCCGATTCTCGTGCGGCCCGCTTCATCGCTTAACGTTCTTGGCGGTGCCGCCCTTGCACTGTTGGCGTCAAGGCCCTCGGATTTATTCGATCCATCATTTCAACTGACATTTGTTTCCGTGCTGGCAATCGTGGTACTCGCCTGGCCGCTGTTACAAAAGCTGTCGGAGATCGGTTCGTGGAGACCTACTCGGGACACGCCCTATCCACCGTCGTGTTCACGATGGCTGCGCAGGCTCAGTGAAAGTTTGTTTTGGAGCGAGCGGGAAGGGAAGCGAGAACTCGCGCGTGCCACTTACAATTACCGGTTATTTAAAACGCCGCTCGCCGCAAGGCTTGAGCGTTTTCACTTGCAACGGTTGTTGCGTTACTTGTTCGCCGCGATCACAGTTTCCGTTGCCGTTCAGCTAATGCTGCTGCCGTTCCTTGTCCTCTATTTTCATCGGCTATCGCTGGCTTCGTTTGTACTTAATATCGGTATCAGCATGCTGATGGCAGCAGTCGCCTTGATCGCGAGTTTCGCGATGCTGCTGGCTCAGGCGAGCCCGACGCTGGCCGGCCCATTTGTAAGTCTCGCTAATTCGCTAACCTGGCTGATGGTGCACAGTGTCGATCCATTTTCGAGAGTAGGCGTCGCGTCGCTCCGAATACCTGAATACACAGGTTGGGCGAGCGTGATCTACGGCCTTTATTATCTGCCGCTTTTAGGCGTCATCGGCTCACTATACCGTTGGCAGCCACTTCGGCCCGCCCTTACACGGCATCATCGCAAACGACGAATACTGATGATTGCCATCAGCGGTCAGTTATTGTTCCTTATGCTTGTCATCTGTCACCCGTTAAGCGAGCGGCGAGCAACAGGAAAATTGCGTGTGGACTTTTTAGATGTTGGCCAGGGTGATTCCGCCTTAGTCACTTTTCCAGATAACTCCACGCTGCTTATCGACGGTGGCGGGCGCCCGGGTCCGTTTAAGAACCTGGACGGTGAAAATGACGCGGAAGCGTTTGAGCGTGAAGCCCGAAGTATTGGCGAGTCAGTCGTATCTGAATATCTTTGGTGGCGCGGCCTCGATCACGTTGATTACCTGCTCGCCACGCATGCGGATGCGGATCACATCGATGGACTAAACGATATCGCCCAAAATTTCACGGTGCGCGCCGCTCTTGTCGCACGTACGCCCGAGACCGACGCTGAGTACCTGCGCTTCGCGAGCACGCTCTCGAGGCGTGGAATTCCCACGCGCTTAATCGGCGCCGGTGATGTGCTTGAATTTGGGCCAGTCAAATTAAGAGTGCTTTGGCCGGCGCCCTTTGCCGATTCGAATACCTCATCCACAAACAATGATTCGATCGTGCTGCATTTGGAGTTTGGCGAACGCGCTGTGCTGCTCACCGGCGACATCGAAAAGGCGGGCGAAGAGCAGATGTTGAGCGTTGGCGCGGATCTGCGCGCTGACGTTATCAAGGTTGCCCATCACGGGAGCAAGACTTCATCGATCCAATCGCTGGTCGAGACAGTCCGTCCCCAACACGCCATAATTTCTGTGGGCCAAACTTCCATCTTCGGGCATCCCAATCCGGAAGTTGTGGAGCGTTGGCGAAACAGCGGCGCGCGAGTGATGAAGACTGGAGACTACGGAACCATAACAGTAGTTACTGATGGAAAGGATCTAACGGTCGAGACTTTCGTTAAGAAAAACTAAGGAAGGTTTAGTTTAGTTCTGCGAGGTCATCCGGTACGTACAAATCTATTTTGTTGCTACCGGGTTTGTAGGTGTGCAGCACGCCCAAAGGTGGGGCGTAGATATGAATGGTAATTAGATCCTGCCCACTGACGTCGGGATTTCCAAGCTGATGAACATCAGGAATTTCTGATCCGGTAACGGAGCCTGCCTGCAGTTCGCGCGCGGCCTTGTACTGCAGTCCTTTGAGCGCGTCGTAGTCGAAGGTCGTTTCCCAAAGCACACCCTTCTGGATCTTAACGCCGCCGTGAGAGCCGTTATGGTCGTGGATGGGAGTACGCTGCCCGGGTCGCCAACACAGCACAAGCATTTCGATAAACTCAGTGCGGCACACACGATGTCGCCAATAGTTTCCCTCTTTAAATCCCGTGTAGGGTTGCAGCTCTGCGCTGGTGATTGTCGCGTTTTCCAGCCACTGGAAAATCTCAGGAAGTGTCGGCACACCTTCTGCTGATTCAATAGTTTCCACTAAAGCAGCGAGTGAATCGAGGCCCGGCTTGGCGCCCGCGACGGTCGTGCTGCTGGTATCTATCTCAGTGGGCAAAGTGAAATCTCCTTGCGTTGGAAACGCGTTGCCGGATTGACCTTATATTAGGTGAAGCCGGCAGAGTCAAGAACTAAGCGTTTACAAATCTGGGTGCCGCGCGATTGTTCAGCGGCGCACTGATATTTTGCGCGCCGAATCACCGTCGCCGGAAATGCGAATGTGCCACGGACTCGCGCTTAACGGATAGCTTCCAAGTCGCTCTGCCCACTCGATAACGATCACGGCGTTTTCGTCGGTTAGCAATTCTTCAAGATCGACGGCGTTAGCTGCTGACGCGCCTTCATCCAACCGGTATAAGTCCAGGTGGTACAACCGCACCCGTCCTGCATAAGGATTTACGAGGGTGAAGGATGGGCTGGTTACTTCCTCGCGATCGATTCCCAATGCGTCGGCAATGCCTTTGACGAAAACAGTTTTGCCGGCGCCGAGGGGGCCGTCTAATAACAGGATTTCGCCGCCGGCGAGTTGTGCACCCAGGCGTTGCCCGAGCGCGAAAGTTTCGTCAGCAGTTTCCGATCGCCAATCGGACGTTTCTATTTGAGCTCGCGGTTTTGGGGTCATTTACAAGTTAGCTTGCGGGCGTTCTCCTTCGGGATCGAGGAATTGAAATGCCGCGCTCAGATGCTCACGAATGTCAGACGCTACCATGCTGCGCATGCCTCTTGCGCGGGCCGCAAGGTCGGCGGCTAAACCGCCGAGGTAAAGCGCCGCAATCGTCGCAGCCAGCGGATCTTTAGCTCCAGAAGCGCGGTGCTGCGCGACGAAGCCGGCGATGATTCCAGTCAACGTATCGCCAGCGCCTGCTGTTCCTAATCCGGCGTTGCCAGTGGGGTTAATAAAGACTCGTCCGTCTGGCGCTGCGATAAGGGAACGACCGCCTTTCAGAACCAATATCAGTTTATGTTCCAGCGCAAAGTCTCGGGCTGTCTTTACGCGATCATCCAGGGCGGACTTATCAGTTGTGCCAAGCAGCCGCAGCATCTCACCGGGATGCGGTGTCAGGATCAAGGGCGCATCAGGCGTTCCCTGTAACTCACTGGGCCAGCCTCCATCTTCACGAGCTGACAAACAATTCAAGGCGTCGGCATCGATCACCATCGGCTGCTGTCTTTGCTTTACCAATTCGAAGACGAAGTCACGCGTGCGTCTATCTTCTGCGGTCAGGCCTGGGCCGATAGCGACGACTGTGGCCTTCGCAGCAAGCTGTCGGGCTCGATCGACTGCGTCGTCACTAACAGCCCCGCGATCCGTTTCGGGGAGAGCGGTAGTCATCACTTCCGGCATCGCACTCGCGGCGATTGCGCTTTGTGCGGAGACCGGAGTAGCCACGGTCACAAGACCCGCTCCGGATCGCATCGCTGCGTCCGCGCTAAGCACTGCGGCGCCCGTGTAACCCCGCGAACCTGCGATAACCAGAACGTGTCCGTGCGAATTCTTAAACGAGTCAGGCTGGTAGCGGGTACTGAACAGCCAATCGCGCGCGTCAGTTTCTTCAGTGACGAACAGATTAGGCCGGGCAGCATCAACCAATGAATCAGGTGAGCCAATTGCGGCAATCTCGAGATTGCCATTAAGGTAGCAGGCCGCGGGCAGGACATTGGCCGGCTTCGGGGCAGTGAATGTAACTGTAGAATCAGCCTGGACTGCTTCGCCGATTGGTATTGCCGAGTCAGCATCCAAACCCGACGGCAGATCAATGGAAAAAACAAACGGTAGAGTACTCGACGTTCTGTCCCGCGTTGCACGGGTGTTATTTACATGTTGGGCAACTTCAAGAAAAACACCGGCCAACGGCCGCCTGAGTCCAGTTCCGAAAAGAGCGTCCACGATTATGTCGTAACTCGATTCTGAATTCTTGAGTTCCCGCCACTTTTCTGACCCTTCACACTCAACAAACGTTAAGCCGTTGTCAGGGAGTGCGCGCTCACGAATGATTTCGAAGTTAGTGCGCGCGTCGCCTCGAGTGTTTTCGACCTCCGCAAACACGATCACACTGCAACGAACTCCCGCGTCACAAAGAAGGCCCGCTAACGCCGCGCCATCCCCGCCATTGTTGCCGGGCCCGCAGAGTATTTGCGCTTTCTTACCGGACAGGTTTGTCGCGAAATGTCTGGATAAAGACTTAAAGCAGGCTGCGGCGGCCGCTGCCATCAACTGGATAGATGGAATATTGAATTGGCTAGTGGTTGAGGAGTCGATTTCACGCGCTTGCGTTGCTGAGATCACCGGCTGCACGTGATTGATGATAGGGATGCAAGGTTATCGGGTCAATGCGCGATCGCATAGGGTTTAGCGGGCATAAAAAAGGGCGGCCTCGGGGCCACCCCGCCTTTGCCGCTGCACCAACCAGTCCGTCTTTCCAGGATACCTCACTAAAGATTCAATCCGACGGCTTCTCCAGAAAAAGTAAAAGAAAACCCGGACAAGGTGAAAAACTTGCCCGGGCTCTCTCCTAGGGAACAAACAATCAGGATTTACTCAGTCCTGGCTGCTCTGCGTCGTTTGCGAATGGCGCCTGCGAATCCGGCCAGGCCGGTACCCAGAAGAACCATGGTGGCCGGTTCCGGTACCGCTCGCGGATCGTTGCAGCCCTTGCAGAAGAAGAAACTCTCATGTCCACCGGAGGCATCAGAAACGCTTGCCGACAGGCCGAGACGTAAGTTCGGGTTAGCAGCAATGGCTGCGGCTAACGCCGCGGCGGCTTCGCTATTGAGCGCAAACGTGAAATCAGACTTGCCTGTGCCATTCCCATTCAGGGTGGCTTCGCGCAACGTCAAAGCGTCTGCAAGATGAGCGCTGAATACGGCCGTCCCAGTCTGGTCATAAGCAGTCAGAACCAACGAATTCAACACGATGGGGCCGACCGGTCCGTTATTGCCGCCACCCTTGTTGGGGTCGTTAATGTTCATGTTGATGCAGAGATTGCCGTTGGTGACGCCGAGGTCGGTGACCGAGTAGGTCTGGTTATTGGCGCCGGCAACAATTTGATTACCGGAAACGAGGTCGCCCTTTTTGTTGGCTTTCGTGTCATTGGGGTTGTAGGCGACCGAGCCGAAACCGCTCGTGGCCGAACCTTTGGTTTGCAGAACCAACACAGTATTGACGGTGCCGAGGCCCGCAGGCTGCACGATAGTCGGTCCAACCGGAACGATTAAGAAATTATCAGCGCGCGCGCTGGAACTCGCGAAACAAAGTGTTAGCACGGCTCCCAGAGCCAGCATGCCTTTACTGAAGAACGTATTCATTGTTGTTTATTCCCTCCAAAAAGCTGGTGTAGATGTTTTGCGCGTGCCCCAAAACCCTTGGCTTCGCGAGTGATTTGATTACCTTGACTAGGAAATAGGAACAATCAAGAGGTGTTTCCAGAACGTTTGGAAGGATTGTCTTGTGGGCTGAAAGCTCGTGGAGGACGCACCGCGCATGATCCCTGCGCTCCATCCCTCGACGTCGAGCCAGGTATCGAAGAGGAGGTGGCTTGAAAGGAAAGAACGAATTAAGACGTTTCCGCGAAATCCCGCGACAAGCCGCTATTTGCTAAGGCGCAGCAGTCGAAGGATTCTCCCGATAATCAAGCGCGATTCAGAGATATTTAGCAGGTAGGCGACCAGAAAATAGCTAGTGCCATAAGCGCCCAGAACAATCACAGCGAGCGGAACCGGATGCAAGTTTCCTAGTAATAGTTTCAAGCCCCAACCGACGCTGGCTCCAATGAAGGCGGCCAGCCAGAGTTGGGCAACATACGCCGCTGAGAGGCCAGTGCGGCCGATGCGGCGATTCAGCGACCGCCGCAAGAGCGCAAACTCGATCCAACCGGCAACGCCGGCTGAAGCGGTCAACCCAGCCACGCCCCATCGCGGATCAATACCGAGCAGGCGAGGCAAAGGCAAAGCGCAGAGATAGCCCAGCACCGTCGTGAGCGCAACTCGCAGGATCGCGAAACGAAGCGGCGTGCGCGTGTCGTGCAGCGCGTAATGAGTGGAAGAGTAGAGGCGGCCGAGAGTGGACGCGAGCAAACCGACGGTTGAGCCGGCGAGAATTCCCCAAACGTAGTTCGAATCGCCGGAAGTGAATTTTCCTGTCTGGTAGAGGACGGCGACGATGACATCACCCAGCGCCAGAAACGCCATCGACGACGGCACAATGAAAAACGCGATCCGCTTCAGGCCTGACTGCAAGCGCTGCCGCAACACCTCAGCTACCTGTTCCGTACTCCCGATCGCGCGCGACATCGCCGGAAGTTCAGCTGCTGAAACCGACATACCAAACAAACTGACCGGCAGCGTGTAGAGACTCTGCGCATACATTAACGCGTTAACACCGGTGGGTATGTAACTCGCGAGAATCGAATCAACGAACGCGCTAATTTGAACGACGCCGCGACTCATGAAAACGGGAAAGAAGTTCCTGAGAACGGTCTTCACATGCTCATTGGCAACCTCGAATGCGGGCCGCAATCTCTTTAATAGACCCAACACCGTCGGAAGCTGGACGCCAAATTGCAGTCCGCTGCCGATTACGGAACCCCACGCGGCGTACACGGCCAAAGGCCCTTGATCCACGCGCGAACCGAACATAACGAGGGCGCCGATAATCGAGACATTCCAAATCACCGGCGCTGTGTACGAAATGAAAAACCGGTGATGACTATTGAGAACTCCGAGGCACCAGGCTGACATCACTAATAAGCCGGCGCCAGGAAATAGAATCTTTACGAGGTGGATCGTGAGCTCGCGCGTTTCGCCGGTGAAGCCAGGAGCAATTAATCCGATTATGTAGGGCGTGGCGAGCACTCCGGTCAAAACGATTACCGAAGTGACCACTGCGAGCATTCCCAACACTGCGTTCGCCACGCGATCCGCTTCCTGTTCGTTTCCCTTGGCGAGTAATTTTGCGTAAACCGGAATGAATGAGGCTGATAGCGCGCCCTCGCCGAAAATGTTCTGTAGGAAGTTAGGAATTCTGAAAGCGGCGCTGAAAGCATCGCCGGCCGCTGAAAGACCGAAGTAATGCGAGAAGACTCGTTGGCGGACTAATCCGACGATGCGACTAATCAGAATTCCGGCGCCGACAAGAAATGCTGAGCGCCCGGTGCTTCGTTCGGTTCGTCCACTTTGTTCCGCTGATCTGATCTCTCCCGCGGCTGCGCCAATTTGTTCAGTGGTTTCCGCGGCGATCGAACTCGTTTCCGCGTGTAGGTCTCCCGGCTCAGGGGGCAGTGCGTGAGATTTGTCTTCGAAGGACGTTTGGTGGGGCGGGTTTAGAGCTCCCTGTTTGTGAGGGTTCTCGCCGACGATTTCGCCGTCGCGGGATTCTTTGTTCGTGTCGCTCATCATTATCCCAGATCGTAATCTTTGATTTTGGTGAGCAGCGTCTTGTAACTGACTGCCAGGCTTTCGGCGGTTTCCATTTTATTGCCATTGCTGGCGCTGAGCGCATCCACGATCTTTTGCCGTTCCACCAGACGCACAGCACGTTGAGCAGCTTCGGACAGCGTTCCAGTCAGGTCGAACATTTTCAGCTCATCCGCACCGTCAGTTTGCGGCGGTTGCAGCCCTAGATCTTTGGGTTCAATCGTCATCGTGTCAGACAGGATACACGCGCGCTCGATCGCGTTTTCCAATTCACGAACGTTGCCAGGCCAACGATGGCGTCGCAAAGCGGCAACGGCCTCAGCGGTTAGTTGGGCTTCGCGGCCGCGCAGCTCCTGGCCCAGGGTTGCCGCGAAATGTTTGGCAAGGAGTTCGATGTCGCGTTCTCGTTCGCGCAAGGGCGGAATCTCGAGCGGGAACACAGCTAAACGAAAAAACAAATCACCGCGGAATTCTCCCGCTTCGACACTTGCTTTCAAATCGCGGTTGGTCGCTGCCACAACGCGAACGTCTACGGGAACCGGCGCGCGTCCACCGATGCGGTCAACCACCTTTTCTTCGATCACCCGCAGCAACTTTCCTTGTGCGGCGAGCGGTAGTTCGCCAATTTCATCAAGGAAAACAGTGCCACTCGAAGCAAGCTCAAATTTTCCCAGACGCCGGTCGCCGGCTCCGGTGAACGCGCCACGCTCGTGACCGAACAATTCATTCTCAATAAGCGTCTCGGGAATCGCCGCACAGTTGATCGCCACGAATGGGCGGTCACGTCGTGACGACAAATGATGTACGGCACGCGCGAACAACTCTTTTCCCGTCCCTGATTCACCAAGCAACAGCACGGTCGCTTCGGTTTGAGCGACGCGTTGAACATCAGAAACGGCACGCTTAATTGCGGCTGATTCACCTATGATGCGCGGAAAGCCGTAACGGCGTGACCACTCTTCTCGAAGCAGAATATTCTCGGTTCGCAGTCGCTCCTGTTCGAGCGCACGTTCGACAATAATCAAAAGGTGATTGGAGTCGACCGGTTTCTGAAGAAACTCCTGCGCGCCGTCTTTCATCGCCTGCACGGCTTCGTCGATCGAACCGAACGCCGTCATCACAATCACGGGAATGCTTCCGTCGGCCGCGCGCGCGGCTCGGAGAACGTCCAAACCCGAACCGTTCGGCATACGCAGATCGGTGAGCACTAGTTTGTGTGGGCCTGCGGCAATTTCCTTGAGTGCGGCGCGGGCATCCGCCGCTTCGGTGACGCTGTAGCCTGCGTTCTCAAGGGTGAGACGCAAGACGCGGCGCAAGCTGTCTTTATCTTCAACGAGGAGGATGTCCGGCATTTTGTTGGTCAGCGACGAGCGGCAACAGCGGAGATTGTACAACAACCGGTGAGCGGCGGGCAGCCGCTGCGGGAAGTGAGTTTCAAAGCGAGAACTTTCCGACCGCTATCGAAACGCGAAAAAAGGACGTAAGCCCATCAACGACTTACGTCCTGTTTGCCACAGCAGGCAACGAAGTTTTTGGTTTAGCTATTTCTCGGCCATGCCTAAGACACTAACCCCGGGGATGACGATTGCGTTCAGAACTGCGCGCGAATCGTATTGCAGATTGGAACTGCCGGCCCCGCCGAGGTATTCAAAAGTTGGATCGAGGAACCCACCAGTCGCGCCAAATCGGGCGATCATTATCGAGCCATACAAATCCCTGTTACCGCCGCCGGTCTTCGACAGTTTGCCTTGACCGAGCACAAGAATAACTCCGTTAAAGTTTGGTCCAGGCCCGTTGAAGTAAAGCGTTCCTTCCACAATCAGGAGACCCGCTCCCTGATCCAGATTGCAGTCGCCGCGCACAATCGTGAACTGCGGCGCAGCGGCGGTTCCGGCGGTGCCGCTCAGGGAGTTGAGTATCACGCCTCGCTTAGGACAAGTTTGTCCAGCCGGGGCAGGGGCGGCACAGGAATTTGCGAGCGACTCCGCCTGGGCCAAAAAAGAACGCGCGGCGTCCGCAGTTTTTAGAAACCACGGCGTCTCCACTCTGGGCACGCCATTCGGGGCGTTCTCATTTGGATCTCGCAGCGCGGCAACCTTTGGATTCGCAACGTTATTCGGCTTGCTCGCGTATTCCGTCTGCACAGTGGTTACGTCGTGTCCGCTAACCGCAATGGAAGGCTTGGTCGATATCAAACCAGCGTTGTCTACACCCGAATACGTCTTAGCGCCGCTAGTACCAAGGTCGACGGTCGCATTGGTCGAGCCATTGTCGTGGCCACGAATCACGAGCGCTGCGGGCACGGTGATGTTGAGGCCGTTCGCATGCAGCAGCATCGTTAACGTTTTCTTCGCCCCACGCGGTCCATACCCGGTCGACTTAACCAGCAGGCGCGAGGGTGTGTTAACAGTTAGGTCTGTACCGTCAGGATCTGACAGTTCAAGGCTGTAGGCAGTGCCCGTCCGCGGAATGTAACCCGCGGTCAGTGTTACGCGATCGAAATAGGTCGAACCTGTGGGCTTGTAGTTGTAATTGATCCAGCGAGAAAGGCGCGGCGGCAGGGCAACTGGATCTCCGGCCAGGTTAGATTTTGCAGGCAGCAGGGCCTTGGTGAGATCGATCTTGTTCTCAGGCGCGACACCATTTACCGGATTCGCTATGAACAATGGACTGGGCAACACGTTCCCGCGCAACACATTCAGGCTCGCCTGAATCCCCGCCTCGGCGCCGTAATAGGCTTGCATTTCCGCGGCCGCATCGAAGGTGTTCGTTGCCGACATCGTTGTCGTGAGAATCAACATGCCGCCGGCCGTTAATAGTAGAGCTGAAATCAGCAAGGTGCTGACCAGGGCGGCTCCGCGTTCGCCACGCTTGTCGAGTGATTTTTTTCTCATCGAATTTCGTTGGGACAATTTCATTGTAGTTAGCCTCTAGAACTGCCCCAGGGTGTTGGGAGCGTTCCTCAACGCAACTTGCGAAACCAGTCTGACGGTGCTGGCGGGCTGTTCCGGGCCCGCAGGTAAATTGACCAGGACTTCTATACTTATACGTTCCGCGTTGCTAGCTGTGACGGCTGTGCCAGCAGTATCCAGGTATCCAATCGTGAGACTGCTTATGTTAGTACCAAGGACCGATCGGGCACTCGCCGCAGTGGAATCGTCGTAACGAACGATTTCGGTGTTGGCTGACTGATAGACGAATCGAACATCTTCATCCACATCGTCCAGATCGGAGTCGTTATTTAAGTTTGCCCGCACGCGGATCGACGTAGCGCTCGAATCTGCGGCGATGATTCCATTGTCCGTTAAACCGTATCCCGCATTACCGATCTCCCGGGACATAATGCTTAAAGATCTTTGAGCGGCGGCCAGGGCTTGCGAGCGTAAATTTTCGCGTGTACGAGTGCGGAGCGATGAAGCGAGCAGGGTGCTGGCGGCGACCATGACGGCGAGTGTGATTGTCATCGCAATCAGCAGCTCGAGCAGGGAGAATCCGGCTTCAGTCGCCTGAGAAAATTTGCTGTCAGTGTTTGGCGTCATTGCTTAGGTGTTACTTATCAGTGCGGGCTCGTTGGGTTACGAGAGTGATCGTTCCGCCAGCACCGCGAGCCCAACCTCTACCGGTTAATTGTGGTGTGACGGTTATGGTGATCGTCTTGAAATTCGACGCCGCGTTGACCTGGTTACCGCTCGTGAAAGGATCGTCATCGATTGTCTTAGTTAAATCGAATGTGCGTCCGCCGCGAATAATCCCGATTTGCGAAGTGGTGCCGCCGACTAGCGTTGCATCAGTAGTAGTCGAATTGAAGGGAGCACTGCGCAACAGTTCCAACGCCTCCTGCGCGATGGCGATACTGGTTGCGCGATTGCTCGCGCCGGAATTGTTATATATGGAATAGGCAAAGAGGCTGGCTGAGCCGAGAGCAATGATGGTCATTAGCAGTAAAGCAATGACGGCTTCTAACAGCGTAAAGCCCTGTTCTCCCGCCGCACGCTTAATGGGAAGGTCGGGCCGAATCCAGGCGCCACTCTCGGCCGCCGTGAACACCGTTAACTTGTCAGATCTATCGTTCATGGGATCTGGGTATTGTCTCGAAGGCCGGGCGTTGGAGGGTTTGAGTTGTTGACGGGACTACTTGTGATCGTCGTTCCAATCGAAGGCTGACCCGTGTCGCTCATATTGATCACGGTCGAACCGTAAGTTGCGCTCGAAAGTGTGATCGCGGCTGGAGTGGTTATGGCGTTGGCGTTATTGACTGTACGGCCGCGCCAGTTGAAATAAATTGTACGGGGGAACGTTCCGGTGAACTGGAGATCAGTATTTGTCGGAAGACTCATCACTCTCGGCGCGTCGAGCGTTCCGTTGCCGTCGGCATCGATCGTTACTGAATAGAAACCGGCATTGACTATTGAAACCTGCGCCATCTCTGAAACTGCCGACGGACGGCGTCGCATTGAGTCGAGGCGCGCTTTTTCAAGGTAGGCAACAATTTCCTGCGCTGAGTTTTCGCGAATCATTAATTGGCGGGCCCGAACAATCTTCATGAAGGCGAAACCCAAAAAGACCGCGATCATCGAGACGACGATTAACAGTTCAACTACGGAGACGCCGGCGGCGTTACTGAGTGTTTTTGAGGTGGTTGGGGCTTTCATGGAAGTTTAGAAACGGGCTGGAAGGTTGTCCCAGCCATCGGCTGGTTCTTCAGCCTGCTTGTTGGTGTCAGGCTTAGGTTTGCGCAGAGACTGGCGATCGATTTCATCCATCAACTGGTCGGCGAGGACCGGCTCCGCAAGTCTGTCGATGAGCTTTTGCTGTTCCAATGCTGCCTCGCAATCTTCTAAATCAAGGTACACAAGCCCGAGACCGTAATGAGTTGCGGCATCGTCAGGATTGATCTGTAATGCCTGCTCGTAAGCTTTAATCGCTTCTGCATAGCTTCCGACGTTGAAATACGCGCGCGCGAGATTTCGTCGGAGTTCCACGTCATCGGGATCTAGGCGTATGGCCTTTAAGTGCATGCCGATGGCCTTAAGAAATTGTCCCGAACGATCATACGCAAGGCCTAATTTCACATGCGCTTCAACTAGACGTGGGCCAACTTTTACTGCTTCTGTAAACGAGCGAACAGCGTTGTCGTCTTGCCCGATATTTTCATAAACCAACCCCATGGCTAGATGCGTTTCAGCAACGCGTTCACTTGAACGCAACGCCAGTTTGAATTCTGTCAGGGCCTCTGCATGGCGTGTCTGGCGAGTCAACTCCAGGCCCGACTCGTAATGACAGTATTCTTCGTCCGGCTCGGCCGCAGGACGAACTTTCAGCTTCTCCAAAATTTTCTTATGCAGCATCATGGGCGTAACCTGCTGAAGATTTAGAACTCTCCGGTTGCCATTACTCGCGGCCCGCTGGACGCAAGGGCTTTCCGCACCCAATCTGAGTCGTACTGGATCGTTGAAGTGCCACTGCCGTTGCTGTTGAAAGTAGGCGGCAGAAAATCTCCTGTGTTAGCGAACCGTCCGACCATCACGGCACCCCAACTGTCGCCATTACCACCGCCATTACGGTTTAATTGGCCGCCGCCCAGCACCAGTATTAGCCCTTTGTAGTCAGACGATCCGTCCATCGTGAACGTGCCAGTTACGATGAGCATCCCGGCACCGCCAGCGGGTGGAAGGTCCACATCTCCGTCAACGAAAGTGAAGACGGGTTTTGCCACAGTGCCAAAGCTGGCCGGAAGTGAAGTGGATGTGAAGTAGCGGTCTTCGTTCTGGGCCCTCGTGCGCATTTCGATCACGAAGGCGCGCGCGGCAGGCGCGGTCTGCAACCAGGTGGGCAAATTGGAAACATCGATTTTAGTGACGCCGCTTGGGCTACCAAACACCTGGCCTGACGGCAGCGTCAGACCATCGAGGTAGGTTTTGTCCACCGAACCGGTAACTGCAAACGCCGAGAGGTTGCTGCCACCGGCGTGATCGTTACCGTTGTAAATATATCTGGCGCTGTTTCCTGCGTTGAAGGTGAGCTGTGAATTGTCGTCAGCGCTGCGAATGGTTATGGCGCTCGGGACGGTGATATCAAAGGCGAATCTACTCAGCAGCATGCGCATTCTTTTCTGCGCGTTGCGTGGCCCATAGCCGGTTGTGTTTACCACCACGCGGTTTGGTTCGGGCGCTGTGATCGCAACCGGAATCGATGTGGTCCCGTTGGTATTGATGGTGGCTGAGGCACGTTCGAATAGGGTACCCAGCAGGTTGTTTGAGGTGGTGGGGAAAGTGATTGCCACGAGACTGGTTGTTGTGTTCGTAATGCTTCCAGAGAGGGTGCAATTGATTGTGTAGGTTGCCGCCCAGGGAGCTGTTTGCGTGATGGTTAGTTTGAACGGTTCGTTTGCAAGCGTATAACCCCCATTTTTAACATCCGTAACGGTGAATTTACCGAACGTGCTCGCTCCAGAGGTCGTGATAGTAGTACTGGCTTGCGGATCGTAGCGCAAAGTTGCCTTGTCGCCGCCCGACGCGAATTGTTTAGTGGCGGAGTTATTGTCGAAAACGCCGGAAGTAGAAAAAGTGACAACCGCTGAATTATCAGGATCGGTGACAATTGCGCTGTAGGCGATCCCGTTCATCGCGGTGTAGCCGGCACTGAGGGTGACGCGCGCCGGATTGAAATTCGTATCGTAAGTCATCCATCGTGAAAGACGGGCAGCCGCGGTGTCTCCGGCGACGTTTGAGGTAGAAACAGTGACGGCTTTGCGAAACGAAATCTTGTTTTCTGAAGCCACGCTACCGCTTGGGTTGGTCACAAATGTTGGATTGGGACTTACGTTTCCCCTAAGAATATTGAGCACTGCCTGGTTACCCGCTTCGGCGGCGTAATACGCTTGAATCTCGGAGGTTGCATCGACCGAGTTCGTCGCTGACATCGAGGTGGTGACGATCAAAGCGCCACCGGCGGTCAGTATTAACATGCTCACCAGCAGCATCGTAACCAAAGCGGCTCCGCGTTCATTGTTGCGTTCAGTTTTCATTTGCGTCGCTGTCATTGAATGACCTCAGGTATACGAACTGAGAAATTTAGTAATTGACCAGATCAGAATTGCGCAGATTAGCGTCCGATACCAACTGCACTCTTGAGGCGGGTTGATAGCCGGGAGAACCGGAGACCCCGACTGCCGGCAGCGTGACGCAGACTGCGATGACGATGTAGCTTGCTTCACTTTTCAGCGTCACTTCATTCACCGGATTGCCGGCCGAATCAACGACATTCGAGATGTCGCAGTTCCCGGTGGTGTAAGAAACCTTGTCGCGGTAGTAACGAATGTTCAACGCATCGACGCGATTGGCGAGGACCATTTCCTGTGCCGAAACGTTCACGTCGAGTCTCACGATGTAGCTGCTGCCGCTGTCGGTATACAGCATGAATTTTATATCTTCGTCTTTGTCTGAAGCAGTGTTGCTGGTAGTTTCAGCTTCTGAGGCGTTGAGGTTTGCGCGAACCCGGATTGATGTACGGCTCGAGTCGGCGCTGACAATGCCGTTGTCTGTGAGCCCGTAACCCGAATTGGCCACTTCGCGCGTGATCAGATTGAGACCACGTTGCGCGTCAGAAAGCGCCTCAGTCTTCTGGTTTTCGCGGCTGCGGATTTTGAACGCACTCGCCAACACGCCGCTGGCCACCAGCAACAGAGTAAGGGTGATGCCCATCGCCGCAATGAGTTCGAAAATTGAAAACCCGGCTAACTCTGTTCGTTTCGATTGTTGCTTAAGCATTTCAGGGAGCCTTTTCAGTGGATCAGTCAGGGCATGTAATCGCCGACGGCAGGTGCCGAACGGCGCGTAACAATTGTGGCTGCCGTTCGCGACCACTGGCTGCTTGAGGCCGTCGGCGATACCTGTATGGTGATAATTTTGGAGGTGGCGCTGCCTCCGCAGTCAGCGGTATTGCAAACGGTTGTCGAAACGGTATAACTGCGGCTGCTGTTGTTCACGGTTTCATTCACCGTGCCCGCGTTGAATACTGCATCAGTAAACGGTGTCTTCCGCAGTCGCTCCATGCGCTGCTGCGCGATCGCAAGACCCAATGCGCGATCATTCGCTCCGGCGTTGTAGCCGATCGCGTAAACGAACATTGAGACCACCGCCAACCCCATCACCATCATGACGACGAGTGCAATGGTCGTTTCGAGCAGCGTAAAACCTCGTTCGTTTGACTGGTCGTCGGAAACCCTCATTTTATTTTTTCTTAAATGAACAGAATTCATCGCGCTTCCTTTAGTTTGTCACCTTCACCAGGGAAGTGACCGTCGTGCAGGAGGTGGTGAAATTCAAGGCGAAGGTGCCACGCGTGGTGTTCAGTGAACTGATAGAAAACGACGCCGAACCGTTAGCGCTGATTGACTGCGATGCCGGAGTGATTTTGATGTTTGTGGGCGAAGAGGTGGTTAGTGTGCCCGCCGTATTTGAGGTCAATACCACCGTGCCACTCGTACCGCCGTTCTTCTTTATGGAAAGCGAGGAAGGGTTGACGATCAGTTTGCAACCGCCGGAACCGTTTCCGGTAACCGGTGGGCCAGGAGCGCCGGTCGCTGTGGAATCGCAATCAAGTGAATTATTGTGCGCTCCGGTGCCAGTGACGACGGTGCTTGAGGAGACGCCCGACGAGGCGGTGACAGAGGCATAGCTAACTGCCGGCAAAACATCCACATCGCTATTCACCGTGACGTCGCCGGCGTCGGAAACGTCTACCCATGATTGCAGTCCGCCAGTGGAATTCTGAAAGGCAAACGTGTTAGTGCACGCCGAGGTGCGGCCCCGCCAATTAAATGAGATGGATGGCAGAGGTGATCCCGTGGGAATCGCAATATCTCCCTGGAGTGTGTAGCGGCGCGTGTAGGCTGTACCCGTACCATCGAAATCCATGGTTACGTCGTAAGTGTTATTGTTGGCGAAGATCACTGATGACGTTCCATGACGTCGGACGGCGTCCAGTCGGGCCTTTTCTATGTGACCCGCCAATTGTCGCACTGAGTTTTGCAGGTTTAGCGCCTGCTGGCTGGACTGAATTTTGATCAGGGCGAACCCGGAAATGACCCCGGCGATTGCGACCACTATGAGTAGTTGCAACAAACTGAAACCCGCTTCTCGCTTCGCGCCGTTTTTCTGAAACTGATTGTTGGACAGATTGTTCGACACTATCCGACTCCCTTCAATAACTGCTCGAACGCGTCAACTGCATACCGCGCTCGTGGCGCTTCTGCAACACCGATGCCAGCCTTGGATTTCAATGAATAGGCACGATTGGTAGGAAATCGTGTTCGCGAGAAAGAGTTAATCGTCACTTAAGGTGACGGCAGTGGAAGCAGGCTTCCTCTATTCTTCCCATCAAATCCGGATTTTATTCTTGTCTGAATCCTCAACACCCGACTCTCAATCGGAAGGGCATCAGCTTTCGAACTTTAGGAAGACGGGGGATTCATGCCCGTCTTTCGTGATGTTCCCTCATTAGCTAACCGAGATCGTCCGCCGCGCGCATAGGCACCGCACAGCCAGCACACGGGCCGGACGGTGAAGCGCCCCGTCAGTCGTTACGATTGACGGGGCGCATTTCCTTTTACGATGAAGGGTTGTTAAGGGGAATTCGGGTGAGCCTGCAGCGCTGGTCCGAGTTCCTCGTTCGCGGAAACACTTTCCGTATCTGACAAACGCATCGTCAGCGGGAGCGGTATGTAATCGAAAGCTTTCGGACCGCCGCGACTATTCTGGACCTGCATTACCAGGTAATCCTGATTGGATCGAAACCTCAACACGTTGCCGCGTTGGTTCATTATTACAAATAGTAGTGTTTCACCGCTGCGAGTCCTCATCTGACCAACCAGCGAGCTGGCGCCGCCATCTGTCCGCGTGAGAGTGCCCGTCTTTGCGATCACGCTGCCCTGCCACGCGGGTCCCGTAAACCGTTCCTCGAGTGTTCCCGGATCAATTCCCGCCACTGGCATGATGTCAGACGGTGAAAGTTTGTATTTCTGAAGTTCATTTCGCAATGCTCTAAGCACCTTCATCATAGCCCGCGGTGTTACGCGGTTAACGCCCAAGCCGCTGAGCGACGCCAGCTGGAATTCTTCGCTCGGAATTGCGAGCGAACTGCTCAGCTGACGCATTACAGTTTCCCTGCCGCCGAGACTATCTCCTATGCGTTCCGCCATGAAATTGTTTGAATAGCAAAGCAGAACTTTTAGGACGTCGCGAAGCTTACTCGACTTGTGCGTTAGCAAAAGTTTAGCTCCCGGCGCAACGGGACCGACGCTGACTTCGCCCATCACGGCCAGGCTGGGTATAGTTTTGAGACTCTCGAAATCACTAAGCGCAGTGCGCTCATAAGTCCACGCCCGCAGTGCTTCGGTGCTACGCAAACTGGAGTTGAGTGTGTCGT
>Ga0070682_100000156_pt1 | contig 52825 bp, 87 predicted proteins | sample KBSC63LmetaG_FD_64668 | JGI IMG/M metagenome (GOLD analysis project Ga0070682, IMG submission 64668) | Corn rhizosphere microbial communities from Kellogg Biological Station, Michigan, USA - KBS C6-3L metaG | ecosystem: Host-associated > Plants > Roots > Rhizosphere | place: USA: Michigan...
TGAGCGATCTAAGCGGCTTCTACGTAGGGCAGCGCGTTCGCGCACTTAAAACTCTGGGCGACGCACCATGCGGCGATTCTCCTGGTGGCGTGTACGCGGGGCCCGGTGAAATTTTAATAGTTCGGAAGATCGGATTGCCAACATACACATTCCCGATTGCCGTCTCACATGCAGATATAACAGATAGCAGTTTCGGAGTAGCTACCGACGAGATTAAGCCAGTCGAGGATTCGGACACAGCTATAACAAACAAGGAGGGCGAGAATGCCTAGCCAAAAACAGGAAGCTGCACTTCAATCGCTTGTAGATCAAGCGCAAGAACTCGATATGGGCTATGGACCGAATGCATGCCCTAGGTGCGGAAAGTCAGAAGAAGGTATCGCCATGAAAGATATTGACCTTGATGCTTTGCAGGCGCTGATTGATGCGGCAGGCAACGAGGAATGGAAGTTGGAGGAGCGCAGCAACGATCTGCGCAAATCGTGCAACAGCATCGTCACAAATTCCGGAGAAACTATTTGCGACGATGAGCACTATTACCCACATGCAGTTGATATTGAGCGTATGCGCTTCATCGCCGCCTTCAATCCGCAGACTGCAAGCGCCCTCATCACCAGACTGCGCAAGGCAGAGGCGGCAAACGAATGGCGCGCAATGGTTTGTGCGCCGAAAGACGGAACTGAAATAGAAGTGCTGATGTTTCACCCCAATCGCAAATACGCATCCGAGCACGAGAAAAAGCATTGGGAGCAGGTCGTTCGGGCCAAGTGGATCGACTTCAACGGCGGCGGCTGGACATGGAACGGAATGTTTGGCGAACCGGTTGGGTGGCGCCATATCGCCGCCCCTGATAGCACAGATAGCGCTAAGCAAATTTCGGAGATCAGGTAATGGCGAGGGCAGTTGTTACGCACAGCACTGACGCTGTGCAGATTACGTTCAAAGGCGATAAGAAAAACCCGGAACCATCCACAGGGGTTATTAAGTTCCCAGGCGGTCATGTTGAGGTTTCAAGGTGCAGCGATGGAACGTATTGGGCGCACATTGCGGCCGTATCTGGAGCAAACATCATCGAAGGTCGAATTGACCGTGAAGGACACATTCATGCAGTTGAGTCGATGGAGAACGCTGAGCAAATCAATCACCTTGCAATTCGCGTGGCAAACACTGTACCGCACTTCGACCCGGATGCTTAACAGGAGGAGCCATGAGACAGAATCTTATTGCCGAGGCGATTGACCATTTTGAGGATGCAGCCCGGTTCCTGAAAGAAGCGAGGCGCGAGGCTGACAAAAGGAACGAATGCGGATTGGCGCAATTTTTGGCGCTGGCCTCAGAATCCGCTAGTAATGGCGAGTTCGCAATACAACGAATGGCGACCAACAGCACGGATAGCGAAGGAGCGAAGGGATGATGCGAGTTCGAGCGGATGGTAAGCCGGATCGGCGGTGCGATTCGAATGCGAAGCGGAAGAAGTTGAAGGACAGGACGCTTACGCTCCCTCAACCTAATGCGACCGACTATGAATCACAGCGGCGTCACGGACGCTTGCGAGCCCTGGGATGGACGATCCGTTATGCAGATAGCGAAGGAGCGAAGGGGTGAGCGTTACAACGAGTCGGATTCTGATAAACCGCAAAGAAGAAAACGAACTACTGCGCCATTGGTGCGACGAGGTCGCCGGAAAAGGCGGGCAGTTCTCCATGCAGCAGATGCTCATAGAGGGCAATTGGTACACGGAATACGAGATCTGCTGGCCTGCTGGCGTGGAAGTGCCTAACGGCGCAGATAGCGCCACTGAAAGGAAATCATGAGCGATAAAAAATTACTGGAAGCACAAACCAAAGAAGCGGCGCAAATCCTTCAAGATGTATGCCATGGCGCTGCCAAGGCGGCAGGCTGGTGGAATGATGTCGACCAAAACACCAGCAAGGTCAACCCGCTGCATTTCAGTAACAAGCTATGTCTGATTCATTCTGAAATTTCGGAGGCGATGGAAGGCGACCGAAAGAAACTGAAGGACGATAAGCTGCCGCACCGCGATATGCGAGAAGTCGAACTTGCTGACGCAGTTATTCGCATCTTCGACTTGGCTGGCGGCTATGGCATGGACTTGGCTGGTGCTATCGCGGAAAAGATGGCGTACAACGCGCAACGCGCCGACCATAAGCCCGAAGTCCGCGCAGCCGTTGGCGGCAAGGCGTACTGAGCCAGCATAGAAGGAACGAGAGATGAGCAATAACGCACCAATACCAATCAAGGACGTTCTGGCTGATCCTTCACACCCGGCACATAACGATGCCAAGGAAATGATTGGCAAACTCGAACGCGGCGAAATCAGCATGTGCGCCTGCATGGGACCGATGTACGGCGAACCGCACTGCTACTGCACCATGCAGCGCCTTGGTCTGCCGTTGAATCAAGCGGAGCGCGAAAAAGACCGCATCAGACTCGAAGCGCAACTGGCAAAACTGTTCGGCCATAGCGGTGCGTTCGAGGCGGATAGCGCCCCTTCAGATAGTGGGAGGGATGATGGATAAGCAAGAAATGATATGGATTGCCAAAAGAGCGATCGACAAAAGAATGGATTTTGAAACGTTGAAGTACTCGGACTACATGTATGGAAAAGAAAGCCTGACTGACGATGTATGGGAATTTGTTGATGAATGCTCGCGTATTGGGACCGATGCTTTTTATAAAAAGTATCCAGATTGATTTTCCGGCACGCAGCATGAACAGGAGTGAATAGATGAGTGACAGATTGAGCGCCGTTGAAATGGCGGAGATGATGGGCCTGAAGCCAAATCAGCGGTGCAGGATGGCGGCGTGGTTGCGCAAACGCGGCTGGAAATATGAGATTGACGCAAACGGTTTGCCGATCGTGTACAAGGCATACCGAGATCGCAAGCTTGGCATGTCAGATGAAAAACAGTCCGCAAAATATGCCGACGCGCCAAACCTCCAAGCCTTCGCGTAAAGAGCGAACCGGCGTTGATCGCCTCTACAAGTACATAGGGGCGCGCAAGGTATCGTTTTATTACCAATACCCGAACGGCGCATCGGAAACGCTGGCTTCAGCCACGCTTGGGGATCGCCAGGCAATCATGGAAGCAGAGCGAACCGCAAAGCGCAAGGCGCTGGATATTCGACAGGGCGTTGTCGTGGCTGGCTCGGTTGGGGAAATGATCGACCGGTTCAAGATAGAGAATGCGCCAACGCATTACCGCGATCAGTCTAAGGATGGGGTCGCAGTCCGCGACGGCACGTACAAGAATCTGACGGCGTTTTTTGGGAAAATGTCCCCACAGTCTTTGAGGACAATTCACGGCTATCAGTACATTGACGCCAGATCAAAAGCTGGAGCGCCGGCCAAGGCATGGAAAGAGTTGTCCCTGTTTTCCACAATCTGCCATTATGCCGTCGAATGGGGTCTCATGGAGCGCAATCCGTTCGTCGGAATGCGTAAGCGGCCAACGGAAAAAGATGTGCGGACGATCACCCGGAGCCAAGTCGTGCGGTTCTACCTTTGGAGCCAAAAGCAGACGCCGCAGTTCAAGGTATTGGGCTGTGCTGCCCTCTTCACCTATCTTACCGGCTTCCGCGCTGCGGAGGTGCGCCCTTACCACACGTCAGGGCTGTCCAAAGAAGGTGTCCGCGTCACTAATGCCAAGCGCAAGAAGGGAGAATCCGAGACGGTCAAGCTACGCGAATGGTCAGTGAAGCTGCGAACGGTCGTGGCAAGAGCCAAGCAGGCGCACGGCGTGGAACGGCTCTATCTGTTCGCCAATCGGCACGGCAAGCCCTACACGCGGTCAGGATGGGGTTCGGTATGGCAGGACGCGATGAAAGCATGGATCGGCTGCGAAGAGAAGGAGCTAGTCGAACACCGGGAATATTTTTCACTGCTGGATGTGCGGCCAGCCGCGATCACCAAGAAGCTGGAAAGGCGCGATGATGATGCGTACGACTTTGCGGCCCACGCCAACAGGGCAACAACACACACTCATTACGACAGGCGAAAAATCAAGAAAGCGAGTGCGACAGAATGATGAAATTCCCAGAACACAAGGCCGGACTTCACCTTATGCACAACGACCACAAGAGCGTCTACGAGCCAGCCGAACAATGGATCGCGGATAACGAATGGTGCAACTGGCAAAGCGACGAGGCGAAACAGCGCGCCATTGCGACGGACAGCATCTGGACGTTGCAATGGTACCCAGAAACGCCAGTCGGCTTCATCGCGCTGGCTGCGCCGACCCTCGAAGAACTGCTTGCATGGGCGAATTCAAGCGCCTGAATTTTCCAACGGGCGCCTGTAAACCAGCATGAATACGTGTGGATAACTGTAAGTTTGTTGGAAAATGGAAAGTATGAAAGTGAGATTTCATGCGGGTTTTCGGGGAGTTGAATGCAGGATTGTGATTCCTGTTGTCGCGGGTTCGAGTCCCGTCGGCCACCCCAGATCCCACATCAAATCATGCACTTATCCAATGTGGATAACTTGCATTTCGTCTACTTTCCAACGCTTTTCTGAATTTTCCAACGCTATCGCGTTGCGCATCCATTGGAGAGAAAGAAAATCTACCTCGGCCAAGCCTCCTGCAACAGCATCACATCCCCGGCGTGGCCGTCAGCCTTTTCCGCCATTCGCTGATAGTCTGCTGTGCACTCGCTGAGTACGTCTGAGACGGTAGCGGCGTAGAGACGGACGGCATCGGCGGAAGCTGTGGACAGTTTTGCACGGATTGCGGCAAGGTCGTTCCGCAGGCCGTCAGACTCAGCGCGAGCAGCGGCAATAGCAATCTGGTTTTTCTTGTTACGTTCAGTGGCTGCATTTTGGGCCTCGATGACTTGTTGTTGGAGTTGTCTTTCTTTTGCGCGATTGGCTTGCTCTGCTTTCATTGCCTGGGCTTGCTGCGCCACTTTTTCGGCATCCCATTCGGCTTGAGTGTGTCTCACGCCGTTCACATAGCACCAGCCACCGAACGCCGCGCATAGGGCCGCTAATGCGAGCCAGCGGACGTACCACGGAATAATGGTCATGCAAGCACCCGCCCGCCAGCCGCAACGAACGCCGCTTGCAGGTCTGCCAGCTTGTTTTCATGCTGGCCGTACCCGGCACCGGGAAGCGAAGCCCAGATGTTATGGCATCGATCAACGGCGGCGGCAAACCGCCCTGCTTCGACGTCGACCAACGCCCCACGCTCCTTGATCTGTTGAATCGCAATCGCATCCTGACTTGCCGGTGAAAAATCTGGCAATTTCAGAAGACGCTTATAGGCGTCAAAGTAGCGCGCCAGAAGTTGATAACGCCCTGCTGCCGTGGATTTGATTCCCAAGCGCGGAAGGTCGATCATCCTGCGAGGATGGTCTGCATAGCCCTGAAACAGCGACCCGCCCACCAGCACGTTATAGCCATTGTCGGATGCCTCCAGCAGCCTTGGACCGATTTCACTGAATGCAATCATGTCGAGGAAGGCTTTCTGGTTCGGAGTCACATTGCACCCTTCACATCCTTGGCTACATCGGCAATCGTCGCGTTCTGATTCTTGCTGATGTAGTTGAAGATCCAGCGGACGATGGCCCAGCCAGGCAGGCCGCACGCGAAAACAAGGCCGAGCATGGCAACCAGGCCAATAGCTGAATGCGCCCATGATTGCAGCCCGAAATACTGGATAACCGCCGCCCCGCCGCCAATGGATGCCACCACCGTAGAGATGAGCCCTACCGCCCATTCTTTCGGGCTTCGCGGCGTCATCGCGCACATCACGACAATCGAAGCAAGACCGGCTCCGATTGCTCCCGCGCCAGCCGCGCCGCCGATCACTTTCCACCCTGCTGCGCCCGCAGCACCTGAGATTAGGTCACTCATTTTTCGGTCCATAGTTAGCTACTGCGTGAAATGGCATTTTTGGCCTTGTTTTTGTTGATGAAAATGGGTTTTAGTTTTCAGTGGAGTGATGCGCGCTTAAAAATTGCGCGAAACTTCAAACCAGTCACTGGACGTCGACGCTCGCTTGAGGAAGACCATGATGTTGCCGCTGGCCGGTGTCACGTTGACGTTACCCTTTAGCGTGAAAGAACCGAGATGGTTCAATGTGGTGTTTCCATCCGTGAAAAGAATCGTCACGTAGCCGTCTGTTTGCGATCCGGGCAGCAGGAAATTCGTTACTGTTGTCGCGCCTGACTGCGACATCGTGTGAAAACTGGTGACCAGCGTCGGTGTTGCGCCAGTGAGGTTTCCACCGTAGGGGAGGGATTGAACGGTGCTCAGTCCGACTTGTATGCCAAGTGCATCCGTGCGGTTTATCAGCTTGACACCAAGTTGATCGTCCGCGAGATAGACTTCGCCAGTCGCATCGGTGACGTTGATCGAGCAACCCCTTTTATTTGCAGACTCAGCCGCCCATCGCCCTGACGATGGACCGGATATTCCACCGTACCCATCCTCATCATGATAGACAACGGTGGAACCTGCAGACCATTTTCCGAGATAGTCCCACAGCACACCGCCATCGTTGATTCCCGTCCCTGTGCCGGTTGGTTTTGTGCTTCCAGACGTACCGCCAGCGGTCGTTTGATATACATTTCCATCATCGGTATTAACAATCGCATTCGCCGCATAAACAGTTGATGCCGTCCACTCCGACGCGCCGTTCACTGCGTAGTTATATGGGGTGTTTAGAATGTCCGACGTGCGCCATAAATTACCGCGTGGCGATTTAAATGTCAGGTGCTGCATACCATCGATCAGATCACCATTCCAGCGCCGCCCCACCCCGCGAATGATCGAGTTGTACTTGCCACTCGCCGAACTCGTTCCGGCAGTGCCGCGATTATTCAGCCGGATTGTCGCGTGATGTGAACTCATCACAACGAACGATGCATCATCTGACGCGGAATCGTTTGTGTAGATGCGGATGCTCTTGTTTTTATACCCCGGTGGCTGGCCGGTATTGATGCTGGATTCGTCCCACAATATGTAGCCGACAGGTAGCGCGTTGTAGACGGTATTGAATGTGAATTTCGTGTTGTACGGGATGCGAAATACGCCGCGATAATTGGGGTTGTTCGTAAAAACGGTAGTTAGCGCACTCGTCTGATCCGTGCTGCCATCTGCAACGATTCCAACGTCTCTTGCATCAACGAAATCGCGGTTCTTGTCTTGCTGCGTTCTTGCGACAGATCCGACAAGAGATCCGATACAACCGACCAGTCCCGCGCCGGTTGAGGCGGCGAGATTGGTTTCAAGCCCTATTGCATTGGCAAGGGAGAAGGTGAGCGAACTTGTTCCGATAACTGGATTGCTGGTTGTTACTTGCCAGATCGTCGCGCCGTATGTGCTCCCGGAATAAACAGGAATGATCGTGCCTTGCGTGATGTCATACGATCCGTCAAAGTCAACATCTCGTGACCATGCGCCAGTGTCAACTCGATATATGCCGTTTTCTGTTCCTGTGGTCTGGTTCTTGACCAGTACGCGGTCGCTGGTAACACAGGAGATGCCGTCAATGGTCTGCTCGCCCGAGAGGGTAATGTTTGCTGTGGTCGTGGCCTTGCATGGAACCTTGATTGCAATGCCAGAGTTGATGCCATAGCGGCGATCTGTACTGACGGATGTCATTCCCTACCCCTTATTCTTCTCCACCTCCTTTTCTGAATCTACAAATTAGCGTTGGAAATTACCTGCCATTTCGCGGTTTATAATCTGGGCAAATGCTGAAAACCCTTCAATTCGCCATGGTTTCCCTGCTGTTCTTTGCCGCAAATGCCGTTGCTGCTGCAGTGATGTATCTGCTCGTTTTTATAGCCAGAGAATTCACTGCTGACAGCGCGCTCGTCTTTTCTGTGATCGGACTTGCCGGTATTGCTGCTGCGCTGGTGTTTCTGTGGTTCGTTACTTCACAGCTTCCGAAATGGCTGGCGCGCGGTCGGGCGTAGTCTCGCCGGGTGCCCACCACCAATCCTGCCGGTTATCCCGCAAAGAACGACTTCTGATAGAGGATAGATAGCCGGGAGAGATGCCTTCCATTGCGCGCTGCCAGATAAGATGGTCTGTCACTGCCTTCATGTACCAGATATTGTTGCCCGGAACGAATCCCTTCATATCCTGAATCGACTGCGCACCTAAATGTGTTTGCTTGCCTTCTATTTTGTTTTTCATGGCATTCAATGGCTGCACAAGACCAAGCTCAAGAAGCGGGCCGACAGTTGGCCCGGCAAGCGTTTCAAGAGGGCCTGAGCCATAGCGGGTCTGATTGATCCCGGATATGAAATCGCCGTAAATCCCCAGCGCACCACCCTGCAAAAACGCCTGCGCCCAGAACCTGCTCAAATCATCGCCAGTCATTGAGCGCGGGTCTTTACCAGAAAGCATGTCGCGCACCTGCATGATCATTGCGCCTGCCAGTGTGGTGGACACGATCAGATAGGAGGTCATGGCAGCTTTGCCTACGGGCGTATCAGCGTTCGCCACAAGATCAAGAGATCTCTGAAAGGTCGTCCACGGGAAGGATTTAAACTGCAATATGGACCGCACCACCTCGCCTTTGAAAGTGCCGCGCTGTAGACCACCATAAAACCCTGCGCGCTCACGCCATCCCGGCGTGGTAATGGCGAAGTCAGATTCTGTATTGATCGCGCCGAGCAGCTTCACGATGGCTTCACGGCGCGCCTCTGGCGGTAAACCTGATGCCTGCAGATCTGAATCCGGAATTCGCGCAATGGATTCCGGCGTCAGCCCTTTTTCATTTCCGCTGCCGAGGTCTTCCAGTTTCGCCAGCTTCCATACCGCCCAATCGTTTTCGGTAATACCAAAGGTGGACAGTGTTCTCACATCGGAATCAGTCAGAGAAGAAAAATCCTTGCCGGATTCGATCTCGTGACCAATGGCGCTCATCAAGCTCATGCCGAATGCACCCTTGCGCAATTCATTGATCGCATTCATTCCCGTCAAGCGCATGACGGCATTCGCCAGCTTCCCTGTCGTGTTTTTGAAGGAGCCGGACCATCCACCGCCGCTACCGCCCATATCGTCATAGAATCGGTTCAGTCCATTGCGCACATATTCCGCCATCAATCCCTGACGAACCAGCATGCGGCGGTCTTCCACGTTTGCCGGGTTCAGCAGGCTCAACTCACTACGCCATCTCTGCACTGCAGGAATATTGTTCAAATGAGAAACGGCTTCATACGTTACCTTGTCACCAAAGAATGACGCAATCGCGGCACCGCCAAGTTTTCCGGCAGAGTTGAGGTGAGCAATTCCATCGGCGATGTTGGATACAGTCGCGTTGACTGTCGGCTTGATGCGACCGGCAGCATATTCATAGAGGTTGTCAGACTTGAATGCGCGACCCTGTAATTCCGTGGTCTTGGTCGGGTCTGCATTTACTGAGCGCTGCAGTGCCTGGTCGCGCAATGTTTGATATGTCATGTCCGGGTTGGGGCCGAACTTCTCGATGAAGGCAATATCCTTCGCCATACGGTCAATGTGGCCGTCAAGTATTTCCACCAATGTTCTATCGCCAAAGGTATTCCAGTAGTCCAGAACGCTTTCTGCATCCTTGAAATGGATTTGTCGACTTTCAGCATTGCGGTTTGCGCGCTTACCAGATCCTCCTTTTACGCCGGGCTGCAGGTTAGCGATGCCATTGGTTGCTATGGTGTCCCACGCCTTGCCGAGAAAGTCGCGTATTTGCGTATCTGTCCACGCATTGCCGAGGTCATCAGCATACCGAGCGCGATCAAGCTTTGGCAGCACAGCATCAATCCACGCATCTTTTCCGGCGGCGGCTACTCTTTCCTGGCTGTGGTGCTGCGGCATGCCCCAATCGTCCAGCTTTCCCACATCACCACCAGCCGCATTGAACGCCTGTCGCGCTTCCTCTGCGGCTTCGTGGAATGCCTTTGCGCCCTTCTTTGCAACTGCATCGCCGGCATCCTCGCCTCGCAACTCTCGAACCAGCGTCAATTGTTTGTCCTTGTCTTGGAAGAATCCGAGAAAGTCATTGCCAAGCGCGTCCCATGTTGGCGCAATCCGGCGTTTGAGGTCGGACTTCACGCCAGATACCCGCTGTTCCAGACTTTCGATATTGGTGCGTCCAGAGTAATCCCTGGCAATCAACCCATCCAGCGCACGAAAAGCACGATCTTTCTTTGGCGGCAATTGCGCCTCAAGTCGTGTCGCATCATCCGCTCTTGCGGCCATCTTGATTACCTGTAGATGTGCCTGGCGTTCACGCACTTCTGCTTGGTGAATCAATTCTGCTGCAGCTCTTTCGGCGACTGCTTGGATAAACTGATCTTGAGATTGGCCGATGCCTAGTTTCTCGCCAAGTTTTCCGAGGCCAATATCTCCGGGCTCTACTCGTCCCGCTTTCAGGTCCAGTGCGGCTTTGTGGATGCGCTCAAAAATCGCTGCCGCCTCTTCGTCGGATAGGACCCGTCCGGCAGCCTCAGACAGTCTTGCAATGCAGTCGGTCCAGTTTGCCATTACATCCTCGCTAGATAACAGCCAGCCGCTACCTCGAAAAGTTTTGCATCTTCTCTGGCAACTGCAGCGTCTGCCCTTGCCTCGTCGAGATATTGACGGACGGTAGTTGTGATTGGATTTCCCTCGGCATCCCTGCCGAGGCTGATGATTTCGTTGCCGCGATCTGCGGCGATGCGATCTGCTTCCGACTTCAGAATGTCTGGCTTGGCTGTATTTCCTGCCTCGCCGGATGAGCCTGTTTCTGCTGACCGCTCCTCAAAACCGACAGCGCTCTCATGCGCCATCAATCCACTATCGGGAAGAATGACTTGATCGGGATGGAAGGCAACGATGTTGACCGGACCGCCAAGTTCGCGGCCATCAACTACGATGCCGTCATAGCCTTCAGCCTGGAGTTGTTCGCGGAACTTGTGGGCGTCTTCGACGGAATCAAAGGCGGGGAAGGTGTCTGGTGCGTATTCTTTTGGATTGCGGATGTCGAGGTGAAATTTCTCCACCTCTCCATATTGCGCGGCTTGATCCCGGGCCGCAGAGAACCAGACGCCTAATCCTGAACTTGGGTGTCCTGTTGATTTGCCGAGGGAGCCGATGTCGAAGTGTTCCGGCGCGAGTTCAATTGCAGCGCCGCGATAGACGGGGGCGGGTTGTCCATCTGTTCCACGGATGCCAGTTGCCGCAGACCAGCCGCGTTCGGCAGTTCCTCCGCCAACTGTGAGTAGGTTTTCGTCGGTGTGTAATTGGGATCGAGCGGCTTCATCAGGATTTCCTCCTTGAAATGGCATCCTACCACTATTTGGTGCGGCCTCAACATGTTGAGGCTGGCGGATCATGCGCTCCGTAGTGGTGGAATCCTTGTTCTTGCCCTTGTTTTCTACAAAGCCAAGGCGTTTGTAAAACTCTGTCAGACGCGCTTTTGTGTCGCCAAACCCCGATGAAGGAGTAAGGACTATCCGTTTTCCTGTGCTGTCTGCATAGTCAAGCAATGACCGCATCGCATCGGTGTCGACCCCCTGTTCGCGCAATGCCTTCGGTACCGCGATCTTACCGACAGAAATAGTGTCGCCATTTTCCGACACCACATAATCAATACCCTTGTTGGTCCAATCTTGTTGGACATTTTCCAGTGAATGGCTTTCTCCCCGCATCGGTGTTCCACCCAATCCCGCCGACCCACCGGGAGGAGGGGACAGCGAGTCGACGGGCGGGGGAACACTTTCGCGCGCGGTATCGCGCATATTCATGGGGCGTATATCTGAGCCGTAGTTCTGCATCAACTGTTCTGGTGAGACTCCGTATTTCTGCCCAGGGATTCTTTCGCCGATGTTATCTACCCGCGCTGTGATTTCTTCCGGGTGCGGCAAGCCAAGCTCATTACGTAGTTCTTCGGCGTGCGCCTGCAGGTCTGTGACCCGGCGTTCGGCGTCAGCAAAACGTTCATGGTCTGCCACTACTTTTGGCTGCGGTAGAGTGGATACTTCAACAGGCTCGTCACGCAACACTTGGTCAAGCCCGGTACGCATGCGGGTTACATGGGCTTCAATATCCTTTGGCGTTTCAAGCTTGCCAGCGGCTGAATCGACATTCAGATGCTGCGCTTCGCGCAGTGTCGCCAATGCGTCTACATCGGAAGGTTTGAGGCTTTGCGCCCAATCCTTGAGCTTGCCGAGCGCCTCGGCTCCATGTTGTCGCTGCGCGGGGGATAGATGGGCGATTGAGCCGAATGCCGCACCAAGCAGGACATCCAGCGTAACGGAGGTCGGGTCGAGTGCTTTGTACTGGCCCTCTGCGGGCGTGTCTTCCAGAATCTTGCTGGTAATACCTCGCGTAGCTGCGCCTTGCGCTGCATTGAAACCAGCGCCGCCAATTACGATTCGTTGCCAGCCGTTCTGTCCGAGTATGGGCATCCAAATGCCCAGCCCGAGACCTGCTGCCTGAGTTGCGCCCGCAGCAATTGCTTTTGTCGGAGAAACTCCTTGTCGTGCCAAGTCTTCTGCAGTATCAAGTCCCGCACTGCCAACGGCTAACTCAGGCGCTGCAATAATTGCGGGAAGCGCGGAAAGTAGTCCGCCAACCACTTCACCTGCGGTGCCAACCTCATTTGGTTTTGGCGTCCAATAATCAACTGCGTGATTGAACACGTCATCGTGTTCCTTGAAATACTTTTCCTGCGCCGCAGTGCCGCCGGTAATGGCGTCTTGTGCGATTGGACCAATAGCGCCGGCCATGTCGATCGCACGCCCCATCTTGGCAAAGCCGCGCATGGTTGCCATGCCGGTTCCCTTGATGAACCCGGTAAATGCTCCAGCCTCTGGCTCCTGAACGGGTTGCATGCTGCTCAGCATGTCCCGCACTTCATCTTGATAGAGATCGAGGCTCATCGTGGGATCTGCCTTGCAAGATCGGATGGGGGTGTTATCGGGCCATTGAAATCTACAACTACCGGGCGACTATTCTTGTCAATCAAAACACCATCGCCGGAACGAAATACATACTTTCCGTCGCCAACTGCCTGTAATGGCATGTCAAGCAGCTTGTCGTTTGTTACGCCGGAATTCAGATTTCCACTGCTGGCAATTACATGCACGCGAGATTTAAGCTCGTCTTTGAAGTCGCCATATTTCATCCCCCACGGAAGAGGCACGGACTTTCCATTCCATTTTTCCACGCCACCCGTAGCAAGTTTGATTGACTGCTTCCACAAATCAGCATCCAGAATTCCCGTCGCATCTCCCTTGTCAGACACCTTGGCGGCGTAGATTGCCTGAGCCGTCTGATACAGGTCGGTCTGTGCTTTCGGCATGCCAGCATAGGCATCCTGAACGCCATCTGAAAACAATTGATGCATCGTGGCCTGATCCCTGCCCTGCGGCATCGGCCATAGTTTGCCCTTGTCTGGCGTGCCGTCTTCTTTGTGATTCGGTCGCAAAATAGACTGGCCGCGAAGAATCAAGTCGGCGACCGATGTTTGTGCTTTCTGTGTTGGATCGATATATCCGCGCCCGGCAAATGTCCCGGCAATCGCCGTCACCGGATCATCTGGCGCAATCTGCCCCATGATCGCTTTGTACCCATTGAGATCGGCGCCCGAAGCCTTGGCAAGTTGGCCGAAATAAGTCGCCTTTTCCTTCGGCGGCGCAGTCTTCAAAGCATTGGTCAGGGTTGTTGCTTCTTCTTTTGTTAGTGGAAGTACCGGGGATTGGTATTTCGATGACACTGATCGAGCAAGACCAAACCGTGCCGGTAGTTGTGTTGCCAGACTGTCTGGGTTTGTCAAGTCGAGAGGCTGCACTGCAGGATCGCGTGGATCAACCAGGCCCTGCCGCACAGAAAACGTTACCGGATCACTCGCCACCTCCTTCTTCTGCGCTTCATGAATCTGCTTGAAGCGTGCGACTGCAGTCACATCAAACTTTGTCGGGTCCTGCCTGGCAGCGACTTCCATCTGGCTGATGGCCGCCTCTTGCTCGCGAAATGGCATGTTACGGAATTGGCGCGTTGCATTTGCCGTGGTGATCATCTGCCTGACATTGCCCTCCAATGCAGTGCCTTTTGCCGCTGAAACCAATGGTTCAATTTGCTCTGCGGTCGGCTCATAGCCCTGCAGCGTCATCGAATTGATCGTCGATATTTGATGCTCGAGCATGCGCTCCTTGCGGTCTTGCGCGCGCTCCGCTCTCAGTTGAAGTGTCTGCTGTTGATTCTGTATGCGGCCAATCAGGATATTTTTGCGATCATCATCCAGATTCTGGTCCTTGGTCACCGCCTCATTCAGGCTTGAAAGCCCTGCCTGGCTATTCATTGAACTCAGAAACTGTGACTGATAGCCGTTGAATGCCTGCTTTTGCGATGCGTTTTCAACCTCCTTTTCCAGGACGCGCGCGGTTGTCGGGTCGATCTGGTCTCGATTGGCATCGAACCAGCTTTTGGCATAGTCGTAGTTCTTTGATGCCAGTGCCTGCCTGATTACTGTGTCGTGTACTTTTGCATATTGCTGCAATTTCATATCGGCAGCCATTTCCGGAGGAAGGCCCGACCTGCCAGCCTCTTGATCGACCGCCGCCCCGATTCTGGATAGCGATGCCTGTACTTCTGCCGGGGAATCCCACTTTGACGACGCCATGCGATATTCGGTGTCAATCGTCGCCTTGGTTACGTCTTTCTGATAGACGTTGTTTTCCTGGTAGATGTGTTTCAGCAGGTCTCCGGAGAACTGCGACTGCGCGACGTTAACGCGCTGCCTGAACATTTCCCGCTGCGTGTCATTATCCAGTCCATTAATGAGGTTGCTGGAGATCGTATTGAATCGTTCGGTGTAGTTCTTCAACAACGGCTGCTTGATCGCATCGCCGCCTTTGATATTCATGAAGCCGTTCTGCTCGCCAATCGTCAGGTCAAGCTGCGCATTCCTGAGCTGATTGAATGCATCCTCCGTTTTTGCGTGGTCGATGCGCTTCTGCTCTTCCTGAAATGCTGCCTGTATTTCATTGGCTGCGCCGGAAATCATTGCCGATGCGCCGCGATCCTGTATCGTAGCCACACCGGCAGGTGCCTGCGGTGCAGGCAAGTTTTGGCCGATAGCGTCTGGAATAATCGCCATTACTCTATACCCCACCCAGTTGCATCAGCAGGAAGCGCATAGGTTGTGTTTGCGGCAGAGCCATATCCAGCGCCAGGATCATATGACAGCTTGCCTGGGTTACTTTGCATTGCATATTTTGAATACAGGCTCGATGCTCCTGAAATTGCGGTTTTTGAAACGCTGCGCCGTGCGACCTCTTGTACTGCGGTTGCTGCCGCACTGAGTCGCGCGGCTTGTTGCGCCCTTTGTCCGGAATAACGTGAAGCTGCGGCCTGCTCCTGCATCTGTCTTGCCTTCTCTCTTCCTTCATACAGATCGGACATGCTGCGATAAGTCCCTTCCGCTGAAAGCCTGGAAATGATATTGATGACAGTTGGATCGGATGCTCCGCCGCCAGATGCTGCCGCTACAGCCAGGGCACGAGACTGTGCAATTTGCGCCTGGCGACGATCTTCCATCGCCGATCTTTGGGCGGATGCGGCCTGCTGCCCGGCGTTTTGCTCCAGTTGCGCTGCCTCATAATCGGCGGCAGAGCGCTGAGCATCGCCATAGTTCAGCTTCGCGCCCATCTGCATACCGTTGCCAACAATACTCATCGCGCTGCTGAGAACATTCGTTCCCTGCGGAGTCGAAGTATTCATGCTGTCCATACGTAGACCTCGCCTTCCATCTGCTGAAATCCCATATGCTCAAGAAACCCGGCGGCAGCCGGAATCGTGGTATCGCAGACGGCGAATACACGCCTGCCAAAAAGACGCATTACTTTGCGATAACCGGCAACTATTGCCCGTTTGTCAGCTCGAAGTTCGTCTGTCATCTTGGCAAAAACAATCGTGTTGTCGCCATCTTTGTATGTTCCAGCCACACCCAGCACGCGCCCGCCATCAACCGCCGCAACGGCACGCAGCGTCCTGCCGGGAGGCTCGGAGTAAAGTGCAAGCACATGCTCTGCAGTGGCCGGAACAATCTCGATCAATTGTGTATCTCCAGGTCGGGAACAACGCCAAGCAGGGTGATGGGGCGCGGGGCCTGCGCCTGCAGGCATAGCCTGAGATCGGATAGCCAAAGGCCTGGAAACTCCAATTCCTGCTCGTCGTAGGTTGTGCGAACGGAGGAAGTCGATACGGTCGTACCCTGCTCGATCTGAGGAAGATCATTCAGATTGTCGAAGTCGGGACCGTAGCGCAATCCTTTCGCATGCACCCATGCCATGACAAGGCCAAGATGCGACAGTCTCTTCTGCTGGTTCAGCGTGGTTTGAATCTCGGATGCCTGTATACCGAGTTTTGCAGACTTGAACTGCCCCGTATAGCCAAGGCCAACGACCACATTAGATGCCGCTGTCGTCAGTGTGATCTGGCCTCCTGACACCGTGTATGTTTGAGTCCATGTGGTTGCGCTATCGTCCGTTCCAACGTCAGCGCCATCAGCCCACACAACAACCTCCTCGCCTTCAAGATGGGAAAGCCCGGTAATTGTCGTTGTCGCTGTCCCGCTATAGACAATGAATGAATCCGCCTGCCTGTTCAATGAGTCGCCACGGCATTCCGTTTCTTTTGCCCACTTCTCAAGATAGCGAACAGTCGAACCATTGATCGTTCGTCTGACCACGTAATACACAACATCTTCTGTGCTGCCGTTCTGCCCGGGCATGACGACTACATCCTCAATATAACCTTCTGTCGTGATGTCTACCCATGCCAGCACGTTTTCAGCAACATCAATCACACCAAGCATGACAGTTCCATCAGACCGCACGGCATGCACTCGCGTATCAGGTTGGCGCTGCAGATCAAGACGTACAATTCCGGGCGATCCCATTTCGGGCGCAAACTCGGTCATATCGGTAGAGTTGTAATCGTAGGAATTCCCGTCGAATGCGAGTTGGTATAACTTCACACCCCCGCGTTGCACATAGATTCCGCGCTGATCCAGCTTCACTGCCTGTACTGCGGCGGAACCCTGAGTCGACGATGGCTTCATGTTGAAATTGGTCGGCGTTAGAGGCTCATCAAGCGAAGATGAACGCACAGAAAATTCTGTTCCCTGCGCGCCAACCACCATGCGCTGCATCGAAATCAGCCAGTTGATCGTATCTACCGGGCCAGATCCAATAGAGCGCCCAATCGGCCCGGAAGCTCCTTCTGTGGCTGGGTCGAATGAATCAAAAGCATCTGAGATAGACCCCCATATCTTGCTTTTCCCGGCCCACCACAGACGCCCCTCATGAAAAGCTACGCAGGTAGGCCAGCCGCGATAATCAGACCATTCGCCCTCGGACCAGTTATCGGTTGCCGTAGTGCCCCCAAGGTCGGCAATTACTTCGGCAGATACACTAGTCGCACTGGTGTATGCGGTAATCCTTGCGGTGCCTGCGATACTGCCAATCGCGGTCTGCATCGTTGCGTCGATGGTGCCGGAGGTAAAGTCCCCTGTTTTAACGCCGATTCTGTACCAGGCTATCTGATTATCCAGAGCGTCTGTATAGGTTTCTGCCGTAGTTGCCGTCCATGTCTTTCCACTGACATCCGTCCAAGGGCCGGAATCTGAGTCGAGAGAGCGCTGCAGAGTGACCGTCGCAACCCACGTGCCATCGAGCAGAATGGTGAATATGCGATCCGTTCCAACGCCCGTAATCCTGATTGGATTTGAGAACGTGTTTTCCGCTGTGATGCTTGCGGAGACAGCCTGTCCTGTGGATACGATCTGGAAAAGAGCGCCAACCTGCGTTGATCGAAACAGGCTTGCAGATGCGGTCAGCGTAATATTTCCGCTGATTGCGCTTGCTGTCAGCGTGATGGGTCCAATATTCCGGATTTGATATGGGCCATCATCCGCTTGATATAGAACAACAGACCACGATGTTGTGGAACGACGCTCAATACGACGCTGCTGCAAGCCGCTGCATGCGACAAACAACACATCGCCAGACTGGTCGTAGCGGACATTATCCAGATCCGCCGAATCCCACGGTGTCGTAATTTGCATTACGCCGGATGACTCCACATTACATGAGTCGACAAGGACGATTCTCTTCAGCCTGCTTAGAAAGCGAATGTTGAAATTCCCTGTTGGCGTAAATGCCAGAGAATGTGTGCCTGTGTAGAGCGTGGTTTCCGCAATATAGTTATCATCACCGGCAGAGGAGCCAACGCGCAAAGTGACCGGACCGCGCTGCACAACAATGCGCAACGCATGTTCCTTGTTCTGGTCGCCTACTGAAACGGTTACGGACTGATCCCGAATTGCAGCAGCAGAACCATTCCCGGTAAGCCCCATGTATCCGCCGGTTTCCCATGCGGACGTACCGCCAGACTCGTCGTTATCGGTCCAGCCTGTCAGGTTGCTGTTGAAATTCCCATTGGATACGGCGCTGGAAACTGAAACCCTGGTAATTGGCTCTTCATCGACCAGCACGCGCATTACGTTACTGGTCAACTCAATCAATGCCGTGTCGGTGGTGGAGAAGACGAATCTCAGGTAGCGAGCCGCCGCATTGCCAAGGGTCGATGTTATGTACTGAAATCCGGGGCGCAATGACATCGGGCCGAGTGCGCGAGGAATGAAGTTAGTGCAAGTCTCCGCAGATAACGCTATGCGTTTCTGGTCTACGCGACCCATCGCAAGCGGTGAAACCCGCCCACGGTTGAATGCGAACAAGGCGGGAATCTGCCTCATGCGTCAACCTATCAAGTCACCGGTATTGTTGCCGCCGTCGCGCCGGTTATGCCATCTCTGACGTGAACGAGACCATGTTCCTTGTGCGGGGAACGACGTTGGTGATGCCATCGCACATTTGTTCTTGGCTTTCTCAAGTGTGGCTTTGCGGATCGCAAGCACCTCTTTCAGTCTTGTTTCATCGTTGGTAATCTTGAGGACGATCTTTGAGGCAAAATGTGCTGCCACGAATTCTGTGAACGAACGCGGCCACCCGGCGAGATTCTGGCCGTAGTTGGAATCACTAGATACATACCTGACATAGAGAGTGTCGATCTCTGCGTACCAATACCCGGCCTCATCAAAATATCGCGTAAGGGGGACTCGGAAGAACTCATCCGAGCACATCGCCGATGTGAGAATCCAGTCTGTCGGTTTGCTGAATGCACGGTTATAACCGTAGGATGGTTCTATGCCAGTGTCGTAATCCAGTTGTATGGCGCGCATGGCGAATTCCCATTGCGCCTCTTCAAGACACAGCAACACGCCGTCATTGTTCCAGACTTGATCGAGCAAATATCGAGGCTCTCTGACTTCCGTCAGAGACGCAAGCGCACGCTCTCCGCAAAGCAGAAGCGCGTCGTTGTAGATAGAGAGCCTCGTCGCTGCCACTTACATCACCTTTTCGTGTTCACGCAACCAGGTCGAAGCCTCTTCTCTGGTGGCGCAGCCTGACTTGACGATTTCGTTGTCGGTCAGGCGTTTGACGCACCATTTATGTTGGGGGCCGCGCCAGAATGACTCATGCCGCACCGATTGCGTAAGAGATACGTCTGCAGTAGACAGTTTGTAATGGTTAAGCAGATGCACGCGCGCCCATGTTCTGTCGCAGCCAAGCACAAGAACTTCCGCCAGCCATGTGCCATCATCAGCGCGTATTTCAACGCGGTCGTATGGCTTCATCTGCGCTGCCATCAGCGACCAGAAGCTTGGCTCCGTGATGTCCTCGATAACCGTTCCTTCCGGAGCATTGGCAACCCAATCCTGCCGGTCATACTCCGCCAGGCGCATGCGGCCCGGATCGATCTGAATGGACCGTTTCTTTTCCTGTTCTGACATGCTGCCCTCCTCTCAAAATGTGAAAATGGCGGGGCCGGAACCCCGCCTTGATTGCATCTGCACCAATCAGCTAAAGGTCGATGTGATCAGGCTGCCGGTAGACAGGCTGACACCTGACGTACTGGCACCGACCACCGCGCCTTGGAACGTGATGACGCTCGAACCCGCCGAACTGAATTGCACGCCCATCACCATGTCGCCCGGACGCATGCCGAGATACCAGCCATCAGAGAAGAAATTGGATACCACCAGATCGGTGGTCTGGTTGGTCGATGCGTAGTACCAAAGCGCGCCACCCTGATTGCCCGGAGATGCTGGAGCAGTCGATAGCCCGGTCGTGTTCGGAACGCCAGCAATGCCGCCCGGGATAACCAGGCGCGGCGGGTTGGCAGAAGTTGAGCCTGCAGTAGATCCGCTGTAAGCCATGATTACCCCCTATTAAGCGAGTGCGGAGCCATCGTGAGTAACCACGACGACGCCAGTATTTTGAAGAAGCTTCGCGCCCATGAAGGCGGAAGCGCGTGCCCAGGAATAATCCTGCTCCTGGTCGTAGCCGACCGGGCTTTGCAGTCCGGCAGTGTCCATTGCATGGCCGATTGAGGACTTATGGAACAGGAACGATTTTTCGCTCGATGTGCCTTTGCCGGGAAGATTCGGGTGTTCCATGATCAGACAGTTCCTCCAGCGGTAAGCCATCGGCTTATCCTTCCAGCTTGCGTCTCCGCTTGCATATGGGCGAACATCAACGTAGTCTGCATTGGCGAATTCCGGCGCTTGCTCCAGATAGGCGATGAAAGACGGCTGGCACAAGAGAGTTACGTTCGAGTCCCACGGAACAGAGGCGTTAGACAGCTTCACGCGCCCGTTCTGGAATAGATTCACGTTGGGGATGGTCGAAGACGATCCGATTGTGACAGTGCCGGTGTTCAGCTCATTGATGATCAGTTCATCGATCTTGCGATTCAGAACAGCCATCGTTGTCATTTGCATGATCGAACGCTGGTTGCCCTGCGATGCGAACACATTGAAGCCGGTTTTGCGAACCAGATCGTGCCATTCCTGCAGCGTGCAGGTGTTTTGGGTATTGCTATCTGAGCGAGCCGGAATGCGGCCATTCGTGCCGCGACTGACTGCCGATGCACTACCGGAACCAGCAACCAGAAATACGGCTTGCTGGCCTTTGACGACGGCTTCGGTGGTAACGGTTTCTCGAAGCAGGGATTGATGCTGCTCGAATGCCTGGATGAACTCCTGGCGGTATTGAATCTGGAATGCAGTATCCATGAAAGTCTCCTAAACGATGTGGGATTACCATCGCTACGGGATAGCCGTCATGCTGATGTCCAGGATGGCCCTTACGGGGGCTGGCGTCAGCCCTGTTCGGGGCCGAGCTGCTGGTGAAGTCAAGCAGCAGATTGATACCTGCTACTTGATCTCATGTTATGGAATGGGAATTGAAAAATCTTGCCATTCTCTATGCGGCACGCTTCGCAAGCTTCTCTCTTGCGACAAGAAGCTCTCGATACTTCGCCTGCATTTTTTCATCCTTGTTGTAAGCGGTGCGATTTTCGCGCATGGACTTCTCGATTTTCTCGATCTCTTCCTCTACGGATTTGGCGGGATCTCCGCTGCCGGACGGAACAAGCGTTCCTGCCGGGTTGGCTTCCAGCGCCAGCGCCGCAAAGCCGCGCAATATTTCCGGATGATTGAAGATAGCTGTTCCATCTGCAAGACGACCGCCCTTCAATTGATCGCGCACGCTATCCGGGAATTTCGACAGCAATCCTTCGATCATGTTGATATTGCGGCGGTAGTCGCGCCCCCATTCGTTGTTTAAAGCGTCAACTGTCTCGGTGCGTTGTTGATCGTCGCGCTGTAGTCGCTGTTCTGTCTGCCGCTCCTGCTCCTTGTAATACCATTCAATGGCATTCTTTGCCTGCTCAGGCGTGTAGTTCTGATCGTGCGCAGCCTTCAGAAAGCCATCAATGACAGGCTTGTCCTCTTCGCCAATTACGAGACCGCTTTCGAATTTCAGATCATATTTATCGGCTGCTTCCGGGATGCCGTTGTCCTTGCGCCATTGGGCCAACTCCTCCGGCTTTGCGTTCTTCGGCAATGCTGATTTCAGTTCGCCGGAGCGAATACGGTTTTGTGCGGCAATCAATGCTTCGGCCATTGCCTCAGGAGAGGTATAGCGCGATAACTGTTTCGCTATCTTTTCATCGCCGCGCGCCAGTTTTGTTTGCCAGTCATCAGGCCATGTCGGCACACCAGATTCAGCGCCCTTCCCTCCACCCTCAGCGCCGCTCTTGCCACCATCCTTGCCGCCGTCAGCGCTTCCTGTGGGCGCGCTGGTTGTGGATGCGGCATCCAATGCTGTTCCTGCCGCGCCTCCATCGGGTGCCGAACCGCCAGAACCAGAACCATCCTCTTCACCGCGTAATACGTAACGCATCCATTGCTTAGACATTTTCCTTCCTCCTTAATGCCGAAACGTTCAGTCTCGTAAGTTTCACCACTTGATTGCCGACGAATCGGCGCCCCTCTGAAAAATCACTATTACGTCGTCCCTCTTCGCCTCCGGGATGAAAGCTCATGTCATAGACCCCGGAGGCGACCTCGATAATCCATTTCAATGCACGTTGTTGTTGGTCTGGGGATGCTTCACCGATAAGAAGCGCCTGTATTGCGGAAGCATCTGCTGCTTCATAGGGGACTGGAACCCACGGGCCAAGCTTCTTTGTCATGCAACACCCGCCATTCCAGCCGGTGTTGTGCTTTGTGCTGCGGCCATGTCCTTGGACGCCCCGGCAAGATTCGCTGTCGCCTCCGATCCTTGCTGTAACGCGGCAAGAAGCTGCTGCTGCTGCTGCTGCGCTTTCGCTTGTTTCGCCATGTCTTCAACAACCTGTTCACTATTAATCCAGTTGGCGGGAACGCCCACACCAGATAAGGCATCGCGGAGCGCAGTTTTTGCGTCGACGAGGTAAACGGTAGATTGGTCAAGCGCAATGGCATTTGAAAGCAGCGCTTGGGCCTCCTGCCACTTCTGGCCCTTTTGCTGCTCGATCGCATCATGAAGCGGCGACTCGAATCTGAATTCAACTTGCATGTTGCGCAGTGGTTTCGGCCAGCTTTGCGGATTGCCGAATGCGCCATTCCTCAACATCAGGTCAAATGTTTCACTACACAGCGCGGCGTTGTATTCCATCTCCATTGGCTCGAATATCGGAAGTGCATTGCGAATGTATTCCTGCACGCGTTGACCGACCTCGTAAGCGGTCATCTCCGGTGCGCGCTCCGGCATCGTCAGCGCATCCAGAAAGAATGCCTTGTGAATCAGTGAGCGCGTATCTTGAGCCAGTTGCACGCCAAAATTGAAACCTCGAAAATCCTGCGTAAGAGGGCGCAATGCCTCGCCAAGACGCTCGTCGTATTCGTTGTCAACCCACGTAATACCGCCGGCAAACACAGACACGTCTGAGCGCACAGCATCTTTTGTTGCAATGATTGGCGGGTTTGCCGCCTTCTCGCCGACCTCCAGTAGCGTGAAGGTCATTGCCTGAATCAAGCGAGCATCAGGCAGTGCTGCGACAACGGCAGGAGAGTAGGCGTATTGCGAGCCGAACATCGCCGAAGAGACGACTTGCCAGCGCGGGATGATGTAATGCTTGCCCCATATCGGCGTTGCTTCAATCAGGCACGCATTCGCTACATCCCAATAGATGGACCAGCGCGGACGGCCCCTTGCGTTATCGTCATACATGTCCGCTTCGGCGACCATGTGCAGCACCTCGATTTCCTCGAACGGCGCTTTCTTGACAATATCCCTTATCTTTTGATTCAGTTTGTCCTTGAACAGCCTATCGAGAGCCTGAGCGGTTGGTTTCCATTTACGGGCAATGAATCCGATCTGGCCTTCTTCGTTCTCCTGCCATGCCATATCACGCAGATGCCATGCGCGGAACAGCAATCCATCCGCAGCGCGGTTCATTTCAACTGAAATGCAGGTCTGCCCAAATGCTGCGAAGTCGTGATCCGCTTCCTTGGTAGCGCGAGTGAACAATGCTGGCGGGTCGTACATCGCTCGCCGCATCGTTGATTCGAACCATTCAAGGTGCCGTTTTGTGTCGTTATCCGACTCTTCGTTGGGTGAGCTGAACTTGCGCGCAGCATGGAACCACGGCCTTGCTGTCGGGCGCAGCATGGTGCCGAATTGGTCTCCCAGATCTCGCCTGCAGACAACCGGATAAGAGGACATCAGGTTTGCTGCAAAGTCCGTACCGATAGGGCGGCGAACTGTGAAGTCCGCCCGCTCCGGGTAGAAATTTTCGGCAATCTCCTGATGCAACGAATTCAACGGCGATTTCTTGCTGTGGAGATCGGTTGCAAGGGCGGCCAGTTCCTTGGCGTTCATCTGGTCACCCCAGCGTTTCTGACAGGCCTTGCGATCCTGTCAGAATGGTGGATGCGCGCCCTCTTCGCGCCACTTGCGATGCAATGGACTTCTGTTTTGCCTGCTGGGCTGCTGCGTCATCCGATATGGGCATCGTCATCGGCGCTGACAGTGGCGGCGGGCCTGATGGATGAGGCGCTAATGCGCGGCTGACGACAGAAGTGGCAACGGCGCTGCCAACGGCTGTAAGGATGGGAACAACGGCGGCTGGCATTATGAAAACTCCTTGCGATAGACACTCTCCTCCACTGGCAACCTTTGAAGCATTGCCTCAAAAGGCGTGCCCGGTTTTGCGTGCCACAACATGAACCCTGCGCCCCTTTTGATTGCATCCTCTTCTACGCAACGCATCAAGCGAAACGCCAGCGATCCACGGCGGTATTCTTTTTTGACGAACAGAACATCGTGATTTGCATATGTCACCCCATAGTGCAGGTGAGGCATCACAAAGGCGACCGCATAACCGACCATTGCATCGCCATCGAAGGCAGCATAGGAAACAATGCAATCCGCATCCTCCATTGCCTTGTATGCGGCAATGATCGGGTTTGGCCCTGTCGGCACCAGATGGGACTCTGTTTCCATCCAGTGTTCCTCTATCAGGCTGGAAATGGCATCGAACCATTCCGTAGGCAGCGCCTTGCGAATTTCAACCATGATCAGCCCAAGGTTTCTTGGTCAGACAGAGCGGTTTGCATTGGCTGGCCTCGGATTCTTCGGCGAACAATGGCAGCCGCCTGTTGCGTAATCGGAGCCGTCTTTGGACCGGAAACCAAAGCCTGTGGCGATGCGCCATTAGATGGCATCAGCTTGCTTCTTAAATTCAATGGGTCAAGCTGCATCTTGAGAACGTCGCCGGGACTTCTGCCGGTGGCAATTGATCCAATCGGGTCGAGAAAGTCCCGCACCTTTCCGCTCATGATGGTTCTGGCTGGATCAATAATCTTTCCCTGAATACTCGAACTCATGCGCGTCTCCTTGCGGACAGTGGCTGCCGTCCGCTTTGAATCAGTTTTGGTGTGCCATGCAGCCGCTCACGGCGGTCAATCCATTCAAGCGCATGGGTAATCTCGCGAGGGCCTTCAAACCACCCCATGACAACGGCATCGGCTTCATCTGGAGAAAAGCCGAGTTTTGCCTTCACGCCACCCGTTACCTTCCCTTTTGTGTCGTGCTTGACCTTTGGTTCCACCTTGATGCCCTGCGGAGTTACCTCGAAGGTCGGAGCGGTCAATCCGGCCAGCAAACGCTGATCTGGCGGCAAGGCGATGGGAGAACCACCCGGCTGGCCGGGGTCGAGCGCCTCGCGAAATCCCCAATAGGCTGCGCTGCGCTTGTTTGTAAACTTCAGCTTGCCATCCTTTGAGCGGCGCGTCGTACCTTCGGCCCCCTTATAAGCAACCGTCTCGATCTCGTTATCTTTCAGGTGCTCATACAGCGATCCGCCGTAGCCGCCACCCATGTCGACAACGATCAATGCGTTATCGCGCCGCTCCGCCAGAACCATGCCTGCCGCAAAAGCGCCTGACTTTTCCTGTGGTATCTGCTTTCCGGGGACTTTTACAAATTGCGCAAACCATCCGTCATAGCGGGGAGCAATAACCATCGGGTCATCGCCACCACCAGAACAATCAACACCTATGGAGCACATCGGAACGCCCATAGGAGGCGTTTCCTTCCATCGCGCCATCGCTGCGCGCACCCAATCAGTAGGGATGCACTGGTTTGCTGCGTCCTTAAGACCTGCGGTAAATTTCCCGTACAGGAGTTGTGAGCGCAATGGCTCCGGCAGCGATTGAAGTTGTGCGCGGTACTCTGGCGTATTTCGATACGGGTTATCAGTCAGGCTTGCGGGGATGAATGTGTAGGATTTGGCGGTGTACTGTTCGCCGTCGATGTCGTATGTGCCGGGGCCGTCCACCCACACCATTTTCCCTTCGCCATCCGCCGTTACATACACGGCCCAGCGAAGCTCTCCTGGCGTCGCAGGATTGGGGAATTTGTCATCCAGCCATGGAGCAAACCAGCGCAACAACCAGAGGCCATCGGTTGTCCGTGGCGGATTTGATCCGATGACAACCCTTGTTCTCTTTCCCGGCGCTGCACGCAGCCATGCAATGATGGATGCGACTTGCGACTCCAGGAATTCGCCGCCTTCATCGAAGGCCATGTAATCGCGCTCACGACCAGCATGATCCTGCCAGCTATCAGGATCTTTCATGCCGCCAAGCTTCAGTGTTTTCCCATCCGGCCATGTCCATTCAAGGTCTTGACCGTTGAAGCTTGCGGCATCGCCGATGATCTTCTTACCTTCCTTTTCGAGGCCATCGGTCTGTGTCCGCTCGCGCCTGAAGATGATCCCGCTGTCGGCTTGATTGACAGCCCATCCAAGCTCCAGATGCGTCTTCCCGCCGCCAGCCTGTCCGCCGTACAGCATCACGTCTGCTTCCGACATGTACGCTTCCGTCTGCGGCCCAGGATTCGGCACCCAACGCATCTTCTTCGTCATGTCCATCACCTGACGAGTCACCTCCCGCCGCTGCTTGTCCGGCATGGCTTCCAGCTTTGAGAGGATTTCGTCGAGGGCGCCCATGGTCAGTCTTTGTCTTCCCGACGCAATGCGCGAACTTCATTGCCGGTCTTGCCCAGCGTCGGCTCGATGAACGACTGATGCGCAACCCATGTCTTCACCATGTAGTCGAGATCATCAATCGCCCCGGAAATGAATAGGGATTCGTCGCGCGCCTGTGCCGCACGCTGCTCTGCAGCCTGCTTGCGCGCCAGCAGTTCGTTTCTGCGAGCGGTGAGCTTGATCATCATTGGCGTTGTTTCTGATACGCCATAGAAGTAAGCCGGTTGTAAAAGATCAGACTCGGGCGGAACGATGACCTTGATACCTCGTTGAATCGCAAGCGTGATGAAGTACTGACAGCCTGCGCGCTGATAGCCATACTCTTCGGCGGCAGACATATCCACGCCCCACAGACCAATCTCCGTAACACCCGGCGTTTCGAGCGCCATTGCAAACATCCACGACAGCGAACTGGTCATGAAGAACGGGCCATACTTGTCGATCATTTCGCGCATCGGATAGACCGCTGCGGTCGGCAACTCAGGCGGAGCGGGATCAGCAACGAATACCGGCCCCTTGAATCGCGTCAGAAATTCCACGTACTCCGGCGAGAACCACGCTTGCCCAGTGCCGACATGACCGGGAATCTGCGGCTCCCATCTGTGCATCTCAAACCACGCATGTGCATATGGTCCAGCCACGCCATACGCGCCAGGCGAACAACCCCAGATTTGCCATTCAGGGTCTTTGTACGGAGCAAGCCTGATCGAACTTGGCGCGCTTCCAACGAGTGCGATTTTCATGCGATATACCCCTCCTCCAGGGCTGATTAAGTCGATGTGGTGTAGCTGACGTTCTGCGCCAGCGCTGTGCTCGAATAGCCAGCACCACCACGAACAGCCCACTGCGAAGTGGTCACGCCAACCAATGTGATGGAGCCGCCCGGGCCAAGCAGATTGATCAGCGCCTTGGTCGAGCCGTCCGAGGCGGACACAATCGATTCCCCGGATTGACACAAGAACTGTTGCGATCCAGTAGACGTGCAGGCAAGAATCAGCGTCTTCTCAACGCCAACAACCGGGTGGGGCAAGTTGTGCTGTACGGGCCCCTGCGAAGAAGCCAGTCCGGATACCTTGGTGTAACCGTATGCTGATGCTGTCGTCGCACTGGTTGTTGTAATGTCCTCTACCTGAACCTTGATAGACGGAGGGCCAACGAGATAGCCGTCGTTGTCCAAACCTACACGGCGACCGTAGAGGGAAGTTTTGATGCTGCTGCGAAGTGTTTCAAGTAGTGAAGCCATGATGTTCTCCTGTGCTGTGTGCTATTGATGCGGAGTGGTCCGGTGTGCCGCGCCGGTACGGTTCCCCCTCCCGGATAAACTATTTGCGCCAGCACTCCACCATTACGTAACCACTGGTCAGCGCAGCCACGGAGAATCCTGTTGACCCACCTGGAATCTGAAACGTTGCGCTGCCCATGACGGGATGATTGACGCCGCTACTTGATGCACTCGATCCGCTCGATGGGGCGGAGCAGGCTGTGCTGAAAAGATTCGCCATGAAGTTCAGAGCCGCGCCTGCAGTAGTTACGCCGGACAGACGTGCAATCTGCGTATTCGCAGGCCAGTCCATCGCTTGACCGCTGCTGCCAGCAATCAGCAAGGTGTTGACGGTATCCGGCGGGAGTGGAACGAGGTCTGTGGGGTGGAGTACGCCATACGCTCTCATGATTTTTCCTTATCGATCTGTGCAGCGCCTGCGGTCAGAAGGAATGCCATGCGGCGGGCAGCTTCTATGACTGGCACGCTATCCGGTTGCGATGGATCGCCATCACGCGTGCCGTCGATGTTGAATGCCTGGCGCTCAAGCGAAATCAAGTTCTTGAGTGTCTCGGACAGGGCTTTGACGTTTCCAACTCGTGACGGCAACGCCATTGACTTGCTATAAATCTCATTGAGTTTGTCCATGCCCTTTTCATCTGGGCTGAGCATCAATTCGCCGAGTTGTTCATACAGATCACGTGAAAGCGTTTGATGATCGAGTTCATCAAGCATCAAATCAACGATGCGCTGCGCCTTTGTGATCTTTGTTCGGTGCCCAAGAACGATCTGCGTGATCGCGTGGGCGTTTGCTTCGATGACTTCCTGCTCAGTCGCTTCCTGTTTAGCGTTTAGCGAATCGTTTACAGAGCCGTTTAGGGCGGCATTGTTAAGCTGATCCTCAACCCTTGCGCGGATCTTTGCGGACACATCGCGCGTCCAGCCTTTTTCTTTTGCGACCTGAGAAATGCGCCCCTTGCTGACACCGTGTTGCGTTGCCATTTGAGAAAACGTGAGCACACCCGCGCGGTAGTCGAGTTCGACCGCCTCCCAGTCAACAACGTGCTTTTCTGCTTTGCTCATGGAAAAAAGGGCCACGCCTCACGGTCATGGCCCAAAACGGGAACGGAGATGGAGACAACGATTTGATTCTGCGTTTTGCGCCACGAAAAATCTTGCCATTCGCAAGCGTGGAATCAATGTTGTTATGGATGGATGTTGTTACAAGCTTCTTGCGTCGAATGGTCTACGTCGACCTGATCACGCTCCTGTAAATCTCCAGGAGCGCCTCCCCTTTCGAGTGCGACGGCTCACAAATAGCCTGCTGCCAGTTGCCGATCGTTCTTCGCGATACCCCCAATTCCCGCGCTTGCTGGCCGTGATCCATCCCGGCACGCTGTAGTTGAGTAATGACGCGGAACCAATCGACTGCTGGTGTCATGACAGCATTTCTCCTTTCAGAGGCTCCCCGCGCTTTGCGTTACGGTTAATACGCGCTCCGATGATTTCGCCCGTCATTGACGGAGGAAGGCCGAGCGCGGGGCGTGCAGTGCATAGATGCTGCTCAGTGATGACTTCTCCGGCTTCGATGTCCTTGCATATCCAGATTGAACGGCGTAATGCGGTTGATTCGTTTGGTCCGGGGCCGTATTTGATCTTGCCTATGGCCGCTGCCGCTCTTCGGCATTCAATCACCATCTGCTTGAATTCAGCAGGCTCCATGCTGAAACCAGCGTCTGGTCCACCATCAGCACGGGACAGGGTTAAATGCTTTTCGATAATTGATGCGCCAAAGGCGGCGGCAGCGACGGCCACACCTACTCCAGGGGAGTGATCAGACAGCCCGAATTTGACATCACCGCGCGAGTCAAACCAGCGCAAACCCTGCATTGCAGCCAAATTCGCGTCTTCCGCGCTGGACGGGTATGCTGAAACGCATCTCAGCAATGTCACGTCATTCCAGATGGTTGAGCGGAACGGATTCCGGTCGCCCTCACGTGCGGCGGAGAGTGCATCGCAAATTTCCACCCCCATAGCCATGCCTGTAGATAGAATAATTGGCTTCGCTTTCCTCGCCACATACCGAATCAATGGGATGTCGGTAAGCTCGAAACTGGCGATTTTGTACCGTGGGCAGTTGAGTGTTTCGAGAAAATCCACCGATTCCCGATCAAACGGCGCACTGAAGCACTCTATGCCCCGTTCTTTTGCTCGATCAAAGATGGGTTTGTGCCACTCCCACGGCAACCATGCTTCACGGTATAGATCAACCAGTTTTCTGCCCTTCCATGACCCGGAATCCAGTGTGTAGTCATGGTCAATACACATCGTATCCGGCGTCCATGTCTGGAGTTTTACGGCATCTGCTCCAGAATCTGCGGCAGCATCCACAATAGCCAGTGCGCGCTCAAGACCGCCGAGATGGTTTGCCGACATTTCAGCAACGATAAAAGGATTCATGATTGCATCTCGTAGGTATTCTGAATGTGGCGAGCGCCAAGCTTGGCAAACAGATCGATGCTTTTCTGGTTCGCCGGGTTGATATTCGCAAGGAACTTGCCGGGATGTTTTTTCATCAAAAGCCGAATTGCCTTGGTTGCATACCCATTGCCGCGACGCTCGTTAAAAATGCCGATACCAATTTCACGTTGGTGCGATAGATAGATGGCGCCCACCCAAAATCCGCCAACCTCGATCATGTACCAAGCCAGATATGGTCTAGATAGAACAAAACTAGCGTGAGAAATCTTGTCCGGTATGATCTTGTGGCTGATCGACTCTTCCGGTCTGCGCTCGGCCAGCAGGCTCAAGAGTGAAGCGGTTGAATGCGGAAGTCTGTCGTACACGTCAACGAGTTTCATGTCCGCACCTCCCATCCTTTGGCCTTCAAGTATTCCGCCGCACCCCTTGGTGTGCAGTCAGTGAATTGAAACAATGCGCCAGCCGCTACCGCAGAAGCGCCCGCCTTCAGGGCGCGGTGCATATCTTCATAACCAGAGCATCCGCCTGAAGCAATAACGGGGATGTCTACAGCATCAGATACGGCCTTGATCGCATCAATGTCATACCCTTGCATGGTGCCGTCGCGCTCAACACTGGAAAGCAGAACCTCTCCAGCGCCCTGCCTTTCCATGTTCTTGATGTGACCAATCAGCCCCTCCTTCCTGAAAACATCGTGACCGCACATCCCAACCACTCGCGGCCCAAGATAATCAACCGATACACAGATTGCTTGTCTTCCGAACTTCTGTGAGGCTTCGCGAATCAATTCAGGATTTTCAATCGCAGCCGTACAAATAGCCACCTTATCCGCCCCCGCATTCAGCAGCCCCCGCACATCCTCAACAGAGCGAACCCCGCCGCCCACTGTGATGGGCACGAAAAAATCCTTCGTCAGTTGCTCCACCATCTTGAAATCGGGGCCGCGTCCTTCCGGGGTGGCTGCAATATCGAGATAAATCAATTCGTCCACACCACGGGCAGCATGAATACGCATTGCCTGCTGGGCTACACCAACAGAGCGCCATGAGTTGTATCGCTCGCCCTTTACAAGGGTGTGGCCGCGCTGCAGGAGTGTTGGAATAACGCGTTTAGCCAGCATGGATGCTCCGGTTTTTGAATCGTTCTTCAATTTCCCGAAAGCGCGGCATTGTTATTCCAATCCGGTCAAGAACATCATTCACATGCACCCCTGCATACTGGTGCGGGAAAAGATGGTCTTGCGCATCCACAAACGCCATTGCATGGTTTCTACTGATCAGGCCAGCCCGAACATCAACACTGATCTGAGCGCAGCCGCGACCATAGCCATATTTAAGAAACCCGAACCAGTCATGGAGGCCTGTTTGCGCGTTATCCAGATTCTCGAACCCCCACCGGTTACCCGGAGTAGGAAGCGCCAATTTCATCCCGGCTTTTTGCGCAACCTCTGCATTTCGACGTGAATTCCACTCAATGTATTGGCCGAGGAAATGCGCCTCGATACCAAGGCTTGTTACATCGATTGGCGCATAGTCCTGCATGTCCTTTTCGGTAATCCCCTCCAGACCAATGAAGTCGGCGGGCCGAAGTCCGAGAAAGCCGCCGAACTCACTGACCCAGCGGCGCGTCATCTGCTTTGCATCTTCGCTTCCCATTGGACCGCCGTACTGATCCTGCGGGTTCTCCCCATAAAACAACAGATTGATTCCGAGATCCCGCGCAACTTTGAATGGCGTCGTAAAAATAGCGCAGTGCTCAGGCCAGCTAATATCTCCCACCATCTCAAGCCCCAGCCGGTTCAGCTTGGCGCGCACAGTCATGTTGGGTACAACCTCAATTGTTCTGGCATACCGGGAAAGATTGTCGATATTCTTTCGGCCAATCTCTGTCAGGTGACAAGTTCTTGCGGTAACCACAGTCACATCAGCGCCCAACTCTTGCAGCGTAATGACCTGATAGGTGGAGTCCTTACCCCCTGAACTTGGGACAATGCAGCGCCCATCATGGCGATCCAGCAGGGCCAATAGTTCAGTCTTGCGCGCATCCCAATCAATCGTCGGGCGTCTCTTATACGATACGCAGGCTGAACATTCGCCATCAATAAACGGAGTGTCTGGCCGGGTATCTGGCATGCAGCAGGTTTTGCAGCGGATCATTTCTTTTTTCCCATGGGGCCAGTGTCGTAGTGATACATGCTGTAATAATCATCCCCATTCAAAACGCGAGTGTTTCCCGGCTCGTAATCGTGCCCCACAAATATCATGCGCGCCGGAACCCACTTACGATTACCAATCTTGTAGGCAGGCTCAATAACAAGATAGATGAAACGTGGGGCTGTGCATCCACTATCCGCTATGGTGATTTTGTCTCCAACGGATAGCCCGCCGTACCACGTAATTACATAACGACTGAGAAAGCCTCGATACAACATCTGGAACCGCAACAATGGCGATGCATTTCTCCACTGATAGTCTTGCAAGTACGCGCAGGCGGATTTGCGTGAGCGAATAGCATACATAGCGAGGATGATTGCCTTAATGTGATGCTGGATCATGGTTATTTCTCCAGAAGCCAAGCCGTGCAACGGTCGAACGCCGGACCGGAATCCCACTCCTTAACAAGATTCAGCCCCATGTCCTGATACAGTTTTCCGAATGGGCGACGCCAGAGTTTCCCCGTATGGCCGCGATATTCAATTTCTTCTTCTTTATCTGCCTCATATTCAATTGCCAGAACATAGCGGTAGCTGGCGTCTACAATGCTTCTCATTGTTTCAGCCAAGTATTCAGGGGCCACGTGAATCAAGACGCCGGAAGTAAAAATCATCTCCGACGGGCATATTTCCCTGCCAACAAACGCACGCAAACCGGCAGATCGCGCCTGCGCAACGGCACTTTCGTTCAGGTCGTTACCAGACAACTGCACATCTGGATATGGACTACGGATTGCAGACAGGTTCCACCCAGCATTACAGCCAACCTCATGCACAGAGCGAGCGCCGGTTGTGCCAATCACATCCGCCCAGAATGGAATACGCGCCGTCCAGTCAACCTGATTTCGCCTCAAATAATCGTTGCCGAAGTCTCCACTCCAAAACCGCTCCTGCTCGTTCATTGTTGTCCTTTCAAATTGAGATACATTTGTTCCGCTCTTTTCCAGTCTTCTTCTGTATTGATGTCGCATTCTGTGGCGGGATCGATCCACAGCATTCTGGTTCCGGTCGTATGCAGGGCCGCGCCAAAGAGGAAAGCATTAACACTTCCGAAGTAGAACTGCCCCGGGTCGCGCAGCCAAGTCGCCACAGGAACGACATACGGCACGCCCGGCGTCAGCATCTTCTTTGCTCTGCGCAACGTTTCGGAAGAGAGCATCGGCGCACATGGATAGATACAGCAGGCGGAACCGTTCGCATCCAGATCATGTAACGCCTGCTGCATGACTTCCTGCGTTCCAATGTGGTTGTGAGAAAGATGCGGGGGGCGTTTTAGAACTTCGGCACCGAACTGCAGCGCTATGTCGGCAATCTCCTCATCCTCTGTGCTTACATACACGCTGTTAAATATTCCAGCTTGCTGCGCGCACTCAATGCTGTAAGCGATGATTGGTTTCCCGTGAAACTCGCGTATGTTCTTGCGCGGTATCCGACGAGAACCACCTCTTGCCGGGATGATTGCAATGCACGTCATCAGAACACCTCAGCCAGACAAATATCCACCAGTTGTTGTGCCAGCTTCGCATTGCTGATAGTCCTGTTTTCACGCGAACCATTCATTACCAGAGAAAGCCTCTGTGTAAGCCTCATCCTGTGCCGCTCAACCAGTTCCGCTTTCAACGCAGTGCCGACTGGTTTTACGCCATCACGACATTCAAACGCAGCAGAGCACATCGCCTCTGCAATATCGAACGTGTTCTGCGGCTCCATTTCGAGATAATTTATGTCGCGGTCGAACTTGAGAATGACCTTCCCATCCTCACCCTTTACCGCCACCTGCACGCTTTTTTGGCTCACTTGAAAATCTCCATTTGACTCAAGTCTGGATAGTCATCATTGGGAAGTGGTTGATTGTGCTTCGGCAGAGAATGTAGTTTCAGAAGCCCCTGCGCTGCTGTGCTTGGATTCATATAGCAATGCCAGCCGATCATGTCGAAATGGTCATCCTTGGGAGTCACTCCCTCGGTGCGACCATCGAAACGCGCCTTGCGGAACCACGCATCCGCCTCGTCGTCGTCGTGAAGGATCGCGCCACCCTGTTCGAGGCCGAGCGTTTTTGAGGCATGAAAGGAGACGCATTGCATCTGTCCTGAGATGTACATGCCGGAGGTAAAACTTCTGGCGCAGTCCCAGACATTCAGCGGCTTTAGTTCATAGGAGCCGACCCAATCTTCATCACGAAACTCCGGCCACTCCCCCGCATGAATAATTGACATGGGCACTGAAACATATGTGCGACGAGGAATGTTCACACCATCAGTACAGTGGCTCATGACATGCCAGCGCACCGCCAACAGAAGTGCCATCGTGCAGCTATTCACGGCCACCGCATACTTTGCTCCGGTGTATTCACATAGAGCAACTTCAAACTCAGCAGTTACCTGATGCGGGTTCCTAGACATGCGTCAACCCCTCCTTTATTTCATCAATCGTCATTCGGCGCGCATTTTCACTGGTATCACCAGGGATCATGCTTTCGTGCCTCTTCTCTCCAGCACCAAGGCCGATGACGCGAGCCTTGGCACCCATTGCCGTAACCAGATCACCAAGCCGGTAAGCTGGCAGATCAGGGATAACCAACTCACCTCCCACCATCGAATTTGCCGTGTTGAGCACCAAACGAACGGCTTGATCGAGCGTCATCCAGAAGCGCGTGCAATCAGGATCAGTAACCGGAACTGCTCCGCCTGATTTGATGATGTCGCGCCAAGTCGGGATCACAGAGCCGGTGCTTCCAGATACATTCCCGTACCGGCACACCGCAAAGCGCGGGCCATTCGCGCCGCGCGCATTGTTCGCGGCGAGGAAGAGTTTTTCCGAAATAAGTTTCGATGCGCCGTAAGCATTTACCGGCTCACAAGCTTTGTCTGTCGATAGCGCGACAACCTTTTTAACCTTCGCCTCAATCGATGCCTGAATTACATTCATCGATCCGATTACATTTGTTTTCACCATTTCATCCGAACAATATTCCCCAACTTCGACACGCTTCAACGCCGCCGCATGAATTACCAGATCAACACCATCCATTGCTCGCATTAGCCGATTGCAGTCTCGAACGTCGCCCACAAACCAGCGAAGCCGAGAATCGTCGTTGAACTCCTTGCGCATCTGAGACTGCTTGAACTCGTCACGAGAAAACACGCAAATGCGATTCGTCAATTTCTGCTCAAGCACCGCCCTGACAAACCCTCGCCCAAAGAATCCAGTGGCACCAGTGACAAGAATGCTTGCGTATTTCATGTGCTTCTTTCGTAAAAATCCGTCAGGTTGCGGGTAGTTGGGATGCTCATTACTTTGCTTTCGGTTTATGGGCAAGGCCGCGCCAGCCGATAATAGAAGCTCCATAGCAGGAGGCGCTTCGAAGGTTTGCTAGCGCCGCAAGATATTTGTGCGGCGAGTTTGAACACCAGTATTCCCCATTCCACTTACTGAACAAGATGTTTCCAAAGAAGTCTTCTATCCGATAAACCCCCACATGCACCGGCTTCTCATTCATCCCGAATAACTGCGTTACCGTCTCATTCATTTCTTGCGCCCTCCTTCAACGTAGTTTTTCCACTCTTCCCGTACCCGTTCGATATGCCCTGGCATGTCTTGTGTGATGCGCTCGATGCTTCGTAATACTCCTGCTACCATTTCCCGAGAATGCAGCCTGCCAAGTAATCGAATGCAGCAGCCAACACATCTGTAATCGACTGCGCAGCCGGGGCCTGATTGGGCTAAATGGCATAAGCGGCAGGCAGCAGGAGGAGTGGTCATGCGGCAGCTAGTTTGCTTTTCCCTCTCCCAACATTTCCCGCATCTTCGGAAAGCTCCATCCGGTTGCCTCGTGAAACTTGATGCGTATGGTTGCTCCGACCGGCAGTCTGTTGTGCCGGATCTTGCTGATGACTGGCGGCGCAACCTCGAACATGCGAGACAATGCCGCGTCGTTCTTTAAATTCAGTTCGTTGATTACCTTGTCGATGAATTCACTTTGTGTCATTTCCTTCCCCTTTCGTTTGCTATGCTGCTTTGGTGTTTAATGCCTCATTGGCAAAGCGAATTTGCAATGCACTGAGTCCATGATTTTTTTGCTGCAAACGCTCAATAATTCTCTTTGCCCATCGCTTGTGATCGATGCCATCATCGGAAGATTTAATCGTCTCCGTTGCCCTCAATTCGTTGACCATGCGCGTTGCATGTTCGCGGGATAGTTCACTTTTTCCGGGTGCGGGTAACGCGACCAACGCGTCAGGAACTGCCACCCACTCACCTTTTGCCATTTCGTCGGATAGCGCCTTTTCCCATCGCCCCTTGAGTTGTGAGTAGCCCTGATGTTTCAGGTCATGGGCACTTACCTGCACTGCCGCCCAGAAAATAGCGGGATGACTCCATTCACCCTTCTTGCCTTTCTCGCGGGCCTGCATGCCGTTGACGGCTTCGTAGTAGGCAACAGTCGGATCAACGGATGGCTTGCATGCTTTGATGAATTCAGCACAGGATGGAGGCCAGTCATACCGACTGCGGCAGGCCTTCAAACCAGCTTTCACATCGTTCGGCGTGATGCCTTCCTCCTCGAACGCTTCCGCCCATGATTCGCACCAGTTATCGATTGCCTGTTGATTCGGGAAATTCGAGCGCCACTTGTGCGGATACGCTCCATCCAAGCGATTGAACAAGTGATCCATCATCGAGATGCCAAGCGATGGGATAACCTCGAACCATTTGCTAAATGGGTTCGCCAGATTCGTCGATGTCAATGGTGCGTTCATGTCGAATATTCCTGTTTCGATTTACATGGGCTACGGGGTCGAATTTTTCCGGTCTGGCGGGTGATCCTCTGGCCTGTGGTTGCGCCCTTTCGCTTCGGATGAAATTGCGCCACGTTCCAAACCAATTCAACTTCAACCCCTGCTTGCCAGACACCCCGGACCAGTAGTCGCGGAACTTGTCCTGCATGAAGATCGGGTGAAGGTCTGGACGCTCTTTCTTGCAAAATTCGATGTATTCGCTTGGAGCCACCCAGTCAGCAGGCAACCGCGAAGCGCGTTGCGTGGCCTCTGCTTTTTTAGAAGAAGGTTTATTCGAATCTTCTCTAGTCCTATCTTCTTCTATCGGTTCCGCTTGGGTTTCTGTGGGTTTAGTTTGGGTTTTATTTGGGTTATCGCTGGGTTCTTCGTCGGTTTTTGATGGGCGTCCACCGGTTGCCCCGTTTTTCCAATTTGCAATCAGTTTGGCGTTATGCTCACCCCACTTCGGCACGCAAATATCGCTTCCGTCTCGCTCGATAAATCCGGCGTCGATCATTGCTTTTTCCAGCAGCACGGCGTCACCCTTGTAGCGGCAAAGAGATTTCAAGCCAGCGGATGGCATCTCGAAACGCATTGCCTTCCTGCTTTGACAGTGCGCCCAAATGCGCAACACATAAAGCGGCACAAGCTCATCTTCACCGAGCGCGTCGAATACCATGCGAGTGCGCCAATGGTCTAGGAAATCTGGATCGACTATCACTCCCTCACTCCCTTGTTATTACTCAGCGCCTTCAATTTGGCCTTGTAATAAGCCTGAATCTCGAGCAATTCCTCGCGTGTCCATTTGTGCGGCGCATGCCAGCCTTCCAGGCGCTCAACTCGGGTAATGCCAATCTTCCTGAGCAACCCTTTGCGGTACTCGATGGAATTGCCACCCTTGTCCTTGTTGCAGGGTCTCGAGCATTGCTTGTGGATGTTGTCTTCGTCGTACCGTAGTGTTCTGTTTGCGCCAACGGCCACGTAATGCCCAGCGTCCCATTTTTCAGCGTTCGTTCGTTGGCAGGATATGCAGGGGTCATTCGCATCCCTAGCTCGGATATAGGCATTGCAGGCCTTCTCTGCCAGCTTGTGGAAATATTCAAGCGGCTGGAGCTGAAGAAGCTTTTCCTTGTCCGCCATGCGTTGCGCCTTGGCTTCCCTGCGTGCCTTTCGTTCTCTGGCTGCCTCGATCTTCTGGATGTGCTGCTTCGCCAGAATGATCTTGCACCCCTCGCAGCAAGCCACCACGAATGGGTGTCGTGGGTCTGGCTCGAACTTGTTTCTGCATGCGCGGTTTTTGCATGTTCGCTTTGTCGGCTTTTTTCTTGTTGTGGTGGAGATCATGCGGCGACCTCTATTTTTAGCGCTTTGCGGCACAGATCGAGAACATGCTTCGGGTCCAGGGCTTTTCGTACTCCGTTTTCGTGGTCATACAAGGCCCACGTTGAAATCACTTTCAATGCGCTTGCCATTTCTTCTTGGTTTTGCCCGCCCACAATGGAGATTCCGCGAGCAACTCCGCGAGCGATGGTTATCACCCCTCTGCGCCGCATGGCTCGCAAGTGGTCATATGCCGCGTTGTATGATTTCCACCCGAAGGCTTGTGTAATTTCAGCCTGCGTCGGGGGAAACCCGCGCTCCTTGATGTGCGTCTTGATGTAATCAAGGACGGCTTGCTGTTTTTTTGTTAGCCTAACCGTCATGCCGCCCGCCTCGCTTCCTTCCAGGCTAGGAATGGGGCGCGATACGCACTCAAAAACCACTGCCCAGCCTTGTGATTGGTGTCCAGCTCTTTGCGGGATGTGATTTCGCAGCTCTCCAGAATTAACTCTTTTGCCTCCGCTTCCGTATCGACGCCAAGCCATTTTCTAAACTCGGCATCGGCGCAAAACGTGCAGGCCATCAAACAAAGTTGGCCAGGCTTCTCTTTTGGCTCTTCTGGTGCTTGAGGCCCTGGCTTGCCGGCCGCTTCCTTGGTCAGGCGCGCAACAGCAAGCGGCACCCCGGGGATAAGATCCATTGCAGCGACCTCTGAGAGGCTGCATTGCAGGTCAAGAACAAGGCGCGGCGTACCATCGGCCATCGTTCCGATCTTGACGAAGGTGCCCATGATTGCGCTCATGCGAACAGCTCCTTTTGCTTCACCGGCAGCCGTGAAGGCGTAATCGTCACGCCGCTTACCGTGCATTTACGATCTGGCGCAGGCTCAAGCCGATTTGCGGCGCGCAGCCCATTGACGACGCGGGACATGCTGGATTTGTCGACGCCGGGAACAAGCGCCATCAGTTCGCACAGTGAATAGTTTTTACCGGGCTGAATGACGGCCATCACGCGACTGTTCTGTGTTTCTGCCAAAGCGGGGATGACGCGCTCGTAATAAGCGGAGATACTTGTTTTAGAAACGTTCGTCTTCATGCCGTCTCCCTAAACTTCAGCGTTCGAATAAAACTTGGTTGCTCAGGCAGCGATAGCCGCCTTCTCGATCTCAGTCAGTCTTTTGCAGTACTCGTTGAACCAGATGCATTGGATATTCGGTTCGTACTTCTGCATTTCGATTTCTGGATTCAGGTTTTCTTCGGCGGCGCGGATTGCGTCGGCCTTCAACTCTTCGAGACGGCGTAGTTCGCTCATGGATTAGCCCTCCACTACAGTCATCGTTTTGGCAATCGCAAGATGCCGGGAGATTTCGCGCCGCCATGCTTCGTCTGTTATGTCGCCCATCGCAGAAATGGCGAGTCGCACTGCCTGCGATCTGATGGTCGTATGCTCAATCGGTACGGCGAATCCCGCCGTTAATTCGGAGATTTTGTAAAACTTGTCGGCAGGGAGAAGTGCGGGGCGCGTCTTATGCACAACCAGTTGGCGATCTTTTGCGTGGAACTCGTGACCATTCAGCAGAACGAGGCCGTCCTTATAAATGGCGTAAAAACTGATAGGTTTCAGCTTCATGCAGATGCTCTCCGCTCTGAAATAACTTGCTCCATGAATGTGAATTGCGCCTTGGATGCCAAGTACTGGCTTACCGCGTACCAGCCGCAATACGCTTCAAAGTCCGGCAGATGGTCGGGCGACAGATTCATGGGGGCATTTGTGTCGCGATTGACGCAACGGGACATGTGCGGTGTATGCAGGCTCAGCAGGTTCGCGCACATGGCTTGATCCATCTTTTCGCCAGCGCCGACATTGACCCGGTTTTCCCAACACCAGATCACGGCATCGCGGTAGCTGTCGAAGCCGTCGATCACGCTTTGCGGCGCAAACTGCGGACTCTTCAGCGCCTGAATGAAAGGCATCTCCCTTTGCGTTCTCATTTTTTTTCTCTCGATGATTCGTAAATAACAACAGCAGATCTATATGCAAACTCAGCCTTTTCCGCTGTATCAAAAACACCCAAATACTTCCCCCTGAATCTCGACAGGAATGTGACGCGGCCTCCTCGAACAACTCGGTAACTTCCCCGCCCCTTCCCGCAGCGCCTAGGGCCAAAACACTTGTCCGCGTGGTTCTTGTTCACATCTGCGCAGTTCTTTTCGTAAAGTTGAATCGTTACGTTTTCAGCGCTGTAGGGGCCAACATCGCCCTGTCTGCTCATCACATACTTGCCTGCGCCCTTGCCGCGCAAATGTAATTTCCCGGAGTCAGTCCAAACGCGCATCCACTCTTCGAACGTAAAGAGCCATTCGATCCCACGGTTTTTCGCCCTTGCGCGCTGAGCGGTAAATTGCCTGCGATATTTGGGTTCGGAGTGCTTCATATAGATAAATACAATTGAATTGCAGGTTGAATTACAGGTTGAAGCACTTACAAAATCGAGTCATGAAAACTCATGACTCATCTAAAAAGTTCCCGCTTATGCGTTACATCAAACTTCAGTGTTTGGGCGTAAAAAAGAGCGGCTCCATATGGGAGGTCGCTTCAAATTCGCCCCTAAAAAACCTTTTTTTCTGCGCGGTCGATGTACATGCTTGCGCAATCCTCGGGAGTGACCTCGTTGTTGGTCGCCCTTCCGATCTCAAGCGCATAGTCAAGAGTCACGCGTGTTTCGCCACACTCCCATTGACTAACCAGGCTTTGAGATACGGGCGGATTGAGCCGCAATCCAAACTCATGCTGAGATAAATCGCGCTTCTTTCTAAATTCTTCGAGGTGCATTTCCAGCCTTAAAAGTAGCATTGCTTCTATTCTACATTATAAGCAGTGCTTTTCAAGAACTTTTTATCGCGATTAGCCGCGCTTATAGAATTGCTATATGACGGAAGAGAAGAAAAGGCGGAGAGAACTCACCCCAGAGGAAAAAGCGGAAGCCCTGCGGCTTTCCGCCGCTTGGGAAGCTTATAAGCGCGACAACAAAGGGGCATCTCAGGGCTGGCTCGGGAGGGTCTCTGGAATTGGCTCGCAAAGTGCTGTTGGGCAATATTTGCGTGGCATCCTACCGCTGAATTTAAAAGTCTTGTTTGCAATATGTAAACACATAAATGCGAGCCCACAAAAAATTAGCCCCCGCCTTGCCACATCAATTACAGAGCCCGCATCTAACAGCGCCATCAAAGATGACAGCGTAAATGAAGCTGCATTGGCAAGGTTTCAGCGCCTTGTTTACATATACTGGCGCTCAAGCGAGATCGGACAACAGCAAATTTTAAGAATAGCGGAAAATGTTGAAACGGCGGCTACCGACGAACACCCAGAGGAACGGGATAAGCTAGTCTAAGTCGCCCATTTTGATGCGGATTTTCTTTTACGGAGTCCCTTACAAATCCAGCGGCAACCCTTAGATCGTCATCGCTCATTTTTGGGGCCAGCCTTGTCAGCTCCCCAAGGAGCTTAACCCTCTCCTGCTGCGTCAGCATATACACTCCTTTGCCGGAATCGCCCCACCTCTTCTATGGGGCTAGTACATGCCGCTGGCATGCAAGAGATTCTTACAAGAATTCTGAAGGTTTAAAAATAAGCAAAGTTACGCAAAAAACAATTTACGCAAACATCGTTTGCTCTTAATACTGTATATAAACACAGTATATTTTAAATTCCATCATAAAACCATGCCGCGCAGACTGGATTTTTAGAGCGACAAATTTAGCATTAGTTGCCTTATACTTCTACACCGGCGTAGCTGTTGCAGAGGGTCCTTAATAGGTACCCTCTGCGCGATGAGATACAAGGACATACCACCATATGGGCTTCGGCTTCAGCCCGACTTAAAAGAGAAGCTCGCCTCAATCGTGCAAGAGAAGAAGAGAAGTCGCGACTGGTCATTGAATTCTGAGATAGTGGAGCGGCTCGAAGAAAGTTTGCGTGCGCGCAATGACTTGGCCCAGTTCGCCGACGGCGAGCTGATCGGAGAGCTGTTGCGGCGTTACGGCCCGGAGCGCATCTTTATCAAAATAGGGAACGGGGAGCTAGAAGAAGATAGCACCCCATAAATATGGGATGTTGTTTTATGCGGTTTACGGTGTAATTCCGGCAAGAAACTGGCGCAACGGCACGCCTTCTTGCCGATTAAGAAAGAAAACCATGAAATACGCAATCGTGTTATTTGTTTTGCTGGCCGGGTCAGCGTTTGCTCGTGATGTATATGTGCAGCCGCATACTACAAAGAACGGGACTTACGTCGAAGGCCACCATCGCACTGCGCCGGACTCGAACCCCTACAACAACTACAGTACGCAAGGAAACACCAATCCCTACACCGGCCAGTCCGGCACCGTAAACCCCTATGATCAGCAGCGGAATTCTGGGTATGGGCAGCAGCGATGCAGCAAGGATCTTTACGGTAATGTGAGCTGCTATTGAAAATGAAAAAATATAGCGCAATAGCTATTGCAGCCTTTCTTTCGGGCTGCACCACAATTTCAGGGGTTACACCAATCGGCAAAGATTCTTACATGATTGGTGCCACCGATAGGGGTGGGATGCGGAGCCATACGGAAATGAGGGCTCTGGGCATCAGAAAGGCGAATGAATTTTGCCAATCCAAGGGTAAGGTAATGGTGATCAGCAATGTTGGCTCCCAAGGGGCGCAAGGCTGGACTCCCGTGGAATCCGAAGTCACATTCCTGTGCGTAGATCGAAACGACCCGGCAAACCAAAGGCCGAACCTTCAGAAGGTGCCTGATACGGTTGTTGAGATCAGGAAGTAGCTGGGCTGCTCGTGGTGGGCGGGATGCGCAAAAAGCGCGTGCTTTTGAGTTTTTTCAAGATCATCCGTATATACAGGTATAATCTTGAGTTCCGTTAGTGGCGCATACCACGTTGCAAGCAAATTGGGGCTGTCAACAAGTGTTTTCGCAACATTGCAAAAAACGCAGTTGATTTTTGGCAATTATTGCCCTATATTTTGTATATACGTAAAAGGGAACGGATGCGCTCTATTATTGTCACTACACGCATAGACAACAAGCTCGATAAGAAGCATGCCGTTACGGTCGAGGAAGTGGATCAATGCTTCGACAACAGATGTGGAGTCAACCTAATCGATGATCGCGAAGATCATCGGACCGATCCACCCTCGCTTTGGTTTATTGCAGAAACCAACCGAGGACGACTACTCAAAATTGTTTTTGTTTACCGAGATGGAAATATCTACTTGAAGTCCGCCTACGAACCCAACGAAGACGAGGTCAAAATTTACGAAGACGAAGGAAAGTAGAAAGTCACTTGAATCACTTGGAGAATATGATGAGTAAAACGGCAAAAATCGAAGGCACAGCAGAGGCATGGGAATCTGGCGCGCTTGGTCGAGATGCCGCACATGCAAAACGTGCCCCTAAGGACTTGGAGCAAAAGGTGGATGAAGCCCTTGGGTTGCAGGCAATATCCATCCGACTGAACAAGGAACTGATCGAGGACTTTAAGTTCATCGCCAAGTTTCATTGTGTTGGCTATCAGCCGCTGATGCGCGATGCGCTCAAGCGATTTGCTGAAGCGGAGTACAAACGTATAGCGGTTCAGCTTGCCAATGAAAAGGCTGCAGTGAAGGAGGATTGCACCCAATCGAAAGACGCGGAAAGAATCGCCGCCTAATTACCCCGCTCACTGGTAGCGCCCCTTAAGTGCGGCCTCCGTTAGAGCGAGTGAAGAGCCACCTATAGGGTGGCTTTTTTATTTTTCCGCCAACTTTGCATCAATTTTTCCCATAACCTCCAGCATCGGCCCCCACGAGGCAGCCGCAGGACTATAGCCTATGACAGCATTGAGCGATTCTCCCCAGTTTTTAAAAAAATCCAAGGTTGACTTTGCCTCCCGAAGCAGGTCGCGCAACTCTTCGTTTTCAGTCGCCAAGTCCGCGCTAATCGCCATGTACTGGCGACCGTCGTGAATCAGTTCCGCCTCCGACTTTTCCAGTCTTGCAACCTCCGCCATCAGGACTTGGTTGTTTATCAGTAGCTTGATTTTGTCGAACATAACTCCTCCTTGCTGAGAGCATATCACCCAACCAGCCCGCCCCGAGCGGGCTTTTTTACGTCCTTTTGGTGCCATTCCATAGCCAGCTTTGAGCTGGCTTTTTTGTGCGCCTTCACCCAGCCAAGTAAATTTTTTTGCTCAAATGCTTCTTTTTATAAGCATTGCTCTTGACATACTTAGAAGCATCGCTAATAATGAATCTATTGAGCAATCACACAGAGCCCAGCATGAACACCATTGAACACCTGCTCCCCCTCAGCGCTGCGCAATCGTTCGCTGGACCGGCAAAGGTAACGGATGAGCTTGGCAAAACATGGAGCTATCAATTCTTCCGAATCCTTGCGGCGAATGGTCGGATTGCCGGTGAGGTTGGTTACGGCACATCCCAATGTGGACTCGGCATCGAAGATCTCGAGCAAGCGAAAGCACTTCTGGCCCACGTTATCCGAGCCAGCAATGCATTCGATGACGTTGTTCTGCAACTGCGGATTGCTCGTGCAGCACTTGCAAACCACAGGTTGGCTACGCCAGCCGAATTAAGCGATATGGATGCTGCTCTGAAAAGAGCGGAGGCCTGAAGACAACACACAGGGAGATGAGATGCAAGCAGCAGACAACATCGCAAAGCGTCTATATCAGCGAGCACAGCACAACCGCGATGCAATCACTGCCAGCAAAGCAAAGAACATCGAAGCCGCGATCTACGAAACCCTGCTGACGAACGAGCGTGATGCATTTGATGTTGCCGACGACATCCCCACAAATCTGACCACAGGAACGGCAATCCTCCTTATTCGTGCTGCGGTCATCGGTAATCGTGAAGCTGTATTGCAGATCGTACTGAATGAACTGAGTGAAGCTGTAAAGCGTGTTGCGGATTATAGGGCGATTGCAGAAGTTGAAGCGATGAAGGAAGAGGATTTTTTGCCGGGCTAAGCGGCGCGAATTCACAACGGTAGTTTTATGGATAACCAGGGAGAAGGAAATGGCACAGAAAAAACCAGCATTGATAACCCAACTAAAGACGGCCAAGGCAGAGATTGAAAGCTTGCAGGCCCAACTCACAGAGGCCAACAAGAAGCTCGCATCCGAAACTTCATCGAAAGACCACCACTACCGCGAGAACAAGAAGCTTGATGACGAGCTTGATCAACTCCACGGCCTATTGGATAGCATCCCGGGCGCGCTGCCTCGCAAGAATGAACAGAGTTACACGAGCTATTCGGCTATGACGCGCCTTGCATCTTGGTTGATGGCGTCGCGCGCTTGATTAACCCGGCGCTAAGCGGTTGCCAACATCTAATTACTTGGAGAGTGAGCATGAAAACAGAACATACAGCAACGCCGTGGCACTTGAGCAAAGCCCGCAACTCCGGTCAAACAGTGGTTATGGGTGCTGGCCCGTGGCCCGTTGCAGAACTTGATCCAGACGTTGGGTATCGCGTTGATGAGGCACAGGCCACCGCAGAGTTCATCGTTCGTGCTTGCAATGCTCACGATGATCTGGTGAAGGCGCTGGAGAACATCACATACGTTGCGGAGCATGGCGATGCCAGTGCTGAAGGCGACCCGCACGAAACCGCGCTGGCTACCGTTCTGGCAAAAGCCCGCGCCGCACTCTCCAAAGCAGGCACCCCATGAACCGCGAATGGATTGCAATCGCCCTGTTCATTCTGGGCTGCATTGTGTGCTTTGTTTATCGTGATTTTTTAGCTGGGGTATTTGCGAGATGAGCGAGAAGAACGCAGAAGGGTTTGAGCGCCATGTATTCGAACAGCAAGGCGACTTTGCGGCACTCAATGCGGCGCAAGACTGGTGCAAGGAAAACGGGATCTCCTACGGCAGCAACCAGCGCGGTGCTCCTGTCGGTTTGATGCGCGGAGATTTCCTTATATCGAAGTGGCGAAATCTGAGCAAAGCGGAGATCGATCAACTTGACGGAACGATGATCGGAAACATGCGAAATGGCCCTGTGGTTATCACGATGAAGGCTCGTAAATCATGATCGATAACCTTCTATCCGGCCTCCTCTGCGGTGCTGTGATGTTTATTCCTGCTGCATTGGTTGTGCTTATTCAATCGGGGGTGTTGAGATGACATCAATCACCCTGCCCGATCTCGCAACGCTTGCACTGCAACGCCCTGCCCGTGCGCTTCGCATATGGTGGCTTACACGATGCGAACAGCATTACCTGATGTGTGCCGATGTAGAGCAAGAGCGTTCACGCGAAGCACAAATGAATGTGGCGCATTACCAGAAACGAGCTGCACTCGCACGGTCTGCAAGGGTTGAGCAATGACCCGTCTACCCACAAGCCCGGCAGGTCGAGCACTAAGAAAGTATCCGTGGCTGCGGAAGTTGCAGAGGATTTGGAGGCGCATATGAGCGGGGCGAAGCGGGATTTTTTCGAGTTCGTAGAGCAGCAAGAGTACCGGGAACGACAAGAGCAATTTGAGAAAAATTTAAAGGAAAGCAAAAGGAAAGATCATGAGCATAGCAACGTTAATTATCGGGGAATCGGGAACCGGGAAATCTACCAGCATGCGCAACCTCAAACCAGAGGACACCTTGCTGATTCAAGCAGTGCGGAAGCCTCTACCCTTCCGTTCTAAGGACTGGAAGCCAGTTGTGAAAGGAGAAGGCGGCTCTATTTTTGTGACGGATGAAAGCGCAAAAATTGCCGCCGCAATGGAGCGCACAGACAAGTCGGTAATCGTCATTGACGACTTTCAGTATGTGCTCGCAAATGAATTCATGCGCCGCGTCACCGATCAGGAAAGCGGGAACTCTGCCTTCGCCAAATACAACGAAATCGCCCGTCACGCATGGGATGTGTTGATGAAGGCAACATCCCTTCCAGATCATAAGCGCGTCTACATCCTCAGCCATACCAGCACTGATGATTTTGGAAAAACGAAGATCAAGACCATCGGGAAACTGCTGGACGAAAAGATCGTTCTTGAGGGTCTTGTGACGATTGTTCTGCGCACAATGAAGGTCAACGAGCAATACGTCTTCTCAACGCAAAACAACGGTTCAGATACCGTCAAATCACCAATTGGCTTGTTTGAATCTGACCATATTGAAAACGACTTGCAGGCAGTCGATAAAGCGATCTGCGATTACTACGGCATCACTCAAACAGCATAAGGAAAACAATCATGTACGCACTTGACGCACAAGCAGCAAAGCAAGCAGATCAGACCGGCAAGTTCATCAAGGAGACCGGCAAATACAAAGGCCGATTTATCAAAGCCGAGGCTCTGCAGGCATCAACAGGAACCAAGGGAATTGCATTCACGTTCGAATCTGAAGAGAAGCAAACCTGCAATATCACCATCTACACAATGAAAGAAAATGGCGAAAAGCTATACGACTATCAGAAGTTGATGGCAATCATGGCTTGCATGAAGTTGCGAAACGTATCCGACCCTGTCATGGGGATGGCAACGAAATACGACTTCGAGGCGAAAAAAGACATTCAATATCAAGCGCCGTTGCTGATGGATTTGATGAACAAACCCATTGGTTTGTTGCTGCAAAGCTGCGAATACGAAAAGACGAAAGATCGCATTCCAACCGGCGAGTATGGGTGGAAGCTTGAAATCCACGCTGCATTTGAGGCGGGCAGCGAGCTTACCGCAAGTGAAATTTTAGCGGGAAAGACAAAGCCGGAACTACTTGCAGGCATGGTTGCGCATTTGTCTGATAGGCCGCTAAAGAACAAAGGCACGACCTCTTCCCGCTCCGCGCCTGTGTCAAATGCAGGTCAGTCCAGTGATATGGATGACGACATCCCATTCTAATCATGATCGACCTCTCTACATTATCGACTGAGGTTCTGACGGCTCGCGGCGCATACAGCACCGTCAGAGCCGCACATGAAGACTCAAAGAAGGAATTGCAAATTCTTTGTGGTCAGTTATCCGCTGCTGCGGCTCACATCCTGCGCCGCATGCAGCCAGATAACGATGATGTGCCGGAGAGTATCGAATCATTGCTGGCGAGTGCTCGCAATACGATGGTTTCGATTGAAGCATGTACGCAAAGGATCGAATCACTCGCACGTCAGCGCATGGAACTGAAGCAGGCGGCATGGGGCAAATAATGAAAACAGACATCACTCTAATCGAACACGCCGCCTTCCTGCTTGATAACGAAGCATGGGGCATGCGCGAAAGTCGAAACATCGACCCTGTTAATCCAGACTGGAAGGGTGACGATGGAGCGCACTTGCTGCACAACGACTTGCAGTCTACTGCAAAGCAGCTTTATGCATTAGCGGAACGGATGAAATGAAACTCAACATATACGAATGGATTGCGCTTGCTGTGTGCCTTGGTTTGGTTGTGCGCTGGCTTACTACGGGACGGAAGAAATGACCACTGACCGCAACAAGCTGCTGGAGCTGGCGATAAAGGCCCGGTTTAGGACGAGGAACGTAGAGGGTGACACGGTTTTTGAATGCTTTCCGGAGTCGCTCGAACGCTTCGCCGCCCTTCTGCAAGAACAGGGAGAGCCGAGCAAACAGACGATAACACCAGAAGAACTGGCAACATCGGTAAAGGCCGGGAATGAATGGCGCGTGCGCTCTAATGCCGATGGAGAAGAGAAAGCGGAGCAGAAAGCGGCGCAGCCGATCCACGAGCAAAACGCCCGTTTCGCCATCGATGGCGCGATTGCTTACGGGAAAATGGGAATCAAAAAGCCCCCGACAGATGATCACTGGCTGATGGAATATTGGCTGATCGGGCAAAGTCTGGCCGCCCCTGCGCCGCAGCAGGAAGCCGCAAAGCGGATATTGGAGGGCGGCGAGCACATCGGCTGGATATTGAGCGATGGTACTGCGCGTTACTTCGGCGATCCGACCGACACAGAAGCATTGAACGCCGCTGGTTTGGGTATGCATACCGTTCAGCCAGCAGCCGCACAAGCTGCGCCGATGCCGGTAGCCATCCCCGCCCCAGAAGACAGCATTCTTCGCATGTGTGGGTGGGAAGATTGGAAGCCGGCCGGATACATCAATCGAGAAATTGCTGAGCAGCGCTATCGAATGGTCGCGGCGTTTGTGCTCGACGCCCTCACTCCACAATCGCAGCCAGCACAGCCAAAGTCAATTGCAGATCAGATCAAAGACCTGAAAGGTTTGATCGCAGAAGAAGATTCGATGCAGATTAAGTGCGCTCTACAAGACGATCTTGATGATGCACTGGACGTATTGCAGCCAGTACAGCGGAAGCAAGAGCCAAATCACCCTGACGCTGTGCGGATCGTGCATGAAGAAGCCGGACGAACGCTATCAAAAGCTGATTTCGATCTGTGCCTGCGCATTGCAAAACGTGCCGCACAGTCAGCGCCATCTACAGCAGTGCCGGAAATCACGGATGCCATGTGCAGCGCATTTCATAATGCCGTGCCTTTGCTTGGGGATCGCGATGAAATTCGTATAGGGCTTTGCGCTGCTCTTGCCGCTGCGCCCTCTGGCGACGCGAAGGATGCGGAAATGCTGGATTGGCTGGAGGCAGCAATGAAGAAAGGTAAGCGGCTCGTATTCCATAAAAAGCATTTTTCGATGTTCACTTCAATAAATTATGAATACGACGTGTTCCCCACGGTACGCGAGGCGATAGCTGCCGCCATGCAGCCGAATGCAACTGCAGATGGGGGTGAGGCATGACCACACACGACGACAAAGTACGAGAGCAGGCCGAGCAAGCCTATATCGCAATGGTTTTCGATTTCGTATCTGATCCCATTGGTAGCCGTGACTGGACGCTGTTCTTGAGGGGATTTCAATCCGCCCTCTCCACCGTATCTGAGGCAGCGCAAGAGGTGGATAACCCATGTCCACTGTGTGATGGGCATGGGACAGCGCCAGTGTGGGTGAAGCAGCCGGTATCGCGTGACGATGTGCGGGATGCGGAGCTGCTGCGCGCAATGGCCGATGAGTGGGATCGTGCTAAACGTGACGTTGATTCCCGCATGCCAATTTGGGATGCGCTCTGCGACGCGATAGGTGACAACGCTGACGGCAACGGCATGCGCACCGCTATCGCCGCAGCCAAGAAGGAGGAAGAAAAGTAATGGACATCAAATTCAGAACATCGGTGGGGTTGGCCGCTTTCGTTGTCGCGTTCACGATAGCCGGCGCTGTTGTGGCGCGCTTCGCGTCGAGCGATGAACAGGCGATCTTTATCGTTTCCATTTTATGCGTTGTCGGTGGTTTAGCTGCTTTAGCGCAAGGAGAGGCACATTGACTAACCAAACCATAATCGATGCGCCGAAGGATTTGATAATCGACGTGCTTCAGAACCATGCATGGGACGGCATACTTTCGGATGACAAGTTTGCTGATGCTGCCGACGACATCATTGAAGCCCTCTCCGCTCTCCCTGCGGATGTATCCAGACAGATGCCGAGCGGTTATGCCGTCAAGCATGTTGAGGGGCATGGCTGGATTATCGACCCGCCGCATGGATCGCGCTGGATTGCTCATGAAGGCACACCAGCCGGTGATTTGATGGCCGCCCTCACCGCCCCGCAGGATGCGCAGGAGCGGGATGTAACCAGTATAAAAGGGCGGTTGCGGGATGCTGCTAGCAACGCGCAGAACCGTGATTTGCTGCTAAACACCCTGGATTACATTGAGGCTTTGGAGCGCATAGTTGCTCGCTACCGCGCAGATGCGGAGAGCCGTCTAGATACCGCGCTAGCGAACAACACTGATGAGAAGGTTGAGCTGTACTTCCAAAGGCAAGGATGGGAGGTACTTCCGATACAGACTTTTGGGGAGTTGGGCGAAGCGGTCCGCGCCCTCACCACCGCACAGCCAGCAGAGAAGCCGGAAGATGCGATAGCCGAACTGCTTGCCCTTTATCGCGAAGTGAAGCGCAGCAATGAAGAAGGCCTGGACTTAGGGCAAGAGCCGTTATTCGAAGCTGAAATGCTTGCTATTGAACAGAAGCTATTGCCGGATCTTGTTACGCAGGCGCAGAAGCCGGAAGGCAAGGCCGAGCAGTCAACCATCAAGGATTCCTTGACAGTTGAAGTTATCGCGCAAGCCGGGAAGGAGCAAGAACGATGAGCCAAAACTGGACACCGACTGAACGCGAATTGCCGCCAGATGGCGAAGTTGTTGAAACGATGGACTCTGGCGGCAATGAGCAAGACCTGAGACGCCAGGGAAATCTGTTCTGGTTCCCGGACGGAAGCATGTACGTCTACTACGTACCGAAGTTCTGGAAATTGAAGGCCAACCATGAATAAAAACTACACCCACCGCATAGCCGAAGCAGTGAGAGATGCGGCGGCGAAGGCATGCGCAAACGAAGCTGAAAACTGCATATTTGCGGATGAGTTGATGGTGACAAACATTATCCACTCCCTCGACCTCGACGCCATTATTGCGAGCGTGCCGGATGATTATGAGGCCAAATTTCAGCACGAAACCACTGAACTGGTTATGCGGCACATCGACCGAATGGAAGATGTCTGCGAGCAGGATACTGCCGATCGCATCATTGAGAGTTTTACGCGCCAGTTCGACCCGATTTTCAAAACCTACATGGCGGCAAAATTTCCGAATATGCGCGCCGCATCTGCTCAATCTGCTGGCGGGAGGGATGGGGTATGAGCGATCTAAGCGGCTTCTACGTAGGGCAGCGCGTTCGCGCACTTAAAACTCTGGGCGACGCACCATGCGGCGATTCTCCTGGTGGCGTGTACGCGGGGCCCGGTGAAATTTTAATAG
>Ga0070682_100000158_pt1 | contig 51858 bp, 47 predicted proteins | sample KBSC63LmetaG_FD_64668 | JGI IMG/M metagenome (GOLD analysis project Ga0070682, IMG submission 64668) | Corn rhizosphere microbial communities from Kellogg Biological Station, Michigan, USA - KBS C6-3L metaG | ecosystem: Host-associated > Plants > Roots > Rhizosphere | place: USA: Michigan...
GAATACTTTATTGTTTTCAATAGTATAGTCGGAGCCTTTTCACAATCCTGACAGAATTTTTCTTAGAAATTTAATTTATCGATCATTTTATTTTTAAAATCCTGAATTTCAGATTCATTTATTTCGGTTTTCTGTTCAGAAAATGTCTTGGCGAGAACTTTATCCAGGACTTCCAGTTTTTGTTTGTACATCCTGCACCATTTACAGATCATCAGGTGGATGTTAAGTTTTCTTTTTTCTTTGGCAGAAATGGTATCGGCATTATGTTTTTCCATGAGCAATGTTGCTTCACTGCATGGTAAAAAAAGGATATGTAGTATTTTTCTTATCATTTCATTTACGATCTTGAAAACCAGTTAAACTCCAGACATTCTCTGAGCTGCATACGGCTTCTTTGCAAAATCTTCCATAGATTAGTCGTAGAAACATTCAATTCCTGACTTACTTCCGGAGCTTTTTTTTCTTCAATATAATACATCTTCAACAGAATCTTCCATTTGGAAGGCAGTTCCTCGATGCATTCCTCTAATGTTTTATTAAAATCTCCATTGTCTAAAAGTTCATCACCTTCCCCAGATACATTCCAGTCATTTAAAATATCATTATTTTTCCATGATCCTGTTTCATCAAAAAAATGATCGAGTCTGATATTAGGTTCTGATTTATATTTTTTTCTGTAAAAATCAGCAGTTTTCCTGTTCAGAATAGCCATCAGCCAGGTGAGAGGCTGGCTTTTCATTTCAAAAGAATCATATCCCGAGTAGGCAGCGAGAAAAACCTCCTGAACTACGTCCTGAGCATCCTCCTTATTTGAAAGCAGGTACAGCGCTTTCTTCAGAAGCGGTCCGGAATACTGTTCTATCCAGCTTTTCAACTCTTCATCTTTTGTCATTTACTTTTATTCGAATTTAATAAAATCAAGATTAGCACATCTTTACGGTTCTTAACAAATATAGTGCTATACTAAACAGAAGTGTATAAATTATTGTAAGAAATAATGCCCAATATCCAATATTTTTCTTTTCTAACTTTAAACTCCAAACAGAGAAAATCCAATCGATAATGAATACAGGAATCATAAGATAAATACAAAAATTCACCAATACAGAAGTTACAACATCAGCAATAGATTCTTGAAAAAAATATACCAGAACAATAAAAATAGGATAAGCAATTGTAATTCCGATTACCCATTGAGCCAATATTCGCGCTTTCATTTTCAATTATCTCAAATATTTTCAGAAAGATAAATAAAATTTTTAAATCTTGTTATGAACACCGTAAACCTATAAGGTTTACGACACATCCATTAGCCCAACCTGTCACCATTCAAAACATAGCATAAAATTATTACAAATCGCTTAAAAATCTTAAATTTGCATCTTATCAAAAATTTGATATTAAAAAAAGCAAAAGCAATACTATGACATCACAAGAAATACGTCAAAAATTTTTAGACTATTTTAAAAGTAAAGGGCACCTTATCGTTCCTTCAGCTCCTATTGTGCTGAAAGACGACCCTACCCTTATGTTTTCCAACTCCGGAATGACGCAGTTCAAGGATTTCTTCCTGGGCTACAAAACGCCTACCGCCCCTAGAATTGCCGATACACAAAAGTGTCTGAGAGTTTCTGGGAAGCACAATGACCTGGATGATGTAGGTAGAGATACTTATCACCACACCATGTTTGAAATGTTAGGAAACTGGTCTTTCGGGGATTACTTCAAAAAAGAGGCTATTGCTTTTGCCTGGGAATTACTGACTGAAGTATACGGAATTCCAAAAGAAAATTTATACGTAACGATTTTTGAAGGTGATGCTTCTGAAAATCTGGACAGAGATCAGGATGCTTATGATTTCTGGAAATCTCACATTTCAGAAGACAGAATTATCAACGGAAATAAAAAAGATAACTTCTGGGAAATGGGTGAAAGCGGACCGTGCGGACCGTGTTCAGAAATCCATGTTGACTTGAGAACACCAGAGGAAAAAGCGAAAGTTTCAGGACTTGAACTGGTAAATAATGACCACCCACAGGTTGTAGAAGTATGGAACCTGGTTTTCATGGAATTCAACAGAAAAGCAGATAAATCGTTAGAAAAGCTTCCTGCTCAGCACGTAGATACGGGAATGGGCTTTGAACGTCTTTGTATGGCGCTTCAAGGGAAGTCTTCCAACTATGATACAGACGTTTTCACTCCGCTTATTGCTAAAGTTGAAGAACTTTCAGGTAAAAAATATACAGGAATTTTAGAAGACGAAAAAGATATTGCCATCCGTGTTGTGGTAGATCACATCAGAGCGGTTTCTTTTGCGATTGCAGACGGACAGTTACCCTCAAATGGAGGTGCAGGTTATGTAATCAGAAGAATTTTAAGAAGAGGAATTTCTTATTCTTACCGATTCCTGGATATGAAAGAGCCTTTCCTTTACAAATTGGTGGCTGTTCTTCAGGAGCAAATGGGACCTTTCTTCCCTGAACTTGAAAAACAAGGAAAACTGGTTGCTGAAGTGATCAAAAGTGAAGAAGATTCATTCTTAAAGACAATTGAAAACGGTCTGATCAGAGTTGAAAAACTGATTCAGCAGACTATTGCAAATAATCAGAAAGTATTACCAAGCGAAGAGGTTTTTGAATTGTATGATACTTATGGTTTCCCTGATGATTTAACAAGAATCATTGCTGAAGAAAAAGGGTTAACGATTGATGAAGAAGGTTTCAAAGCTGAGATGGAGAAACAAAAACTTCGTTCAAAAGCTGATTCTGCTCAGAAAGTATATGACTGGGTAAATCTTGAATCGAAGCCTGAAACCTTTGTAGGATATGACCAGACTGAATCTGAAACGTATATTACCAGATACAGAAAGGTAGAAAATAAAGACGGAGAATTTTACCAGGTAGTACTAAGCAGCTCCCCTTTCTATCCTGAAGGAGGTGGACAGGTTGGAGACAAAGGTGTTCTTGAGAACGCTGTTGAAAGCTTTGAAGTACTGGAAACGAAAAAAGAAAACGGATTGATCATTTCATTGATCAGCGGTCTTCCGAAAGATGCAGGCGCTGTTTTCTATGCTAAAGTAAATGCTTCTGAAAGAAAAAACTCTCAGGCAAACCACTCTGTAACTCACCTTCTGCACGAGGCTCTAAGAGACGTTTTAGGTACTCACGTAGAGCAGAAAGGGTCTTATGTAGGTCCTGATTATCTACGTTTCGACTTCTCTCACTTCAATAAAATGACAGAGGAAGAACTGGCATTAATTGAAGAAAAAGTAAATAAGAAAATCAAGGAAAGTATTGCTTTACAGGAATTCAGAAATATTCCGATCCAGGAAGCTCTGGAGAAAGGAGCAATGGCTTTATTTGGTGAAAAATATGGTGACAGCGTAAGAATGATCCAGTTTGGAAGTTCAAAAGAACTTTGCGGAGGAACTCACGTAAAAAACACCAGCGAAATCGGTCATTTCAAAATCACTTCTGAAGGTTCTGCTGCTGCGGGAATCAGAAGGATTGAAGCGATTTCAGGAGATAAATCTGAAGAGTATTTCAGCAATCTTGAAAAACAGATTATTGAGCTTTCTCAATTATTAAAGTCTAAAGATGTGGTAAGATCTATCGAGAAACTGATCGAAGAAAATACATCATTGAAGGCTGAAGTAGATGCTCTTAAAAAGGAAAAAGCAAAAGGGGAAATCGGAGAATGGAAAAATGCTTATGAGCAGAAAGGCAACAAACAGCTTCTTGTAAAGAAAACTTCTCTGGATGCAGGTTCTGTAAAAGACATCGTATTCCAGCTGAAGAGAGAAATCCCTGCTTCTGTAACGATCATTCTTTCTGATGCAGACGGAAAACCAATGATTACTGTTGGTGTTTCTGATGATCTGGCTGCAGACTATCAGGCTGGCACTATCGTAAAGGATCTTGCAAAAGAAATCCAAGGTGGTGGTGGTGGAAACCCAGGCTTCGCAACAGCTGGTGGTAAAAACCTTGGAGGGTTAGAAAATGCTTACCAAAAAGCTTTGAATATCTAAAATAGAAATATCTATTATAAATTTTAGCCCCGGCTGTCTCGGAATCGAGACAGCCGGGGCTGTTTTTATTAAATAATATAGTTTTTTTAAAACCAAAGTATTTTCTATAATACTTTATATTTCAGGAGGCAAAGAAGAAAATCAACTTCATTGATTCTGACAAAGCTTATGTAATAATCATGCTTCTATCAGATAAAGCATACTTTTCCATAAACATCTGTGTAATTCGTGAAATCAGCGGGAGATTAAATAATTTTGGAAAGCTGTATACTATTCAAACAAATCCACCAGCGATTAAATCATTGAAAATAAGACATTTTATTTATATCCATTCTAATTATTGACCTTATCTTAACAAATCATCATCTAATCTTAAACTATTTGTTTTGTCTTCTTAAAACTTAGTTAACACTATACCTTTAGTTTTGTCATAATCGAAATTCAAAAAACCTATTTATGAAAATTAACAAAACTATCGGAGCACTACTCTTTGCTTCCCTTGTATTTCAAGGCTGCAACGATGACAATAACGGGAACTCTGACACTCCTGTCAATGACAAAATTAAAATTGAAAATTTTTCTAAAGAACCTGCTTTCGTTTTTGGGATGCCTGGTTTTGAAAATTTAAATATTACCACCCTTATTTCCAGCTCTGATGTTCTTTCAGGTTCTCCTGATTTCGTTTTCGGAGGTCAGCCGGATGGTATGGGAATTATGAAAGATCCTAATTCTGACGGTTATCTGATGATTACCAATCATGAGATCAAGCAATCGGTATCCAGAGTTTATTTAGATAAAACGTTTAAGCCTGTAAAAGGAGAATATATCTTAAATGGAACCGGAGGAATGACAAGATTATGTTCCGCGACATTGGCAACTCCTGAAACTCATGGTTTCAGTGCGTTCCTTACAGCAGGTGAATCAGGTGAAGAAAGTATGGTTCACGCTTTGAATCCACTGGCACCAATATCTCAGGCATCGGATAAGACAAGAGTAAAACCAGCTTTAGGAAAGGCTTCAATGGAAAATGCAGTTCCGCTTCCTAAAGATGTTTCCAATGGAAAATCTTATATCATCATTGGTGAAGACCAGTCTTATTCTTCTTCTCACCAGTCTGCAGGACAATTAATCATGTATGTTGCCGATACCCAGGGAGATCTTGATAACGGAAAGTTATATTCTTTAAAAAGAACCAACAACAACTATACTGAAACAGATATGACGAAAGGAAGCAGCTACGATGTAGAATTCGTTGAAATTCCTAACGCTAAAAACCTTACAGGAGCTCAGATTAACCAGAAAAACATTGATAATAATGCGATCCGTTTTTCAAGAGTGGAAGATGTAGATTACAGAAAAGGAGCAGGAAAAGGAAGAGAAATTTACTTTACCGCTACGGGAGAATCTTCTGATGGTGTGAATCCGAAAGCTGGATTAACAATGTGGGGAAGAGTTTATAAGCTTGTTCTGAACTCCAACAATATGCTGACAGGAAAGCTGGAAGTGGTTGCTGAAGGAGATTCCAATCCAGGAAATAATCTTATCAATCCTGACAACTTATGTGTGACTGAAAACTTTGTATACATTCAGGAAGACGGAGATTCTTATTACAAAAATGCCAACCACGATTCTTACATCTGGCAGCTGAATATCGCTACAAAGCAATATAAACCATGGTTGAACATGAAGCACAACAGAAATGATACTGCATGGCAGACTGCTTACAACCAATCCGGAGATCTGCAGAAATTCGGTTCATGGGAATTTGGAGCAATGGTTGATATTTCCGACATCATCGGAATTCCGAATACATTCTCTGTGAATATCCACTCTCACACATGGCAGCTGGATAAATTCAAAAATCCTGACGGTTCCGGAATTAACACCAATAAGGAAGGTGGACAAATCGTAATCATCAGAAACGTAGAAAAATAGTTTTAATTCCTTCATATCAAATTAAAGTATCAATAGAACATTTCTGTTGATACTTTTTCATACTTATGAGTAAACTTTCAAAATACCCGATCCTCCTTTTCTTATACTGCGCAGCAGCACTTTTTACGCTCTATTATTGTAAAAATGATAAACAGCAGCCAGTATATGAAGATCTTGGTTCTGTAAAAAACAGGATTATCAAAACCAATACTGATTTTGAAAAACAGATCAATGAACTGAAAGCCCTTGTTTCTAAAGATTCTGACGAAAAACTTCTTCAGGAAAAATTTCAGGATATCAGAAAAACCTACAAAAAAATGGAATGGGCTGTAGAATACTTCCTTCCCCACTCTGCGAGATTTATCAATGGTCCTGCCCTTCCTGAAATAGAAATGGACGAGCATACAGAAATTGAACCCGAAGGACTGCAGGTTCTGGAAGAGATGTTTTATCCCTATAATAAAGGAAATAAAGATGAGGTGACCAGAATGCTCAATAAGCTCATCAATAAAAGCAATACCATAGCAACCAACTTTCAGGTAATTACGATTAGTAAAGACCAGGTTTTTGATGCGTTAAGACAGGAAGCTTTCAGGATTTCAAGTTTGGGAATTGCAGGTTTTGACACTCCGGTTTCCGGAATATTTTTACAGGAAATGCCTTCTTCGCTGGAAGGAATCAAAGAGACACTGGAACAAATTTCCACTGAACGTTCGAAAGACAAAGCTTTAAAAAGTATCATTACAGAAATCAATTCAGCCATTGAAGTTCTGAAAAGAAACACAGACAAAAATACTTTTGACTACGCCAGTTTTATCCCTGATCATTTGAACAAGATCACCACTCTTATGCTGGATTTTAAAAACCAGGAGAAAATTCCGGATGTTGAGGTAACGACAGCTTTAAACAAAAATGCGGCTACATTCTTTGCTAAAAATGCTTTTAATCCCAATGCATTCACTCCAGGAAAAGAATATGAATTCTCTGAAGAAAAGGCAGCTCTAGGGCACCAGCTTTTTAATGATAAAATCCTTTCCAACAACAATAACCGAAGCTGTGCAACATGTCATATTCCTGAGAAAGCATTTACTGACGGGCTTGCCAGATCTATGTCCCTGGAAAATTCGGAACTTGCAAGAAATGCTCCTTCCCTCAACTATGCAGGCTATCAGCATGGCCAGTTCTGGGACATGAGAAAGGACGACCTGGAAGGACAGAGTTCGGATGTGATCTCCAATAAAGAAGAAATGCATGGTGATCTGAATGTCATTCTCGCCAAAATCAATCAGGATAAAAAGTATCAGGCGGCATTTAAAAAGATTTATCATTCTCAAAAAACAGAGGTTTGGCAGCTTCAGAATGTACTGGCTAGTTATATTCGTTCTTTGTCAAAATTCAATTCTGCTTTTGATAATTATATGAGGGGAAATAAGTCGGCAATGACGGATAGCCAAAAACGTGGATTCAATCTTTTTGTTGGAAAAGCCCAATGCGCAATATGTCATTTTGTTCCGTTATTCAATGGTACAGTTCCTCCTAATTTCAAGAAAACCGAACAAGAGGTTTTAGGGGTAGCAATCAACGGAGAAAATAAAACATTTGACAATGATTTGGGAAGAGGAAAGTTTCATGAAACAGTGCCTTCATTACAGTATTCCTTCAAAACTCCTACTCTTAGAAACATCAATAAAACAGCTCCTTACATGCATAACGGAGGATACAAGACATTGAAAGAAGTAATGAATTTTTACAATAAAGGCGGTGGAAAAGCTTTTGGATTTAAAGTAGACAATCAAACACTCTCCGACACTCCGTTACAGCTTACTGATAAAGAAATAGATGATATTATTGAATTTATGAAAGCCTTGGATGATCAATAAACTATCAAAAACAAAATAACAAGTGATCAAAAACTCTTGAACGAACCGGGTTCAGGAGTTTTTTTATTGGAAATTTCCATGAAATACAGAAAGACTACCTAAGTGTTCTCATCATTCAATTTTATAAGGTACAAAGTACATGAAAACATTAGATTAAATCAATGTTATACTATGTTAAAAACTTTTCCAGAACAATAAATATCATTAATTTTGACCTAGTAATATTACATGAAAAGGGGTTTACTGTTATTATTTTTTCTGATCTGCTTTTTGGGGTATTCGCAATCAAAAATTAAGATTGTGGATGACGCCAGTCAAAAGCCTGTTTTTAATGCAAAAGTATCCTGTGACAACACCGTCATTGGATACACTAATGAACAGGGCATTCTGGAATTTAAAACAGGATGCAAAAACATTGATATTGACGCTGATTCTTACCAGAAAGAAACGATATCAGTGGAGAGCAGTATGGAGATTTCCCTGCTCAAAAAGTCTTCAAAAACCACCAGTATTGAAGCTGTAGTTATTGAAGATAAAAGTGATCCCCGGGCTTTGGAAATTCTGAAAAAAGTGAACAAACTTTTTAATGAAAACTCTCCAAAAAGTTTGGGTTCCTACTCTTATAAATCTTACGAAAAAATATCTCTGGATATTGATGAGGACAGTCTTACACAGTTTAATCAATATTTCAATGATTTAAATATTTTCAAGAAAAAAAGGGAAAAAGACTCGTTGAATAATATTTCCGCAAGAAAAGTATTTTCAAAAAGTAAACTTTTTCTCTGGGAAAGGGCACAGGAGTTTTTATATTCCAAAAAATATGGTGAAAAGATCAATATTCTGGACAACAGAATTTCTGGTCTGAAGCAGCCTATCTATGAAATGATCGCACTCCAGCAGAGTAACAGGGACATTGTTCCTGAGCAGGTGAAGCCCGAAAACAGAGGATTGTACAGGTTCTTTCTTTCGGATACCGTTACTCTTGACGGGAGAAAAAACTTTGTGATCCGTTTCCGTGAAGTCAATTACAAAAAACCAGACAGAAAAAGAAAGTATAACGGCGCCATTTATGTAGATACGGAAACCTACGGAATCAAAAAGATTGAAAATTTCAGTAAAAATAAAAACGACGGAATTATTACCAGCACATGGGTATTCTACAATAACAAATGGTTCCTCGCCCATGAAAAAACAAAGCTTAAAATGGGTAAAATGGCAATGGATGACAAGGAACATGCTGACGATAAGAAAGAGAAAAAAAGCTTTGGCACCTATGCTTTCCTCACCTCAAAATATTTTGATTTTGAAGCTCCTATCGAAGAGAATCCCAAAGATTTCAAAGGCTATACTTTCTCCGTAAAAAATATTGACGGCCATTCTCTGGACCGTTACAGAACAGAACCTCTTACGGAAAGAGAACAAAATACCTATAAGACCATCGATAGTTTAGGTAAAAAATATAAAATCGACAGCAAAGCACAGATCTTATCCGGATTACTGAACGGACAAATCAGAGTAGGCTCTGTAGATTTCGCGGTGGATGAAATTGTCAATTATAACTCTTATGAAGGCTTCAGATTAGGTTTAAAAGCAAAACTGAATGAAAATTTCAACCCTTATTTTTCACCGGACTATTATTTTGCATACGGAGTAAAAGACAGAAGATGGAAATACGGAATGGGGCTTGATATGAAAACCTCGCTGGAAAAAAATTCAATTTTCAGATTTGAGGTGTATGATGATGTTACGGCATCAGGAGAGTTCAACAGAAAACTCTGGAACTTCAAAATGAGAACGATGAATTTCGGGAATAACCTGAATAATGATAAATATTTTCACTTCAAAGGAGCATCTTTATCGTATATGAATGACGTAACCAATGGTCTTACCCTTGCTCTTGCTGTTAGAAGGAATACAGAAGAAGCAGAATTTGATTATCAGTTCAGAGACAGAGGGACTTCATACAGAAATTTCAATACACTTTTTACCTTAAAATATTCTCCGAATTCTACCAATATTATGACTCCTCAGGGAAAATCTCTGATTGACCAGAAGTATCCTGAGCTCTATTTTAATTATGAGCAGAGCTACAAACTGCTGCAGGGGAATTTTAATTATTCCCGTTTTGACGCCCTTTTTGTTCACAATTTTAAGACACCGATCGGGACTACGGGTTTCAGGCTGTACGGAGGTGCTGTTTTGGGTGAAGCGCCAATATGGAAAAACTTTACGATGAACGGGCTTGCTTCTCCCGGTAAGGATTTCAATTTTAACCTTACTTCTTACCTTGGATTTGCTACCCTGGAAGGAGGAAAATATTATAATGACAGGTTTATCGCGTATTACTTCACTCACAAGCTGCCTTGGTATTTCAAAAGTTTCGGGCACAATGTTTCCAGTTTTGATTTTGTTCTGAGAGGAACTATCGGAGATATGAAACATCCGGAATACCATCAGTTTAAGTTCAGAAAGCTGGATCACCTGTATCAGGAAGTAGGTTTGGAATGGAACAATTTTCTTTCCAGTTATTTTAACTTAGGTTTATTCTACAGAGTTGGGTATTATGCGACTCCTCATTTCAAAGAAAACTTTGCCATTCAGTTTAAACTGAAGTTTCTCGAGTTTTAATCGTCAGAAAAAGACAAAATCTTTATTTTTGAATGTAAATTCAGAAATATTCACCGATAATATATAAAAAAGAACATGCAGAAAATCGAAATCAAAGCAGAACAGTTTTTTGAATTATTAAAATTAAAAGACACTCCGATGTGGGAAATTTTCTCACAGATGATCGATGGGAACGAAAAGGAAATTATCTTTTTAGACAATGAAGACAAGATCCTTTTTAATTATATTTTACCTTCTACAAAGGAAAAACTGGAAGAAGACAGAAAGGAATTTTCAAAACAGTTTTCAGAGAAATTAGCTGAATTTAATTAAACACTGCTATGAATAGAAATTACATCTTCTCTCTGTTGAGCCTTTTCCTGTTTACCCTAGGAAATGCTCAGAATTATAAAAAGCCTTTGGTTTCTGCTATCAAAGAAGCTGATCTTCGTACCGATATGTATCAGCTTGCTGCAGATCAGTTCTGGGGCCGTGAAGCCGGAACGCTGGATGAATTAAAAGTCTCCATGTGGCTTGCTGACAAAGCAAAGGAAGCAGGAATGAAACCTGCCGGAGATAACGGAACATTTTTCCAGTTTTTTGATATGTACAGACATCAGGTAATTCCTCAAAGCAGCCTGAAAATTGGAGACAATAGTTTAAAATTATGGAAAGACTTTCTGGTTGCAGAGCCTGTAAATGCTTCTATAGATGCAGACATTGTGTATGCCGGAAATGCAGAGCCTGAAGATCTTGCTAAACTCAATATCCAAGGAAAAGTTCTTGCTGTAAACGCCTCAGATAAAAACATCTCTAAGGACATGACCCTTTTTGTAAGAAGATATCCGGGATTTGTAAGGAATAAATATTACAATAAAGCTTCTGAACTGGGAGCAAAAGCAATTATTTTCATTACCGACGACACCTCTCAACAAAGCTGGGTGGAAGTACTTCCTCAAATGACAAGAGGAAGCTATGGTGTGGAAGGCTTGAGAGAGAAAATCACCAATAACATTCCTGTTTTATGGATTAAAAGAGAAAATGCAGGCTGGGTAAAAAATAATCCCAAAGCTTCTCTGAACCTGATCACTGAAACCTACAAATATCCATCAGTGAATATCATCGGAAAAATAGAAGGTACCGATCCTGTTCTTAAAAACGAATATGTTCTGCTAAGCGGACATCAGGATCATGACGGAATACGACATCCTGTAAAGAATGATACCATCTACAATGGTGCTGATGATAATGCAAGTACCTGTGTTGCGATGCTGGCAATGGCTAGAGCTTACAAAAAACAGCCGGGAAAAAGAAGTATGCTGTTTGTTTTTCATGGCGCTGAAGAAAGAGGATTGCTAGGTTCCAGATGGCATGCAGCTCATCCTGTTGTTCCAAAAGAGAAAATTGTAGCCGTGCTTAATGGTGATATGATTGGAAGGAATGACAATAATGAAGCTGCTTTATTGGGAGGAAATGCTCCTCATAAAAATTCTGAAGAGCTTGTAAAAATGGCAGAAGAAGCCAATAACGAGAGTACAAAATTCAAATATCTGAAAGATTGGGATTCTCCAAACCACGCTGAATATTTTTATTTCAGAAGCGATCATCTTCCATATGCTAAAATTGGGATTCCTGCCATATTCTTCACGAGTGTACTGCATGATCAGTACCACACTCCTCAGGATGAATCTGAAAACATCAATTATAAAAAGCTGTATAAAATGACGGAATGGATGTACAGAACATCCTGGAAGGTTGCTAATGAAGCAGAACGTCCGAAAGTAATTTCAAATTTTTCACTGGAAAGATAAAATAAAAAGCTTCACAGATTGTGAAGCTTTTTCGTCATTGTGTTTTTAGAATCTGTTTTAATACGAAATAATTTAATATAGAATATGATTTGGAACTATTAAGAAGAATTTAGATTATAAGAATGTTAAGATTCAAATAAATTTGAACGAATCACTCTGCTTAATAAATATCAAAAGATATTTCTCTTCATTATTCTTAAAAACTTAATCAGTCTTAATGGTTTAAAATTATTTTTAATTATTAGAACTTCTTTTGAAACAAAAGAACCAAAAATTCAAGACTTAGAACCTTCCGCTAAAAATGAAATCTGTTCTCTAAAAACTCTAAACTCGTGCGGTAGCAATCTATGTTTAGAATCATATTTTGTCCCGCACTCAGACAGTAGAGTTTTTTTAACGTTCACAGAATTCATTTTCTTAACGCTCCAGTTTCTTATGTCATCAAATGTCTTTAAAAGAAAAATTTCTGTTTTAATAAATACTCCTTTTAAATAAGTAAATTCATTAGTGATGGATCATTATTCAGATAGTTGACAAAAAAATCATATTGTTTCATCTTATCAATCAAAGGAGTAAAATCTTTATTTTGTTTCAAAGCAATTCCAACCACTGCAATCCCTTTTTCTTTTGAATTTTTCTGGGTGTATTCAAAATAGGTGATATCATCATCAGGTCCCAACACATCCATTACAAAAGTTTTCAATGCTCCGGGGCGCTGTGGAAATCGAACGAGGAAATAGTGTTTTAATCCCGCATGCAGCAAAGCTTTTTCTTTAATTTCTTCCATACGGATAATATCATTATTGCTTCCACTGATGATGCAGACTACATTTTTACCTTTTATTTCTTCCCTGTATTTTTCCAATGCAGCTACAGAAAGAGCTCCCGCAGGCTCTACAACAATGGCATCTTTATTATATAATGACAATATGGTTTCGCATACAAGTCCTTCATCTACTGTAGCCATATCGTGCAGGATATTTTTACAGCGTTCAAAAGTGAGATCTCCCACCTTCTGCACAGCTGCTCCATCTACAAACCGACTGATCTTTTCAAGAAGGACAGGCTTTCCTTTTTCCAGCGCTTTTTTCATACTTGCTGCCGCCGAAGGTTCTACCCCAATGATTTTTGTCTGTGGGGACAGATGCTGAAATACGGAACAAATTCCTGCTGCCAGTCCACCGCCTCCAATCGGGACAAAAAGATAATCAACAACACCTTCAGCCTGCTCCAGAATCTCGAGTGCTGTTGTGGCCTGCCCTTCAATGATCGCGGGATCATCAAAAGGATGAATAAATGCACTGTTATGATCTTTACAAAACCTCAACGCAGCATCTTTAGCGGCATCAAAAGTATCTCCGAACAAAATGACATCAATGTATTCTCCCCCGAACATTTTCACCTGTTCAAGTTTTTGTCCGGGCGTTGGTAAAGGCATGAAAATAGTTCCTTTCACCTTCATGGTATGACAGGCAAAAGCCACTCCCTGTGCATGATTTCCGGCACTGGCACACACCACTCCTTTTGAAAGTTCGTCTTGTGACATCGTTGCCATCTTATTGTACGCTCCTCTTATTTTATAGGATCTTACCCTTTGAAGGTCTTCTCTTTTGAAACAGATATTCGCGTCATAAATGGCTGACAAATTGTTATTGACAGCCAAAGGTGTTTTTACCACTACATTTTTTAATCGTTCCTCCGCTTTATAGACATTCTCTAAAACAGAGGAACTTATTCCCTCTTTCATCATCTTGTATAAGTATTAATTGTTTTCGGGTCTCAGGCTTCGTACGGTCTTGCCGGCCTTCCACATTTCGCTTTCTCTTAACTCGGTAAGTTCAACTTCCAGTTTCTCACGATAATCAGGCTTGCTGTTACTGTCGATCGAGCGCTGCGCTTCATTTCCTTTGGCAACGTTATCATACAACTCTTCAAACAAAGGTGAAGTGGCATCTCTGAAACGCTTCCACCAATCCAAAGCTCCTCTCTGAGCGGTTGTGCTGCAATTGGCATACATCCAGTCCATCCCGTTTTCTGCTACCAATGGCATTAATGACTGGGTAAGCTCTTCTACGGTTTCATTAAAGGCTTCGGAAGGACTGTGTCCGTTTTTTCTCAATACATCATACTGAGCGGCAAATATTCCCTGTACAGCTCCCATCAATGTTCCTCGCTCTCCGGCAAGGTCGCTGTAAACTTCTTTTTTAAAATCAGTTTCAAACAGGTATCCGCTTCCTATCGCAATCCCCAATGCAGTTACTCTTTCTCTTGCTTTTCCTGTAGCATCCTGATATACGGCAAAACTGCTGTTCAGACCTCTGTCCTGCAGAAACATTCTTCTCAGTGACGTTCCTGAACCTTTTGGTGCTACCAGAAATACATCTACATCAGCTGGAGGAACGATTCCTGTACGTTCGCTAAAGGTAATTCCGAAACCATGAGAAAAATACAACGCTTTTCCCGGAGTAAGATGTTGTTTTACTTTTGGCCAGTATTCAATCTGTGCGGCATCGCTCAGAAGGTAGCAGATAATAGTTCCTTTTTCTAAAGCTTCTTCGATTTCAAATAAAGTTTCTCCGGGAACAAATCCGTCTGCGATTGCTTTATCCCATGATTTGGAGTTTTTTCTCTGTCCTACAATGACATTAACTCCATTATCTTTCTGGTTCAAAGCCTGTCCGGGTCCCTGTACTCCGTATCCAATTACTGCTACGACTTCATTTTTTAATACTTCCTGAGCTTTTTCCAACGGAAATTCATTTCTCGTTACTACGTTCTCTTCTACTCCTCCAAAATTCAATTTTGCCATTTTTTTGATTTTATTTGTTATTGATTATGATGTTTACTTTTATTCTAACTTGCGTATTCTATTGCCGTCAGATAAGGGGTTCTGTGATAATGTACTTCCAGAACATCTATCTGCTTTTCCATTTGTCTGCTGATTTTCTGAACGGAATCTTCCGTTTCTCTGATTACTATAACAAACTTTTTAACTTTTTCTATTTCTGAAGGACCTACATTGAAGGTTACCATAGAAATTCTCCTTCTTGAAAAAATAGCATTGATTCTTCCGATCAATCCTAAATAATCTTCTGTATACGCTGTAATGGTATATTCTTTATGATCTGTTTTCATCTTTTTATTTTTAAAATTTATTATTCAATACAATTTCCGAAACACTTTTCCCCTGAGGAATCATCGGAAATACATTGTGCTCTTTTCCGGTCATAACTTCAAGAAGGAAAGATCCTTTGTGATCAAGCATTTCCCGAATCGCCCATTTCAAATCTTTCCTCTCAGAGACTCTGTTTCCGGGAATATTATATCCTTTTGCCACCTGAACAAAATCAGGACTCTGAATATCCACCGAGGAATATCTTTCTTCATGAAACAATTCCTGCCATTGCCTTACCATTCCCAGATAGCAGTTATTAAGGATTAAAATTTTGACCTCCGGATGATACTGCATAATGGTTCCCAACTCCTGAATATTCATTTGAGCACCTCCATCTCCCATGACAGCAATTACTGGACGCCCAGTCTCTGCATAGGATGCTCCTATTGCAGCAGGAAGACAAAATCCCATGGTTCCCAACCCGCCACTCGTTACGTTGGTACGGGGATTCTTAAATTTAGAATAACGGCATGTTGCCATCTGATGCTGCCCCACATCGGTTACAATTACCGCCTCTCCTTTTGTCATCTCGTTCAGATAACGGATAACTTCTCCCATTGTAATTTCTCCTTCTTCAGGAAAAAGTTCTGTATTGATGAGGTTGATACTTTCAATTTCATGACAGTTTTTAAATCTTTCATGCCATTCCGGATATTCTCTTTTCACAATCCATTTTGTAAGAAACGGAAGTGTATGTTTACAGTTTCCAAGAACCGGAACATCTACTTTTACATTTTTATTGATCTCTGCCTTATCGATGTCCAGATGAATGATTTTTGCCTGCTTCGCATACTGATCCAATTTTCCTGTTACACGGTCATCAAAGCGCATTCCGACAGCAATCAAAACATCACATTCGTTGGTTAAAATATTCGGCCCATAGTTTCCGTGCATTCCTACCATCCCAACGGCTTGTGGATGATCGGTAGGAACAGCACTCATTCCCAGCACCGTCCATGCCACCGGAATTCCTGATTTTTCAGCAAACTCTAAGAACTCTTTTTCAGCTTTCCCCAACATAATCCCTTGCCCGGCGATAATAAATGGTCTTTCTGCTTCATTGATCAGCTGTGCTGCTTTTTCAATACTTTCAAAACAAGGATCTGGATCTGGTCTATAACTTCTCAATGAATTACATGGAGAATATCCTTTATAATCAACAGATTGCAGCTGAGCATTTTTAGTAACATCGACTAATACAGGACCTGGACGGCCTGATTTTGCGATGTAAAATGCTTTTGCCAGTACTTCGGGAAGCTCATTGGCATCGGTAACCTGATAATTCCATTTGGTAACCGGGCTTGTAACATTCATTACATCTATTTCCTGAAAGGCATCGGTTCCCAGAAGATGTTCAAAAACCTGTCCTGTAATACAAACCAAAGGGGTATTATCCAACAGAGCATCCGCTAATCCCGTCACAAGGTTGGTTGCCCCCGGACCACTTGTTGCCAAAACGACTCCTACTTCTCCTGATACTCTTGCCAGACCTTGTGCCGCATGTACCGCTGCCTGCTCATGACGTACCAGAATATGTTTCAGCGTTTCCCGATAATCATAAAGGGCATCGTAGATAGGAATAATAGCCCCGCCAGGATATCCGAAAACTGTTTTTACGCCTTCGTTAAGAAATGCTTCCAGAATGATCCGGCTTCCGCTAAGTTGTATTTCTGTTGATAAATTCAGGTTTTCCATATACTTTTATTGAGTGATTTCGTCCGTTACACAGCCTTCAGCAGCCGATGATACTGTTAATGCATATTTATAAAGCAGTCCTTTCTGTACTTTAAGAGGTGGTTTTTGCCATCCTTTTTTTCTTCTTTCAATTTCTTCGTCTGAAACTTTGAGCTGTATGGTATTGTTTACGGCATCAATTTCAATCAGGTCATCATCGTTTACAAAAGCTATCAGACCTCCTTCATGGGCTTCCGGAGTAATATGTCCCACAACAAAACCATGGGTTCCTCCGCTAAACCTTCCGTCTGTGATTAGGGCAACACTGCTTCCAAGACCAGCCCCAATCAACGCACTTGTAGGTTTCAACATTTCCGGCATTCCGGGAGCTCCTTTCGGACCTTCATTCCGGATGACGATGACATCACCATGTTGTACGGTTCCGTCCTGAATTCCTCTGATCAGATTTTTTTCACCATCAAATACGCGGGCTTTTCCTACGAAACATTCTCCTTCTTTCCCTGTAATTTTGGCAACACTTCCTTTTTCAGCAAGGTTTCCGTACAATATTCTCAGATGCCCGGTAGCTTTTACAGGTTCTGAAAGTGGTTTTATGATTTTCTGTGTATTGAAATCCAGATCAGGAACATTTTCTAAATTCTCGGCTAATGTCTTTCCGGTTACAGTGAGACAATCACCGTGTAACAGTCCTTCTTTTAAAAGGTATTTCATTACCGATGGTATTCCTCCGTGTTCATACAAATCCTGCATCAGGTATTTTCCGCTTGGTTTAAGGTCTGCCAAAACAGGAGTTTTATCACTCATCTTCTGGAAGTCATCCTGAGTAAGGGACACCCCAACACTTTTTGCCATGGCTATAAAATGTAAAACAGCATTGGTACTTCCTCCCAAAATAACAATCATGCGCAGTGCATTTTCAAAAGCTTTTCGGGTCATGATATCGGAAGGTTTGATATCTTTTTCCAGTAATATTTTCAGATATTTTCCCGCTTCATGACATTCTTCCTTTTTTTCTTTGCTTAAAGCGGGATTAGAAGATGAATACGGAAGGCTCATTCCTAATGCTTCAATCGCAGAAGCCATTGTATTGGCAGTGTACATGCCTCCACATGCTCCTGCTCCGGGACATGAATTTTTCACAACACCATCAAAATCTTCTTCTGTGATTTCTCCTGCAATTTTTTTCCCTAAGGCTTCAAAAGCTGAAACGATATTGAGCTGCTCTCCTTTGTAACAACCTGGAGCAATAGTACCTCCATACACCATGATGGATGGTCTGTCTAATCTTCCCATTGCGATAATGGTTCCCGGCATATTTTTGTCGCATCCTGGTAATGCGATTAATCCGTCATAATATTGGGCTCCACAGATTGCTTCGATACTGTCGGCAATTACATCACGGCTCACCAGAGAATAACGCATTCCGTCTGTTCCGTTGCTCATTCCGTCGCTTACGCCAATGGTATTAAATATCAGTCCGGCCAATCCATGCTCCCAAGTTCCTTCTTTTACCATTTTAGCGAGATCGTTGAGGTGCATATTGCATGTATTTCCATCGTATCCCATACTGGCAATTCCAACCTGGGCTTTGTGCATATCTTCTTCTTTAAATCCTATCCCGTACAACATTGCTTTGGCTGCGGGCTGCTCACTGTTTTGTGTGAATGTTTTTGAATATTTATTTAGCATATTATTCTTCATTTTCTTTTCTTCTCATCTGCTTAAAGCGATTTTTTTTATTTAATTTTCAGCCAAAACTACAGCTTGTAATATTTCTTTCATTTCTAACTTCCCTAAAAACTACAATATCCAATCATTAAAAAAACAGATATATTTATTTGATAATCAGATGTTTAAATTCTAAAAATTTACAATGACAGAACTCTTACCCTTTTCAAATAAGCCTGCTGTACCTTCTCACTTACTGTATCTTCCCAGCTTTTTGTAAAAGGGACATCATCCAGGGAATCCAATGCCACAATTTCTGCTGCTGTACCACAGAAAAAACCTGCATCTGCACCACGCATTTCTTCCGGTTTGAAAAAGGATTCTTTAACAGGAATATCAAGCTCTTCACAGATTTCAAAAACCGTTTGTCTTGTGATTCCCGGAAGGATACTTCCTTTGCCCGGAGTAAATAAAGTACCGTCTTTTTCGTAGAAAACATTCGCTCCTGAACTTTCTGCAACGTTTCCATTTTCATCTAAAACCAACGCTTCATCATACCCTTTGTCTTTGGCATCCTGACAGGCAAGTATTGAGTTTACATAATGCCCTCCTACTTTGGCTTCCACTTTAAATGCCTTCGGATTTGGACGTTGAAAGGAGGAAGTCATGATTTTCATTTTATCTGCGAGATAGCCTTTGCTCCATTCCCAGGCCAGAAGTGATAAGTAAGATTTTTGACCTTTTGAAAGTGACATATTGGGTGAACATGTGACCAACGGACGGATGTAAGCATCTTTGAAACCGTTACGCTCCAGAAGTTCATAGGTAAGTTCTGTAAGTTGCTCGGCAGAATAATCGAAGGGAATATGCATCAATTCTGCTGATCTTTTCAGTCTTTCGTAATGTTCTTTTGCCTTGAAAATCTGGGTTCCGTGATCTGTGCTGTAGGATTTTATGCCTTCAAAAACAGAGTAACCATAGTGAAGAGACTGCCCGTACAGATCCATTCCGGCATCTTTGGCTTTCATAAATTTTCCATCAAAGTAGATAATCGTGTCGTCGTTGTAATACATGTTATAGAGGTTTAAAAAATTAACAAAAGGGAATAAAAAAAGCCCTCTCACGCTGTGAGAGGGCTCAATATATGTACAGTCATACATCTTCCTTCTCACAGACGCAAGGGAATAATAATGACGATAATAATTACTGATAATAACTGATACATATTTTTACTATAAAAAATTAAAACAAAAAAACCGCTTCAATATTTGAAACGGTTCTATATATAATTTAAATTAAAATCTATCTAAAATGCCGTTTCCTTCCTGCTGTTAATGACAGCAGCAATAATAGAAATGACAATAATATTTTTCTGATTCGTAAAATTCATACTGCAAATGTATAAACTTTTTAATTACTCACAAGTTTTTTTCGTACTTTTTATTTTTTTCGTAAAAACTGAGTCACAGTTTCCTTTGCTTCAGCGACTTCATGAACTCTTAAAATTTTTGCACCCTGCTCCAAAACTTTCATGTGAAGTTTCTGTGTTTCCTCATTGATATCCAAAGGTGATTTTCCCAGTGGTTTATAAATAAATGACTTTCTGGAAATCCCTATCAGCAAAGGAAACCTTCCGAATCCCAGATATTCAACCTCATGGATCATTTTCATCTGATCTTCCACTGTTTTTCCGAATCCAAAACCGGGATCAAGAATGATATCATTCACTCCTTTTTCAAAAAGTTCTTTTGTTTTTTGTGAAAAATATCTGTTAACCTCCAATGTTATATCTTCAAATCTGATCTTATCATGCATAGTATCATAAGAAGGATTTACGTGCATCAAAATGTACGGAAGTTTTGTCTGAGCTGCTGTATCAAACATTTCTGCATCATACTGACCTCCGGAAATATCGTTGATCAAATCTATGCCTTCATTGAACCCAAACTTTACAGTTGCGGCATAAAAAGTATCAAGGGAAATCAAGGATTCCGGGAATTCTTTTTTAATCAGAGAAATGATATTTCCAATTCTTTTCATTTCTTCTTCAGCACTCAAAAACTCGGCGTTAGGACGTGTAGACTGAGGTCCGATATCCAATATTTCTGCTCCATCTTTCAACAGTTTTTCGGCATGCTCCAGAGCAGCTTTTTCGGTATTGAATTTTCCGCCGTCAGAGAAGGAATCCGGGGTCAGATTGAGGATTCCCATGATTTTTGGGATATCAAGTTGTACTAAACGACCATTACAGTTGATTGAATGGGTGGGAGCGTCTGAGTGTGGGAGTGTTGGAGAGTTGGAGAGCATGGGAGTTTATAATTGATGATAATAATTGATAAATGATTTTGTATTCTGCAAAATTAGTGATTTATAGCTTTTAACAGATAAATTGAGGATGGAAGATGGAAGCTGGAAGTTAGGCCAGACAATCAAACATCCTTACTCTCGAACACCCCCACTCTCACCCCAAAATCCCGTATCCCGAAACTAATCAAACTCTCAAACCCTCCGACTCTCCGACTCTCCAACTCTCCAACCTTCTCACTCACAAACTCACCTCCTCAAATTCAAAAATCTAAAACCGAATTCGTATATTTGGAAGATTAAGAAAATTTATGCTAAAAACATCAGTACAGTTCGAGAAAGTTATCAGTCAGTGTCGTGATCTTTTCGGTAAAAAGTTACAGGATTATGGAGCTGCATGGAGAGTGCTAAGACCGAGTTCCATTACAGATCAGATTTACATCAAAGTCAACAGGATCCGCACGCTTCAGATGACCGATAAAAAAATGGTGGATGAGAGTGAGGAAGATGAATTTATCGCTATTGTGAACTATTCTATCATTGGACTTATTCAGCTTGAGAAAGGGCTTTCCAATGATTTCAATGAAAATAAAGAAGAAATTTTAGGTCTGTATGACAAATATTCCAACGAAGCGAAGGCTTTAATGGAAAGAAAAAATCATGATTATGGTGAAGCATGGAGAGATATGAGAATCTCTTCGATCACAGATCTTATTTATCAGAAAGTATTAAGAACTAAACAGATTGAGGACAATCAGGGAAAAACAATCGTTTCGGAAGGGCTTGACGCCAACTATTTCGATATGCTGAACTATGCGGTCTTCTGTCTGATCAAGTTCTCGGAAAAAGAAAATCAATTCGAACCCAAAAATATTTAATATGCTTAAAGGTTTATTACGCTTTATTATTGCTGTTATTTTTATCCTTTCAGGCTTTGTGAAAGCCGTGGATCTGGTAGGTTTTTCTTTCAAAATGGAAGAATATTTTGCCCCTCCGGTTTTCAATATGCCATTTTTAGAAAAGTTTGCGCTGCTGTTTTCCATTATAGTGGTGGTACTGGAGCTTTTCCTGGGATTTATGCTGCTGCTTAAATTAAAGCTTAAATTTACCTTATCCATATTAATAGCGCTTTGTATTTTCTTTGGATTTCTTACATTCTATTCAGCGTATTTCAATGTCGTAACAGATTGTGGATGTTTTGGTGATGCGATCAAGTTTACACCTTGGCAGAGCTTCCTTAAAGATGTTGTACTTCTTGTAGGATTAATTATCCTTTTCGTTCTTTACAGAAAAGAATTCCGTAAAAAAGATGAGTACGGAGTTACCCAAAAAGAGTCTTCCAATACTTTTAAATATGTTCTTTTAACTGTTTTTTCTCTGGGCATGGTGTACGTTATGGCACAGGGGATTATGCATGAACCGATCATTGATTTCCGTGATTATAAAGTAGGAACAGACATTAAAGGTGAAAAAGTAAAAATCGAAAAAAATCCTTCTGAATACAAGACTTTTTACTCTCTGAAAAATCAGAAAACAGGCGCTGTTATCAAGGTAAATCAGGATGATTATATCAAAAAAACGGAATACTGGGCTGAAGGTTCTCCTTGGAAAATTGAGGAAGGAAAAAATGAATCTGTGCTGATCAAAGAAGGTTACAAATCTGAGATTGTGAAATTTAAGATTGAAGATCCTACAGGAATGGAAGTTACAAACGAGATTATCAATGCTCCCAAAGCTGTTTTGGTGTTCTCTTATCATCCAAAAGATGTTCCTGCTGATCTGCTTCAGAAAGTGGAAGCTAAAGTAAATACACAGAAAGGAGCACTAATCTACGGTATTTCTACCTATCCAAATACTTTTAAAACAATTAAAAATGCAATGATGGACGGAACTGCCATCAAAACCATAGCAAGAAGCAACCCGTTTGTACTGATTCTTGAGAATGGAAAAATTATAGATAAACAGCCTGCAAAGGACTACGTTAATTAATTATAAATGATGAATGATAAATTATAAATGATAGGTCGTTACGAGAAAGAGTTGTCTTCAACTATCAACTATCAACTATCAACTATCAACTATCAACTATCAACTATCAAATTTAAACACTAAACTTAAACATACTACAGCTCATGCAAAAATCAAATAAATCAATCGCCGGATATCACTTATTAATGATCCTTTCTTCTGTTGACGGAGAGTTTGCTCCTGAGGAAGGAATGCTGGTGCAGCAATATATGGCGGATGAATTTCCGTTCAGAATGAATCTTGACAACGAATTGGAAACTTTGGCTCTTTTACAGCCTGAAGAGTGGAAAGACCACTTTGAATTCCATGCAAGATGCTTCCATGAAGATTCTACAGAAGAAGAACGCGTAAAGTTTGTTCAGTTTGCAAAATCATTGATCAAAGCGGATAATAAAGTAACTGAAGAGGAGCATACGTTCTATGTTCTGCTGAAAAATCTTTGGGGATTATAGTACAACTACTAACAAAGTAAATAAATCAATATATAAATCTTATGAGAAGAAAAATAGTTGCAGGCAACTGGAAAATGAACAAAAATGTAATTGATGCACAACAATTGATGATTCAGTTACTAAGCTATAAAAACAACAATGCTACCAACTGTGAGGTTTGGATCGCTCCGCCTGCTTTATATTTAATGATGGCAAAAGACATCTTTGAAAAGGACGAAATCGGGGTATTTTCTCAGGACATGAGCGAGCATGAAAGTGGTGCTTATACTGGAGAAATTTCTGCTGATATGTTAGAATCTATCGATGCTACCGGTTCATTGATCGGACACTCTGAAAGAAGACAATATCACGGAGAAACAGATTCTCACTGTAACAGAAAAATCAAATTGGCTCTTGACAAAGGTCTTACACCAATCTATTGTAACGGAGAAACTCTTGAGCAGAGAAAAGCGGGACAACACCTGGAAGTGGTAAAAAATCAGACTGAAGTAGCTCTTTTCACACTTTCTGCTGAAGAAATCAAGAAGGTAGTGATCGCTTACGAACCTGTTTGGGCTATTGGAACAGGAGAAACTGCAAGCCCGGAGCAGGCACAGGAAATCCATGCACACATCAGAAGTATCATCGCTGCAAAATACGGACAGGAAGTTGCTGATGAAATTTCAATCCTTTACGGAGGATCTGTAAAGCCGGACAATGCAAAAGAAATCTTCTCTCAGCCGGATATCGACGGAGGTCTGATTGGAGGTGCTGCTTTGAAATTAGAGGATTTCTCTAAGATTATTGAAGGTTTTAACTAATATTGAAAATAATAGGTTCTGGCCAAAGTCTGTTCCTATTGATATAAAAACGGCGACATCGAAGATGTCGCCGTTTTCCGTTAAAAAAATCTAATTATTGAATATCGACTACGTACATAGTTCCTTTGTCTACCTTCCCTGTTTTAGGAAGAATTTTAGCTTTAGGGTTTCCATTTCCATCATCCACAACTCCAAAGTCATCATCATTGAAAACAGCCAGTTTATTATTTCCCAAATAAACGATTCCCTCAAACTTATCATGTTCATAGCCCAGTTTGGCAACCAGATCCACCGCTAATGTTTTTGAAACAGCTTTTATCCCCGCATTGGTAATTTCATCCCATGAACACTGCTCTAAGGCTTTTCCATTGATTTTCATTCCGTCAACTGCATTAATGTCAGTTCCATTCACATCGGAAGCGTTGCTTAAATTTATTCTGTATACTTTTTTAATTCCTCCCTGAGATCCGAAATTTCCATCTCTTTCAATCACCAGGAATTCATTATTGCTTAAGGCTGTAATGTCACAAACTGAATCAGAAGCGCCTCCATCCTGTTTGTATAAAAACTGTTTGGTCTGCCCTGTAATAATATCAAATGTGACGATTCTCGTTAAAGTAGTATTGGTAGCCAATGCTTTAGTAGGTACAAGCATCATCGACTGTATGGTTCCTACCAGCGTTCTTCCATCCGGCGTAATGCAAAGTCCTTCCATTCCTCTGTTAGCTCTTCTTTTCGCCAAAACCGCAGGTAATTTTCTTGGTCCTGTATTTACACCCACCGGGCTTATTCTTTCCATTTCCATTCCGTCTGCACTATAATGTACAATATGTGGTCCGTATTCATCAGAAACCCAGAATGTACCGTCTGCTGCTGCGACAATACTTTCACTGTCTAATCCATATTGATCTGTCCCTAAAACATTTCCGGAAGCATCATAGGCTATTTCTCCGGTACTGCCCATTCCTACAGGGTTTGGTAATCCTGTAATAAGCTGCCCGGATGGATTTTTAAGTTTAATATATTTGATTACCTCTACATTTCCGTCAGCATTGATTTTAAAATGCATGATGGTAGGCGTAAAGTTTGGAGCAAGGAATTTTTTCCCGTTCTGAAAATCAGTATTGGGTCCTCTGTCTGTAATGACGTAGAATTCACCTTTTCTTGTTGGGTGAGCTGCTGCTCCGGAACCAAATCCGCCATTGATGACATCTACTCCGTTGATCGTAGCCAGTTTTGTAAATGGAAATTCCTGAGGTAGTTTGGAATAATTAATATCCTGATTAATTATTGTGGTATCATCATCACTTTTACATGAAGCCAATACTGCCAGCACTACAACAGACAATAGTAATTTTTTCATATTCACTTTTATGGCTGCGAAAATAGAGATTGATTATAAACTGATCTTGAATATAATGATAATTGTATTTTAACAATAGAATTACAAAATGAAATGAATATAAACAGAAAAAAGAGAATTTAAAAGTGAGTGATGAGAACATGGAAAACCACCCCGTCAAAAATTCTTTGAATTTTTGCCACCCCTCCAGAGGAGGGGAATTTTTACGTCTTCAGCTGAGAATATGGTCTTCTGGATTGTAGATTTTTTCTGATGTATTTCTTCATGAGTGAGTGTGACGGATTCATACGGAATGACAAACTGTATAAATAAACTCTCATTTCAATTGTGTCATTCCGTAGGAATCTTAACACACAATAATTTGATTTAAATGAATGATGAAATTATAATCCAACAAAAAAACCGCACCAGATAGGTGCGGTTTCTTATGATTTTACAATCAATTATTTTTTCTCAGTAGATCTTTGCAGAACCTCATCTACCATTCCGTAGCCTTTTGCTTCTTCAGAAGTCATCCAGTAATCTCTGTCAGAAGATTTTTCTACCCACTCGTAAGTTTGTCCTGAGTGGTGACCAATGATTTCATAAAGTTCCTGCTTCAGTTTCAGCATCTCTCTCAAGTTGATCTCCATATCAGAAGCAACTCCCTGAGCACCTCCTGAAGGCTGGTGAATCATTACTCTTGAATGCTTAAGCGCAGAACGTTTTCCTTTTTCTCCGGCAACTAATAATACAGCTCCCATTGAAGCAGCCATACCTGTACAGATAGTTGCTACATCCGGCTTAATGATCTGCATGGTGTCATAAATACCTAAACCTGCATAAACACTTCCACCAGGAGAGTTGATGTAGATCTGAATATCTTTTGACGGGTCTGCACTTTCCAGGAATAAAAGCTGAGCCGTAACGATATTTGCTACCTGATCATCAATACCTGTTCCCAGGAAGATAATTCTGTCCATCATCAAACGAGAGAAAACGTCCATCTGAGCAACGTTTAGTCTTCTTTCTTCCATGATATACGGAGTAAGATTCGTTGGGCCATACATTCCCATATACTGATCGGTAACCAAACCGTTGTTTCCTAAATGCTTTACAGAGAAATCTCTGAAATCTTTTTTAATGTCCATATTTCTATTATGTATTATTTTTATACTATTCTCAATGTTTAAATTACAATATTTATTCCTAAAATTTTATAGGACTTTTTGTCACAGAATATTAAAAAAACTGACTTAAAAAACTATCTTTTTCTATCTCCATAGATTCCTTTGATAGGCGAATATTCGATGATATTACTCAATCGCATGGAAGCCTGTTTCAATAAGGTAATCTTTTTGATGAGCTCATAGTACTTTACTTCATCAGTATCCCTATACAGATCCAACTCTTTATCTGTTTCTGTGATTAAATAATCTATATATCTGTATTTATGCAATAAAACATCTCCCTGGATCTGATCTGCCACTTTATCTCCGTAATTGGGAGGATAAATATTTCTGGAAGCCCAGTTTTCAAGATCATCCAACGGAATCAAAGCATCCACCACCTTTGTGGTAATCTCTTCATCCATAAAAGATACAAAAAAGTTTCCACTTCTGAGCTCATCTTTCTGAATTCCCTCTCTCACCTGAGTGATAATGATTTCATTACCTTTGACTAAAAACGTATACTGCTCTTCTTCAAAATGATGAAGTATTTCCTCAATGACTGTAATCTGATATTCTTCACCCTGTTCATTTCTGCGTTTCAGAATAATATCCCCAAATGCAAGCATGTGCTCGACAAGCTTGTTCTCCATGAACAGTACATCAAACAGGAAAGGATCTTCTTTCTCTTTTTCAAGAGGAACAATCTCCATCTTCGGAGCTGCTTTCTCCTTTTGCTGCTGCTGAACATGATGGGTCTGATTCTGTGTAATCTGCTTCTGAACATCAAGCTCATTGAAAAGACTTTGCTCAGAAAGTCCGAATTTATTGGAAACCTCTTTAAGGTAAACCTCTCTTTTCAGCGCATTCTGTACAAAAGAAACAGATTTTACGATATCCCTTATTGCTTCTGCTTTTTTAATAGGGTCATTACCAACATCCCTCAACAGGATTTCTGCTTTGAAGTCGATGAAATCCATCGCTTCATTTTCGATATACTTTTCTACATATTCCTGCGGATGCTTTCTTGCGAATGAATCCGGATCATCTCCATCAGGGAAAAGCAATACGCGGATGTTCATTCCTTCTGTCAAAAGCATATCAATACTTCGGAAACTGGCTTTGATACCGGCGTTATCACCGTCAAAAAGAATGGTTACGTTTTCTGTAAGTCTTTTAATCAGTTTGATTTGCTCTGTTGTCAAAGACGTTCCGGAACTGGCCACTACATTTTCAATTCCAGACATATGAAGCGAAATTACATCCATATATCCTTCCACCAAAAGACAGCCATTCTTTCTTGAAATTGCCTGCTTACTCTGGTTTAATCCATAAAGGACATTAGATTTATGATAGATCTCCGTTTCCGGGGAATTGAGATATTTCGCTGTTTTGACATTATTTTTAAGAATCCTTGCTCCAAAACCAAGTACCCTTCCTGAAAAACTGTGAATAGGGAAAATAACTCTTTCTCTGAAACGGTCTACTCCTGCAGGAGTATTTTCCGGGAAAATAGATAATCCGGACTTCTCAAGAATTTCTTTGTTGTATCCTTTCTCCAGTGCATATGCAGTAAAAGCATTCTTCTTCTCAGGAGAATATCCTAACTGGAATTTTCTGATAATATCGTCCTTTAATTCTCTCTCTTTAAAATAAGCCAATCCGATGCTTCTTCCCTCCTGATCATCCCAAAGAATTTCCTGGAAATAAGTATTGGCAACCTCATGAATTTTATATAAAAGATCTTTTTCAGTCTGTGCATGTTTTGCCTCTTCGGAAATTTCACGCAGATCTTCTTCAATTTCAATTCCGTACTTTTTTGCCGCATGGCGAAGGGCTTCAGGATAGGTAAAGTTCTCAATTTCCATAAGAAAAGAGATTGCGGTCCCTCCTTTTCCGGTTGAGAAATCTTTCCAGATCTGTTTGCTTGGTGAAACAACAAAACTTGGAGATTTTTCTTCATGAAAAGGACTAAGTCCTTTAAAGTTAGACCCTGCTCTCTTCAACTGCACGTACTCACCCACAATCTCTTCAACGCGGATCGTGGAGAATATCTTATCAATGGTCTGTTTGGAAATCATGCTGTAAAATTAAGTAATTTATGGAGAAATTGGAAGAGATTGGGAATTTCGGTACGGGATTCGGGTTGCAAGTTGATAAGTTTGTGAATATATATGGAATGTGCTGCTTATAACTTCCATCTTCCAGCCTTAAATTTCTAGCTTAGCAAGTCATAAATCATTATTTTTGCAAAACAAATTAGCATATGCAGTTCAATATCAATACAATCGAAGACTGGCAGGAAGTTGTTGACAGCATCATTCCGGAATTAAAACATAATATTCTTTTATTAAAGGGAAATCTGGGAGCAGGAAAAACTACTTTCACACAATTTCTGCTTAAAAATATGGGCAGCAAGGATGAAGTCAATTCTCCCACTTATTCTATTGTGAATGAATACAATACGGAAAAAGGAAAAGTATATCATTTTGATCTTTACCGCTTAAAAAACATTGAAGAAGTCTATGATATCGGAATTGAAGAATATCTGGACAACTCTTTTTTATGCATTATCGAGTGGCCGGAATTATATGAAGAGGAGCTTTACGGTTTCAACTATCACACAATGAGTATTGTGAACACGGGTGAAAACAGAGAAGTTTCATTCGATTAAATATTATGTATCTTTGCTCATAAATTGAGTGTAAATAACAATCTGTAAGACATAATTTAATTTAAGGATGAGTACAAATATTTTTACTCCTTTCACAGAAGAAGAATTGATGCCGAAAGAGGAAAAATTGGAGGTTATTAAAAAGGGAAAACAGTTTAGCATTGGAATTCCTAAAGAAACCTGTCTCAACGAAAGGAGAACCTGCATCACTCCTGACGCCGTACAGGTGTTGGTAGAGCACGGCCATGAGATTATTATAGAATCCGGGTCCGGGGAAGGTTCGTTTTTTACAGATTTACAATATTCTGAATCAGGGGCGAAGATCACTAATGATCCTAAAGAGGCTTTCGGGCAGGATCTTATTCTGAAAGTCAACCCTCCTACTGAAGACGAAATTGAGTACATGAAACCTAATACTTATCTGGTTTCAGCACTTCAGATCAACCTGAGAGACAAGGAATATTTCTTAAAGCTTGCAGAGAAAAAAATAAACGCCATTGCTTTTGAATTTATCGTTGATGAATACAAACAGCTGGCACTGGTAAGATTAATCGGGGAAATTGCAGGAACTGTTTCCATTTTATATGCTTCAGAATTACTGGCCTTATCAAACGGCTTAATGCTGGGAGGGATTACAGGAGTAAGACCTGCAGAAGTAGTAATTCTTGGAGCCGGAATTGTAGGTGAATTTGCAACGAAAGCAGCAATAGGTTTAGGAGCCAGCGTAAAGGTTTTTGACAATTCTTTATCAAAGCTGAGAAGACTTCATACTATTGTTGACAGCCGAGTACCAACTTCCATTATTGATCCTAAAGAACTCAGCAAAAGCTTAAGACGTGCTGATGTAGTGATAGGAGCTCTTCCAAGATTGAACATGACCCCTATCGTCACTGAAGATATGGTGATGAAAATGAAAAAAGGCAGTGTCATTATCGATATTACCATAGATAACGGTAAAGTTATTGAAACCTCAGAACTCACTACCATGGAAGATCCATATGTCATCAAACACGGTGTCATTCACTGCGGGCTTCCGAACCTTACTTCAAGAATGCCGAGAACTACCACAAAGGCCATCTCGAATTTCTTCCTTTCTTATATTTTAAATTATGACGAAGAGGGCGGCTTTGAAAATATGCTTATCCGCAAAAATGAAATGAAGCAGAGCTTATATATGTATAAAGGAAGACATACCAAGAAGATCATCTGCGACCGTTTCGGACTTACGTACCACGATATCAATCTTTTAATTTTCTAATGAAGAAACTGAAATTTTATGCAATAGGCTTCGTTCCGGGGCTTTTGATCGTATTTTTTATTTTAAACAAAAAAGGGGCAAGCTGCAGTGGCTATCTACCCAACAGCCGTGTTATTGCTGAAAGTCTTTCTAAAGAGTTCAAATATTCTGACGAGGCTAAGAGCGCAATGGCAGCCTACAAGATTGATGAGAAATTTATAAAAGACAGTATCATTACCAACGGGAAAGTAGATTTTGACCGCAGCCATGCACAAAAGAAACCTTGTCCAAGCTATCTTTTAACCTATCCTGAAAAAAATCCGTCTTATGAGATCATTTATGAAAAATGTGAAGAAACGGTGATGGTAAACAGTCTTAAAAAACTTAAATAGTTTTAATACCATAGTATGGGCGGCAATTACTACATGATTCATGACTATCTGATATTCATCGGAGTTTTTGCCATTTTCCTGTTTCTGACAACCAGTATTTACCTTTTCAGCCAGCATGAGAAACTGAAAAAGAGAAATACCAAATTATCAGAAACCAATAAACTTATTGAACAGCGTCTGAATGAAGTCCGTCTGGAACATATCGGTACAAAGCTGAATCCGCATTTGTTTAAAAATATTCTTAATTCGGTGCAGTCTCACGCCTATCAGACGTACATGTCACTGGATAAGCTGGCGAATGTGCTGGATTATATTTTATATGAAAGCAATAATAAGTATGTAAGCCCGAAAGAGGAGCTTAATTTTGCTTTAAGCCTTATTGAAATCAATAAAATAAAAATCAATCCACTTTTTGATTTCAGAATCAAATCAAAGATTAATAAATCTGATGAGCTGTATGAGGAAAAGGTATTTGCCCCGCTGATTACTGTGGATCTTATTGAAAATGCCTTTAAACATACGGATTTCCTGGCTCAGGACTCTTTTATTTCCATTTATATGGAGCTTGAAAATGGTATTTTCACGATGAAAGTAAGTAATAAAGCTTCGTTAAAGAATATTCTGGAAAAGGAAAAAAGCGGTTTTGGAAGCCAGTCTTTTGATCAAAGGCTTAAAATGATCTACAGCACTTATTACCACCTGGAAAGAAGTTCAAAAAACGGAGTCTTTACGGCGGAATTAAAAATCAATTTAGGAGAATTCTATGATAAAATGCGTTATTCTGGATGATGAATTATTGGCTATTAGCTATTTAAAACTTCTATGTGAGCAGATCGACAATGTAGAAGTGGTAAAAGCATTCAATGATCCTAAAATCTTTCTGAACGAAATAGATAACATTGACTGTAATCTGTGTATTCTGGATATTGAAATGCCCGGAATGACGGGTCTTCAGGTAGCCGAAATTATTTCCGGTTCCAAGAAAATCATCTTTACAACGGCTTATAAAGAATATGCAGCTGAAGCTTTCGACCTGAATGTGGTAGATTATGTAAGAAAACCTATCAAAAAAGAAAGACTGATGCAGGCTTTCGAAAAAGCTAAGGAACTGGTGGAAGATAGCCCTAAAAAAGCTTTTATCGAATGGAATACCAATATCGGAAAAACCGTCATATTTACAGAACAGATTTCTTATATTAAAACCTCTGAAATTGACAGCAGGGATAAAGATATCATCTTAAGTGACGGAACGACAATCGTTCTTAAAAACCTGAATTTTAAAAACCTTCTGGAAATGCTTCCTGCCAAAGATTTTGCCCAGGTCAACAAAAAAGAAATTATTGCGCTTTCTTCTATCAAGGTATTTTCAACCAACGAAATTATTACAACAATTGCCACTGAAGATCATACCTTTCTGAAACTTCAGATCGGTGATGCCTACAAAAATTCCCTGATGGAGCTATTCGGGAAATAAGTCCTTTTTCAAATCTTCAGGGTTTCGTTACAGAATTTCTGCGCTTTATTACAACTCCCCCTTTTCAAAGTACAATCCATTTATTTTTGCACAGAATTAATTGATTTTATAATGAAAAACTGTTTCTATGCTGCAGGACTTCTCATATCCGGCTTGTGTTTTTCCCAGGAGACACCTTCAAAAATAAAAATATCTTTTTTTGACGGAATAGCAGTGGCCGGATATGTAGATCATGGTGCTTTTATTAACTTTACCGGACCTAATGTAAGTCTTACCCACCACAACGTAAAATTCGTATTGGGAATGCTTCCTTCATTGAGAATTAAAGAAGACCGGTCATCAGGAACAAAAAACAGTCCTATTATGCCTACGCTGGGTGCTGGTCTTACCATGGTTTATAAAAAAATTGCCCTTCAGATCCCGGCTTACTATAATACCAAAACAGCAGACCAGAACGGCAACTGGAAAATAGGATTTGGATTCGGATATTCATTCAAATAGATTTTATTACATTTTTTAGAACATTCATTACATTTAAAAAAAAAGAGTATTTAACATAACTATATTCTTATCAACTTTGCATAAAATATTGGAATCATGAATTTGGGGAAATACAAAAATTTAATTTTCTACATTACTACCATCGCCGTTTTTTCGTGTCTGATGTATTATTTCATTATCGAAGGGCAGACACTGGAAGTAAAAGAAAATATCGTTGCTAAAACCAGCAGCGGTTCTACCTGGGAAAATTTCCTGGAATCATTTAAAACCAATCTTCATCATCCGCTTGCGTTATTACTGGCGCAAATTGTCACTATCATTATGACGGCACGACTTTTCGGATGGATTTGTATGAAAATAAAACAGCCCACTGTCATCGGAGAAATGATTGCAGGTATTGTGCTGGGGCCATCACTTGTGGGAATGTATTTTCCTGAGTTTTCGGCATTTCTTTTTCCCAAAGAATCATTAGGTAACCTTCAGTTTCTAAGTCAGATAGGTCTTATTCTTTTCATGTATATTGTTGGAATGGAGCTGGATCTGAGTGTATTAAGAAAAAAAGCTCATGATGCCGTAGTCATCAGCCATGCAAGTATTATTATTCCTTTTGCATTGGGAATAGGACTTTCTTATTTTGTTTACCAGGAATTTGCACCGGAAGGTATCCAGTTTACTTCTTTTGCCTTATTTATAGCTATTTCTATGAGCATTACAGCCTTTCCGGTATTGGCAAGAATCGTACAGGAGAGAAACCTCCAGAAAACCAAACTGGGAACCATTGTTATTACCTGTGCAGCTGCCGATGATATTACGGCATGGTGTATTCTTGCAGCCGTAATTGCTATTGTAAAGGCTGGCTCTTTCGCAAGTTCCATCTATGTAATTATTATGGCTATTGCTTATGTATTTTTAATGATAAAAATTGTCAGGCCATTCCTGAAAAGAATCGGAGACCTTCAGGCAGGAAAAAATACAATCAGCAAACCAATGGTCGCTATTTTCTTTCTGACTCTGATTTTATCTGCATATGCTACTGAGGTAATCGGTATTCACGCTTTATTCGGAGCTTTTATGGCTGGCGCTATTATGCCTGAAAATACAAAATTCCGCACGCTTTTTATTGATAAGGTAGAAGATGTGGCTTTGGTACTTTTACTTCCGTTATTCTTTGTATTTACCGGACTTCGTACTCAGATAGGACTTCTGAATGACAGCCATTTATGGATGACGGCAGGATTTATTATTCTGACTGCTGTTCTCGGAAAATTTGCGGGAAGTGCACTGACGGCAAGATTTGTAGGCATTAACTGGAAAGAAAGCTTAACGATTGGAGCTCTGATGAATACAAGAGGTCTTATGGAACTTATCGTACTGAACATCGGATATGACCTTGGAGTTTTAAGTCCTGAAATTTTTGCAATGCTCGTGATTATGGCACTCTTTACCACTTTCATGACAGGACCTGCTCTTGATTTCATTAATTTTATATTTAAATCTAAGAAAAATCAGGATGAGCCTGTCCACGAAAATGATTCTAAATACCGGGTTCTTCTCTCTTTTGACAAACCGGAATCCGGAAGTACTCTCTTAAAACTGGCTCACAATTTCACTCATAAAATGAATGGCAATAAAAGCATCACTGCTATGAATATTGCTCCGGTAGATGAAATGCATGCCTATGATATCAATGAATATGAGGATTCACAATTCCAGAATGTCATTGAAACCTCTCATGATCTTAATCTCGAGGTAACTACCCTCTTCAAAGCCTCTACCGATATTGAAAGTGATCTTACCAGTATTACCAATAAAGGACATTATGATCTCCTGCTTATCATGCTTGGAAAATCTATGTATGAGGGAAGTTTATTAGGCCGTTTGCTAGGCTTTACCACCAAAATCATCAATCCCGAAAAGCTCCTGAATACAGTGAAAGGCAAAGGAAATATATTCAACAATTCTCCTTTTGACGATTTTACCCTTCAGATTCTGGACAAAACCAATATTCCTGTGGGAATTTTGGTAGAAAAAGACTTTAAAGCGGCGGATAAAGTATTTGTTCCCATCTTTAATCTAAGTGATTTTTATCTTCTTGAATATGCTAAAAGGCTTATCAATAACAACAATTCACAGGTTATCATTCTGGATGCTGCAGGACAGATCCGAAATAATATTGAAGTAAAGGAACTTATCAGAAGTATTGAACAGGTAGCTCCTAATCATATTACGCTGTATAATGAAAAGAAGATTGAAAAAGAATTTCTGAACTCTCAGGATCTGATGCTGATCAGCAGTAAAAGTTGGAAAAATCTGATTGATACAAAAAGTCTTTGGCTTTCTGATATCCCTTCTACATTAATAATTTCAAACCCATAGCCAAAATAACACACCGATATTTCTATTTCTACTAGAAGCTGTAAATATTATTCGTTGTCTGTAAAGAAAAAACGGGTATATTTATAGCTTCAATTTTTTGGGACATGCTGATTAACAGTGAAAATGGAGTTATAGAGCTGAAAACCTTTGCTACCACACTTTATAAGGGAATGAGTCTTGATCAGCTGAAGCAGACTGATTTTTATAAAGAAAAGTATCACAATATGTGGGATGTAAAAACCGGGTATTTTTGGTATTATTTTCAGCATATAGAAATAAAAGGGTATCAGGTATCTTTCAGTCTGTGCTTTTTCGGAGATCAGCTGGACATCATCCATATGAACACATGGGAAAATGGTGATGCTAAAGACTGGAATGAATGGACAGAGGAAAAAGAAATGAACGTTTTTCACAGAAACAATACTTTTCTCACTCGGATCCTGGAAATGCCTCCAACCCAAAAAAAGAAAAAACCTTACCCAGGCTGCACCTTCAAATTTCCCTGGGGAGATATATGGTCGGTCTACGATCCGAGAAGTACCAGCAGCCTGATGGGAATCAATTTTAATGAAGAGGAAAAAACAAATAAAAATAACTTATAACCAAAGAACAAGACTTTAATATGTGCCGATACTCCATGATGGTTTACAAAGGACATTATGCCTGTTTCAACTGCCAGAAAACTTTCAAACGCCGCCACCTGAAAGATGTGGACCGGGATGCTCAGACTTCCGTGGAAGCCAAGTGCCCCGAATGTGGAAATCTGATGGCCAATATGGGACTTGATTTTAAATCCCCTCCTAAAAATGACGATAAGCAATGGGCTCATATCCGTGATTTGTATACGGTAGGAATCACTTTTCATTCATGTGGATGCTCTGGTCCCGGATATATTCCTCAGGACAGAAAGGCTATTATTACCTATCTGGAGAAAATCCGCTCAGAATATATGCACTCTCTCGTATTCTGGAGATATCGGATAGAACCTGAAAATAAAAAGGAACGGGAACTGGATTATCAAAAGCACAGCAGTCATTTATGGGCTGTAAACCGTAATGCTTTTAAAGAAACAGTAACCAATCAGGAAGGAATCAACTATTGGCTCAAGAGAATCAATGAGGTGGAAGAAAGACTGAATATTATCAAAGCGGATAAACAATAACAACCATTTAATCAGCTAATTTCAGAAGTCTTTTAAAATCCTCTGTTATACTTTTCTCCTGCTCAGCCGGATAATCCGCACTGATATTATATCCGCGTCCCGTAGTAGCATTAATTAAAATAATATTTCCGTTTTCAAAATAATTTCGGGTTATTGTAATTTCTGATTTTTTCAAATCAAATGCTTCCGTATCATTATTTTCTTTCATTGCTTTAGCATCATAGAAAAGCGGTCGGTTATACCTGTATTCTTTCTCGAAAACAAAAGAAATCTGCCCGTTAAGAAGATAATATTCTATCAGTTTCTGTCCCATTTCGCCATAATGCCTGGCAATAACTTTTTCCAACCCTTTATCCGTATAATAAAATGTGGCCTCCCCTCCTTCTGCAGATTCTCCTTCAATATCCTTCTTTTTGACAGAAGTCCATTTTGTCATGGAATTGATCCTTTTAAAATTGGTCTGAATAGGTTTCAGCTGCTTTTTTAAGCCCTTGCTATTTGTTGTATCATTTTCATTGAATGTTTCGTTGATCCTTACAGTATCCTTTGCTTTTGTAGTGAAAAAAACAGACGCTTGATCGCCGGACTTCTGAGCATATGCAGAACTCAAACTGATCAATATTATGAAAACTCCGTGTAAGAATCTATTCTTCATGTTTACTGTTTTATAACTTTAAAATTAGTAATAACTTTTGGTTGTATTGTACATTATTAAACCACAAAAGTCACAAAAGTTTTTTTGTTGGCTTATTTTAATTTACTACTAACTGTTTTAAAAGTACACAAGCTTTGAAAACCCTTGTAACAGCTTAGATTCCTACAGAATGACAAACTCATGGATAAACCATCATTCCAATTATGTCATTCCGTAGGAATCCATCCACATTAAACCAATAAGAAAGCATCAACAAAAACTCCAATCCTGACTAGCATCACAACTGAAGACGTAAAAATTCCCCTCCACTGGAGAGGTGGCGAAAATTCAGAGAACTTTTGACGGTGGCTTCCATGCTGCATTTATCTTCATGTCGTAATTCTACTACACTTTTTAAAATTTAACCCTAAAAATTAATTTCAAATAGAGTTTTTTAATAGCTTTATCCTATAATTCACATTGGATGGAAATTGATTTCTTACAATATCAGGTACGGAATGGAGACACGCTGACCTCTATCGCTTCCCGGCTGGGCATGACCGGTGAAGAACTAAAGCTGTTTCACAATTCCCATTGCCAAAAAATGGATAAGATTTGGTTTGAAAGTCTTAATGACGTCAAAAATATCTATGTTCCCACCAATTTTAAAACAGAGATCCAGAAAGAACGAGAAAGAAAAAACAGTTTTCCTTCAGGATTTTCAGAGTCTTTTCTTGCCAAAACATATTCAGTGAATGAGACTTTTGAAAGTCCGTTTGAACCTTCCGTTACTATTGATTATACCATTGAGCTTGCTCTTCACAAAAGCAAAAATACAGATCAATATATTTTGAGCTATAGCCAGAATAGTTTTAAATCTAATGGGAATACACCTGATGATAAGGTAAGCGGTTTATCCATTGCCTGCATGAAAAGTATTATGCCTCTTGAATTTATCGTGAATGACAAGGGCCAAATTACCGGTTTTGCGGACCACAAGAAAATTATAAACAGATTTACACATCAGCGTAAAGATCTTGAAGAGTTTTATGTAGGAGAAGTTGCTCAAAATTACATGGATTCGTTTGAAAGGGGCATCAGCGATGAAACGGTTTTCTTGCAGCAATTGCAAAGTACACTCCTTTTTCAGACTTTGTTTCCCAAAATAGATTGGTTTCAAAGAAAAAAGAATTGGGCAGAACCTATTTATTTTTTACAGAATTCGTTTCCTGTACAATGCGAACTCAATATTGAACAGTCAAATGATGATGAAAACTCTGCTTTGACCATTTTAAACGGTAAAATCACGGAACGATGTACTCCACAGGAGATTATGCGCGGCATAAAGTTTAAAGATTCTGCAGCTGAACCAGCGCAAGGAAATATAATATTAGAATACACCACCCACACAAAAAATAAGAAGCTTCTTCAGGCTAAAGCTTCGGTTTTACTCAGTCATGAAGATGAATTTATTCACCAGCACCATATCAATATAACACAAGGATAATATGAAAAATTATGTCACACAAAAAGGCGATACTTTCAGTTCGCTGGCCCGGCAGTTTAAGCTGAAAAATGAGGGCATTTTAAAAACCTATCATAACCTCCACTGCCCGCCGGAAGATGTCATGCAGGAACCTGTTCCCGGAAAAACCATTTTTATTCCGGAAGATCCACACCTTATGGCCGAGGAAACAGAATCTCAAAATATCTCTGTATCTTTTCAGCAGGAGTCTACAGAAGATGATGCTGTTTCTGAAGAAAATTCAACGGAAGAAACTCCAAATGAAGAGCAATCATCTGAAACAGCAGAAGAGCCAACCAATAAAGAAGAAAAGAAAGATAAAAAAGAAGATAGCGGTTCCAGTCCCCATGAAGGAAAATATTTCATTGTACAGAAGGGAACCGTGCAGTGTAATCAGGGATTTAAATTTCCAAAATTTAAAGTCACCAGCCATCAGAAACATTACTGGAATGACGGAGAAGGACAGGCCGATTATCTGGCTGTAACAGAAGACGATCTTCAGCTTGATCCTGCAGCACAACCATTTGGACAATGTAAACTTAAGCCAACTTCAGGAGGTTATCTTCCCTGTGCTTATGCTCCTGCCGGAAAGTGGCAGAAGACGTATGAAAAAGTAAAAGTGATGGGAAAAAGCTGTCTTACGGAAATCTCTGAACTAATGTGCAGTACAGGAGGAAAAATCACCATTCTCAAACACGGACAGCAGAGTGAAGTCGGTAAAAGCCAGGTTGCCAAAGCAAATACGCAGGAACAGCAGGTTTACAATCCCGTTGTGGATTTTGATGAATTTAAGGAAGATACAAAAGGTACAGACGAACTTTATTACAGCTAAGCCATGACAGGAAGTATAATCGGAAATCAGAATCCTCTCGTAGGAACAACGTATACCTATGAAATAAAACCTTCGGGACTGTCATTCGGTCTGAAAGGTGACTATGAATGGTATCTTTATAAGAAGCAGAAAAACGGAATCTGGAAAGATATTACCAACAAGCCCAAAAAGGGTGAAAAGGTAACGTACAGATTCGGAGAAATAGGCCTGGGTATAGAATTTCAAATGAAAGTCTATGAGATTAAAAAGGGAATTTTACTCGGCATGGCTGCTACCAAGCAACTGGCTGGCAGCTGTATATTGATTCCGACCAGTGATAAGGTTTCAAAAATAGAGAAGGTAATTCTTTTCAACAGAGGAGCAAAAGACGTCAATAAGGCAAGTTACCGTGATACCCTTATTGCGCAGGCACATTGCATTGCGATGTTTAATAAAGAGATCGAGTTTCATCTTTGGGAAGATGATGCATCTGGAAAAGGCCATGATGTTAATATCAATAAAAACAACCGTCACACAAGAAGTTATAAGGCTCGGGTCAATGAAAAAGGGATTGCAGAAGTGCCAATTCCCCTGATGTCTGATGAAAAAATCCTTCGTCAGATGGCCAATCAGTTTCTGATGAAAGGTGACAGGAATGAAGGCGCCAATCATGAGTATTATGTTACAGCCACTTATTCAGGAAAAATCCAGGGAGCCAGCCAGGTAAATGTAGATGTTGCCAATCCTGATTATAAAGGACAGCCTCAAAATCAACCTCAACCTAAGCCTAAACCCGGCACACACACTCAAAAATTTCCTCCACAACAAGGAGGTGGTCCCAAACAACCTGCTGCTAAGGGTAATATTATAGAAGCTCTTTTCATTGATGATAGAGGAAATGAACTGTCCAAAGTAGCTGTAGGAGATAAAGTAAGAATAAGAATCCACTCCAAAAATATGGTGGGCAAACACATTCAATATGTGGTTTGGGAATATGATTCCACTTCCAATGATGAGGTTTACAGAAGCGGAAATATTAAAATTCCTGCTGATGTATGTGACACTTCAGGATTTATCATTACAAAAGCTATTTTTGAAAAAGGAGTAGACTCTCCTATCGGCGACCCGGATTCCGATAAACAAAATTATTTCATTGAAATTATCTCCAAAGATCTTTCTGCGGAATCTCAGAAATTTGGGGTAAATTCGGAGGGTCTGATGCAGGTGGAGAAGGTGAAGAGTGCGGCGGGGGTGCAGAATACAAAAGATCCCAAACCAGAAAACGGAAAATGTCCAAATTGTGAGAAGGATATAACCTTAGAACAAATTAAATCAATATGTGTAAGTAAAAAAAATAAAAATGGTAGCGAAACATGTCTTATAAAAGATGACTCACTTATTAAAGCTGCATTACCATTTCTAAATAGTTATAGAAAAAAAGCTGACATAAATACTTGTATTACCAAAGCACATTTTATCGCTCAACTATGCCAGGAATCTAAATTTTATGATTTACAAGAAGCTTTCAGGTACAGAGACCCTGAAAGAATGAGAAAATTATTTTTTTCTTATTTTAAGCAGTTTGGTAGTTTAGAAAAGCAACGTGCAGAAGCTAAAAAACTTTCAGATTTATCTTTAGATTCTAAAAATTGGAAAACTGTAGCAAATGCGATTTATGGAAAAACACATCCAAATGGTAAAAATAATACTGATAAAGATGATGGTTGGCGATATAGCGGAAAAGGATTCAAACAAATTACCTGGAGAGATAATTATTTAAATATACAGAAAACTGCAAAAAATATATTTGAAAAAAATGTTACCTGGGTAGATAATGATAATCCATATAAATTAGTGAATTCCTCTGAGGATTCCATGCTATCTGCACTAGCATTTTGGAAACGGGGTAACATCAGTGGTAAAGCCACAGAAATAAGTGATGAGGCCGTAACAAATGTCACCTCACTTGTTAATCCTGCTTTAGTGGGTTTGGATGAACGAAAAAGATTCTTTAAAAAAGCTGTAGAAATTCTTCAAGTAGATAAATGCAAACCTAAAGGAAAAATAAATAATGGTAAGGAAGATGGAACTGTTGTTGTTGTTTCTGGTACAGATACAAAAATAGAAAATGATGCTTTTAAACCTACAGAGTTCTCATGGAAAATGTATAAAACAAGCGTCTATAAAAATATGAGTTTAAGCACATATTATAATTTAGAAAAAAACAATAAATTACCGGAGGCTGACTATGTAACTTATTTAAGTAGAGATACACATCAGACTTCTACTAGTAAAGGAAAAATTTTAAAACATTCGGATAAGAGGTTTGGTACCTATAATGAAATTCCACCAGGCGAATACTACCTTGTACCAGGTGTCTCCGGTCAAAAATATAAAATATATGTAATTGATTCTGAAAGCAAATCTGCTGCTGCTGAAAATGGTATTGACGGACCTGATGGTACACGAGGAGGAGTCGCTCTACACCATTATACTCCACGTTTTTCTGTTGGATGTTTTACGTTTAATTCAGGAAAGGATACAAGTCCTGTTCAGAAATTAATTGACAACTTACCAGACTTGCCTTTAAATGATAAGAAACCTGTCCGTTTTATTGTTAAGGAAAGAAAGGTGAAAGAATCTACATGGACCAACTCCAGCTTTGGAACTAAAAAATGGACAGGAATTTAAAAAAAAGAAAATGAAAAATATTACACCTTACTTCTTAGCAGGCTTGTCTCTTTTCATATCATGTAATGGGCAAGAAAATAAATCACAAAAAATTAAAGAAACAAAAAAAGATATGAACTCTTTAAAAATAGCACCTTATAACATTACAGATGAAGGAGACGGCACAAAATCAAACTATGATGACCTGTCTCCTGAATTTATCAATAAAGCGAAAAAAGTATTAGAGCAAAGAAAATTTCAATTTCCTGATGAAAATACCTTTAATCAAAAAATTTTGGATGTATTTTCTTTAAATTTAAAAGATTATAAAAATTCCATAATTGCTTTACGTCCGGCAATGTTTCCAGAGGTAGCTATTAAAGAAAATAAATTTATTTTCATTCAGGATGCTAGTGCTGCCGAACCAGAGTTTATAAATCCTGACTTGTTATATCATTTTAATTCTTACGTATTTTATAATACTCCCGTATCATATGTTTGGCTGCAAGCAAACAATTCAAATCTTTTATACGATTTAGTTGTTTACTATGGATACAATAAGGATAAAAAACTTGTAGAATCAGTGTTTAAAAAATTTGATTTTAATAGCCTTTCCGATATGGAGCAGTTAATTTTTATAGATTCTGGTGGCTATAAAAAGTTGAAAAAACAAATATTTGATGACATAGAAACCATTATTTATAAAGGTAAAGTTGAAGACTTTTCTTATGCTAAAGAAGGTAATGGTTATTTAAGAATAGGTGATATTATAAGTAAAATATCATCATCTCCAAAAGAATATTTTGAACCTGAAAAAGCAATATCTTATTTATTTGAGAGAGAATTAAGAGTTGGAATACAAGGTGATATTGAAAGCTATTTAAATAAAAATCCTATATATATATCAAATCTGGAAAAAAATAAATTTTATGATTTACCTACTTTAAAAGACTATGTGAAATATATTTACCAAAAAGAAAGCAATACCAATTTTATCATTCAGGATAGTGACGGTTTTACCAATCTAAGAAAGGAGAAAAACTCTTCTTCCCAAATCCTGCAAAAAATCAACACAGGTGAACAAGTAGAAGTTTTAGACCAAAACGGAGATTGGTGGTTGGTAGTATCTAAAGAAGGTAAAAAAGGATATATCCATAAGACCAGGATAAAATCGGAATAAGTAATTTAAACAAATGATGAAAACTTTTTTAATTCCATTATCATTTATATTTCTCTCATATTCATGTGAACAGAAAAAACAGCAGAAAAATGTTTTTATAAAGGACAATACAAAATCAAACTTTTTAATTTCTCAAAATAAAATTCAGTCTTCAACAATAGTAAAAAAAGCAGATTCTATAACAATTCCTAAATCTTCTATTTGGTCAACTGACTGTACAGCTGATAGATTTATTAGTATTAAAACAAACATTAATAATATACAGTTCACAGTCCCTGGTAGATTTTTTATGAATGCTCAATTAAAAAAAGTGGCCAATAATAAATATGAATTTTATTTTACCGATTTTCCTCCGATTATTCCTCTTCCTGATGAAATGCAAAACTGGGAAAATTTAGACAACAAAAAGGCAGTGGGTTATATTGAAATAGTTGATGATTCTAAAATAAACTTAACATGGTTTGGTTTTTATAGTAAAAAAACTAAAAAAATATATAAACTGAAAATCCTTTCAATAAAGAACATAATGTTCCTGCAAACCTTATTAAATGTGGTGAATAAAATATTTGATATTAAGTTATGAAACATCTTTTACCCTTAATATTGATATCGTTTGTCCTTTTTAGTTGTGAAAGTAAAATTGAAAATTCGAAAAAGAAAATTCTTAATACTCAGCAGACTCAAAAAGTTTCTGATACAATCAAAAACAATACTGATTTTTGGAAAGGGGAATATCATTTTGAAGCTTCAAATAGAGACGAAGCAAAAACTATTTTTAACATCACAATAAATTCTCTTGAAGATATTTCTATTGATATTACTGAAGAAGGAACAACAAATAAATATTCTAACTTAAGGTCAGAAGAAGTTAATACTCAAAAAATTAAAATAAAATATGATGATTCTTCTGATGAGATGGGAGTTATTTACATTGAAAAATCAGATGACAATTACTTTATTTCAGGAAATCCAATATACTTCATCAACCCCGGAAATAATGAAATGCCACTACAAAAAATTAAAAAAGAATAATCTGCTATAGCCTGAATAGAAAAAGTCAAAACTAAAAAATCTACTTCCTATTAATACCATCTATACACAATTTAGAAAAGAAATTTCGTTTCATTTAAAAAATATTTATACCTTTGCTTTGTGATTTTTAACAACGGAACATATTATTATAGAATTTTTACCTCAGCTCTGGGATAGGGATTCTTATGAATATAATTTAAAACCTCGTCCTAGGGACGAGGTTTTTTTATTTTAAAAAATTTAAAAAGATGAAAATAAGTATTATTGGAGTAGGATTGATCGGCGGTTCGATGGCTTTGAAATTAAGAGAGAAAAACCTGGCCAGCTTCATCTACGGAATTGATAACAATACACAACATATCAGTGATGCATTAGATCTTAAGATTATTGATGCCGGAGTAGATCTTGAGCATGGAATTAAAAATTCGGATCTGATCATTCTTGCCATCCCTGTGGATGCTGCGAGAAAACTGTTACCGTCTGTTCTGGACCTTGTGTCTGATCAGCAAACTGTAATGGATGCAGGTTCTACTAAAGCAGGAATTGTAAATGCCGTAAAAGACCATCCGAAGCGTTCAAGATTTGTGGCTTTCCACCCGATGTGGGGAACAGAAAATAATGGTCCGAAATCCGCTATTGCAGAGAGTTTTTCCGGAAAAGCAGGTGTAATATGTAACAAAGAGGAATCCGCGGACGATGCCTTAGCTACCGTTGAAAAAGTAGTCAACGCCCTTGATATGCACATGATTTATATGGATGCAGAAGATCATGATGTCCACACCGCTTATATCTCCCATATCTCCCATATTACATCTTATGCCCTTGCTAATACCGTACTTGAAAAAGAGCGTGAAGAAGAAACGATTTTCCAGCTTGCCAGTTCCGGTTTTTCAAGTACCGTACGTCTTGCCAAGTCGCATCCGGAAATGTGGGTTCCCATCTTTAAACAAAACAAAGAAAATGTACTGGACGTTCTAAACGAACACATTACCCAGCTCAGAAAATTCAAATCCGCTCTGGAAAAAGAAAACTATGAATACCTTGAAGAGTTGATTTCCAACGCCAACAGAATCAGAGGAATTTTAAGATAAATTCTCTTATACGATACTAAAAGCCCGACGGTTTTTACTTTTATTTTATTAAGAAACCCTTAGTCAGTAATGTCTAAGGGTTTTATATTGTAAAAAATTATTATTTCTATTAACATTCCGGAACATTGACTGCAATCGCCAATCCGCCCTCAGAAGTTTCTTTAAAACGGTCACTCATGGACTGAGCGGTTTCCCACATCGTAAGAATCACCTCATCCAATGTCACTTTGGCTTTGGTAGGATCACTTTCCAATGCAATATTGGCGGCCGTAATCGCTTTCATTGCTCCCATTGTATTTCTTTCAATACATGGAATCTGTACCAACCCTTTAATCGGATCACAGGTTAATCCAAGGTGATGCTCCATAGCAATTTCTGCGGCCATCAATACTTGTCCAACGCTTCCACCCAGGATTTCTGTAAGTCCGGCTGCTGCCATTGCAGAAGAAACTCCGATTTCCGCCTGACATCCTCCCATTGCGGCAGAAATGGTTGCGTTTTTCTTGAATAATGTCCCGATTTCTCCTGCTACAAGCAAAAATCTTACAATATCATCCTCACTGGTAAATGGTGTAAATGCCTGAGCATACATCAATACCGCCGGAATTACTCCACTCGCGCCATTGGTAGGTGCCGTAATAATTCGTCCGAAACTTGCATTCTCTTCATTCACAGCCAGCGCAAAACAAGCAATCCATTTGTTGATATTCGTAAAGTTTTCTTCAGCATCTACAACCTGTTGAAACCACTCGTCTTTGTTTTTATAGATTTTATCGCCTAACAGTTTTCTGTTGATTCCTGCAGCTCTTCGGGAAACATTCAATCCACCCGGAAGAATCCCTTCCTTATTGACTCCTTTGTAAATACATTCTTTAATCTGCTGCCAGATATAAAGTGCTTCCTGTCTCGTTTCTTCCTGACTTCTCCAACTCTCTTCATTCATGAAAATCAAATCTGAAATTTTATCAAATCCTAGTTTTTCACAATATTTTGCAATATCAGAAGCTTTATGACAAGGGTACAATGTACGTACACACTGCTTTTGAATAGAGTTTTTTTCCTGGCTGGCAATGAAACCACCACCTACAGAATAAAAATCCTGCACAAGTTCCGTTCCGTCTTCAAAAACAGCTCTGAAGATCATCCCGTTCGGGTGAAAATCAAGGCTCTTTTTCATGTTTAAAATCAGATGATGTCCATAAATAAACGGAATTACCTTTTCACCACCAAGATTAATGGTTTGCGTACTTTTAATGTAATCTATTTTTTCATCAATTTTTGAAGTATTGATCGTCTTAAAATCTTCTCCATTCAGCCCAAGCATTCCTGCAATATCAGTTCCGTGCCCAATCCCTGTTTTTGCGAGTGAGCCAAAGAATTCAAGAAAAACCTCTTTAACTTCTTCTATTGATCTTTCTCTTTTTATAATCCTGATAAATGCTGCTGCTGCGTTCCAAGGTCCCATCGTGTGTGAACTGGACGGGCCTATTCCTACTTTAATAATTTCAAAAACCGATATTGATTCCATAAATGATTCGTCATTTTCCTCAAAAACAAAGATACAGGATAAATCCTAATAATAGCATAGCAAAATCCCAGATTTATTTGGTTTTGACAGCCCATAAAATAAGTATTTTTGTAAATGAACTGATAGTATCAATGTCAATCAGATCCATCATTATATTGTTCTTTTTAACTATTTTTTTAAATGGAAACATTAATTAAGAGTATTCTCCAGCACGTCCCACTAGCTCCGGAAGAAATAGCCTTATGTAAAAGCTTCTGGACAGAAAAAACATTGGAAAAAGGAGATTTTCTGTTGCGAAACGGGGAAATCTGCCGTCATGACAGTTATATCATTTCGGGAGTTTTAAAAGCTTTCTGCATCAATGAAGAAAATGGAAATGAAGAAATCCTCTTTTTAGCCATTGATCATTGGTGGGCAACAGATATTTCCAGTTTCTCAAAACAAAAACCTTCCATTTACAACATACAGGCTGTAGAAAAAACAAAGCTTTTGCAAATCAGCCATCAGTCTTTTCAAAAAATGCTGAAGGAAATTCCAGCTTTAGAAAAATACTTCAGAATTATTCTGGAAGGTTATCTCGGAACCCTTGAAAAAAGAGTGGTATTCAATCATATGCACAAGGCAGAACAAAAATATCATGATTTTCTGGATACTTACCCCGATATTTCCTCCAGGGTTCCCCAGTATCTGATAGCTTCTTACCTTGGAGTCTCCGCAGAATTTATCAGTAGAATCAGGAAAAAAAATAAATCCTCTTGAACTAGATCAATTTTTCAGGAATAAATAATCAGGAATTTTGCTGTTATAAATTCTTAACAAATGAAAATACTGATTATTAATGCCAGTGTAAGAAATGAAAGATCTTACAGCAGAAAACTGACACAGCTTTTTGCTGAAAACTGGAAAACAAGATATCCTCTTGATACTTTCACCTACAGGGAAGCAGGAACTGACCTTATTCCCAATATTGATGAATCCTGGATCGCGGGAGCATTCAAAAAACCGGCAGACAAAACTGAGGAAAACCAAAAACCTTTACAGCTCAGTGATGAACTGGTCAAAGAACTCAGGGAACATGATGTATATGTAATCGGAACCCCTATGTATAACTGGTCTATCCCGTCCGGGTTAAAAGCTTATATTGACCAGGTAATGCGGATTAACGAAACCTGGAAATTCAGATCCGGAATGCCGGATGGTGATTATGTAGGTCTTCTCGAAAACAAAAAGCTCTTTATTCTCTCAACCCGTGGTGATACCGGATATGGAGAAAATGAAAAGAACGGACACGTCAATTTTCAAACGACCTATCTGAAACATATTTTCGGGATTATGGGCGTAAATGATGTTACCATTCATTCCTTAGATAATGAAGAATTTGGCGGTGAAGTCTTTGAAAATTCTAAAAATAAAATCTTCGAAGCTATTCATTCTATTCAATAAATCATAAATTTCATTCAGGGCATCAATTAACACTGATGCCCTTTTTATCAGCTGAAACTTTCTTCGTGCTGAGAAAGATCAAGTCCTTTATTTTCAGATTCTTCAGAAACTCTTAATGTAATTATGGAATCTGTAAGTTTATATAAAATCAATGAACCGAAAAACGTAAAAACAGAAACCAAAACCAATGCGGCCATATGATGAAGAAAAACCTCTAATCCTCCATGCAGTAAACTTGCTTTTTCACCATGAGCAAAAATAGCGGTCAGAATCATTCCCATAATTCCTCCTACTCCATGACAGGCAAAAACATCCAGCGTATCATCTATTTTCTTTAAAGGCTTCCAATTAACCATTACATTAGAAACTATTGCAGTAATAAACCCGATAAAAAGGCTTTCCTGAATGCTTACAAAGCCACATCCCGGAGTAATTGCCACCAACCCTACTACAGCTCCGATACAGGCACCCAAAGCAGAAACACTTCTCCCGTTAATTCTATCGAAAAAAATCCAGGTCATCATTGCTGAAGCGGAAGCTATGGTAGTCGTTCCAAAAGCTGTAGCCGCAGAAGCAGAAGCACTCAATGCAGATCCGGCATTAAAACCAAACCAACCAAACCATAGCATTCCCGTTCCCAGAAGAACATACGGAATATTGGAAGGCTCATGATGTGGATTTTTTCTGTTTCCTACCACCAAAGCTCCGGCAAGTGCAGCAAAACCGGCACTCATATGTACAACTGTTCCACCTGCAAAGTCTTTTACCCCAAAATATTTGTTTAAAAGCCCATCAGGATGCCATACCATATGACAAAGCGGTGTATAAATAAAGATGCTGAAAAGGACAATGAATAGTAAATAAGAAATAAAACGAACCCTTTCCGCAAAAGATCCGGTAATAATTGCAGGGGTAATAACCGCAAATTTCATCTGAAACAAGGCAAAAAGGATAAAAGGAATAGTGGGCGCCATCATTTTATTGGGCAGATTCCCTACTTGGCTAAAAAAAGGGTAACTGAGCGGATTTCCGATAATTCCGTAGTGTTTTCCTGCAATGGTAATTCCCAAAGATTCACCAAAAGACAAAGAAAAACCTACAACTACCCAGACCATTGAGATCACTCCTAAGGCGATAAAACTCTGTAACATGGTAGAAATCACATTTTTCCTGCCAACCATTCCTCCATAAAAGAAAGACAGTCCGGGTGTCATCAACAGGACGAGCCCAGCTGCAGCCAGAATCCAGGCAACATCCGCACCGACAATCTTATCTTCACTTAAAAATTCCCCGGTAACAGGAATATCTGCAGCCGGATTCCAGAATAATCCACCAATTGCAACGAGTGTAATTACTGAGAATGAAACGATCCATTTCAAACCTACTTTCATATAATTTATATTTAACCCTATCAAATTTAAATATAAATTATATAAAAATCATCTTTTTAAAACAAACACCCCTAAAAAAACTATTTAATTAATAATATTTTTATTTTTCACAAAACACTTCGTTCAATATTTTTGAAACTTCTTTGGATTTTGTAGCGGGAAAAAGATGGGTTCCTCCTTTTATTATATAATCCGGTTTGGAATAACGAATTGGAAAAACAATGTCTTTATCACCTAAGATCTGGATCACATTAGGGTTTTCTTCAAACTTCCATTCGGAAACTTTTTCTACAGACCATTTCAGGTAATAAGGATCTCTTACTTTAAAATATTGAAGAAGTTTAGGGTTTTTAGGATCAAAAAGCTTTCGGATAACAGCATATACATTGGCTGCCTTGTCATTGAATAAACCTACAGGTAATATTCTCGGAATTTTGGTCACCTCACCCGTCCTGATAAATTTTGACTTTTCTTTATCAGATTTTATACTTCCCAGAATGACTACTTTCTCCGCAGGTTTCAATAAATTAATTTCCTGCACGATAATTCCTCCGAAAGAATATCCCAACAGACAGAACGGCTCAGAATCATCTACCTTGTCTGCCATTCTTTTAACATAAACATCAAAAGGCTCATTTTTTTCAGGGATGAGCCAATCTATAAAAATCAATTCATAGTGTTTGGGAAACTCTATTCTTTCAAGGACCTTAAAGTCTGCTCCCAGACCGCTGACGATATAAATTTTCATACTACGAATTTATAAAAAATACAGGGAACAGTAAATGATTAAGCCAAATCTTTGATGTAACAAAAGCATAAAAAATGAGCAGCTCCGGTGAACTGCTCATTTTTATATTGATCGTATAGTAATCTTATTTTTTCTTCTTTGGAACTCTGTTCTCGTTATCCAGCATTTCTGTAGTAACTTTGAACTGGATGTCCATTTCGTTCTTAATGAAATAATCTTTCAATGAAGACTGATAGAATACTTTAAAGTCTCTTCTGTTCAGAGAGAACTTCGCAGATTCAATAGACGTTGTAAACTGAGTAACGTATACATTTGCAGGGAAAGAAATTGTTTTTCTCACTCCTTTAAGGGTAAGGTCTCCGTATACTGTAGAATTGTATTCACTGTTTGCTAAAGGAATAATTTTAGTCAAATGGAATTTAGCGATAGGGAATTTCTTCACTTCAAAGAAGTTCGAGCTTTTCAGATCGTTGGTAAGCTTGATCTGATCTTCATCAGAAACATCTCCTGCCATCATACTTCTCATATCTATGATAAACTCTCCATCAACCAGAACCGTATGGTCAAAGTTAAATTTTCCACTTTTCAGTTTTACTGTTCCTGAGTGGGATGTTTCTTCAGTTTTTACCACTTTATACCCCCACCATCTGATCTCTGATGAAGTCACTTTTGAAACCTTATCAAATTTCTTTTGGGCAGAAACAAATGACATGCTTGCGCACACCATAGCAAACAATAGTAATCTTTTCATTCTTTTTTATTTACAATTCAACAAAAATAAAAAAAAGTGTAGAACTTCTACACTTTTAATAATCTTTTTTTGATTAATTTATTGAGCAGTTACTTTTACAAGCATTTCAATATCATCTTTCACAAAAACATCCTGCATTGTAGACTTGTAAGCTACATCAAATTTCTGTCTGTCGAAAGAGAATTTGTTAGATACTAAGCTTACTACTCCTTTGCTGTAAGAAATCTTAGCAGGGAAAGTAATTGGGCTTGTTTTTCCTTTTACGGTAAGGTTTCCAGTTACAAGAGAACTGTAGATTTTATCGCTGTTTTTCTTGATTCCAGTGATTTTAAAGCTTGCTGTAGG
>Ga0070682_100000159_pt1 | contig 51678 bp, 54 predicted proteins | sample KBSC63LmetaG_FD_64668 | JGI IMG/M metagenome (GOLD analysis project Ga0070682, IMG submission 64668) | Corn rhizosphere microbial communities from Kellogg Biological Station, Michigan, USA - KBS C6-3L metaG | ecosystem: Host-associated > Plants > Roots > Rhizosphere | place: USA: Michigan...
CAGGAAAATCAGACGCTACATCCGCAAGTACAACCAAGCTCCCCGTCCCATCCGCTGGCAATACCGCAACCCCCAACATCGAATCACCACACCCGGTTCAGTTGTTACACGGCACTAGAAGCTCCCCCAGATCAGGATCCGTTTGTACGTGTAGAAGAACGGCCGTTGATCGCCGAGGATCGGCAGGAGGCGCTCTTCGTACACCTCGACGAAGCGCGTGAAATCGGCTTCCGACATCCGCTGTTGATAGTCGGTGAGCAGCGATCCGCGCACCCACTCGATCACGTCGCGCGGCTCGTTGAGCACGTGTCCGTAGATCTGCATCCGCACGTTTTGGCGGACGACGCCAAGGCGGTGAAGAAGTTGCGCGTAGCGCTCGATCGGGAGGACCGAGGAGATACGCGGCGCGTGTCCGAGTGCCACCGCGACCTCGCGCGCGACGCTGTGCGATGGATGATCTTCGTTCGCCGGCATCTGGATCGCGATCTGGCCATGCGGCGCGAGGAAGCTCACGAGTCTTGTGAAGAGCGATTCGTGCCCTTCCACCCAATGCAGCGCGGCATTCGAGAAAACGAGATCGAACGGCCGGTCGGCGACGAAGCCTTCGATGTCGCCCTTCGCGAAATGCACCATCTCGCCGCCGAACGCGCCTGACTTCAGGAGCATCGTCTCCGAGTTGTCGATGCCCATCGTCTCGTCGGCGCCGAGGTAATCGTGCAGGGAGCGGGTCAGCTCACCCGTGCCGCATCCGAAATCGACGACGTGCATGCGCGGGCGTTTTTCGATCAATGCCACCAGATCGTGAAACGGCTGCGCGCGCTCGGCCTTGAATCGTTCGTACTGATCGGGATTCCACATCGTTACGAGCCAATACCGCTCCGAAGGATATCAGCCACCTCGCGCACCATTTCCGCGGAGCTCTTGCCGAACGGCTCGGCGACGCCGAAGAGGATCTCCATCTGGAAATAGTTGAAAAAAATGCGCGACGCGAGCATGAGCGCGGAACGGGGCGAGACTCCTTCGCGCAGGCGTGACTGCATGTCGTCGCCGTGGCCCCGCTGTTCTTCGAGAAACGCCGTGAAGCGGTCGGCCATGCCGGAGTAGAAATCGCGCACGTGCTCGCCCTGAAACTCGATCACGTCGACGAAGAAAAGCGCCATGTAATCGCGGTACTGGCGCACGCTGTCGCGCGCCGCGTAGCCGAGCTGCTCGAGATTGTTCGGAAAAAGGCCGGTGCGGATCGCGCGATAGTAGGGAAAGCGCGGCTCGTTCGTGATCGTCTTGTACTCCTCGATCAGCGAGCGGAAGATCCCCTCTTTATCGGGGAAATGGTGATAGACGGCGCCGACCGAGACGCCTGCTTCTTCAGCGATCTGCCGCACGCTGGTGGCGCCGTAGCCGTGGTGCGAGAACAGTCGCAATCCGGCGTCCAGCACCATCCGCCGGCAACGCTCCGACCGTTCATCTCTGAGCATAGTGGACGGGAACCTTTGGAATACTTGGCGCAAGGATAATCTACAATTGCAAAAACCACGGAGGTCTGTGACCGTGGCCCTGAATCCTGCCGATACAGCCTGGCTTCTCGTAGCAACGGCTCTTGTGCTCGTAATGACCCCCGCGCTCGGATTTTTCTATGGCGGGATGGTCCGGACGAAGAACGCTCTCAATACATTGATGATGAGTTTTTCCGCGCTCGGCTTCGTTGGCCTGGCGTGGGCCCTCGTCGGCTATTCGATTGCCTTCGGCCGCGCGTCACAGTGGTGCGGCGGCAGCGAATACATGTTGTTGCACGGCGTGACGCTCGACGCGCAGGGGACGATTCCGCACGTTCTCTTCTTCGCCTATCAGGGGACATTTGCCGTAATTACGGCTGCATTGATCTCCGGCGCGATCGTGGAACGGATGCGCTTCGGTCCCTACATCGCGTTCATTACGCTCTGGTCGCTGTTCGTCTATGCGCCGGTCGCGCATTGGGTGTGGGGGAACGGCGGATTCCTGGCGAAGCTCGGCGCGCTCGATTTCGCCGGCGGCACGGTCGTGCACATCAACGCCGCCGCGGCGGCACTCGTGTGCGCGATCGTGGTCGGCTCGCGCAAGGATTACGCGCGCCAGGCGATGCTGCCGCAGAACGTTCCGTTCACGCTCCTCGGCGCGGGCCTGCTCTGGCTCGGCTGGTTCGGCTTCAACGCCGGCAGCGCCCTCGGCGCGAACCGTTCCGCGGCGCTGGCATTCGCGAACACCATGCTCGCCCCGATGGCCACGCTCGTCGTCTGGACGATGCTCGATCTGATGCGGACGAAGAAAGCGACCGCGATCGGAGCCGCGACCGGCATCGTCGTCGGACTCGTGGCCATCACGCCCGCCGCGGGGTTCGTCAGTCCGATGTCGGCGATCATCCTCGGCGCAATCGCCGCGTTCCCGAGCTACTTCGCGCTGCTCTATCGCGCCCGGACGCGGCTCGACGACTCGCTCGACGTCGTCGCCGCGCACGGCGTCGGTGGCGTCGTCGGCGCGCTGCTGACCGGCGTGTTTGCGTCGAAGGTGTGGAGCGGCGGCGCCGGATCGGGCGTCATCGACGGCAACGTCAGGCAGCTCGGCATCCAGGCCATCGCCGTGCTCGTGACCATCGTCTACAGCTCGATCGCCACGCTGATCATCGTGAAGATCGTCGGCGCGCTCTCCGCGCTCCGCGCAACGCCACGCGACGAAGGCCTCGGCCTCGATTTCTCGCAGCACGGCGAGGAGGCGTACAGCCGCGGCGAAGGGGCAATCCTCCTGCTCGATCGGAGAAGCGAATGAAACTCGTCGTGGCAGTCATCCGGCCCGAAAAATTGAACGACGTCCTCGAGGCGCTGTTTCTCGCCGAGATCAAAGGGTTGACCATCGCGCGCGTGCAGGGACATGGCGGCGAGACCGAACGCGTCGAAACGTATCGCGGCACGACCGTGAAGATGGAGCTGTCGGAAAAAGTGCGGCTCGAGATCGGCGTCTCCGATCACTTCGTCGACCCGACCGTCAACGCCATCATGAACGCCGCGCGCACCGGCGACGTCGGCGACGGCAAGATCTTCGTGCTGCCCGTCGAGCAGGTCTACCGCATCCGAACCGGTGAAACGGATCGTGCCGCGGTCACGCCGATCGGCGTTCCGCCGGGATAGATGTATATCTTTCGATAGAGGCAAAATCTACCTTCGCACGGATAGCAGCTTTGTTGCCGAGTGCGTATCTTGCTCAGCAATTCACAACCTCCTCTCGCGGTAAAGGCGGACGGGTCCAACGCTCTCCACCGCAGGTTCGTGAAGAAGGGTTCAAGGGGGCACGTAGGGCCGCCGAAAGGCGGCCCGACGTCTTTGAAGCCGATCCCTCCCATCCGGTCTATATCCCCGATATAGAAAAATCTACCCTCCGGCCGATGTGGTCTCGGCGTCGCGACACTTAATTTGTTCGCATCCCATCGACAAAAGAAAGGCTTCAAATGCGAGCTATCAAGTTAGCTTCCTTCTTCCTGATCTCGACGATGTTCGCGATTCAGGCGTTTGCTACCACGCACATTTCGGTGCAGCGGGCCTGCACGCCCGACGCCTTCGTGAACGACTCGTTTTTCTCGACCATCACGGTGACGAACACCGGCAGTTCCCCGCTGACCAACGTCGTCGTCACCGACTCCATCGGCGGCGCGCTGTCGCTGCCGGATGAATACGTCGGCACTTTGCAGGCCGGCGACTATTACACCTGGACCGTTCCCGCTTCGAGCTCCAGCGCCGGCCCGTTCGGCGCCTCGGTCACCGCGTCGGGTCAGGACGATTCCTCCGCCTACACCGATTCCACGAGCTGCGCGACCAACGTCTGGGCGCTGAACGTGGCGAAGAGCGCGAGCACCACGTACATGCGCGATTGGCACTGGTCGCTGACCAAGACCGCGAATCCGAACACGACCATCACCATCGTCAGCGGATCGTCGACGAACATCGGTTACGCGGTGGTCGCGACTCCGACGGCGGTCGACAGCGGATTTACGATCAGCGGCTCGGTGACGGTGCACAATCCCGCGCCGATCGCGGCGACGCTCTCATCGCTCGTCGACACCCTTTCCGATTCGACTCCGGTCGCCCTGCAGTGCGGAGGCTCCGCGCCGTTCACGATCGAGGGCGGCGCCGATCTGGTCTGCAGCTATTCGATCGCCCGCAGCGGTCCGGCCGGCGGCTCGAACACCGCCACCGCGACGCTGGCGAACAACACCGGCGGCAGCACGACGTTCGACGCCTCCGTGAATTACGCGTTCGGCACTCCGGCCACGGTGCTGCACACCTTCGTGACCGTCACCGACCCCGGCGTCACAACCAATGCCACCGGCTGGTCGCTGGCAAACTCACCGATGTCCGCCCTATTCGGCGCGCCGAGAGGTGGATCGTTCGTATTCAATGTGACGGCCGGCAATGTCTCGGCCGCGTGCAACACGTTCGCGACCGTCACCAACACCGCGCGGTTGTCCGACGGCGATCACATCCTGCAGGCCAGCGCGTCGCATCAGCTCTACTCCGGCGCCTGCGTCAACAACGTCAACAATTGCACGCTGTCGATCGGCTTCTGGAAAAATCACGCCGACCAGCTCGCGCCCGAGCTCCCGCAGCGCCTCGGCACCCTCGGTGGCCTCAAGACCGTGAACGTGATCACGACCGCGCAGGCCTTGAATCTGCTGTCGAACAGCGGCGACGCCTCGAACGGCGTGAACAAGCTCTATTCGCAGATGCTCGCGGCGAAACTGAACATCTTCCGCGGCGCGTCGCCAGCGGCGGTCAGCTCCATCATCTCCGCGGCCGATGCCTTCCTGGCCTCGAACAACTCCGCGGACTGGGGCGCCATGAGCAAGACCAACAAGACGCAGGTCACCAACTGGGCGTCGACATTCGATCAATACAACAACGGCCTGATCGGCCCCGGCCACTGCGACTGATCTGTGGAGTGCGGTGGCTTGCCACCGCACTGGATTGCGGCAGCTTGCTGCCGCATCGCGCCGCGCAGGCAAGCCTGCGCAATCCAGGGCGGCAGCGAGCTGCCGCACTCCGTCACAGCAGTCCGTTTTCCCGCACGTAGGCCACGAGCTGCACGCGTCCCTTCAATCCGAGCTTCTCGTAGATCGTGTGCAGGTGAGTCTTCACCGTTCCTTCGCTGATGAAGAGCCGCTCCGCGACTTCGCGATTGCCGAAGCCCTCGGCCACCATCTTCACGATCTCGATCTCGCGCGGCGTGAGGACGCTTCGCGAGCGCTCGCCGCCGCCCTGCAGCAGCTTCCCGAGCGCGCGGCCGATCGCTTCCTTCTCCAGCCAGACGCCGCCGGCCGCCACTTTGCGGATGCACTGCACGAGGAGCATCGGCGCCATTTCCTTCAGCACGACGCCCTTCGCACCGAGGCGCATCGCCTCGACCACCTCGTCGTCGCTGATGTTGCCGGCGAGGACGATCGTCGCCGGTTGCTGCGCTTCGCTGCGCAGGCGGCGCAGCACCTCGAGGCCGCTCGCGCCGGGCATGCGCAGATCGACGATCAGGACATGGGGATTGTGCTTGCGCACCTCAGCGAGGGCGCTCTCGCCGTCGGCGCACTCCGCGACCACGCGCAGGTCGTCCACCTCTTCGAAGAACTGCGACAGACCGCGGCGGACCACCGGGTGATCATCAGCCAGGACGATATCGATCATGCTCCCTCCGGAAGCGGCAGGCGGATCTCGATTCGCGATCCCTGGTCCGTCGAGTCGACGATCAGCGATCCGCCGAGGGACGTGACGCGCTCTTTCAGCGTCGCCGGCCCCTGTTTCATCTTCGTCAGTTCCAGGACGCCGTAACGCCCGCGGAACGGAAAACCTTTTCCATCATCGGCGACGTCGATCCGCACTTCGCTGGCGTCGACGCTCGCCGCCACGTGGACCGATCGCGCGTCCGCATGCTTCGCGGCATTGGCCACCGCCTCGCTGACCAGCGTGTAGACCTCGTGGCGCATCGCGACCGGCAGCAGATGGATGATCGGCGCGACGTCGTTCTCCACTTTCAGGCCCCACTGCTGCTCGAAGCGTTGGGACATCGATGCGATCCGTTCCGCGATCGCCACCGCCTCGCTGTCTTCGCGGCGACGCTCCGGATGCAGCTGTTCGATGAACCAGCGCAGGTCCTTCTGCGCGTTGACGATGACGTGCTCGATCTCGCCGAGCCGCTCTTCGGCTTCCTCGCGGTCGCGCATCATCACGCGCGGGATCGTGCGGAGCTGCAGCGCGATGCCGGTCAGCGCCTGCAGCACCGAATCGTGCAGATCGCGTGCGACGCGCACCCGTTCTTCGGCGACGGCGCCTCGCTGCAATTGATCGGCGGCGTGATGATGATCGAGCCGGCTGGCGATCACCGCGCCGGCGATGCGCGCGAGGTTGACCTCTTCCAGCAGCGGCGGACGTCCATCGAGCAGGAGCAGCCGTCCGCGCACGAAGTCGCCGTTGAACGATGTGGCGACGACGTCTTCGATGTTGTAACGAGTGACGACGTCGAACGGGATCGCGCGCGAAGGCCGGATAGGTACGACCACTCCGCGCTCGCCCGGCGTGACGGCGGCGAACGAGCCGCTGCGGACGAACGTCGCCCGATCGCTGTCGAGCAGCAGATCGGCGACGCCTGCGGCCGGCTCGACGCGGATGTCGTTCCCCTCGCGCGTGCCGAGGAATGCGTAGCGGTTCGCGAGATGCTCATACGCGAGCAGCACGCGGCCGGCATCGAAGATCAGCGCCGGCTCGAGCAGGATCTCGGTCATCAGCCGCTCGTGGTCGTGCGTGAGCGAGCGCGGCCAGCGCGCGATCCGCGCGAGATCGCCCTGAATCCGCTGCAGGTAGTCGGCGAGGTAGACGAGCAGCGAAGCAACGACGATCAGATACGCGGATCGGATGATGAAGCGATTCAGTTCGTCCGCCTCGACGCGCGCCAATGACGTGACGACGAAGACCATCAGCGCGGCGACGGCGGTGACGATCGTGCCGCGCCGGCCGAAGCGGAGCATCGCGCTGACGATGCTGAAGACGAAGTAGACGAAGAACGGGCTCGAGCCGCCGGCCGAAAGGAAATTGATCGCGCCGAAGACCGCGAGGTCGATGACGTGGCTGCCGATGGTCACGCGCCCCGCGATGCCGGCGGGACCGAAGAGCGTCCAGATCAGAAAGCCGATCGCGTACAGCGTGTAGGTTCCGAGCAGGCACCAGGTCACCGTCGGAAGCGCCGCCGGCTCGAGGTAGACCGCGCCCATCGAGGCGATTGCGAGCACGGATCGGCCGGAGGCAATCAACCGCTCGGCACGGCTTTGCGGAATCCATTGCTCCTGCATGAAGGACATCAGTTTATGCCTGGAGTGCGGCGGCCGTGCCGCCGCTGATTTTTCCACCGCGGCGGCCATGCCGCCGCAACCGCGGCATGGCCGCGGTTTGGTAACGCCAGCGGCGGCATGGCCGCCGCACTCCGACATCCGGTACCCTTCCGCGCGACGTGATCGACGCCTACGCCTCCCTCCGCAGCCCCGACTTCCGGCGCATCCTTCTCAGCTACGCGACAGCGACGGTTGCGCGCGAGGCGCAGATCGTCGTCGTCGGTTGGCAGGTCTACGCCCGCACGGGCGATCCGCTGACGCTCGGCCTGATCGGCCTCGCCGAGGCGCTGCCGTTCATCGGCGTGGCGCTGTATGCGGGACATATCGCCGATCGCATGACGCGCCGCACGATCGCCATCGCCGGGACGTTCGGCATCCTGCTGTCGGCGATCGCGCTGCTGCTCTTCACGCTCGGAAACTTCGCCGCCATCTGGCCGATCTACGTTGTGATTTTTCTCAGCGGCATCGCGCGCAGCTTCACGCGGCCGGCGGTCACCGCGCTCTCCGCCGAGGTCGTCGATCGCGAGATCTATCCGAACGCCGTCACGTGGCGCAGCTCGACGTGGCAATTCGCCGCGATCCTCGGGCCGGCCCTCGGCGGACTGGCGTACGGTTTCGTTGGTCCCGCCGGCGCATACGCGGGCGTGTCGGTGCTGCTCCTCTTGTCGCTCTTCTTCGTGTTCACGGTGAACCATCGCGTCGTGCCGGTGTTCGATATCAAGGAGCCGATGAGCCAGAGCCTGCAGGCCGGCATCAGGTTCCTCGTGCGCGATCCGGTGATGCTCGGCGCGATGACGCTCGATCTCTTCGCCGTGCTCTTCGGCGGCGCCGTCGCACTGCTTCCCGCGTTCGCGAAGATGCTCGGCGCCCGTCCCGAAGGCCTCGGATTTCTGCGCGCCGCGCCGGCCATCGGCTCGATCCTGATCGGGCTCTGGATCGCGCATCGTTCGCCGATGAGGCGCGCCGGCGCGACGCTCTTCACGGTGGTCGCGATCTTCGGCGTGCTGATGATCGCGTTCGCGCTCTCGCGCAACTTCTGGCTTTCGTTCGCGATTCTCATCGTCAGCGGGATGGCCGACAACGTCAGCGTGATCATCCGCGGCACGCTGCTGCAGACGCGCACGCCGACGGAGATGCTGGGGCGCGTGTCGTCCGTGAATCAGATCTTCATCGGCGCCTCGAACGAGATCGGCGCCTTCGAGTCGGGCGTCGCCGCGAGGTTCCTCGGCGTCGTCCCGTCGGTGATCTTCGGCGGCACGATGACGCTGGTGGTCGTGGCGTTGATCGCGATGCGGTTCGTGGGCTTGCGGAAACTGAAGACGCTCTAACTCCACCCTCCGTAGATTTTCTTGACGTCCGCGGTACGCTCGATTCGTGAGTACTCAGGGCTCAGCATTGAAAGGCCGCGGCGCGAGCTGGAATCCGCACAACCGCTTCGAGACGCTCGAATACATCCGCGACGAGGAGTACGCCGAAGACGACGGCACGCCGCGCACGATCTACCTCCGCGATCCGTCGCGCACGGCGATCGCGTACAACGACAGTCCCGACGTCGGCTTCGACGCGAGCCTCAATCCGTATCGCGGCTGCGAGCACGGCTGCATCTATTGCTTCGCGCGGCCGACGCACGAATACCTCGGGATGTCGGCCGGACTCGATTTCGAGACGCGGATCATGGTCAAGGAAGACGCGCCAGAGCTGCTGCGCGAGGAGCTCAACGCGAAGAGCTGGAAGCCGCAGACGCTGATGATGTGCGGCGTCACCGATGCGTACCAGCCCGTTGAGCGCAAGCTCGAGCTGACGCGGCGCTGCCTCGGCGTGCTCGCCGAGTTCCGCAATCCGGTGGCGATGATCACGAAGAATCACCTGATCACGCGCGATGCCGATCATCTCGCCGAGCTCGCGCAGTATCACGCCGCGAAAGTCGCGCTGTCGATCACCACGCTCGACCCCGAGGTGGCACGCATCATGGAGCCACGGGCATCGACGCCGGAGCTGCGGCTCGCGGCGATCGAGCATCTCGCGAAGGCCGGAGTGCCGGTCTCGGTGATGGTGGCGCCGGTCGTGCCGGCGATCACGGAACATGAAATGACAAAGATCCTCACCGCGGCGAAGAACGCGGGCGCGTCCGAAGCGGGATTCGTGGTGCTGCGCCTGCCGTGGGCCGTCGCGCCGCTGTTCGAGAAATGGCTCGAGGAGCATTTTCCCGATCGGAAGGAGAAGGTGCTGAACCGCATCCGCGATCTGCGCGAGGGGAAGCTGTACGACTCCGAATGGCGCGTGCGCCAGCGCGGCAAAGGAATCTTCGCGGAACAGATCCAGGCGATGTTCGACGTGACCTGCCGCCGCCTCGGGTTGAACGAGCGCAACTACGAGTTGTCGACGGCGTCGTTCCGGCGTCGCACCGCGCAGGGGGTGTTGTTTTGATCTTCGAAGGCAAACACGTCGTCGTCCTCGAGCGCGATGGCTGGGAGTACGTCGAGCGCAAGAAAGGGAAGGAAGCGGTCGCCGTCATCGCCGTGACGGATGACGGCAAGCTGATCCTCACCGAGCAATACCGCCGTCCGGTCGACGCGCGCGTCATCGACTGGCCCGCCGGACTCTTCGGCGACGACGGCGAAAACGATCCCGCCGCAACCGCGCGCAAGGAGCTCGAGGAAGAGACCGGCTACGTCTGCGCGAGCGTCGAGCTGCTCGCGAAGGGGCCGACCTCGCCTGGCATCACCTCGGAACAGGTGAGCTTCTACCGCGCGCATTCGGTCGAGCTGAAGGGCAAAGGCGAGGAAGAGATCACTCTTCACCTCGTAGCGCGCGACGGCATCCGTGACTGGCTCGCCGCACGCGAGCGTGAGGGGGCTCTGATCGATCTGAAAGTGTGGGGCGCTTTGTACTTTCTAGTGCGCGATCAAGATTGAAACCAGAGGTGCCCCCGTAGTGTCGTCCTGAGCGAAGAACGTCGCACGCGCGACGCGACTGATGCAGGAAACCCCGCCAGAGGGAAGAGTGTCGCCCGTGGCACGCGCAACAAGCCAGATTCTCGCGAGGCACGTCCCTTGTTGCCCTTCTCCCCGCGACGAGCGGGGAGAAGGTGCCGCAGGCGGATGAGGGGCCTGGGCCACGAGCGAAAATCCCGCATGAACACAGGGAGTTTCTTGAAAGCCGCGTAGACGGCGAAGGACCCGTAGGTTCAGGCGATGCGCTTGTCGGATACGGATCCTTCGCCGTCTTCGCGGCTCAGGATGACACCTGGTTTAATGTTGAAGAACCACTAGCTTGACGTAACCCGCAGCACGATCTTTCCGAAGTGCTCGCTCGCCTTCATCTTCCGATGTGCATCCGCCACGCGTTCGATCGGAATCACATCCGAGATCACCGGCCGGATCCGGCCATCGCGCAGGTCGTTGCCGAAGCGCTCCATGAACGCCGCGACGAGCGCCGCCTTCTCGCGTGCGGGACGCGCACGGAGCGTCGAGCCGATGATCTGCTGACGCTTGCCGAGGAGCGACGTGACGTCGATCTCCGTGATGCGTGAACCGCCCATCGATCCGATGACGACTACGCGGCCACCAAGAGCGAGCGCCTTCAGATCGCGCGGCAGATACGGCGCGCCGATGTGATCGAGGATCACGTCGACTCCCTTCGCCTTCTCCGCGAAATCCTCATTCCTGTAGTTGATCGCGACGTCGGCGCCATGCTCGAGGCATTGCGCGCACTTTTCGTCGGAGCCGGCGGTGACGAAGACGCGCATCCCGGCGAGCTTGCAGAGGGTAGTGGCAGCGGTGCCGATGCCGCTCCCGCCGCCGTGGATGAGCACCGATTCGCCGCGCTCGGCCTTCGCGAGCTGGAAGATCGTCAGGAAAACCGTGAGGAAGACTTCGGGAATCGCGGCTGCTTCTTCATCGCTGAGCCCTTCAGGCACGTGCATCGCCGAGCCGGCATCGACGACCGTTTCCTCGGCATACGCGCCGCCGGGGAGCAGCGCCATCACGCGATCGCCGCGCGCCCAGCCGACAACGTCCGATCCGAATTCGCGCACGATGCCGGAGCACTCCATGCCGATGATCTCCGACGCGCCGGGCGGCGGATAGTGCCCCTCGCGCTGCAGCAGGTCGGCTCGATTCACGCCCGCGGCGTGGATCGCGATCCGCAGATCGTGCGGACCGAGCGATGGCGCTTCGATCTCCCTGATGCGCATCACATCTTCATCACCGAACTGATCGAGCACGACGGCTCGGATCACTTCTTCGCCTCGTCCCGAATCCATGTCCAGACCGCGACCGCGCCCGGCATGCCGATGATGCTCGACGCCAGGGCCACGATCTGATTCATCTCCTCGATGCTCATGCCGGCCGCGCGTCCCTTGCGCACGCTCGAATGCACGGCCCCTTCGCGCATGGCGCCGATGGCCACGCCGAGCTTGACCAGCCGTTGCGTTTTCTCATCGAGCGGACCTTCCTTGCCCGCATCGCCGAGGAGGTCCCACGCCTCGCGCAGCTTCGGAAATGCGTCGCTGAATTCATCGAAAGTTCGCGGCGGTTTGTTCGGTGACGTCATGCCGTAATGTTATCTTCGCGCGACCATGACTGAGGCCGCGATTCATTGCCGCGATCTGCGGAAGTACTACCCCGACGTCAAGGCCGTCGACGGGCTCGATCTCTACATCGCGCGCGGCGAATGTTTCGGTCTGCTCGGGCCGAACGGCGCCGGAAAGACGACGACGATCGAGATCCTCGAGGGGCTCACGCCTGCCGACAGCGGCGAGGTCGAAGTCCTCGGGCTGCGCTGGACCAAACGTGCGCGCGAATTGCGCGAACGGATAGGCATCTCGTTGCAGGAAACGCAATTCACCGACAAGCTGACGGTCTTCGAGACGCTCACGCTCTTCCGCTCGTTCTACCGCGAAGGCCGCGATCCCGACGACCTGATGCGCGCGCTCTCGCTCGACGAAAAGCGCAACTCGCGCGTCGGCAAGTTGTCGGGCGGACAGAAGCAGCGGCTCGCCGTCGCCTGCGCGCTCGTCGGTCAGCCCGACATCCTCTTTCTCGATGAGCCGACGACCGGGCTCGATCCGCAGTCGCGCCTGCAGTTGTGGGAAGTGATCACGCGCTTTCGCGCAGGCGGCGGCACGGTGCTGCTGACGACGCACTACATGGACGAGGCGGAGCGCCTCTGCGATCGCATCGCCATCATCGATCACGGCAAGACGATCGCCCTCGGCACGCCGGCAGAGCTCATCGCGAAACTCGACGCGCCGAACATCATCGAGTTCACCAGCGAGCCGCCGGTGGAAGCGGAGATGTTCGCGAATCTCTGCGACGGCTATCACGGCTGCGCGAAGCGCGGGAACGGCTGGCAGCTGCGCGTCGACTCGCTCGCCGAGGCGGTACCGAAATTGATTGCGGTCGTGGAGAAAAGCGGATCGAAGCTCGTGACGCTCACGACGCACGCTGCGACGCTCGAGGATCTCTTCGTGGCGTTGACGGGAAGGGAGCTGCGCGATGCATAGCCCGCCACTCATCGAGCTGACGAAGTCGCGCGTTCGCGAATTCATTCGCGAGCCGGAAGCTGTCTTCTGGGTCTTCGCGTTTCCGCTGCTGCTCACGCTCGCCCTCGGGTTCGCGTTCCGCTCCAAGCCGCCCGACCGGATTCCTATCGCGGTCGCGGCCGGTCCGCATGCCAAGGAATGGACCGCGGCGCTCGCGAAATCGCCCGCACTGATGGTGCGGATGCTCACCCCCGAGCAGGCGCGCGATCAGTTGCGCACCGGCAAGATCTCGCTGCTGATCGAGGGCGATACGCAGCCTGTCTATCGCTTCGATCCGACGCGTCCCGATTCACGCACCGCGCGCGTCGAGGCGGATGATGCGTTGCAGCGCGCTGCTGGACGTCGCGACGTGATCGCGGCGAAGGAAGTGCGCGTGAGCGAGCAGGGCTCGCGCTACATCGACTTCCTCGTGCCCGGACTCCTAGGCATGAACCTGATGGGCACGGGCATGTGGGGCGTCGGTTTTCCCATCGTGAATGCGCGGATGAAGAAGCTGCTCAAGCGCCTCATCGCCACGCCGATGCGCAAGAGCGACTACCTGCTCGCGCAATTCTTTTCGCGGCTCACGTTCCTCGTCGGCGAGGTCATGTTCCTCATCGTGTTCGCCTGGCTCGTCTTCAACGTCAGCGTGCACGGCTCGCTGATCACATTCGCCATCCTCTGTCTCATCGGCGGCTTCGCCTTCTCCGGAATCGGACTGCTCGTCGCGTCGCGCGCGGCGACGATCGAGGCGGTGAGCGGGATGATGAATCTCGTGATGGTGCCGATGTGGATCTGCTCCGGCGTCTTCTTCTCGTACGAACGATTTCCCGATGCGGCGAAGCCGTTCATCCGCGCGCTGCCGCTGACCGCGCTCAACGATTCGCTCCGCGCCGTGATGAACGACGGCGCCGGCTGGGTGCAGATCGCGGCGCCGGTCGGAGTGCTCGTGGTGTGGGGCGCGGTCTGTTTCGCGCTGGCGCTGCGCGTGTTCAAGTGGCAGTGAGGAAGGGATGATGAAAGTCGCCACCTGGAATGTGAACGGAATCCGCGCGCGGCACGAGCAGTTCGCCGCGTTCGTCGAGAGCGAGCAGCCCGACGTGATCTGTCTGCAGGAGCTGAAGGCGTCGCCCGCGCAGATCCCGGCGACGATCTGCGATCTCGAAGGCTACGAGTGCTACTGGCACGGCGCGGCGGCGTATTCCGGCGTCGGTCTGCACATCCGCCTGGCGAGCGCGCAGGGCGCCCCGGAGTTTTCGCATCCGCACTTCGACACCGAGACGCGCATCGTGCAAGCGCGTGTCGGCGACACGGTCTTCGCCTCGGTTTACGTCCCGAACGGCGGCAAGGACTACGACGCGAAGATCGGCTTTCTCAACTCGCTGATCGAGTACGCGGGCGAGGTGCAGAAGGACGGGACGAAGCTCGTGCTCTGCGGCGACATGAACATCGCCCGCACCGACATGGACGTCCATCCGAAGGAGCGGAAGCCGAACATCATCGGCCAGCGCCCCGAGGAGCGCGACCTGCTCGAGAAACTGCTCGCGCAGGGACTCGTCGACGTCGGACGGATGCTCTATCCGAACGCCGACGACTACTTCACCTGGTGGGCGCCGTGGCGGAATCTTCGCCAGCGCAACATCGGCTGGCGCCTCGATTACGTGCTGGCCTCGCAGTCACTCGCCTTGCGCGCGACGGAATGCCCGTCGTATCGCGAGATCGGAACGAGCGATCACGCGCCGGTCGTCGCTACGTTTTCGAGCTGATCCACGCATCGACCCGCTGCGCGAGCACATCGAGCGGAATCGATCCCGCGCCGATGACGACGTCGTGGAACTGCCGGATGTCGAACTTCGGGCCGAGCTCCTTTTCCGCTTTCGCGCGCAGCCGCAGGATCTCGAGCTGGCCGACTTTGTAGCCGAGCGCCTGCGACGGCCAGGCGATGTAGCGATCGGTCTCGATCTGCACCGTCGGTTCATCGGCGGACGAATGCGCGTGGAAGTAGTCGACGACCTGCTGGCGCGTCCACTTCTTCGAATGCAGGCCCGTGTCGACGACGAGGCGGATGGCGCGGAGGATGTCGCTCTGCAGGCGGCCGTAGTCGGAGTACGGATCGCTGTAGAAGCCGACCTCCTTCCCTAAACGCTCGGCGTAGAGCGCCCATCCTTCGCCGAACGCGGTGAAGCCGCCGCCCTGCTGGCGGAACGGCGGGAGCTCGGGGAGCTGCTGCGCGACGGCGTTCTGCAGATGATGGCCCGGCACTCCTTCGTGATACGCGACCGCCTCGATCATCATCAGCGAACGCTTCTCCGGCTCCGACGTATTGATCACCACGGCGCCGGGACGCGAGCCGTCCTTCGTGCCGCGCATGTACTGGCCGCCCGGCGCGCTCTTCTCGCGGAATGCCTCGACGGAGCGGACTTCGCACTTCTGCTTCGGCAGGTTGCCGAAGAGCGCCGGCAGTTTCTCGTTCATCTGCTCGATGTCTTTGCGATAGAGGTCGAGGATCTGCTCGCGCGACGTGGCTTTCAGCTCCGGCTTCTTCTCGATCGCTTCGCGCAGTGCGGCGAGTGAGTCGAAGCCGAGACGTTTCGCGATCGCCTGCATCTCCTCCTCATCGCGCGCGACTTCACGCAGGCCGAGTTGATGGATCTCTTCGGGAGTGAGATTCGTGGTCGTCGTCCGCTTCACGGCGATCGCGTATCGCTCCTTGCCGTTCGGCAGCGCCCACATGCCGACGTCCTCGCGGCCGTGCGGCGCGTAGTCGTTGCGGACGAACTTCCCGAACTTCGCGTAGGCGGGAAGGACATCATCGCGTACTGCTGCGATGAGGGCAGTGCGGAGCTCCGGCGGGATTTTTGTCAGCGGTTTGACGAACGGCGTCTCTTCCGGCGCCTGCGCGGCGATCGCTTCGATCTGCGCCGCGGTCTTCTCGAGGATGAAGCGCGGCGGCATGAGGTGATCGCGCATGCCGAGGCGCATCCGTTCGGTGACCTGGTCGAAGAGGCGCGGCACGGCGTGCATGCGCGCGATCCAGTCGGTGTAGTCTTTGTCGGTCTTGAACTGCAGGCTGGCGATCATCTGCGGCACCTGCAAATACGCGCCCTGAAGCTGATTCACCGGCATCTCGTAATCCTTCAGCCGGTACGACTCGAGCGCGTTCTCGAGCTGGCGGACGAGGACTGTCTTGTTCAGCGCCTCCTGCTCGGCGAAGCCGCTCGTCGAGATCGCCTTCGCACGCGCGAGGAGCTCGCGCTGCTTCTTCGTATCGGCGTCGAGCGCTGTAAGCGACTCGTCCGACCAGCGGTCGTTGTGCCGGTTGTCGCCGACGTTCGACGCCAGCTCCGGACTCCGTTCCAGCCGCCACTCCCACACTTCGTTGACCAGGTCGGAGAGCGCCTTCCGGCGTTTGTCGAGATCGGATGCCGATTGGGCGAAGGCGGAGGTGGCGAGAAGGAGGAGGGCGGCGAGAGCGATGCGTGCGCGCATGGAAGGAGATTGTAGCGACGGCTGAAACGAGCGCGGCGTTTTCGTCACTACCTCATCAAGGGGGATAGCTATGAAACAAGTAATCGGATGTCTCTTACTCACCTATGCGACGTCGGTGTTCGCCCAGGGCACGCCGTCGCCCGGCATCGTGTCGCCGCAGCAGCCGTGGCTGCAGTACGCGGCGAAGTTCGTCTGCGGTACGTCGCCGCAGAACGCGAACAATCCGCCGCTGATCGCCAAAGGGCGCTACTACACGCAGATCAACGTCCACAATCCGTCGCGCTATCAGACCGTCTCGTTCCGGAAGAAGTTCGCGATCGCGCTGCCGTTCGAGGAGAGCGGCGTGATCTCGCCGTTCTTTCAGGCCAGGCTGACGGCCGATCAGGCGTTGCAGGTCGACTGCGGCGACATCCTCAAGCACCTGAACCTGAACATGCTCACGTCGTACATCGAGGGCTACGCGATCATCGAGACGCCGATGGAGCTCGATGTCGTGTCGCTCTACACGGCGGGTTGGGGCGCGGCGAACGACGTCAGCTCGATTCACACCGAGCGCGTGCCGCCGCGGAAGTTGGAAGTCTGCGCGCCGCTGAACCTCGATCTGACGACCGGCATCGCGCCGTGGCAGGTCGTCGCGGAGAGCAAGAACAGCGGCCGTCCGATCCCTCGCAGCGCGGACATCTACGGCCTGTTCAATTCGGGACCGGCGCACGTCATCGGCGGCTCGCTCTCGCCGAGCAACAACACGGTCGTGCCGAGCACGTGGGACTTCCAGATCAACTTCTGTCTATGCAGCGGGGCGCAGCCGCGACTCAATCTGACAGGCGCCTGGGTCGATGACCAGCTCGACTTCACGTTGAACGGTCACTCGCTCGGGACGCTGCCGCTCAATCCGACGGGCGCGCAGATTGCGGCGATCAACAACAACGCGACGCAGTGGTTCCAGCCGGGGCAGAACTCTCTGGTCGTCAAGCTGACCAATATCTGGCCGGCCGGTGCGGGGTTCGTGCTGATCGGCTCGATCAACGGCGCTGACGCCGCCTGCCCCAACCAACCGTTGCCCTGAAAACACGTGGGGCGGGCTTTCGGCCCGCCCCACATTCAGCTTCGCTGGAAAAAAACTATTCGAGGACGACGACGACGACGCGGCGGTTCTGCGCGCGGCCGGCTCTCGTCTTGTTCGGCGCGACCGGGAGGGTGTCGCCGTACGAGATGGTCGACATCCGGTTCAGGGGGACGCCGTAGGTGCGGGAGAGGTAGCGGCGGACTTCGTCGGCGCGGCGCTGGCCGAGCTCGTCGTTGTAGCGGGTGCCGCCGGTGTCATCGGTGTGACCCTGGATCTCGACGAAGTACGCGTGCTCGACCATGCCCTTGAGCTTGTTGCCGAGCTCGTCGAGGCCGGCTTTCGCATCCTTGCTCAGCTCGTACTTGCCGCTCTTGAACTTCACCTTGTCGTCCGTGAAGGTCTGTTCGAAGACGACTTTGCCTGCGCCCTTGGCGATCACGCCGGCGTCTTCGGCACGCTTGAGCGCGTCTTTCGCTTCCTGGCTGAGCGAAGCGATCTGAGCGTCCTGCTCCTTCTGATGCTGCTGGACGGTTTCGACCTGCGAAGCGACCGACTCGATCTTCTGGTTGGTCGTCGCCGCGACCTTGTCGGTTGCTTCGGCGATTTTCCGATCGACGTCCTTGTTCGTCGCGCACGCTGCGAGCGCTCCGACGAGGAGGGACATCGTTAACACACGGGCTACGTTGGCTGCGATTTTCATCAACTTCTTTTCCTTTCGTTCGCCTTAGTAAGAACCGGGGGCTCGGTGCCGCGATACCCCGCGCGCACCCGAACTGACTGGACACGCCCCGATGCCTTCAGCGAAATGCGGCGGTACTTTACAGCACCTTTACCGGTGGGCGTAAACCCGATCAGGTACTGCGCCCGGAGGTCCAATTCGATCCTGTCCACCGCCTTCGCCAGCTGCTCGGGACGGTTTCCGAGAAAGAGACGGCCGCCGGTTTGTGTCGCCACATCCGCCAGCAATGCAATGTCAGACGATGACTCCGCCGTCTGTCGTTTCAACTCGGCCTCCGATGCTTCCCGTAATCCGAGCGAGTAAATCGGAATGGCCAGGCCCTCGAGAGTCTTCGAGAGCTGTTCGCGAGTGAGCTTCGAAGCATTATCGATGCCGTCGCTGAGCAGGATGATCGCCCGCGTTGCGTTACGGCCGAGGCGGCTGCGCTCCGGCATGGTCGAGACCGCATCGAAAAACGCCGTCTTGCCCCACGGCTTGATGCCGTACATCGCGGTCAGGACTTTCTGCGGGTCATCCGTGAACGGTACGACCTCGTGCGCTTCTTTGTCGTCGAAGACGAAGAGCGAGAAGTCGTCGCCCTTCTTGCGCCGCGCGATCAGCGATTCGACCGCGGCCCGCGCCGCTTCCATCTTGCCGGCGAGTGCCATCGATCCCGAGCCGTCGATGAGGATCGTGAACGACACCGGCGCGTCCATCGACTTCTCGAACATGTCGCTCTGCACCGGGATCCCATCGACGAGCAACGAGACCTCGGCGGACGCGAGGTCGGTGATCGGCGCGCTGTGCTGCCCGAGGACCGTGAAGGGGACCATCACGTAGCCGACGGAGACATTCTCTTCAACGTGCTGCAGAGACTCCTGCGCGAAGAGAAACGGCGCGGCGAGAAGGGCGATAAAAAAGACGAGACGACGGTACAGCATGCTCCAAATAACACCGCTGGCCGAAGCCGCGATTTCAGCAGCCTCAGCCGCGTTTGAGCGGGATGAAGTCTTCGTCATCCTGTTGCCGGCGCTCCCACTTCAGAAATTCGTAATAGCCGCATCGCGACCAGTCGGGATACTCGTGGCAGACGCCGGGCCGCGCCTCGTAGATCGTGCAGCGGCGTTTCTCTTTGTCGAGGAACATGCAGACCGAGCCGTAGATGTCGTCCTTCTGATGGCGGAGCACCTGCTCGTTTTCGACGACTTTCGTGAACCGCGATTTGGCCGTTTCGACGTCGACTTCGAAGTGCTTCGCCAGCCGCGCGATGTCGCGTTTGGTGACGACGATCCGTTCGTAGCTGCAGCAATACGCGGGGCACTTGGAACAGTCGTAAAGCTTGCGAGGCGCGTTCTCCATGCGGTCGATGGAGTGTAGCGCATGAATGAGACAGCAGACAGCAGACAGCGGACAGCAGGAAGACGTGGGAAGCGATTTCTCCTGCTGTCTGCTGTCTGCTGTCCGCTGTCTGTTATCTTCGCCGGATGGACCACGCCGTCGCACTCGTGCAGGCCTATCTGCAGTTGAACGGCTACTTCACCTCGGCTGAATATCCGATCGTCGCGGGCGCGGGACGCAAGACGCGGACGATCACCGACATCGATATTCTCGCGTTCCGCTTCCCGGCCGGCGTGCCGTCGAATCCGCGACGCCGCCCGAAAGGGCTCGACATCAAAGAGATCGATCCCGGTCTCGGCATACCGCGCACCGCGGTCGACATGATCATCGGCGAGGTGAAGGAAGGACGCGTCGGATTCAACAGCGCCGTCCGCGATCCCGAGGTGCTGAAGGCCGTCATCACCCGCTTCGGTGAAACGCCGGAAGATGAAGAGCGCGTCATTCACGAGTTGCTCGAGCACGGCACGACGCGGTTGCCTTCAGGCTACAGCGTCCGCCTCATCGTGTTCGCGTCGCTTCCTCCCGGCGCTCCGGTTCCGCCATGCCGCATCATTTCTCTCGGGCACGTGCTCGACTTTCTCCAGAATTACGTGACCAAGCACTGGAATCTGCTCCGCCATCTCCAGTTCAAGGATCCGGCCTTCGGATTTCTGATGACGCTGGAGAAAGCGCGCCGCGGCGGCGCGGGGCGGCGCGGACATCAGGGCGTTGAAGTCGTTCGGAAAGACGCCGCGCCCAGGAGGTAATCGATGATCACTCGACGCGATTTCTTCGTTTCCACCGCGGTCGGTGCGGCGGGCGTGGCCGCATACGGAACCGAGTCGCCTCCGATCACGCCGCCCGAGGCCATGGCGCGCTACGACTGGATCATCAGGAAGTGGGGCGCGGAATTCACCGACGCGCAGAAGGTCGATCTCATGCGATTGCTGATGGACAGCGAGCGAGCACTCGGGACCATGCGCAAGTTCCCGCTCGGCAACGAAGTGGAGCCGTCCAAATGAACGTCGTCGGAATGAGCGTCCGTGAGTTGGGTGAGCATCTTCGCAAGCGCGAGCTCTCGCCCGTCGAAGTCACGCAGACCTTTCTCGATCGCAGCGCTTCGCTCGGCACGAAGCTCAACGCCTACGCGACGCTCACGCGCGAGCGCGCGCTGGCCGAGGCGCGAGAGGCGGAGAAGGAGATCGCGGCCGGGAAGTATCGCGGCCCGTTGCACGGCGTGCCGTACGCGGCGAAGGATCTCCTCGCGGCAAAGGGCTATCCGACGACCTGGGGCGCGCGTCCATTCGCGAACCAGGTCTTCGATTTCGATGCCGAGGTCATTCGACGTCTGCACGATGCGGGCGCCGTGTTGATCGGCAAGGCGGCGATGATCGAGCTCGCCGGCGGGATGGGTTACCGCTTCGGCACCGCGTCGCTGCAGGGCGGCGCGAAGAATCCGTGGAACGAGGCGTGCTGGACTTGCGGCTCGTCGAGCGGCTCCGGCGCGATCGTGTCCGCGATGCTCGCGCCGTTCGCGATCGGCACCGAGACCTGGGGCTCGATCGTCTGTCCATCGGCGTATTGCGGCATCTCCGGCTTGCGTCCGACATTCGATCGCGTCAGCCGAGAAGGAGCGATGGCGCTGGCGTATTCGATGGACAAGATCGGACCGATGGCGCGCACCGCCGACGATTGCGGCCTCGTGCTGCAGGCAATCTCGAATTACGAATACCGCCGCGCGCCGCGAACGCTGCGCGTCGGCTGGGTGACGAACGCATGGAAGGACGTCCAGCCGGACATCCAGCGCCTGACCTCCGACGCCCTCGGCGTTCTGCGCGCGCATGCGAAGGTCGAAGAGATCGCGCTGCCGGAAGGTCCGTGGGAGATCGCGGCGGGGACGACGATCTCGGTCGAGGGCGCGTCGGCGTTCGACTCGCTGCTCGAATCGGGGCGCGTGTTCCAGTTGACCGATCCGCTCGGAAAGCTCGGCGGCTTCGTGAACGCCACGATTTCCGGCGCCGACTACGTCCGAGCGCAACGCATCCGCTCGATCCTGCGCAAGAAGATGGACGAGCTCTTGACGCATGTCGACGTGCTCGCGGCTGCATCGCTGCCGGTGGTGGCGACGACGATGGAGACGAACCTCGAGACCGACCTCGCGTTCGCCGATCCGCTCGGCGGCATCGGCAACTTCTGCGGCCTGCCGGCGATCAGCGTGCCGTCAGGATTCACGTCGAAGGGATTGCCGGCCGGCATTCAGTTCGTCGGACGCGTGAACGATGAAGATGCCGTGCTCACTGCCGCGAACCTGTTCCAGGCGAACACGCAGTGGCACACGAAGACGCCGCCGGGAGTTTGAACGCCGGCGGCGTTGCGGCAATTAGCCGGTGGCACCGCCACCGGATTTCTACGATTGCGATGGTGTGCACGCTGGAGGCGTGCGGGACCTCCGGCACACCTGCCGGTGTGCGGTGATCGTTGGCTCCGCTCAACCGGTGGTAGTGCGCCGGGCGCACCACCACCGGCTATTCGCCCGAACGCCTCCGGCGTACGTCAATTCGAGTGAAACTCCACCTCCACGCGCTGGCCGAGCTTCAACGGTGTCGCCTCGGCCATCGCGACCTTCACCAGCAAAACGCGCGTGTCGATCGGCTTCGCCGGATCCTGCGGTTTCAGGCGGCGGCTGACGACGTTCTCCGGCACTTCCTCGATGATTCCGCGCCACTTGTGGTCGTATCCCTCGGCCGAGATCGTCGCTTCGGCGCCGTTGCGGATCCGCGCCGCGTCGAACTCGTCGACCTCCGCTTCGATGCGCGTCCGGTGCAGGTCGGCGATCGCGATCAAGGCATCGCCGGCGCTGATCGTCTCGCCGCGCTGATGCATGCGGGTGATGACCATGCCGTCGATCGGCGCGGTGATCACGGTCTTCGCCACGACCGCCTCGAGCCGCCGCGCTTCGGCGAGCGCCGACGCGCGATGCGCGCGCGCCGCATCGAGATCGCGCTCGCTCTTTTCCCACGCCTGCTTCGAGCCGACGTCTTCGCGGAAGAGCCGCTGCGCGCGCTCGAGCTCGAGCTCGAAGAGGCGGATGTCGGCATCCGCTTCGCCGACGCGCGCACGTGCTTCGCCGAGCGCCGCGCGAAGATCGTCCGCGCGCAGCGTGGCGATCACGTCGCCTTTGTGGACGATGTCCTGCTCGTGCACGTCGAGCTTCTCGATCGTGCCGGCCACGTCGGTGCCGACCGTGACTTCCGCGCCGGGATAAGTCGCGACGCGGCCCTCGGCGACGACGTGTATTGCTTCTGTTTTGATGACAGGCGAGGGCGCCTGTCCTACACGGTTCGCGCGGACTTGCACGACGGTGATGACGACGATGATGAGACCGAGGAGCGGGGCAACGTAACGCTTCATGACGACAATCTCCCGTGCTCCGTCATCCCGAGCGTTAGTCGAGGGACCTGCGCGGGTGGGGGCGAGTTGCGCTCCCCCTCCCACCCGGGTCCCTCGACTACGCTCGGGATGACGGCAGCGCTATGACGACAATCTCCCGTCGTGGATCTTGACCACGCGATCGGCGACCGCGCGGACTTTGGGGTCGTGAGTGACGATGACGAGCGCGCGGTTTTCTTTCTTCGCCAGCGCGCGGAACATTTCGAGCACCTGCGTGCCGACCACCGAATCGAGATTCGCGGTCGGCTCATCGGCGAGCAGGATCGGCGCGTTGCCGGCGAGCGCTCGTGCGATCGCCACGCGCTGCTTCTGGCCGCCGCTCAGATCGCGCGGCAGAAACGCCTGGCGATCGCCGAGGCCGACCGCTTCGATCACGCGCGCCGCTTCGGTGCGCGCCTCGCGGCCGCGCATCCCCTTCACGTTCAGCGCGTACTCGATGTTCTCGAGCGCGGTGAGCGAAGGAAAGAGGTTGAACTGCTGAAAGACGAAGCCGAGCGAGCGCTTGCGGATCGCGTTCAACTGCTTCGCGCCGACCGGCTCGCCGTCGATTACCACGTCGCCTTTCGACGGCGTGAGGATGCAGCCGAGGATCGAAAGGAACGTCGTCTTGCCGGAGCCCGACGGACCCTCCAGCGAGACGATCTCGCCGCGCTCGACGCCGAAGTCGATGCCGCGCAGGACGGGGATCGATTCCTTGCCGTCGGTGAATGATTTCTGGATGTTTCTTGCCTGAAGAATCATGTTCTGAACACCAGTGCCGGATCGATGGACGCGACTTTTCTGAACGAAATCATGGCCGCCGCGAGGCAGAGCACGAGCGATCCGGCGAAGACGATCGCGAAGAGCTGCGGCGGGATGACGAGCTTGAGATCGATTTTGTAGATCAGCGGGCGGAGCGCGAACGCCATCACGGAGCCGAGTGCGAATCCGAGCACCGCGGCGATCGCCGCCTGCTTGCCGAGGATCGCGTAGATGTCGGCGTTGCCGCCGCCGATCGCCTTCACGGTTCCGAATTCCTTGATGTGCTCCATCGTCGACGTGTAGAGCGTCTGGGCCACGACGACGATGCCGACCAGGCATCCGAGGAAGACGGTGAGGTACATGTTGAGTCCGAGCCCGGTCGAGTCGACCCAGTAGCGGCGCGAGCGGCTGGCCCACTCTTTTCCGGTGAAGACGTCGTTGTACGGCAGGCGGCGCCTGATCTCGCCGCGCACCTGCTCGATGTTCGCGCCCGGCGCGAGCTTTACGAGGATGTACGTCGTGTTGCCGCGCAGCTCGCTCGGCACGAGGCTCTGCGCGAGCGTGAAATCGAGGAAGGTCAGCGGCGTGGTGGTGAACGACTTCGCTTCTTCCGAGCGTCCGATGATCTTCAGCCGCCGGCCGAGGACTTCGCGGTACTCGCCGATGGCGAACGGTCCGCCGTAGCGTTTCTCCGCCGAGGCGTCGAGGAACATGTAGTTGCCGCGGCGGAGATCCTCGAGGTTGCCGCCGGTCACGTGCCACGGGAAGTTCCAGCGCGCGAAGTCGTCGAGCGCGTAGACCTCCGTCCCTTCCACCGCGCCGTTCGGGAGGCTGATGTTCATGAACCAGACGATGAGGTTGTCGGCGCGCTCGACGCCCGGGATCGCCCGCACGCGCTTCACGTGCGTCTCGGGGAACGTGTGCGCGAAGTCGATGTTCTTCGTGTCGTGCGACGTGACCCAGAGGTCGGCGCCGAGGTGCTCGATCGTCAGCGAAGCGTTGTCCATCAGGCCGAGAAAGAGGCCGACCTGCACGAACACGAGGGTGACCGCGAAGGCGACGCCGCTGACGGTGATGAGGAAGCGGAGCTTGTCGTGGAGGAGCGATTTGGTGGCGAGGTCGACCATCATTTGCCCCGCTTCGCAGATCGCGCCAGGCCGTCGACCATGATGTCGATCATCGTCGTGACGCGTTTCTTGATCGGGCGCCACTCGACCCACGGATCGCACTCTTTCGCGATGCTCAGCGCGACCACGCCGTGCACGCCGGCCCACACCGTCTGCGACACGAGCTCGGGATCGGAGTACTCGGGACGTAGCCGCTTCTCGGCGATCGCCTGCTCGACGGTGCTCTTGAGGAACGCGTAGGCGTCTTCTTCCGGATTGCCATGGCGCTGCATCGCCACGTCGGGGATGTTCCCCTGCGGATGCGGCGTCATGAACATGAGCCGGTAGTGGTTCGGGAACTCGGCCGCGAAGTCGGCGTACGCATGGCCGATGCGGCGCATCCGCTCGAGCGGATCCTCGACCCGCGCGATCTTTGTCAGCTGCGTGGCGAGCGTGTAGAAGTCGACCGCGCAGAGCTCGCCCATCAACGCTTCCTTGTCTTTGAAGTGGAAGTAGATGGCCGTGGGGGAGTACTCGATCCGCTCCGCGATGCGGCGCATCGTCACCGCTTCGTACCCCTCGGCGACAAAGAGCTCCCGTGCCGCATCGAGGATGAGCCCCCGGATTTCTTCGCGCTCGCGCTGCCGACGTTCGGATGGTCCCAAAACGCGCCTCCGTTACTTAACAGTGTTAAGTTAAGTTCGTGCGTTCGGTTTGTCAATAGGGTTGCGAGGTTGCGCCGTTGCGGGGTACGAGGGCACTAAGCGGAGCACCGCGGAACCGCGCAACTCCGCAACCTCGTAACCTAATCCACGATCCGCTTCATCAACTCGTTGACCTCGTCGTACACGCGCCGCACGGTGGCATCGACCTCAGCCATTCGTTCGTCGGTGAAGCGGCGTTCGACCCGGATCATGTCCTGGATCTCGTCGGTCGCGTAGAGGATGTCGCAGAGGCGGTCGATGACCCGTTCTGACAGTGGGAGATGAGGCCAGCCCCCGAGGGGGGTTACGTCGGCGTGCTTGATGCTCACTCTGTCTAAGGAGTGACATAAGTCCCGAAGTCCCTACCCTCGGGGATCAGAAAAATTTGGGGCGGTTAATGCCTACGGTCGAACTGCATGCCCCGTTCGACCTCGTGGATCGCATCGTTCACCAGCTGGATGGCTCTGGCGCGATGTCCTCCCTTGTCGTTGTCGGCGCGATCGAGCTCCGCGCGTGCTTCGCGCAGATGGTCGAGCGCCGTGCGCATGTGCGGCTGGTCCGCCGCGGCGTGGCCTGCAAAGAAGCCTGTGGCGAGAGCGAGAAAAAGAACGAGGGCCGATAGAAGACTCTTACTTTTCATTGCATCTCCTTTCTACCCGGGCTCCAGATATGCTACGGCAGCCGCGGCTCCGCGGCGTCAAAAATGATCCCCGAAGGAGATTCCATGCACCGAATGCGCCTGCTTTTTCTCGCGGCCGTCGTGGTCGCGCTGCCCCTTTTCGCCGCCGACGTCGCGCAGCCCGCCGCGGTGACGCACGCCGTCCGCACCTTCAGCGGCGACGCCATCGCCGCACATGACAAGTTCCTGGCCAGCGATCTGCTCGAAGGCCGCGGTCCCGGCACGCGCGGCGATCAGCTGGCGATGGAGTACATCGCCGCGCAGTTCGAAGCGCTCGGCCTCAAGCCGGACGGCGACAACGGCTCTTACTTCCAGAAGGTCTCGCTCCTCGGCGTGGCGATGGACCCGGACAAGACGACGCTTTCGCTGACGAAAGAAGGCGCACCGGCCATCGGTCCGCTCAAGCACCTCGAGCAGTTCGTCGGCGACGACGAGACGCCTGCGCGCGACAACACCGCTCCCAGCGCGCTCGAGTCGGAGCTCGTCTTCGTCGGCCACGGCGTCGTCGCGCCCGAATACAAGTGGAACGACTACAAGGATCTCGACACGAAGGGAAAGACGCTCGTGATGCTGGTCGACGATCCGCCGGCCAACGCCGCGGAGCCCGATCTCTTCAAGGGAAAAGCGCGCACGTACTACGGGCGCTGGACTTACAAATACGAGATCGGCGGCGCGAAGGGCGCGGACGCGGTGATCCTGATCCACACCAACGACGCGGCAGGATATCCGTGGAGCGTCGTGCGCAACTCCTGGGGCGGCGAGCATTCGTATCTCCGCCGCGGTCCGAATGATCCGGCGCTGAAGTTTGCGGGCTGGATCACCGAAGATGTGGCGAAGGAGCTCTTCAAGGCCGCGGGTCAGGATCTCGACGCGCTGACGAAGGCCGCCGCGTCACGCGATTTCAAGCCGGTGGTCCTCGGCGGTTATCGCCTGACCGGCTCGGTCGCGAGCAAGGTACGTCCGTTCGATTCAGGCAACGTCGTGGCGAAGCTCGAAGGCTCCGACGCGACGCTGAAAAAGGAAGCGATTCTCTACAGCGCGCACCACGATCACCTCGGCATCGATCCCGGCAAGTCGGGTGACAACATCTACAACGGCGCAATCGACAACGCCTCCGGCACCGCGCTGCTCATCGAGATGGCGCGCGTCTGGGCCACCACCACGCCGAAGCCGAAACGTTCGATCATCTTCAACGCCGTCGCCGCCGAAGAGCAGGGGCTCATCGGATCGGAGTACTACGGCAAGCATCCGTCGATCCCCGCGGGTCGCATCGCGTTGAACATCAACTTCGATGCGATCCCGGAGCTCGGCCGCGTGCGCGACGTCTACATGAACGGCATCGAGCGGACGACGTTCTTCCCGACCGCGCAGAAGGTGGCGAAGGCGATGGGCATCACGATCGTTCCCGATCCCGAGCCGGAGCAGGGTCATTACTACCGCTCCGATCACTTCAGCCTCGGCAAGGTCGGCGTGCCGGCGTTCTCGGTCGATCCGGGTCAGGACGTCATCGGCAAGCCGGCCGGTTGGGGGAAAGAGCAGTCGTCCGATTACCGCGAGCATCGCTATCACCAGCCGAGCGACGAGTTCGATCCGAAGTGGGATTGGTCGGAAGCGGTGGAGATGGGCCAGCTCGGATTCTGGCTCGGCTGGGAAGCGGCGAACGTCGCCGACATGCCGAACTGGGTGCCGGGCGACGAGTTCCGCGGCATTCGGGACGCGAGCTTGAAAGCGTCAAAGCAATAGCCACGCGGCGACGCCGATCCACATCAGAAACGCGAAATTGAGGGCCGTGAGCCTGCGGAAAAATCGCGGGTCACGGCCCGATTCTTTTGCGTAGATTCGCCAGCCGAGGAGATTCGCGAGCGAGGCGATGATCGTGCCGCAGCCGCCTGCATTCGCGCCGTAGAGCAGCGACTTCCAATCGTGCACGGCGAGCGGCGAGAGGAGGATCGTCGCGGGCACGTTCGAGATCACCTGCGACAACGCGAGCGCACTGACGTAGATGTGTCCAGCGAGATGGATGCGCGGCAGTCCCTCGACGATCACGAACGCGAAGAGGAAGAGCGGCACGATCGAGAGGTCGAGCGCGAAGAGGCGCCGCGGTAGCAGCCAGATGCCGGCGACGATGGCGACGATCGCCGCGGGCCAGCCGTTGACGACGCGCGCGATCTCGAGCAGCACGAGCGCGAAGCAGACCGCGCCTGCGAGGCCGCCCAGTACATCGCGCGGCGGCAGCGTCACGTCCGCCTTCACGAGCGGGCGCGTAGGCCCGAGGAGAAACACGGCGAGCAGCAATCCGGCCGCGCTGGCGGCGACGAACGGCAGCATCACGGCGACGAAATGCGCGGCGCTCCATCCCGAGCGATGAAAGATGAAAAGGTTCTGCGGATTGCCGAGCGGCGTCAGGCAGCCGAGAAGATTCGCGGCAATGATCTCGAGGATCACGGCGTCTTCGAGATCGAAGTCGGAGAAGCGGCTGGCGACGACCGTGAGCGGGATGACGACGAAGAGCGCGACGTCGTTCGTCACGAGTGCAGCGAGGAGTCCGCTGATTGCCATCAATGCGACGGCGAAGCCGCGCGTGGTGTGAAAGCGCGAGATGGTGATGGCGACGGTGAGATCGAGCCAAGCCGATTCGCGGAGGATCTCGACCGCCACCAGCAGCGCGAAGAGCACGAGGAGCAGGTCGACGTCGATCGCCTTCTTCGCCGCCGCGAGCGTCACGCGGCCGGTGAGGAGAAATGCGATTGCGACGATGCCGGTGCCGATGGTGAGCGCGTGACGTGCAAGGAAGCGTGTCATCCTGAGCCGCGTAGACGGCGAAGGACCCGTAACCTGAAACCGCTGCGCCCGTGGGTTACGGGTCCTTCGGCGTCTACGCGCCTCAGGATGACACAGGAGCATTTCTTTGGACGTCACCTCTCCCGGCGCGGACCGCCGGCGGCGCGGATGGCCATCATGGCCGCCCCTTCGACCGGCGTGTTGCGCGGCGGCGCGACGACTGCGAGTGGCGCCGATGCCGTGATGCTTTGCCGCATCGGCGCGAGCAGCACTTCTCCGGCGTGGAACGCTCCTCCGACATACGCAACCGGAAACGCCTGCGACAAAAGATCGAGCCGCTCCGCGACCGCGATGACGGATGTGGCGAGCTCGCGGCCGGCGTTGTCGACGATCTCCTGCGCGACGTGATCGGCGTCCTGCGCCGCTTCGATCACCAGCTTGCCGTAGCGCGCGATGTCGTCGGCGTGCGTCGTCGCCGCGTAGACGAAGCGCGGCAGATCGGTCGGATCGCACATGTCGTATTCGTTGCAGAGCAGTTGCGTCATCAGCGTCGCGTCGCCGCGGCCATCGTACGCGCGAACGATCGCCGCCAGCCCCTCGCGCGCGATCGCGTAGCCGCTCCCTTCATCGCCGAGCGTCGGCCCCCAGCCGCCCGCCCGCGCCTCGCGGCCGTGGTCGTCGCGGCCGAACGCGACGGAGCCGGTGCCGGAGATGATCACGATGCCGGCGCCGAAGCCGATCGCACCGGTGAGCGCAACGCGGCCGTCGGTGTCGACGATGAAGTTGCCGCGCGGAAAGAAGACGCGCAGCGCCTCGACCACTTTCGCATGATGCGCCGGATGATCGGAACCGGCGATGCCGCAGTAGGCGTACTCGATCTCCTTGATCGCGATGCCCGCTTCGACCAGCGCGTGATTCACCGCGCGCTCGACATTGCGCGTCGCTTCTTCGATTCCGACGCGCAGGTGATTCGAGCCGCCGGCGAGACCGCGTCCGTGGCTCACGCCTTGCTCGTCAGTGACGATCGCGGCTGTTTTCGATGCGCCTCCGTCGACGCCGAGAAAGTACGTCATGACTCAGGCTGGCCGTAACTCGCGAAACTTCTGCCAACTCCGTTGTTCATAATGTTCCGCCATGCCGACTGAAGAACCGAAAACCGAGGTCCACATCCCGCCGAAACCGCGCGAGTCGCTCGAGGATCGGAAGCTCCTCGATCGCCCGTCGCGCGAAGAGATGCTGCAGAGCGAATCATGGCGCGTGTTGCGGATCACGAGCGAATTCGTGGCCGGATTCGATCACCTTGCCGAAGTTTATCCGGCCGTCTCGATCTTCGGCTCCGCGCGGACGCAGCTCTCGAATCGCTACTACGACCTCGCGGTCCGCACCGCGGAGCTCGTCGGGAAAGCGGGCTTCGCCGTGATCACCGGCGGCGGTCCAGGGATCATGGAAGCGGCGAACAAAGGTGCGCGCAAGGCGGGGGCGTTGTCGATCGGCTGCAACATCGAGCTGCCGTTCGAGCAGACGCTCAATCCGTTCATCGACAAGTCGATGACGTTCCGCTACTTCTTCGTCCGCAAGACGATGTTCGTGAAGTACTCCGAGGCCTTCATCACGTTTCCCGGAGGCTTCGGCACGCTCGACGAGATCTACGGCGTTCTGACGCTGATCCAAACGAAGAAGATCTCCGACTTTCCGGTGATCCTTTTCGGCAGCGAATACTGGGGCGGGATGATCGACTGGCTGAAGAAAGTCGTGCTCGCGGAGAACAACATTCTGGCCGGCGATGTGGAGAGCATTCACGTCGTCGACGATCCGGAGCGCGTGCGCGACATCGTGGTCGAGTATCACGATCGGGCGCTGAAGCACGGAGGGCGAGTGATTAGTTGACAGTTGGCCGTTGGCCGTTGGCCGTGGGCAGTAGCTTCTGCCAACTGCCAACTGCCAACTGCTTACTGCTGCACTTCCTCTTCCTCTTCGGCCGGCTCGATCTCCGGCGCTTTCGTCTGCACCAGCACCCAGCGGACGCGGAAGCGCTCCGCTTCGAGCACCGAGATGCGCAGATCACCGAGCTCGCAGGCGTCGCCCGGCGCGACTTCGCGGCCTATGCGCGCGGCAACGAATCCGCCGATCGTCTCCTCAGCGGGCTCGCCGACGTCGACCTTCAATCGATCGGCGAGATCCTCGATGAGGTAGTCGCCGCGCACGCGATAGCGGCCGGCGCCGAGCGGCTCGATCTCCGGCCGCTCGCGATCGAACTCGTCCTGAATCTGTCCGAACAGCTCCTCGGTGATGTTCTCCAGCGACACGATGCCCGACGCGCCGCCGTACTCGTCGAGCACGACCGCCATGTGCGTCTTGTGCTCGATGAACTGCGACAGCAACGCCTCGACCGTCGAGTTCTCCGGAACGAAGAGCATGTCGCGGCGCAGCTCGATCAACGGCTTCCCAGGTCCGCGCAGCTGGGCGTGGAAGAGATCCTTCGTGTGGATCAGGCCGATCGTCTGATCGAGCGTCCCTTCGCAAAGCGGATATCGCGTGTGCCGCGTCTTGTGAATGATGTCGACGTTTTCCTGAATCGATTTCGTCGTGGAGAGGATCACGACGTCGGTGCGCGGCACCATGATCTGTTTCGCGGTCCGCTTCGAGAACTGGAAGACTCCTTCGATGATCTCGCGGTTCTCTTCCGACAGCACGCCCGCTTTCTCCGAGCTGGCGAGGATGATGCGCAGCTCCTCCTGCGAATGCGCCATCTCGCCCTCCGACGCCGGCTTGATTCCGACGGCGCTGAGGAGCAGGTTGGATAGCCGGTTGAGGACGAAGATCGCCGGATACATCACCAGGTGGAAGGCGCGCAGCGGATGCGCGACCACCAGAGCGGTCGGCAGCGTCTTGTCGATGGCGATGTACTTCGGACCGAGCTCACCGATGATGATGTGCAGGACGGTGATGAGCGTGAAGGCGATGATCGCGGCGATGGAGTGCGAGATGCCGGGCGTCATGATGCCGAGCTTCATGAGCCGCGGATGGATGAGCGATTCGAACGCCGGCTCACCGACCCAGCCGAGCGCGAGCGACATCAGCGTGACGCCAAGCTGCGTCGCGGAGAGATAGCTGTCGAGCCTCCGCGTGATCCGCCGCGCCATCCGCGCGCGTGTGCTCCCCTCGGCCGCGATCTCCGCGAGCTGCGTCGGGCGGACGCGGATGATCGCAAACTCCGCGGCGACGAAGAACCCATTCGCCAGGATGAAGAGAAGGGCGAGAAACAGATACCAGCTCGGCATGGGCTAGTGGTCGGGGATTCTACAGCGGCGGAGTGCGGCGGCCATGCCGCCGCTCGCGTCGCGAAGGCCATGCCTGAGCGGTGGGCGGGCGGCGTGGCCGCCCTAAACGAGAAGCAGCGGCGGCATGGCCGCCGCACTCCTCAGGCAATTGCCTCGTCCAATGTTCGCCAGAATCGGGGATACGACTTCGAAACCACCCGCTCGTCGCCGATCGTCACGTTGCCGCGCGCCAGGCCGGCGACGGCGAAGGCCATGGCGATGCGGTGGTCGTTGTGCGTCTCGATCACCGCCGGCTCGTGCGACCAGCCGGGCTGGATCAGCATTCCGTCAGGGCGTTCTTCCACCGTTGCGCCGAGACGGCGCAGCTCCGAGGTCACGGTCGCAATGCGATCCGATTCCTTCACGCGCAGATTCGCGATGTTGACGATCTCGACCGGCGAGTCGGCGAGCGGCGCGATGGCGGCGAGACTCGGCACGATGTCGGGCGTGTTGACGCAATCGAACGTGCCGCCGCGCAGACGCGCCGGCCCTTCGATCGTGATCTCGTCCTCCGCGACCTTCACGCTGCAGCCCATCGACGAAAGGATGTCGACGAAACCGGCGTCGCCCTGCGCGGTCGGCGACGCGAGTCCGCGCACGCGGGCGATGCCGTGCGTCGCCGCCGCGGCCGCGAACCAGTACGACGCTGAGGAGTAGTCGCCTTCGACGCGATACTCGTCGCGATGCAGCGTGCGCGCTGAAACGCTGACGCGGTTGCCGTCGCGCTCCACACGCGCGCCGAACGAGATCAGCACGTCGGCGGTGATGTCGATGTACGGCGCGGAGGCGAGGCGCTCGAGCACGACCGTGATGCCGCCGGGCAGCGTCGCGCCTCCCATCAGCAAAGCCGAGGCGAACTGGCTCGACGTGTCGGCTGAGATCGCGACCTCGAAGCCGCCGCGCATCCGCTTGCCGCGGATGCGGAGCGGCGGATAGCCCTCGCGATCGACGTACTCCACCTCGCCGCCGATCCGCAGCAGCACCTCGACGAGATCGCCGATCGGGCGGTTGCGCATCCGCTCTTCGCCGTCGATCAGAAAGCGGCCCGGCGTGAACGCCAGCCAGCCGGTGAGGAAGCGCATGGCGGTGCCGGCGTTGCCGATGAAGAGACTCACTTCATTCGCCGACATGCTCACGCGCGGCCCGATGGTCAGCCCCTTCGCGAATCCACCGCCCACTTCGAATCCGAGCGCGCGCAGCGCTTCGAAGGCGTAACGCGTGTCGTCGGAATCGAGGCAGTTTGTGACCGTCGTCGTCCCCTCGGCCATCGCCGCGACGAGCAACGCGCGGACGGAGTAAGACTTCGACGGCGGGACGGTGACGGTGGCATCGAAGCGGGAGATCTTTGGAATGACTTTCATGGAAATGCAGAACACAGAACGCAGAATGAAGAATGAAGAATTGAGGTGGCGCTTTGCGCGCGCCGTTTGTTTCTCAATTCTTTATTCTGCGTTCTGCGTTCTGCATTCATCCGGCAAACTCCAATTTCAATCCGTCATAGGCCAAACGAACACTCTCCGGCAGCGTCGCCTCGACCGTCGCGTGATCGACCTCGTGCGCGAGGTGGATGATCCACGTGCGCCGCGCGCCGATCCGCCGTGCGGCCTCGACCGACTCGCCGATCGTGAAGTGCGTCGGATGATGCGGCGCGGGCCGAAGACCGTCGAGCGCGAGCTCTTCGACCCCTTCGAGCAGGTGCAGCGTCTCGTCCGGGATGCCGTTCGTGTCGGTGATGTAGGCGAAGGGACCGATGCGAAATCCGAGAATCGTCCAGTCGCCGTGCGTGACGGGGAGCGGCACGATGTCGATGCCGTCGTGCGAGAACGGCCCGGTCACCTCGTGCAGCTCGAGCTGCGGCTTGCCGCCGCCGACCTGCGCGTTCGGATCCCAGATGTAACTGAATGCGCGGCGGATCGCCTTCGCCGTGTGGTGACTCGCGTACGCCGCGATCGACTCCCGCTGGCGGAAGTTGAACGGGCGGATGTCATCGAGACCCATGACGTGGTCCGCATGCGAGTGCGTGTAGAGGATGAAGTCGAGGCGCGGAATCGGATCGCGCAGGAGCTGCAGCCGGAGATCGGGAGTGGTGTCGATCAGGAAATGCTTCCCGTTCGCTTCGATCTTCACCGACTGCCGGAGCCGCGTGTTGCGCGGGTCATCCGAGCCGCAGACCGCGCAGTGGCAACCGACGACCGGAATGCCGGTGGAGGTGCCGGTGCCGAGGAAGGTGACGTTCACACCTTCACCCAGTCGTACGCGCCGGTCGTGGGATCGACCGCCATCGCTTCGCCGGTCTCATACCACGGCGGCAGGATCGTCACCGTCGCGTTCCCCGCGGGCAGCGACTTCTTCTCGTGAAAGTGTCCGAGTACCACGTCCGTGAATCCCTGTGTGGCGCGTTTGCGGCCGTACTGCTCCATCAGATCGAGCGGTAGCACCGACTTGTGTTTGAAGTTCGATTTCGCGAGCCGTTTCTCCATGTCATCGACGAACTTGCGCGCCGTCTTGCCGGGGAGGAAATTGAGCCCGAATTTCGACAGCGCGTTTTTCGAGGCCCGGCGCCAGAAACGGTACTGCCAGTCGCGGTCGTTGATCATGTCGCCGTGGATGATGAGGTACTTCTTCGGGCCGGCGGCGAGCTCGTACTCGAGTCCGATGTCGGTCACCGCATCCTCGACGAACGACCCCTTCAGAAAGAAATCGCGATTCCCTTCGACGTAGTGGATCGGCACACCGGCGTCGCGCAACGCGCGGAAGCGCTCGAATACCTTGCCGACCGCCGGCGTGAAGAATTTCGGATGCGCGATCAGGTAGTGGAACAGATCGCCATTCAGATAAAGCGCCTTCGGCTCGAGTTTCTCGAGGCGGTCGATCCAGGCGACGACGTCCTTCTCCGCGCCTTCGCCGAGTCCGATGTGTGAGTCGCCGATGACGAACACCCGGCCCGTCACGCGTCGACCTCCTCCAGGACCTTGCGGAAGTTCTGGAAGGCGTCGTCGCCGAAGAGGCAGTAGACGACGCGCTGCAGCGAGCGGGCGCGGGGACGGAAGGCGACGGTGGCCTGCAGCATCACCGGCGCGCAGAAGTCGATCGGGAAGCCGAACATCCCGCTCTTCGACGACATGAACGCGACGGAAGCGATGGCCAGCTCCTCGGCACGCTCGAGCGCGGAGCGGGTCGCATCGCGAAGGATCTTTTCCTGATCGTCCTTCGCCGTGTGCGGACCGATGGCGTGGATCACGAACTTGCAGAGGAGATTGCCGGCGCTCGTCACCACGGCGCTGCCGGCCGGTACTTCGCCGACGCCGTCGACGTGTTGCGATTGCGAGGGGTAAACCAGGGCGTCGACCTTGATCGACGTGATGTCGGCGCGCAAAAGCTCGATTCTCATCCCATCACAGCGCCGTCTTCAGGTTGGCGCGCGGATTCTCGTGATACGCCGCCTCGAACTGCTCGACCGATTCGGCCGGAGGCTCTTTCGGCAACACGATCAGCACGCGATAGTAATGATCGCCTTTTTTCTTCACACCCTTGCCCGTGAGCCGGAATTGCTGTCCTCCCTGCGTGCCCGCTGGGATCCGTGCACGGACCGGGCCGTGAATCGTCGGGACGTCGATCTCGCCGCCACGTACGGCTTCGCCGACAGTGACCGGCAACTCGATGTGGATGTTGTCGCCCTTGCGCTCGAAGAAAGGATGCGGGCGGACGTGGATGACGACGTTCAGATCGCCCGGGTGGCCGCCGGGATAGGCGACGCCGCCTTTGCCGCGGATGCGCACTTTCTGCCCGTCCGCGATTCCCTCGGGGATCTTCACCTTGACGTGCGAGCCGTTGACGTTGAGGTCCATCGTCGAGCCGAGGACCGCGTCGCGGAAGTCGATCGTCAGCTCGGCATCCGTGTCGGGACCGCGCATGTCGGTCTCGAATCCGGGACCGCCGCCCGCCCCACCGCCGCCGAACAGATCGCCGAAGATGTCGGTGAAGTTGCCGGTCGTCCGCGTGCGCGTCCCGCCGGCGCGGCGACCACCGCCGCCACTGCGATTCGTGAACTGCGAGAAGTCGAAGCCGGCGAATGGACCGCCCGGCCCGAACGGATTGCCTCCGCCGAATGCTTCCTTGCCGAGCCGGTCGTACTGATCGCGCTTTTCCTTGTCGCTCAGCACGGCGTACGCCTCGGAGATTTCCTTGAACTTCGACTCCGCGGTTTTGTCACCCTTGTTCTTGTCCGGATGGAACTTTTTCGCGAGAGTCCGGTACGCCTTCTTGATCTCATCCTCGCTCGCTGACTTCTTCACGCCGAGGATGTCGTAGTAGTCCTTGTCCGCCATTGGTTACCCGCGCGAAGTATAGCCGTGGAGTGCGGCGGCTCGCCGCCGGGGGGAGGCCCTTCATTTTGCCGCGACAGCGGCAGTGGATCGTGGCCGGGGGTTCGAATGAACCCCCGGATTGGAGGAAGCGCGCATTGTGCCGCGACAGCGGCACCGGAAAGGTTCGATCGCGCTCAAATTGCAGTGCCGCTGTCGCGGCACGAGACTGTCTTGTGCCTGCATCCGGGGGTGCTCAAAGGCGAGCACCCCCGGCCAATGTGCGGTGCGGCTTTCGCCGCACATGCGCGGTCGAGACGTCGATACGTGGTCAAACATTTGCTTTGCCTCGTGTTGTCGTACAACAATCGATTTCGGCAGGTATCGATGTATTCCTTACTCTCGCGGCGCAACGTGCTGACGATGATTCTTGCGGGTGGGATGGGCGAGCGCCTCTATCCGCTGACGCGCGACCGCGCGAAGCCGGCGGTCCCGTTCGGCGGCCGCTATCGCATCATCGACTTCGTCATCAACAACTTCGTGAACTCCGGCTTCACGAAGATCAAGATCCTCACGCAGTTCAAATCGAACTCGCTCATCGAGCACATCACGCGCACCTGGCGGCTGGTGCCGGAGATCGGACAGTACGTCGACGTCGTCCCCGCCCAGATGCGCAAGGGGCCGTTCTGGTTCCGCGGCACGGCCGACGCCGTGTTCCAGAACCTGGAGCTGATTTTCGACGAGCGTCCGGAGTTCGTCTGCGTCTTCGGCGGCGATCACATCTACAAGATGGACGTCAATCAGATGTTGCAGGAGCACATCACGAATGACGCCGACCTGACCATCGCCACGATTCCCGTGCCGCTCGCGGAAGCGCATCACTTCGGCATCGTCGAAGTCGACGACGACTGGCGCGTCACCGGCTTCGTCGAGAAGCCGAAGGAAGGGGCGAAGACGATCCCCGGCCAGCCCGAGATGGTGCTGGCGTCGATGGGCAACTACATCTTCAAGGCCAACGTGATGATCGACGTCCTGCAGCGGAACGCGCTGCGCGACTCGGCGCACGACTTCGGCAAAGAGATCATCCCCGACATGTATCCGCGGATGAAGGTCCACGCGTACGACTTCGCGAAGAACTTCATCCCCGGCGAGGCGGAGATCAACCGCGGCTACTGGCGCGACGTCGGAACGGTCGACGCGTACTTCGAGGCGTCGATGGACCTCGTCTCCGTCACGCCGCTGTTCAATCTCTACAACCCGCGCTGGCCGCTGATCTCGGCGCCGCTGCATCTTCCGCCAGCGAAGTTCGTGTTCGCCGACGCGCAGTCGAAGCGCATCGGCATCGCGACCGACTCGATGGTCAGCGATGGCGCGATCATCTCCGGCGGCACGATCAACCGCTGCGTGCTCGCGCCGCGCGTGCGCATCCATTCGTACTCCGACGTCGACGAGTCGATCCTGATGGACGGCGTGGAGATCGGACGCCACTCGAAGATCCGCCGCACGATCGTCGACAAGGGCGTGAAGATTCCGCCCAACTCGACGATCGGATACGATCTCGAATCCGACCGTCAGCGTTTCACGGTGACCGAGTCGGGGATCGTCGTCGTGCCGAAAGGGGCGGTGATCGAGGAGAAGGCGGCCATCGCAGGCGCCGCGTCATGACCAGCACGACACCCACCACAGGAAAAGCACGCAACGACGGCCGCGCCTCGGACGAGCTCCGCCCGGTTCGCATCACGCCCCATTTCAACAAGCACGCGGAAGGCTCCGCGCTGATCGAAGTCGGCGACACGCGCGTGATCTGCACCGCCTCGATTCAGGAGAAGGTTCCGCCGTTCCTCTATCGATCGGGCAAAGGCTGGGTCACCGCGGAGTACGGCATGCTGCCGCGCGCGACGACCGAGCGCACCGAGCGCGAAGCGGCGAAAGGGAAGCAGGGCGGGCGGACGATGGAGATCCAGCGTCTGATCGGCCGTTCGCTTCGCGCCGCCGTGAACGCCGAGCTCCTCGGCGAGCGAACGATCTGGATCGATTGCGACGTGATTCAGGCCGATGGCGGAACGCGCACCGCTTCGATCACCGGCGCGTACGTCGCGCTCGTGCTCGCGCTGTCGCGGGTCTACACCGATGGCCATATGCAGAACTGGCCGGTGAACGAATGGATCGCCGCCGTCTCGGTCGGCATGATCGGCCCGACGCCGTCGCTCGATCTGAATTACCAGGAAGACTCGAAAGCGCACGTCGACATGAACGTCGTGGCGACGGAGAAGGGACGCTTCGTCGAGCTGCAGGGAACGGCCGAGGTGCAGAGCTTCAGCGAGGAAGAGATGCAGGCCATGCTCGCGCTCGCGAAGTCGGGGATCGCGCAACTCATCGCGAAACAGCGCGAGGTGCTGACGCCGGCGCTGACGCGCGTCGACAACATCGCGCGAGAGCGGTTGAACAAGAAGTTCAGGTGAGGCTCCCCGTCAATCCTGCGCGAAGACGCAGGATCTCCGGCGGCACCGGTAGGATCATGCATCGTGCTGCGGCAGGTTCGGTCGCGGTGTAACCAGAGATGCTGCGTCTACGCGCAGCATGACGCGAGAGAGCACCGCTAAGCCAAGCGCCGCAAGAAGAGCGACAATCACGCCGATCCTGAACGACCACGGCGCGTACCACACGCGCACTTCGCTCTCTCCCGGCGGAACGATGAAGCCGAGGAATGCGCCGTTCACCTCGATCGGGCGGAGCGAGTGGCCGTTGGCCTCGACGTGCCATCCGGGCCAGAACGGCTGACTGCTGACGATCATTGTGTAGCGCGGCGCGCTGACGTGCATCCGGAATTCGGTCGGTGCGGAATCACCGATCACCACCTTTGCATCGGGAGCGCCGTGCGGGCGCGGCGCGAGCAGGTCGTTCCGTTCGCGATCGGTCGTGACCGGGAGCTTGTTCGTGATGCAGGTATCGCGGAAGTCGGATTGCTCCATCAGCAATCGCGTGTAGTGCTCGTGCTGAAATTCGAGGATGACGTTGCGCACGGCGAAGAAGCGCGGCATCACATCGTGGTTCTCGTAGATGTGTCCGTCCTTCTCGTTGTAGATCTCTTCGTATCGCTGACGGTCCTTCATCTCGATGTAGACGTCGCCGATGACGTAGCGGACGTTGAGGAAGTCGAGCATCCGGGATTCGACGTTGTTCCACTGCGCGAAGTAGTTGGTCGGGTCGTAGTCGCCGCGCACGCGAAGCACGCCGAGGTAGCGGCCGTTGGCCATCGGATCGTGTGCGCGCACGTCTTCGATGCCGTACATCGCGTTGAGATTCGGGAAGAGCATCGGGCCGAGGGCGACGGTGCGGAACGGCTCCTTCGCCTCCGCCTTCAGTTTCTGCAGCCGCTCGAGCAGCGGTGTCTTCGGATAGAACAGCTCGATTGGCTCGTCCGGGTTCCAGCCGTAGTTGAAGCTGAACACTTCGACGACGACCGCGACGGCGACGAGCATCGTGACCGCGTGTTTGTACTTTCCCGCGAGCGGAATGAGCGCCGCGAGTGCGAGGACGATGATGCTCGGCAGGAGCGCGATCTGTGTGCCGGACTTCGCGATGTCGCTCGGGAACGTGACGCGGGTGAAGAGGAGAAAGAGCGTGGTCGCGGCGGCGAGGATGCCGGCGAGGTACGGCCAGGCGCGCTCGCGGCGCACGAAGTCGAGCAACGCCGCGGTCTGGATCGCGCCGAGGAAGCAGAGCATCGAGCGAAGCCGCGCGTTCGCCGCGAGCTTGAACATCATCGTGAAGATGGTGCTGATGCCCGGCCAGCCGAGGACGACGCCGAGGAAGAAGATCGTGGCGAGGACGAAGAAGACTTCGCGATCGCGGAAGCGTCGCAATGCGATTGCGCGGAGTGCCAGCGCGATGACCGCCGCGAGTCCGAGGATGCTCGCGGCGCCTTCGAGTCCTTCGGCCGTCGCGGAGTCGACCCACGGTTTCTCGAGCGGGTTGTGGCCGAAGAATGTCGGCTCGATCAGCAGGACCTTCGACGGCCAGTCGGAGAAGATGCCGATCGTGTGCGGCTGCACGAGCAGCTGCTGATATCGCTTCGAGCGCGGCAGTGCTTCGACGAACGGCGCGATGAACGGCATCGCCAGCATCGCGCCGCAGGCGATCGCGGCGGCCGTTCCGCCGAGGGTCTTGAACCATTTCTGCGCGGAATTGCGCTCCACGAAAACGATCCAGAGCAGATAGATCCCGCTGAGAAACGCGGCATGCGAAACCGTTTCTGGATGTCCGTTGTAGAGCATCGCCGCCCACAGCACCGCGGTGAAGACAAAGCGCCGGTACGTGATCCGCTCCGCGAGCAGATCGATCGAATAAACCGCCGCGGGGATGAACGCCGCCGCGGTGCCGAGCGGGAAGTGCAGCCAGACGTGGAGGAACGTGCAGAAGCCGAAGCAGACCGCGCCGATCGCGCTCGGCAGCTCGCCGTACGTCCTGCGTCTCGCGAGCAGGTACATGAACGTCATCGCCACGAGCACTTTGAACGCCGCCTCGGCGGTGATGGCCCATGCCAGCGGGAGCGGCAGCGCGAGCAGCCGGACGATCGAGAACGGTGCGGGCTGACCGCTGGCCAGCAGCGGATAACCGGAGCCGGTCATCGAGTTCCAGAGCGGCAGGGAGAACGACTTCAGCGCTTCGCGCGACTGATGCGCCCACGGCACGATCTGCAGCACGATGTCGTTCATCTGCCCGTTGAGCGAATGCTTCACGTGCCGGATCCGCCACCACGGCGGCAGCGTGTGGATGATGTCGATCGGGATATTGACCCAGCCGCCGGTCAGCGGCTTCCACATGAAGATCAGAACGAGCGAGTAGAAGAATGTTGCGACGCGCGCCGGTACGACTACGCCGCCGCGCCGCGCCAGCCAGATCGCCAGCGCGTAGACCACTCCGACGTAGAGCCAGGTCGGATTCATTTCGTCGTCACGCGGCGGTACGTCTCGTTCGCGTGCTTGAAGAGCTCCGTCGGATCAGCATCCTTCTTCAGCATCTCGCGCACGAGCTGCGCGACCGCCTCGGCGTGCGGCGCGATGTTGTCCGCGTTGTCGCGGATCAGCGGCTTCCACATTTCGACCGGCGAGCCGGCGAGACGCAGAAAGCTCTCCAGTCCGGTCGCCGAGAATCGGAGCAGATCCTTCTTGTCGTGGAAGTACGAGCCGAGGGCCGTGGAGAGGATCTGCGGCAGCGCGCTGCCGGCCGCGACGCCGCGATCGTGCTCCGCCGCATCGATCACTTCCACGTGCGCGCCGCAATCTTCGATCAGCTCGCGGATGACCGGCTCGTCGCGCTCGATGAACCAGAGCTTGCCGGTGTACATGTCGGCTTTCGCGCCCGTCTGCCCGCTCTTCTCGGTGCCTGCCATCGGATGACCGGCAACGAAGTTGCCCGTCGCCACGCGGCGCAACGGTTCCATCAGACTGCAGATTGACGTCACGAGTCCGCGCGTTTGCGGCAGGACCTCGAGCGCTTCATCTTCCCAGGTGGCGATGACCGTCAGGTCGTAGCCGTCGTCGTAATTGCCGCGGCCTTTCGTGACGCCGCGAGTGTCGGAGACGCCGGCCTTGTCGGTGAAGTAGACGTCCCACTTCTCCTTGTCCAGCGCCAGCGCGATGGACGTCCCCATCGCGCCGAGGCCTGCGATGAGCGCCCGGCGGTGGCTCATTGCCGGAACATCAGAATGAGGGTTCGGTCCACGACCTCGGAGCGCGTCGGATCGAAGTACGGGCGCTCGAGCGTCACGTGCGGACGGTTCGGCTTCGCCTCGAGCTCCACCGCCTTGTACGCGCCGATCGCCTTCGTCACGTCGGTTTTCAGGTTCAGCTTCTCGAGGATCGCCTGCGTTCCCTTTGCATCCGTGCCGAGGTCGCCGGTGCGGTAGTACGCGGCCGGTTTCGCGGAGCTGAGATTGTTCGTCGCGTCGGGGGCCACCTTCCCGTAGTTGTAGGCCTTCGCGTAGTAGTTCGCGACGTCTTCGAGCGGCGCGTCGGTGTCGTAAACCGCGGTCGGCGGCGGCTCTTCAGCCGGCTTGATGATCTTGTCAGCCTGCTTGAAGAGATCGGTGATCTGGGGGAGGTACCGCGCGCCCGGATAGACGACGAATGCGAACTGCGACTGCTCCGTGAGCTTTTCCTTGGTGCATCCGATGAAGGCCGCGGCGGCGATCAGTACGATGGCCAGCGACCGTGAGTATGTCCGCATGGTGGACTACCTCCGGGATTGATTTGCGACGGGCGACCATATCAAAGTCCGAGATATTTCGTGACCGGCGTGCCCACCACCTCTTCAAATCGCTCGCCATAGGACCGGATCGCGCCGGCCGGCTCGTCGAGGAAGATCCGCTCGACGCGGAAGAGCGGGATGAACATCTTGATCATCGTGATGTCCAGTTCCTCGCCGTGCGCGATCTGCCGGATCCAGTCGTCGAACGAATCGAGATTGATGGCGCGCATCGTCACGCCGGCCGCGGAGAGCGAGCCGAGGACGCCGAAGAATTTCTCCTTCGGATTCACCAGGTTCACGATCACCAGCGCCGATTCGTCGAAGCCTTCGATCATTCGCGAAGTCAACTCTGAGCGAAGCGAAGAGTCAACCGTGGCGCCGGATTGCGCGTGCATGGCGGCGCCTTGATTGATCCTTCGCTGGGCTCAGGATTCATATCTTCTCGCTCAATTCGATCAACACGCCGTTCCCCGCGGCCGGATGCAGAAACGCTACGCGGCAGCCATGCGCGCCCGGCACGGGATGCTCGTTGATCAACCGATAGCCCGCGCTCCTCAGCCGCGCGAGGTGCGTTTCGATGTCGTCGACGCGCAGGCAGATGTGATGAATCCCCTCGCCGCGTTTCTCGATGAACTTCGCGATCGCCGATTCGGGACCGGTCGGCTCGAGGAGCTCGAGATTCGAATCGCCGACGGAGAGAAACGCCGTGCGGACGCCTTGCGAGGCGACGGTCTCCGTGTGCTCGATCGTCAGGCCGAGCGACTCGAAGATCTTCGCCGCGTCGAGCGAGCGGACCGCGATGCCGATGTGGTCGAGGACGGGTTTGTTCATCGGGGGCAGTCTAGGGCATCATCGGACTCACATGGCTGCAGAAAATTCGCCGGAAGAGACGCCTGCTCCGCAGCCACGGACTCGGACGATTTATACGTTCCAGCCGGCCGCGTTGCCCGACTACTCCGATACCTGCTGGATCGACGCCTTCACGCCGGATGAGGCGGCGCGCATCATCGAGCTCGCGGAGCCGCTGCCGCTCGAGGATGCGCAGGTCGGCGCGGAACGGCAACTCGACGCGAACATCCGCCGCTCGCGTGTTCGCTGGCTGCCGCTCGATCCATCGTCGGCCTGGATCTATCAGCGCATTGCCGACATCGCACGCAGCGTCAACGATTCCCGCTATCAGTTCGAGCTCAATGGCTTGTACGAGGGGCTGCAGGTCGCGGAATACGGCCAGGGCTCGTACTTCCATTGGCACAAGGACCATGGGCCGGGACCGCACACCACCCGCAAGTTGAGCGTCACCGTGCAGCTCTCGGACGAGGATGCCTACGAAGGCGGCGTGATGGAGTTCCTCCACGGCCCGACGGTTGAGACGGCACGGCGGAAGGTCGGCAGCATGATCCTCTTCCCGTCGTACGTCCTGCATCGCGTGACCGAGGTGACGAAGGGAACGCGGCGCTCGATCGTGGCGTGGATCTCAGGGCCGCCGTACCGCTAAACCCCTTTCACATCCGCACCCCAGATGTGCTTGTGCAACTGCGTCTGAAACCGCGCAGGCACGCGGTCGGCGAGCATCCATTCGGCGAGTGATTTCATGTTCATCTCGCCCCACACCGGGGAAAAGAGCACGGTCCAGCGCTCGAGCTTCCGTTCGGTGATGACGTTGCGCGCCCAGTCGTAGTCGGTGCGGTCGGCGATCACGAACTTGATCTCGTCGTGCGGCCGGAGGATGTCGAGGTTCGCCCAGCGGTTCTTGTCGGCTTCGCCCGAGCCGGGGCATTTGATGTCGAGGATCAGCTTCGCGCGCGGATCGACCGGTGCGACGTCGATCGATCCCGAGGTCTCGATCAGGACTTCGAAACCTTCGTCACAGAGGCGGCGGATCAGATCGAACGACTCCGCCTGCGCGAGCGGCTCGCCGCCGGTGACTTCGACGAGATTGCAGCCGTAGCTCTTCACCTGCGTGAGGATCTCGTCGATCGACATCCGCTCGCCGCCGGTGAACGTGTACTCGGAGTCGCACCAGCGGCAGCGGAGGTTGCAGCCGGTGAGGCGGACGAAGACGCAGGGACGGCCAACGTGCGACGACTCGCCCTGGATCGAGAAGAAGATCTCCGTGATGCGCATCAGCGGTTCATGTTACTTCGCCCGCGGGACCGGAAATTCCGGCGTCTCGATGAGGCCCTGCAGCAGCCGCGCTCGTTCGTGCTCCTTGCGCCACTGCGCGGTGACCGCTCGTGCGTTGGGCTCGTCCATGTCGCGGCCGACCAAGGACCAGTACGCGTACCGCGCGAAGGTCGCGTCGTCGATGCACGCTGATTCATCGAGAAACGACTGCGTTAACTGTTCGACGGTGAGTTGCGGTGACCGCTGCGGATCGAATCCGAGTCTCGAGGTGACGATGCGATTCGCGCGCTGATAACGCGTTGGATGACGATCTGGAACGAGCTCCTGCAATCGGATGAAGTGCAGCGCCAGGCGCGGCGGCGGATTGCCTCCGGCGGGAGCGACGCTGAGGCCTTCGAACATCGCGCTCAGCGCGCGGGGATCGCCGTTTCCCGGCACCACGGCGTTTGCGAATCGCATCGTCAGCACATGCCGGCCGCCCACCCAGGCGCCCTTCGGTGCGGCAATCTCGTAATCGCTCCAGCCGGGTTTCATCGCGAGATCGCCGAGCAACGTTCCATCGAGTGTCAGTTGGATGTGTTGATTCGAGCCGGCGGGGAGAGCGCGGAATCGGAGCACGCGATCGGCAGCTCCGTTGATCGGAAGAAGGAGCGCCGCCTCGCGATCGATCGCCCATCGCTCGTTTCCTTCAATGCCCGCCCATCCACGCATCAGAAAGAGCTCGTCGGTGGCGCCGAAGGAGATCGAGCAGCCATCGCTCGCGTACTGTCCGGCGAGCGCGCGCAGTTCCGGTTCGAGTGTGCGGTTCTGCACGAAGTGCGCGAGCGACGGCGCGTAGTGAATCTGGAAGTCCTCCGTCGGTGTCGCCAGCAGCAGCGGATAGCCGCAGCTCCACTGCGAGACCGCGGGATCGGCTTCGTATCCGGCGCGCACGATCCAGACCGGCGAGCGCGTTTCGACGAAATGCTTCGCGATGGCCAGCGACTCGCCGGCGTTCACGAGATGCACGCGCAGCGGAAACCGGCGCAGGTAGAAGTCGAGCGACACGTCCGTCCACGTGTTGGCGGTGAGCACGGTGTCGCCCGGCGCGGCGTGATGCCAGATCGTCGAGGCGATGACGCGCCAGTCGAGCTTCCGATACGACTCCTCGCGCGCGGCGGGCCACATCTCGTAACCGAGCGCGATCAGCGCCACCGCCACGATCGCGATGGCCACCGCTTCGCGCTTGACCAGCGACGCCACGAACGCGATGCCGGCGGCGACGAGCAGCAGATACGCGGGAAGCGCGGAGCTGACGTAACGCACGCTGTACCAGTGATTCACATGCGCGAGCGCCGTCAGCCCGAACGCGACCGGCGCGATGGCGACCGTGGTCACGATGACTCCCGTGACTCGATCGCGGCGGATCAGATCGATGCATCCGACGATTGCAAACAGCAGCACGACATACGCCGCGCGCCGCGGCTCGAACGGCGGCAGCACCTGCAGCGCGAATGATTGGACGAGCTCATTGAGGAAGCGTCCATCGAGCACGGGGAAGGTCGCGCCGCCCGCGCCCGGATTCTCGCGATAGATCAGCAGCAGAAGCGCAATCGCAGCCGCGGAGAGGCTCGCGCAGATGACGAAGCTCCGCCGCCGCGTGAGGATCGCCGCAATGGTCGCGGCACCCGCGAACGCGAGAATCAGCGGCCCCGAGACCTCGGTCGTGTACGCGCACGCCACGATCGCCACCGCGAAGAGCGCGACGTTCTCGGTCAGCAGCGAGACCAAGGCCGCCGTGCCGAGGAGCAGCAGCAGCGCGTATGGTCTCGCTTCGCGACTGTAATAAACGTGCAGCGGCGAGATCGCCAGCAGCAGCGCGGCAATCGCACCGGTGCGCTTCTCGCGCGTGGCGAACCAGAGCAGCGGAATCGTCGCCACGCCGAACAGTGCCGGAGCGATTCGCGCGGCCAGTTCAGGCGATGTGAACACCCTTCCCGCCAGCTCGGTGGCGAAGAAGAGCGGTCCATGCTCGCGCGTCGATCCGATCAGCCACCGCCACCAGTCCTGATGCGCCAGTTTCGTCGCGACGTCGTAATCGAGGATCTCGTCGAGCCAGAGGCTGACGGCGTCGAGTCGCGCCAGACGCAGCACCGCCGCGACGATCGTTGCGGCCGCAACGACGATGACGCTACGACTGCCGCGCATATTGAGTCGGATCGGGAACGCCGGCTTCTTCGAATCCGCGACGGCGGAGGATGCACGAGTCGCAGTGACCGCACGCCAGTCCCGCGGGGCTCGGGTCGTAGCATGAATGCGTCAGCGAATAGTCGACGCCGAGGGAGAGGCCTTTGCGGATTATGTCGGCCTTCGACATCGAGATCAGCGGCGCCACGAGTCGCGGCTCGCCCTGCTCGATTCCGCTCCGCGTGCCTTCGAGAATGACTTGCTGAAATGCGTCGAGGAAGGCGGGACGGCAGTCGGGATATCCGCTGAAATCGACCGCATTGACGCCCAGCCAGATCTCCCGCGCCCCGCGCGCCTCGGCGAACCCGAGCGCAAGCGCCAGAAAGATCGTGTTGCGGGCCGGAACGTAGGTCACCGGGATGCCGGGCGCGCCGACGGAATCCTTCGGCACGTCGATGTCCGCGGTCAGCGCGCTCGCGCCGAAGATGCGCAGATCGAGCTTCTCGATGACGTGCTCTTCGACCCCCATCGCCGCCGCCACGCGCTTCGACGCCTCGAGCTCGACCTCGTGCCGCTGCCCGTAAACCATCGTCAGCGCATGGCAGACGCGTCCTTCGCGTCGCGCCATGGCGAGGACCGTTGCGGAATCGAGTCCGCCGCTGAGGAGGATGACTGCTTTCACGTTGCCGTCGAGTTTATCCCGAGCGCAGCGAGGGATCAGCGACGGCGCCGCGTTTCCTGATCGCTGAGTCGCATGCATGCCGGCTGCTCCGCTGATCCCTCGCTTTGCTCGGGATAAACTGCATCGCCATGAGCGACTACAGCGTTTACGAGCTACTCAACAGCAAGCGGCGCGGCGCCCCACTCGAGCCGCGCGAGATCGAATTTTTCATCGACGGCTACACGCGCGGCACGATTCCCGACTATCAGATGTCGGCGCTGCTGATGGCGATCGCCATCAACGGCATGACCGGCGCCGAGATGGCGACGCTGACGCAAGCCATGCTCCGCTCGGGCGAGCAATGGCATCTGCGCGACTCGTACGATTTCATCGCCGACAAGCATTCGACCGGCGGCGTCGGCGACAAGGTGTCGCTCGTGCTCTCACCCTGGGTCGCCGCGTGCGGCGTGAAGGTCGGCATGCTCTCCGGCCGGGGCCTCGGGCATACCGGCGGGACACTCGACAAGCTGGAGGCGATTCCCGGCTTCAATGCCCGTTTGTCGCGCGAGGAGTTCGAGCGCTGCGTGAACGACGCGTTCTGCGTGATCTCGACGTCGACCGAGGGAATCGCGCCGGCGGACAAGAAAATCTACGCGTTGCGCGACGTCACCGGCACGGTCGAATCGCTGCCGCTCATCACCGCATCGATCATGTCGAAGAAGCTGGCGATGGGCGCTTCCGCGCTGATCCTCGACGTCAAGACCGGCAGCGGCGCGTTCATGCGGAAGTTTCAGGACTCGAAGGCGCTGGCGCAGTCGCTCATCGCCGCCGCGGAAGGATCGGGCACGAAGGTCGAGGCGCTGATCACCGACATGGACCGGCCGCTCGGCGTCGCCGCCGGCAACGCGAACGAGATCATCGAGACGATCGAAGTGCTGAAGGGCCACGGACCGGCGGACGTCGAGGAGGTCACGCGCGCGCAGAGCGAGCGGATCCTCGTGATGTCGGGCCGCTTCGACGAGGCCTCCGCACGCGCCGCGCTCGACGAGGCACTCAGCTCCGGCCGCGCGCTGGAGCAGGCGCGCAAGTGGATCGCCGCGCAGGGCGGCAACCCGGACGTGGTCGACGACTACTCACTCCTCGCCCAGCCGCGCACGACGATCGAGGTCAAGGCGCCACGCAGCGGAGTCATCTCCGCCATCGACACCTACCAGGCCGGCATGTTCACCGTCGACCTCGGCGCCGGCCGCAAGAAAGCCGACGACGAGATCGACTACGCCGCCGGCGTCATGTTCGACCGCAACACCGGCGACCAGGTGAAAGCGGGTGACGTGATCGCGCGCATCCAGCTCGGGAAGAAGGATCGCGACGCGGACGAGCTGCGGACGAAGTTTTTGTCGTTCGTCGAGATCGGGGATGGATTGCTGGCCGCTAGGCCGATGGTGCATGAGCATTTGCGGTGATGCATTACCAGTTTGAGTGGGATCCGGCGAAGGCAATCGCCAACAAGCGCAAGCACGGCGTCTCGTTCGAAGAGGCGCGAACGGTATTCGCTGATCTGTTTGCTGTCGAGTCGTTCGACGTTGAACACTCCGTCGAGGAAGATCGCTTTATGATCGTTGGTGTCTCGGAGAGTGATCGTTCACGCTTCGCGACTATAGGACGATTCGTATCATCAGTGCTCGGCCGGCACGCCGGCGAGAAGAGCAAGAGTATGAAAAAAACAGACAAGAGTGACGACGATCCGCTCGACCGCGAGATCGATTTCAGCAAAGCACGTCCGAACCCCTACTGGCTCGGTGTTGTAGACAAGCAGTGCGTCCGGCTGATCGACAAGGACCTGACGGAGATCTTCCCGGACAACGACGCGGTCAATGCGGCGTTACGCACGATCGCCGAGGCTGCAAAACACACAAGGCGAAGAATCAGCGCTAGTCGTGTTGCTGAAAAGAAGGAGCGCGGATGAGGCGTGTAATCACGATCGTGTGCGACTCGTTGGGCGTCGGCGAACTTCCCGACGCCAAGGACTTCGGCGACGAAGGATCCAACACTCTCGGCCACGTGCTGCAGGCCGAGAACCCGAGCCTGCCCACCCTGGCGCGGCTCGGCCTCCTGCACACCCTCCCCGAGCCTGCGACCCGCGAGACGCCGCAGTCGGCGTTTGGGCGGATGGCGGAGGTCAGCGCGGGGAAGGACACGACGACGGGGCACTGGGAAATGATGGGGCTCGTCGTCACCGATCCATTTCGCACGTATCCGCACGGCTTTCCGCCGGAAGTGATCGCCGAGTACGAAAAGCGGATCGGGCGGAAAGTGCTCGGCAACAAGCCGGCCAGCGGCACGGTGATCCTCGATGAACTGGGCGAGGAGCACATGCGGACTGGCGCGCCGATCGTCTACACATCCGCCGACTCCGTCTTTCAGGTCGCGGCGCACGAAGACGTCGTTCCGATCGAAGAGCTGTGGCGCATCTGCGCCGTCGCGCGCGAGCTGATGCGGGGTGAGCACAACATCGGACGGATCATCGCCCGTCCGTTCCTCGGGCCGGGGAAGGGGCACTTCAAGCGAACCGCGAATCGCAAAGACTTTTCCGTCAAGCCGACAGGCGAGACGGTCGTCGAGCGCGCGTCGAAGAACGGCAAGCGCGTCGTCGGACTCGGCAAGATCGCCGACATCTTCGATCGCGTCGGCATCGATGAGGAGATCCGGACCGAGTCGAACTCCGACGGCATGCGCAAGACCATCGACCTCGTGCGCGAGTCGAACGCCGACTTCATCTTCACGAACCTCGTCGATTTCGATTCGAAGTACGGACATCGCAACGACGCACCCGGTTACGCGAAAGCGCTCGAGCAGTTCGACGGCGAGCTCGCCGGATTGCTTCAAGCCATGCGCGCGGACGACCTTCTGTTCATCACCGCCGATCACGGATGCGATCCGACCGACGTGTCGACGGACCACACGCGCGAGTACGTCCCGATGCTCGTCGCCGGTCCCGCGATCACGGAGCAGAAGGACCTGGGCACGCGCACGACGTTCGCCGACCTCGGCGCGACGATCTGCGACTACCTCGGCCTTCCTCACGATGACATGCCGGGAACGAGTGCCCTCGGCCAGCTTGGGGTGAAGAAATGAAACCGATCGTTTTGCTGCTCCTCGCCGCGACCGTCTCCGCGCAGCAGGCTCCCGTTCCAGTCGCCCGCATTGCCGACGACGCGAGGGTCGTCGATCGCGTCGCCGAGGCGAGCAAAGGCGATCTGCCGCGCGACCTGCTCCGGCGCATCGTCAATGAAGACATCGAGCTGCTTCGCGGACGTCACGCCGATGGCACGTACGCGTACGCGAGCTACGAGCGGATGGAGTCGACGCGCGTGACGGAGGCGTTTTCGATCCAGCCATCGAGTGATGACCGGCTGACGAAGGTCGACATCCGCGGCGAGTTCGCCTACCGGCTGACCATCGGCCTGCCGCAGCGGCGGATGGTCGTCACGAAAAACCGCCCGCTCTGGATCGAGAACGTCGAGCTCGAGTACATCCCGCAGGGCACGTCGGCGTCGAAGGTCGTCAACGTTCCGGTCAAAGCGACGATGGAGGCGGGCGAGACGCGCATCGTCGATCTGCCGGACATCGGACGCCAGGCGACGGCGCATGTCTTCGTCCGCGCGGCAAAAGATTCCGGCTACGGCAACGTCGTCCTGACGCTGATCGTGGCCAAGGTCTTCGACAATCCCGACAGCCCGTACGCCGATGCGGTCAACAGCGCGCGCTGTTGACCGCATCGGCGTACGGGCTGTCGGGATTGTCGAAGACCTTGGCCACGATC
>Ga0070682_100000160_pt1 | contig 51653 bp, 50 predicted proteins | sample KBSC63LmetaG_FD_64668 | JGI IMG/M metagenome (GOLD analysis project Ga0070682, IMG submission 64668) | Corn rhizosphere microbial communities from Kellogg Biological Station, Michigan, USA - KBS C6-3L metaG | ecosystem: Host-associated > Plants > Roots > Rhizosphere | place: USA: Michigan...
TGGGTTCCTTTCCGCCGCAGGTATGGTCTTCCTCAATACAAATCAGGCGGTTTCGCTTGGTATCAAATAGCGGATCTGCGTAACGCCAGGGGCCCGGCGGAGTCAGGGGATGAGGTTCCGCGCCGCCGGCGGCGAGATACAGTCGCTGATCGGCAAAGTTTGCAAAGTAAACGCTGCGGTCGTGCACCGTAAAATCGCCGCCCCCGTATTCGTGGACCCGCGTTCGGGCGTTGAACGCCGTCGGGTTAATATCGACTGTGTCGCCCTGGGTATCGCGTCTCACAATCACGGCGCGTCCTGCCTCGGCGGGCCTCATCTCGATCCAATAAATATCTTCGCCTTCGATGCAGGGCTGAGATAGGACCACCGAACCGCCGGAGATCAACTCAGCAGTTATGGGAGATTTCCACGAACCATAAGGCGCAATCACTCGCTCAGGCATACTTTATAGCCGGGAGCGCAGGCATCCTGCCTGCAATGAGCGCCGTTTCGGCGCGAAAACGTTTGGGCGAAGCCAATGCAGGCAAGATGCCTGCGCTCCCAGCTTACAATCCTTTCCTTTAATTTGGTCTCCCGCTTCCTCTTTTCCCCTTTTACCCTGTTCCCGCTTTTCTTGGTCCTCTCCCGGGCGGATGAACAGTTTTACGGAAATTTTTGTCACAGTCTCGTGAAAGCTTTGCAAGTTAACTGCAACCATCACGAACGGCTTCGACCCTAATATGCCCCATCGTTAATTCTCCACGGGAGAACTGAGATAAAGGCAAGGGCGTCGGTCTTGGGGGAGGTCGGCGCCCAACGTCTTTTAATCGTCTCACTATTTCCTTACATCTACTCTTTTTATTCCTGAACGCTCCTTTTGAACCTTAATTGCTATGCGTTGTGTTGCTGTGCCTGTCTGCAAGATCGCGGTGTAGTCTCCAGGCTGCACCCACGCTAACGCATCCTTCTCAGAAAGCGTTTCCGCGCGTGCTCGCGCAATCTCGGCTTCAATTACCTTTTCCTGGCGCTTCAGGTCCCACACAATGCGGTGAATGCCCGCCGTGCCCGGACCCGTGAGCACACGAACGGTTTTCCCATCCTTGTCCTTGATCGTAATCGTCGCGTCAGCGCCGGCATTCTGGCGGAGGTAATAATTAAGCACTGTTCCGAACGGCGGATTCTCAGCGCGGAAAAACATATCGCCGTTCAGTTCCTCGATGGTCGCTCCATAAGTGTAACGAGTCTTGAACAGCGTTCCCGGGGCTGGTTCAAAAAAGTAGGCGGGCTGGTCCAACACTCCCGATTTCATCTGTTCGAAGGGCGCGATGTCTGCAATCCAGATGGCGCGGCCGAAGGTTCCGGCAACCAGATCGTGCTCGCGCTCCTGAATGGCGAGCGCACGCACAGCCACGGTCGGTAGGTTGTTCTTCAATTGTACCCAATGGCGTCCGCCATCAAGCGTTAGCCAGACACCAAACTCGGTTCCGGCAAACAGCAGATTGGGGTTCACCGGATCTTCCCGAATCACGTAGCTCGAACCACCCGGCGGAAGATCGCCATTGATGCTTGTCCAGGTAGAGCCGTAGTCCCTGGTCACATAGAGATACGGGTTGTGATCTTCGCGCGTGTGCGCATCGTAAGCGACGTAAGCCGTTCCCTTATCAAAACGCGAGGCCTCGATCTCGCTGACGACTGCGTACGTCGGCGCTCCCGGCGGGAAATTCTCAGTCACATTCGTCCACGAGGAACCGCCATTGCGAGTGACATAGATTGGACCGTCGTCGGCACCAGTCCACAGCACCTTACTGTCCAGCGGCGATTCGGCGATTGAAAAGAGCGCGCCATAACTATGATAACCGGTGTAGTCTTTTTTACTACCCTTCCAGTCGTTGGCCTGTTGCGCGGTCAGGTCTGGACTGATTACTTCCCACTTCTCTCCCTTGTTTGTGAATCGGAACAGATAATTCGAACCGAGATAAAGCACTTCGGTATTGTGCTGCGAGACGATCATCGGCGGCGTCCAGTCGTAACGAAAGGTGTGAAGACCACGTTTTTTGGCCTCATCCGCGGCGGGCTGGAGTTCCTTGCGATCCCAGGTACGCAGGTCCAGTCGAGAGAAGTTGCCAAACTCCTGCACCATGTAAATGATGTTTGGATCTTCGGGATCGGCATGAATCGACATGCCGTCGCCGTTGAAACGCAGTTTGATCCAATCATGGTTCGTGATGCCTTCGTTGTCATACGTTTGGCTGGGCCCGAGCCAGTGACCCGTATCCTGCATGCCGCCGTAAACGTAATACGGATCCTGATTGTCGACCGCCACTTCGTAGAATTGGCCGATCGGCAACACTGCCTGCTGCCAGGTGACACCACGGTTGTATGAAATATTCACGCCGCCATCGCCGCCGAGAATAATGTGCTCCGGGTCGCGCGGGTCGATCCAGATTCCGTGCTCGTCGTTGTGAACGTGTTTGATATTTGACTTTACCAGCGTCTTGCCGCCGTCGGTTGACACCATCAAGTCGAATAAGGGCATCCAAATGCGGTTGTCATCGCCGGGATCGACATTAATGCGGTCGTAGTAGTAACTGCTCATCGCTGGGTTCATGCGCACCCAGGTCTTGCCGGCATCAGTTGAACGAAAAACGCCGCCCGTTTCGATCGTTCGTTTGCCGCCCGCCGCCGGCTCACCAGTAAGAATCGCGGCGTAAACAATCTTGGAGTTGTTACGCGCGACCGAGATTGTGATCTTGCCCATCTCCTCCTTCGGCAATCCGTTGGTCAGCTTCGTCCATCGTTTGCCCCCGTCGATGGTTTTGTAGATCGCGCTTTCCGGCCCGGACTCGGCCATGTCGCCGCCGCCGAAGCGAAAGCGTTGCCACGCCGCGGCGTAAAGCACTTCCGGGTTCCTGGGGTCAGCCTGTAGATCGATGAAGCCGGTCGTGTCGTTGACGTAAAGCACCTTCGACCAGTTTTTGCCGCCGTCAATCGTTTTGAAGATGCCTCGCTCGGTATTGCGGCCCCACTCATAACCCATGGCGGCGACGTAAACTGTGTCAGGATTTTTTGGGTGAATCACAATGGAACTTATCTGGCGGCTATCGGCGAGGCCCATGTGACTCCAACTCTTGCCGGCATCAATAGACTTGTACACGCCGTCGCCCCATGAATTCGCGCGTGTGTTAGCCGGTTCTCCCGTTCCCACCCAAACAATATTTGAATTTGACTTGGCAATCGCGACCGCTCCGGTTGAAGCCGAAGTTTGGTTCTCGAAAATGGGCACAAGCGTTGTGCCGTTGTCCGTGCTTTTCCAAAGCCCACCGCCGGCGGTACAAACATAAAACGTCCTGGGATTGTTTTCATCGCCCACCACCTGCCACACGCGACCGGCCGGACTGGATGGGCCAACCAGGCGCCACTTGAATTCCGACAATAGATTTGGCGTCAGTTGCGTTTGCGCGTGTGCGGCACTGGCAATTAACAGAAGGGCCGGTAAGAACAGCAACGCAGACATTAGCCTTCGCGAGCTAGTGGAAGTCATCTTTCCTCACTTTGAACTGGCTGGAGTTTTGGCAGAAGCGAGTGAATTCTTAACTGTGTTGGTGGGGATAGTCAATATTCAGTCAGTACTTCCGCGATAAGGAGTCGGAGCGCTTCAGGCTTCGCCCTTTGGTGCGCGGCAAGTCTCTGACTACCCGCGTTTCTCTTCATTAGTTTTGGGTCTGCCGAAAGGCGTTGACTCCAAACTAATTAACGATCACAATTCGCGCGTTATCTTTCAGCCTTGCGAGGTCCCCGCCGTGCGTCGCCTACTAATCGTTCTTCTTCTACTGGGTTTTATTTCACCGGCCCTGCAGCATTCGCCATCGCGCGCGCAAACATTTCGCCCGGTGGTGCGTGGCAGACGCGGCGTGGTTGCCGGTGGCCATCCGTTATCGGTGGAGGCAGGATTGCGAATCCTGCAACAGGGCGGCAACGCAGTCGATGCCGGCGTGGCGACAATCCTTGCCGCTTCCGTGATCGAGTTTTCTCATTTCTCTTTCGGCGGCGAAGTGCCGATTCTCATCAAGCTTCAGGGGAATAACCGGGTTGCCGTAATCGAGGGTATGGGCCAGGCGCCGATGAAGGCGACGCGAGAGTTCTTCGTCAATCGTTCTACTGCGAACGGCCAAACTCCAGGTGGCCCTCGCGCAGCGAATGGGATGGCCACGATGGCCGGCGCAAAGCCGGGAGTAATTCCCTCAACCGGCCCGCTCGCCGCAACCGTGCCTGCCGTGCTGGACGCCTGCGTGACAGCGCTCGATCAATTTGGCACGAAGACGTTGGCGGAAGTAATGCTTCCGGCAATTGAGCTGGCCGATGGCTTCCCCATTGACGAGCTGCGCGTGCAATACATCAAAACGCGTTCGCCGATCTTTTCGCAGTGGGCGGAAGCGAAACGAATTTTTCTCCCGGATGGAGCCGTGCCAAAAGTCGGCGACATATTTGTGCAGGCAGACCTCGCGCGCACCCTTCGCGAAATCGTCGCCGCTGAGAAACGGTCCGGGACGAGGAGTCGGCACGCAGGACTGATGGCCGCCCGCGATTATTTTTACAAAGGGCCGATTGCGCACCGCATCGGCGAATACATGCAGCACAATGGCGGTTTGCTTGCGGCCGAAGATTTAGCGCGTTTTCACGCCGGGGTTGGCTCGCCGGTCAAAGCCGACTTTCACGGATACGAAATCTACAAAGCCGGATTTTGGACTCAAGGCCCGGCGATGGTGGAGACGCTCAACTTGCTCGAGAACTACGATCTCGCGCAGATGGGCCACAATTCAGCAGACTACATTCATACGCTCACCGAGGCGTTGAAACTCGCGCTGGCAGACCGCGACCGTTTTTACGGCGATCCAAACTTTGTCAAAATCGCGTCCGCTGAACTGTTGTCCAAAGATTACGCCGCGCTTCGCCGTCCGTTGATAGAAAAGCAGCGCGCTTCGCTCGCTCAGCAACCCGGCGATCCGTCAAACATGAAACCGATCCTCGCCGGCCTCAGCGAAGTCAGTAGTCGGCGCTCAACAGTACCGGCTATCGAACGAGCAAACGATACAACCTGCGTCAACGTAATCGACAAAGATGGAAACTTGTTTAGCGCTACGCCAAGCGGCGCCTGGTTGCCGGCAGTTGTCGCCGGCGATACCGGCGTCTTAATGGGCCAGCGTCTGCAATCCGCGCTCACCGACAAGGACAGCCCGAACGTGGTAGCTCCGGGTAAGCGCCCGCGTATCACGCTCACGCCGACGGTGGTGCTCAAAGACGGCGTTCCTTTTATGGTGCTAAGCACGCCCGGCGGCGACAATCAGGACCAGGCGCTGTTGCAGGTGCTGCTGAATATTATTGTCTTCAACATGAGTCCGCAGGAAGCCGTTGAAGCCGCAAGATTCGATACCCAACATTACGTCAGCTCGTTTGACGATCATGAATTTCTGGCAGGTTCCCTTAACATCGAATCACGCATTTCTGAAAAGACGATCGCCGAACTGAAGTCGCGCGGGCATAATGTGACCGTGCAATCCGCCTGGGGTACGCTCTCCGCTCCAACTGTAATTGTTTACAACTCGCAGACCGGAGTTTCGTCCGCGGGCGCTGATCCTCGCCGTGGACGATACGCGGTGGCGTGGTAACGGAACTCTAAATCATGGCTGACAAACTTTTTCGCATCATCCTGCAGGTTGACGACCTGGACAAAGCTGCTGACTTTTACAGCAAACTATTGAGTGATCCCGGCAGACGTATTCCCCGCGGCGGGCGGCACTATATCGACTGCGGTCCGGTTATCCTCGCCCTCGTGGACGTTACCGCGGGCGGTGACACACCGAAGCCACTTCCTGACAACATCTATTTCGCGGTGTCGGATCTCAGCGCCGTTTACGGACGCGCGAAGGCGCTCAACTGTCTTTCGTCTGTTGATGTGCATGGCGCCAGCGCCGGAGAAATCGTCAAGCGACCCTGGGGCGAGCTTTCTTTTTATGTTCACGATCCATGGGGTAACGGTCTTTGCTTCGTAGACGAAAACACTCTTTTCACCGGTCGCTGATTAACCCAACACTCAGATCTTGAGACTCCTCAGAATTTATCTACGCATTTTTCTTTGCGCGCTAATTACGATCATTTGCCCGGCCATGGTCAGGCCCGGAGCGCCTGAGCGCCGCTTGCCAACCGCATGTCAGCAATTACACGCCCAGCCAGATGCGTGGGTGGAAGCGCGCGCGAACGCATTCGTGCGCGCGGCGCGGCGCGCATATGAAAGCGACAATGCGATAGACGCGTATGGAAGAGTGCTTGATCGGATTTCGGGAGAACTTCAGCGCTGCCAGGGTTCGGTTAATCAACCGTTCCTGAAACGCTATCGCGCGTTTGTTGACTACGTCGCGCTTGCTTCACTCGAACGGCAGCCCGATCGCGAACTTGGTTTGCTCGTTCCCGACAAACAGTATTTCGCCGAGACTCGCTCTTACGTTGAGATTCCAGCGTTTTTGCGGGCGCCGGCGTTTATGAAAGCGGCGAGCAGTTATGAAACCCTGCCGCGCGCAAAGTCTCTTTTGCGCCAGTTGAATGCCACCAGGAGCCCCGCGGAACAACTTATCTTTTTCAGTTACATCTCGCGTCATCTGGGCACGCCGGATAATCCGGAAAGCTATCGAAGACTGCTGATCGTTGTGCCGGGCGATCCGGCGCAGGGTCAACCGGAGAAGTGGGTGCAATTTGGCATTCCGGATCGCGGCGCGCCAGCGAGCGTGCGTAACGTTTCGATCGTGTCCGTCGCGCGTGGCCCTGATGGGGTATTCAACACTTACTTCAAAGACTTCTTTCGCACGTTCAAGGCTAACGGCACGATAACGCTCGACGGTCGTTGGGAATTGGGCGAAGGCGACGACAATTGCATTTCGTGTCACAAGAGTGGAATCCTGCCCATCTTTCCGGCGGCTGGCAGTGTTGTTGCGGAAGAACGTGCAGCGCTTGCGGCTGTTAACGAACGGTTCAAAACGTATGGCTCGCCAAGATTTGGTGGTTATCTCGATCCGGCAAAATTTGGCCCCGGCTTAAGTTCGTCCGGTGACGAAGAACGAACCGAACGATTCGGGACGGCATTCATGCAAGCACCCGCGGGCCAGGCAATGGTCTGTGCGTCATGTCATAACGCTCAGCGCCTGGGCGAGCTAAATTGGCCGCTGGATAAGACGCTCATCAAATCCTATGTGACCGGCGGGCAAATGCCTTTTGGCCATAAGCTCCGCCGCGCGGAACGAAACGATTTGTACGCAAAGTTGATCGACGAGTATTTCGCGACCAACCAGGAACATCCCGGCATCCTGAAGTCGTGGCTGCTGCGAGAAGCTCAATAATGACAACTCACCGGATGGAAGCGTTTAGCGATGGCGTGATGGCGATCATCATCACGATCATGGTGCTGGAACTGCGTCCACCTCACGAAGCCACCCTTGCAGCATTGCGTCCTCTTGCGCCGGTCGTGGTGAGCTATGTGTTGAGTTTCATCTACCTGGGAATCTATTGGAATAATCATCACCACTTATTACACGCGGTGGATCACGTCAATGGTCCCGTGCTGTGGGCCAATCTGCATTTGCTGTTCTGGTTGTCACTTGTGCCTTTTGCCACCGCGTGGATGGGCGAGAACCGCTTTGAGAGTGTGCCAATCATGATTTATGGATTCGTGCTGCTGGCCGCCTCTATCGCCTATTACATTCTGACGCGCGCGCTGGTGGCGCTTCATGGCAACAACTCCACACTCGCGACCGCTGTGGGGAAGGATTACAAAGGACAAATCTCAACCGCTATTTACCTCGTCGCCGTTTTGATCGCTGCCTGGAAGAGCTGGATTGCGTTTGCGCTGTATGTGCTCGTCGCAATCATCTGGCTGGCGCCGGATCGCAGGATCGAACGAAATCTGTCGACGTGATATCCGACGTGCGGCAGCGGAAAAGTCACTTGAAAACGACTGGCGTTAGTGGCATGCTCTGCACGCTATCTGTCTCAACAATCCACAATACGTAAGTTCACTCTAAGCGAAAGGTCACCCCCATGAGAATTTCAAGAGTACTAACGTCGTTGATAGCTGTTCTGCTGCTCGCTGTTGCCATTGGTGAGAGAACGTCTCACGCTAATCCCTTATCGCCGAATCCGGTGATCTACCTGACGGGGATCGAAGCCTACACCGCTAACGGAAAGAATTGGATCCGTTACAGCTACGATGTCTTCAACAAAGATGCGTACCCGGCAGACATGTTTGCAGCCGCTCCCGCTCTGCCGCCCTGCGGGCAAAATACCAAGGCGTCGCGAACCTGGATTGATTTGTACGATCAGAGCGGCAAGCGCCTCTATGGCTTTTGCGCGTTGTCGAAGCCGGATGACCTTGGCAAGATTTGGTTCGCCCTCGAAGAAGGAGTGATTCCTCCAAGTTGGATTTACCTTGAAATGAACGATCGGCAAACCAACACCAAGTACAAATCCAACCTCGCTGAGACGAGCATGTAGAACGCGACCGAAGACGACGTCTCACAATGGGCTGGGTAGATGCGATTCAATGGCCGGCAATGGTAGTGACAGTCGTCGCGGCGTGGTTTGTTGCATCGCAAAGAAAATTCAAACGTAACTGGGGCTTCTGGTTGTTCCTGTTGAGCAACGTGCTGTGGATCGCCTGGGGCCTATACGACCACGCCTTCGCGCTCATCGCGCTTCAGGTTTGTCTCGCAATTCTGAATATCCGCGGTGCGGTAAAAAATCGCCAGCAGTCGTAAACGCGGAACCGACCTCTTTACCGTCGGGTGCGCGCCAGGGTTGATGACGGGGCAGTAGCCCGACCGTCAGGGAGGGCTTCCCTGCCTCAAGCCCTCCCTGACGGTCGGGCTAATGCCCCGGTCGATGCGGTCACCTGCGGGCCGGCGCTACAAAAAAAGGGACGGCTTGCGCCGTCCCTTAAAGTTCGACCGTCAGGTCGAACACATTGATTAAGGATTAGAAGCTGTAACGAAGTTGAATTCGTCCGAAGCGATTCGTTCCCTGATTCTCACGGACCTGAGCGAAGTCTGGATTGAAGACGTCGCCGTTGGCCCAATAGTTATCATAGGAGAAGCTTGGATGATTCAAAACGTTAAAGAATTCCACGCGAATTTCAAACCGATCGCTCTCCCACGAAGTGAATGGGATTTTGAACGCGCGGCTCAGGCTCGTGTCCAAACGTGACTGCCACGGGGAACGCAGCGTGTTACGTCCGACAATGTTCGTGCGATTCAAATCGTCAACGATGAAGTGGGCACTGTTAGGATCGATATCGTTGCCGTTGAGATCCGAGAATCCCGTGGGCGAGCTCGTCCCGTTGAATGAATTCGAAAACGCGACGCTATCGATGGGGGCATTTGGGTTCCCCAGCGACGGCCGGTCGTTAAAGAAGTTCGCATCTCCATTCATATCGGCGCCGCCGATAAATGGTGTTTCAACGTTGCCCGACTGGATACGAAAGATAGTGCCGAACGTAAATCCGCCCAGCAATCTGCCGGTCCAGCCTTCCTTAAATCGGCTCGAAGAATCCCAAAGGCCAACGAACGCCAGGCGATGCGGTACATCGTAACTGGCCACTGAGCGGTCAGCCCTGCGGTTGAAAGGATCGGAGCCAACACTCGTGCCGCCCGTTTGCGCAAACACTTCACTGTTGGTGTTGTCGATCGCCTTCGAGAAGGTGTAAGCCAAACGATACTGGAAACCGTTGCTGAAGCCGCGTTCGAGACGCGCCTGCAGCGAATGGTAAATTGAGTCTCCCCCGTTCGTGCGCACCGTAATGGAGCCACGCAGCGGGTTGACGCGCACACCGTTGATGCCCGGATTGGCCTGTTCATTGATGAACAGGTGAGTACCGCGCGAGCCAACGTAGGCGACGTCAACGATGTTATGTCCGAAAATCTCGCGCTGGATGCCGAGGTTCCAGACATAAGTCATCGGGTTGACCAGATTTGGATCGACGCTGTTGACGGTCGCGAATGGGTTGACAGTTCCGGTGGTCGGCAGAGACTGCGCACCGAAGTTCGCCAAACCGCGACCGCTGTTCGGAGCAACCGTGGTGGCGCCCAATGAATTCGGGAACGTCGCCAGAGTGTTGCTCAGGATGTTGTTAAAGAACACATCGTAGTTGACGGCAAAACCACCACGAATAACGGTGGCATCTTTGCCGAACAGGCTCTCCAGCATGTGCGGTGTGTACGCAAAGCTGAAGCGCGGACCGAAGTTGTTATTGTCAGGTTTCTGTTCGACACGGACCAGCGGGTCTGCGAACAGACCGCCAAACGCCGGGAAATTAGCATTGTTTGAAACAACGCCGAAGTTTTCGTAGCGCAGTCCGAGGTTCAAGCTCAGATTCTCACGCACGCGCCAGGCATCGTTGATGAAGTAGGCCTGGTTAGTAACGTCAGACTTTTCAGAACCTTCGCCAAACACCTTGCTGGCGGATCCGCCGGGACCGGAGAAACCCTGTACGAAGTTACCGAGAGCGGTGAAGCCACCGCCGTTCGTGTACGACAGAGTTCCGCGCGTGTTGATTGGCACTAACTGCGAGCCTCTCTGCGCGAGAATATCAGCGCCAACGCGGAAGGTATGATTTCCCAACGTGTGCGTGATGGTGTCCTGAAACTGGTAGTTCTTGAAATTGCGACCCTGCGGAAATACCGAGTTCAGACCGACGGTGGAGATACTGCCGGTGTTAATCGCAATCTGCGGACCGCCAGTGCTGAGCGAAGCATCACGAGGCGCAAACAGCACGTCAAATGCGGCGCGGCCGAAACGGAACTCGTTGGTGGTGGTTGAAGAAAACTGGCGCGTGTAGCTCGCGTAGAAGCTGTCAGCGACGCCAGGCACGTCAACTTCAAAACCGGGAAACTGACCGCCAGTCACGCTACCGGTTGGAAACTGGTTGTTGAAAACCTGACTGTTGCGCAGGTAGCGGAACGACAGACTGTCTTTAATGGTTGGCGTCCAGTCCACCCGAGTGATGTAGTCGTCAGTATTGACAGGCTGCGCACTCTGGCGAGTTGCCGGACCAAACGGGATGAGCGTGCGATTAGGAGTTCCAGCCGCTTCGATACCGATTTGTCTATCGGCCGTCGGCGCCAGGAAGGTGCTCACGATCGCGAGATACTGGTCCAAAGCCGGGTTGGCTCCGACCGGAGTCAGGGCGCGCAACTGAGCAGCACCTGCTGCGGTGGGCACGATCGCCGTACCGGAAACGCCGCCCGCGCGGTAAAGGTCTCGCTGGAAGGTCCCGAAGAAGAACAACTTGTTTTTCTTGATCGGACCACCAAGTGAAAACCCGAAAGTGTTCTGATTAAATTTCGGCACTTCGGTCAGGCCTTCAATTGCTTTCTGGCCGGGCGTCAGTGACGAGAACACCGAATTCTGATTGATGTCGTAAACCGAACCGTGGAAGTCGTTGGTGCCAGACTTTGTGATGACGTTCACCACCGCGCCGCCGGCGCGACCATATTCGGCTGAAAAGTTGCTGCCGAGAATGGTCACTTCTGAGTAACCATCGCGCACAGTCGGTTGATACGACTGACCGGTGATGGAGTTATCGTTATTTTCCAGACCGTCGATCAACTGGTTGTTAGCGCGCGGACGCAGGCCGTTTACTGAGAACTCAGTACCCTGCACAAAACCGCTGGCAAGTGATCCGGGGTCGACAACACCGGGAAGAGTAAAGACGAGATTGACCGGGTTCAGACCGACAACCGGCAGTTCGGTAATCTCGCGGGTATTAAGCGTGTTGACGCGTGTGCCATCGGTCGTTTGCAGCTCAATGAGGTTATCGGCACTTACCGTGACGACCTCGCTGGCGGCACCGACTTCCAGGGCACTGGATACATCCGCGGTTTGCGCCGCCGACACCACCACGCTGGGCCGGGTGGCCGTTTTGAAACCGGCGGCGCTGATATCCACGGTGTAGGTGCCCGGGTCCACCGCATCCAAACGGAAGCTGCCATTATCCTGGCTGGTGGTAGTACGGGTTACGCCCGTCGCGGCATTTGTAATCTTGATTGACGCTCCAGTGATGCCAGCACCATTCTGGTCAACCACCGTTCCGACCACGAACCCTTTACTCGTCTGCGCGACCGCCGTGAGGCTAAGCAGGCCAACGAGAAGGATCGCTGTGATCGCAAATCTAAAATTTCGCATTTTCCCTCCTTGGAGACTTTGTTGATGATTATTCCAATGCCTAATCAGACATGGGTTACTGGGGGTGTCGTGCTTTTTGCAGATGTCATGCCATTAACTGCCAGTGATGAGAGTCGGCAAAATACCAAGGCAGGTGAGCGTTCGTGGATCGGTAATTTTAAATTTGAGAGATGAGGTTTTGAAGATATTTTGTTTTTTGGATCGACGGTATGATCTGCGTGCGATCCATTTTTTCGTCGCGTATTTTCCAGCGGGCAAGCTCAAAACCAAATTCGAAAAGGTTGCCTAATCGGTCTTAACTTTTCTGTCACGAAACTAACGGAGATCGAGATCGACTACGACCGGAATGTGATCGGATGCGAGCGTAGCAACGGTCCATGTCTTACGAATCTTGATGTGGTCGGAGCGTCGGGCGAACACGTAGTCAATGCGCCTGGCAACTTTGTCGGCGGGATAACTGAGGCCGGCGTCGTTCGTTTTGTCCTTGAGCCAGGCGTCGTCAAAATTCGCCGTCATTAATTTATACGCAGCTCCCGTCGGTTCGTCGTTGAAGTCGCCGACGACAATCAGAGGACCTTTGACGCCGGCCAGAAATTTCAACAACTGCTCGGTCTCGAATACTCTGCCGTCCTCATATTGATAGTCGAGGTGGGTGGTGACGAAGTTTACGATCCGGCCACTCACGTTAACCTCAGTCCGAATCATGCCGCGCCTTTCGGCCGCCCGCCGGTTCTCATATTTGCGATGGTCGATCGCAGTGATTGGAAAGCGAGAAAGGATCGCAACACCATACTGCCCGCCCTGGTAATCGAGGTTGTGAGCGTAGGCAAACTGCATCGAGGTAAGCTTTGCGAGTTCTGCTATCTCGTCTTTCCCTTCCGTCCGCTTAACACCGCGATCAACTTCCTGCAGTCCCACGAGGTCTGGTTGTTGAGCGTTAATCAAGTCGGCAATGCGCTGCAAATCGAGCCTCTTGTCCATGCCTACCCCCACGTGAATGTTGTAAGTCATCACGCGAAGCGGCTGCTTTTTCAAAGCTGCCGCGGCTTGCGGAGCAAGACGATTTGCCGCAGGAGCGACCGCGATCAGCGCGACGGCGACCGCGATAAGCAGGCGAACTTTTGGCAAGGAACTGGTTTGAACTTTTCTGTGGAACCTCTGTGTTCTCTGTGTCTCTGTGGTGCGCGATAGCCGAAAGTGATCCACCACGAAGGCACAGAGAACACAAAGGTTCCACAGAGAAAATCTGGAATTAGTGCACCACCGAAGTTTCCGCTTCATTGCACGCTTTATTCGGCACTTTCGGGATTCACGGCTTCCCCGGCCTGGAAACCGATCTTGCTGTGCGTACCGTCGCAGAAAGGTTTGTTTGAAGAGGCACCGCAGCGGCAAAGTGCGATCCGCGGTTTGTCGAGACTGACTTGATTACCTTCAGTGTCAAACAGGTCCACTGGCCCTTCGATAATGAGTGGGCCATTTTTAGTCGGTCGAATCGTTACATCTGCCATTGTCTTGCTCCTTGCTTCTATTTTGTGAAATTGTGTGACTCATCCTAACATGCATCACAAGTTTCAAGTTTCAAGTTTCAAGTTCGGATTTCGATTAAGTTGCGGTATTCGCCGTCGACTCTCGACTCCCGGCGCAGGTTCGAACTTGAAACTTGAAACTATTCTTTAAATGCTCAACATGCTGATGATGATCGCGGCGGCCTTCGCCGCCGGCGTGATCAACTCTATCGCCGGCGGCGGCACGCTGATTACTTTTCCGGTGTTGCTCTGGCTCGGTCTCGATCCAAGAGTCGCTAACGCCACCAGCACCGTCGCGCTGTGGCCAGGACTTTTCGGTGGCCTGTTTGGTTACCGGCGCGAGCTTGAAAATAGCTCCACTATTTTGCTGCGACTCGGGATCACCAGCGTCATCGGAGGCGCGCTCGGGGCGTGGCTCCTTATCCGAACGCCGTCTCCGACCTTCGCGCGTTTGGTTCCCTTCCTTATTCTCTTCGCGACCATCCTGTTCATGGCGCAGGGCCAGATCAATCGCCGGCTGCGACTGCAACCGATAGTTGCCGAGCCGCGCGCCTCGTGGTGGTTAGGCGCGATTGTGTTTCAGTTCTTCTCCGCTACTTATGGCGGTTATTTCGGCGCCGGCAACGGCATCCTGATGCTCGCGGCGATGGGCCTGCTCGGCCTGCACGACATCAATCGCGCCAACGGGATCAAAAATTTCCTCGGCATCTGCATCAACAGCATTGCCGTCTTGCTGTTTAGCCTTGAAGGTATTGTCGTTTGGCATGACGCGCTATTGATGGCCGGTGCTGCTTTAATCGGCGGCTATTTCGGCGCGCGCATCGCGGTGCGAGTAGATCAAACTTATGTGCGCCGGGCCATCGTCGGCATTGGATTCCTGATTACGTTTGTCATGGTATGGAAACTTTGGCACTGAAGCCGGGTCGTGCGCATGTCAACAGATAAGAGACCACAAGCCGGCAAACTTCCGCGCGATTTTTACACGCGACCAGGTGTCTTAACCGTCGCCCGAGACCTGTTGGGAAAACTACTGGTGGTGCCCGCGAACGGAAAGCGAGTTTCGGGGAAGATTGTTGAAGTCGAGGCTTATCGCGGTCCTCAGGATCGGGCGGCACATTCCTACGGCGGCCGCCGAACAAAACGCACTGAGCCGATGTACGGCGTCGGGGGCACCGCATATGTTTTCTTTGTCTACGGCATGTATTTCCAGTTTAACGTGGTAACGAATGCGACAGACACTCCGCACGCGGTCTTGATTCGTGCGGTCGAGCCCGTAGAGGGAATCGAATTGATGCGTGAGCGGCGCGGGGTTCGAGCAGATCGGGACCTCACGAATGGACCCGGCAAACTCTGTATTGCACTCGACATCGATCGCCGGCTTGATGGCGCCGATTTGTTAGGTAGCGATGTGTGGCTCGAAGAAGGTGAAACGGTGCCGCGGTCACAGATCAAGCGTGGGCCGCGGATCGGGATTGACTATGCGGAAGAATGGAAAGATAAACCCTGGCGCTTTTGGATCCAAAACAATCCATTCGTGAGCCGCTAAGTAATTGGAGGAACGGCGAAGAATTTCGGTCGTGTAACTTTTTGTGAGCTTTGCAGAACCGCCGCAGGTAGGGAGCTTACATGCTTTCCCAGTAACTAACCACTTAACTCAGTCGCTGCCGTAACGCACTTCCATGTGGCGAATGCGGTAGCTCGCCAGGATCAACACCAATAGAGTAACGATCACCAGGCTCGGCACAGCGATCCAGGCTGGGGTCGGTTCAGCAACTACTGCAAACGGTCCCTCTGAAACCGGTACCGGCACCAGTGAATTGAGGTAGTGGATCACACTGATTTTTTTTAGCAACGGCGGCAACAGAAAATTGAGCCATTCCCAACCGTAAAGCAGGATGGCTGGAATTATTGGGTTGCGGAAAAAGAGTCCCACCACCAGGAAGAACGCTCCGTAACCGACACATGCCAGCATCGTGATACCGGCGTAGGTTAGCAGTTGCGTCATGCCTGGCCCGTCAAAGAAAAATCGCGAGCTCTCCGACGGAAAATGAGGCAGGTAGAGCAACAACATCGCGATTACAGTGGTCGCGGTGAACAGGATCATCGAGGTTGCCAACCCGGAAAGGTACTTCCCGACTACCAAAACTTCACGGCGCACTGGACTCAAAAAATAAAAATGAAGACTGCGATCAATGATGTCGCCGCGAAACAGGTTCATAAAAATCCAGGCACAACCAAAGAAAACGACTGTACGCAGGATTAGTCCGCCGTAATAGATCGCAAAGATCATGTTGTACTGCGTGAAGTCTTGCCATTCACGGCCGGGCGGAGTGAACGGCGCCAGCAGAAGCAGCGGCCCAACCGGCAACAGAGCCAGCAGGTAAAGCAGGATCGAACGCCGGCCGAGAAAGTTCTTTTCAATCTCGAGGCGAAAGATCGCGCGAATCTGCCGGAACCATAACGACCATGGCAATGGTTCTGAATTCTTCGCCGGCACTGTGTCGATAGTTGAGCTGCTCATCTTTGTAATCCGCGCTTCACGCGCTGCTGCCTTCTGATCCAATCAGATAAGAGTAAACAGCGCTTAGATCATCATCCACCGGCGCAACCGACTCAATATTGATCGCGCCCTCTGCCACCACTTCATTTAGCAACAGGTAAAACCGATCGGCATCGCGCGTACGCACGAACAGTCCCAGGCGATCGTCATGCAGTCGCGCTTCGACAACGTGGTCTTTATCAAACACGCGGGCCGCTAACTTCGACGGCTGGTCGCAACGAATCAGGATCTGCATCGGATGCTCTTCCATTTCGTCGCGTACGCCATGAATGTTTCCCTCCGCAACCACGTATCCATTGTTCAGCAGGATTACGCGATCCGACATCGTGTCGACTTCGTGCAAGATGTGACTTGAAATAATCAGGTGCAAACCGTCGGCTGCAAGCTTGCGAAAGAGTGCGATCGTTTCCGCGCGCACCATCGGATCGAGTCCATTCAGCGGCTCGTCAAGAATCAAAGCGGCAGGCTGGTGAGCTATGGCCTGGGCCAAACGAATACGCTGGCGCATGCCCTTGCTATAGCCGGCAATCTTGCGGTTGGCCGCCTCAGTAAGGCTGACGCGCTCGAGCGCAGTCTCCGTTAATTCGTCGGCTTTTTTGCGGGCGAAGCCATGCACCAGCAGAAACGATTTAATGAACTCGCGCCCCGTGAGTCCGCGCGGGAATGAATCAAACTGTGTGCAGTAACCAAGCTTGCGAAACAATTTCTCGGGATTGTCAGTCGGGATACCAAGCACCGTAATCGTGCCACGGCTCGGACGCAGCAGTCCGGTCATCAAGTTCATGAGCGTGGATTTCCCTGCGCCGTTTGGTCCGACGAGACTGGTAATACCGGGAGCAATCTCGAGACTGACGCGATTTACGCCCAGAATCTCGCCATAAAACTTCGAGACATTATTGAATACGATCATCTGAGCGTCGGGAGCTTCCGCTCGCGCAGCTCGCAGCGCGATTTGATCGGTCTCGAGTTTTGTTGTCGTCTCACTCATGTGCGCATCAACAGCTAACCCGCTCGCGCGGTTTACTTAATAACTTCATACGCCTTCACTTTTCGCGAAAGCAGCGCCAGACAAATCGCGCACACTACAAACAACGCAAACCACGACGCCCATAACGGCGGTTCATAGAGTGTGATTTCACGGCCTACCCGTCCGTCCCAATCAGTGAAGTGACCACTGGCGCGAACGAACGTGCCAAACAGTCCCGCCGTAACATTCTTCATCAACATGCCGAGGCTGATGATGTTTCCCCAGCGCGTCTGGAACAGGTTGTTGAGTACTTCGCCGAATACCGAGGGAATGAAAAAGATGCCCAGCAACGCGGCGCTCGCGATCACACGCCACTTCACGAGCGCGGAAACGGCCTGGGACAATAATGCCAGCAGCAGGATCCAAACGATGCCGCCAAAAATGATGGCACTGGCAAGTGACAGGTTATCTACAAACCAACTCGCGCCTTCGAGGTAAGCCTGAAAAAGAAACAGCACCAGTTGCGGAATCCAGGTGATAAGGGAAAGCAGTATCAACAGCACGGACATCTTGCCCAGCACATATTCAGTGCGCGAAAACGGCCGGCAGAGATAAAGGGGCAAGGCATTGTTTCGTAAATCGCGCGCCACGAGCGGCGGTCCCACCAGCAAGGTAACGAAGAACGCAAAAGTTCCCTGAAGGTTTACAAACGTTTCAAAGAAAGAGGCGTCGATCGGAATCAGCTCTCTTATGTCCGTTTTCAAAATCGCGAGGGCGTTTACGTTGTGATGCAGGTAGATAAGAATCGCCTCCACCAGCAACGGAATAAAACAGACTGCGAAAAACGCTGTGAACAATTTCGATTTGAACACATCACGGAACGCGTGGCGCGGTATCACCAGGAACCGGCTCCAGTCCGGAGTCAGTTGTCCCAGATACTGCTTGTAGGTGTGTTCATAGACCGCCATGGCCGTTCTCCATCGCCTTGAGGAAAATATCTTCCAACGAATCACGTTTGTAACTCAGCCGCCTGATTTGCACGTCAAACTGCGAAGCGACGCGATAAATGTCGCGCACCTCGACGTCCTGTTGCAGCACAACTTTCACGCGGTGATCGCCAGTCACTGCATACTCACAACCAAGCGCGCCGATGGCAGCAGCAAACTTCTCTTGATCGCCGCGCGTTTCGAGCAGCAGAAACCTGCGGTTCGACTTACGTTCTTCCTCGAGATTACAGTAAACCGCGAGTTCGCCGTCCTTAAGAATCAGGATTTCCTCGCAACACTCCTCCACATCGCGCAGGAGGTGAGACGACAAAACAATGTGTGCCTTGCCGCTGTCGCGAATCTCACGCACCAAACGGATCATGCGTTGCCGAGCCGGTGGATCGAGGCCGTTTGTCGGTTCGTCGAGAAAGATCAGGCGCGGCCCATGCACAATTGCCTGGGCCAGCTTCGCCAGCTGCTTCATGCCGAGCGAATAGGTGTCGAGACTTCGATAACGCGCTTCGCCGAGGCCGACATAGAAAAGCGCTTCATGGGCGCGCTCGAGTGCGGCCTCCGAGGGCAATCCGGAGAGCTCCGCCATCAGCCGCACGAAGTGAACGGCGCTCATCCTGGCGATAAAAGAATCACGCTCCGGCATGTAGCCGATGAGTGATCTTATTTGCTTGGCGTCGGTGGTTATGTCCTGACCAAAGATGTGTGCAGTGCCTGAAGAAGGAGCGTGAAACCCCAGTAGGGTGTGAATCAGCGTGGTCTTGCCGGCGCCGTTTGGGCCGAGCAATCCGATAGCGCGACCGCGGAGTTCGCCCTCCAGATTTTTTAGAATGGGGCGACCGCCGAAGGTGACACTCAAACCGTTGAGATCGATGACCGGAGCGAATTTCGCCGGGTCGCGTCGGATTGCCTCTTGCGGAATCTGTTCAGCTAACGCCATCTTGCAGACTTTATATCTCGGTTCTGATAATTCCAAACAAATGCGAGCCCGAAAGTTGCTCCCATCAGCACGAATGCACCGATGAATGCAAACGCTTCGGCGGGCCATAAAGTTCTGCCGATTGCTAAAAATCCGATCATAAAAACTGGCAGGTTGAGAACAACTGCCGACGCGACTGGAAAAATCGCTGCGGGCCGGCAACCGCCGAGTCGCTTTCGCAACCAGGAGAGTAACGGCGCATACGCGAGCGAGAATAGTAAAGCGGCAACGACCAGCGACGTCAGCGTTGCACCTTTGAGATCTGCCCTGGTTAGGCTTTCGCCTTCCACAAGCATAAACGTTCCCAGAAGCGCGCCAAGTCCAACTAACCACGAGCCGATTGAGATGCTAAGTAGTTTCATAAGTTTCCAAGCCTATGTCCGACAAATTTTAGTTTGTCGCCCTCGACGACAAGCTGAAGCTTGTCGGACATCATTACTAGTGCAAGGCACTTGTGTCAGAGCCTGCACTATTGGCCCGGAGATATTTTTCGGTCTCGCCGTAATCCATAGAATTAACCGCAACGCCTTCGTCGGTAATCAGCACCTTATCGCCAGGCTTTAATTCACCCGGCGCGCCGTTCACCGTGATCTTGTCTCCCTGAATAGAGACCTTCAGCCCTTTGCCGTCAGTGCTCAGCCCTGCATATTCGAGCGTCGGCACCGGCGGTTGATCGTTGACGTGCAGCCTCTTTTGAAAACCATGACGCGACACGGTCACGGTGTGTGTACCTACGCTGGCAATACTGCGATGGGTGCAAGCCGGCATGAGAATGGCCAAACCCAGCAACGCCAGACCAATTACCTGAGAGTTCTTATGAAAGCTTCGCATGGTCGAATTCCTTTCTAAACGGAATATCGGGTTTCCAGTTACTTGAAACTTGAAACCCGAATCCAAAGTTTTTAGTGCTTCATTCCCTGCTGCATGATGTGCTGAATCTCGAGGGAGTTGGGCGATCCCAGCAAACTCGCCGGGCTCAATCCGAACGGCCCGCCCTCGGTATTCGCAGCGAAGGTAATGCTGTCGCCTTTGGCGTAGGCATAAGCGAGAGTCGGAGGCATGTCAGCCGCCATCGCTTTGATAGCCTGTTGCTGCTCCGCGGGCAGACTGCCGGCCGAGCTGGCAAGGCGTTCGGCAAACGGTTGAACCAACGGCGCCAGGTTGTGATAGATGAGCGCCGAGAAGTTCGCGTTACCGTCGGACGGCAAGCCCGCGGTGAACCGTGTCGAACGCAGCAGCGTGTAGCCTTGCTCCTGCATCTTCACGGAACGCTCGACCATCGCCCGGGTTGGACCCATCACCACATAACCATTCACATAGGTGTAGTTGACTTCGACACCGAAGTCGGCTGACTTCAGAGTGAAGTAGTTGCGGCCTCCGATATCGGCACGGTCCCAAACCAAGCCAGCTTTGCCAAACTTCGCGGCTTCCTTGTTAATCTCGCCAACGATTCGTTCGAGCGTTTGCTGGAGGTGTGCGGAGTCGTTAACTTCAAACACCATCTTCCAGGACGGGGTCGGCAGAATCGGGCCGTCGATGGCGAAGGCAAACTCGCCTCCGAGCGGTGCGGCAATGTCCTTGCGAATATCGAGACCACGGTCGGCCGTCTGCTTGTCGAGGTTCTTGCGTAGGTCGGGTGAAACTGTTTCCAACACGCCCAGCAGATCGTCAACTAACTTCACCGGGTCTCTTACTACGAAACCGGCAACGACGTTTGCATCCGGCGAGATGTATTCAAGGGAACCCATCGGTCCGGGGTCAGCCAGCCACGAAGGAATACCGCGTTCGGCCTCGTTGAAAGAAACCGTCGCCATGGTATGAGTTTTCCCCTGCATGGTGGTTTGGTCCAGCACGAAGTATTTCAGGTTCAGGATGCCGAGCTGTTTCAGGGCGCTCTCTTTCTTTTCGCCCTCGGCGCCTTTACGCAATTCGGTCTTCGCCTTCGTAAGCAACTGCTCGAGATTTGCCGCGACCACTAAGCCGGCGCCCTCCTGGTAAACCTGCGCCACACGATTGTGGAAAGCAGTTCCGGTGAAACTACTGGTAACGCCTTTTTGCGCGAGCGCCGCCACGTCCTGCAACTGGTTGAGCTTCGGACTCGCCGCAAACAGATTGCCGTTAATCCAAACGTAGAGCTCGTCCACTTTCTTGCCGGGCTCAGTCGCGGTCGCCGTGGCAGTCGCTGGATCCTGTACGAAGCGCAGCGTCGGATGATCCTTCTGGCCGCCGGCATACTTGGCGATCTGCTGTTCGATGAACTGCTGAAAGCCGTTTGAGTTTTTGAGTTCCGCGAGCACGAGCGGCGCCACCGGGTCGCCTTTTTCGTCCATCGAAACTGAGACCGCGATTTCGTCGCCGAGGTAATCACCAAACTCGCGAATACTGTTGATTACCTCGTCAACCTTCGGACCCTGACGGCCATTCGATTCCTTTGCCCACCACTCGCGTAGCGCAGCATTCTCGTTGATGCGCTGCTGCATGATTCGATGTGACTCGACAATCGTCGCGGTCAAATTCGGCAGCGCCGCATAAACGATGGTGTTCTCCGGCATCAGGTCGAGCAGGTGCGTTGAATTACGGACGCCCGGCTGCGCTACCTGAGCCAATTGTTTGTTTAGTGCGCTGAATGCAGCCAGTGTCTCGGCGTAACGCGCGGCCTTCTTGCTCCACGCAACTTCATCTTTAACCGGGACCTTTTCGATCGAGGCGGTCGTGGTGGCCTGTTCTCCAGCGCGCAGGACGCGTTCCGTGCCGGCGTGATCCATGTGCACTTCGCCCTCGATTACGGACACGCGCGAACCTTTAGTACCGCTGTTCACTGAAAACACGGTGCCGGTAACGGAAACGTGCGAATCGCCAGTGTCCACGAACAAGTGCTGCTTACCCTGCTTAGCTGCTTCGACAACGATCGCCCCGCGGTTGAGGTGAATCGTGGTGCCGAGCGAGTTCTTTGACAACGAAAACTCGGAACGCTCTTTCATCTCAATCACAGAACCATCGCCGAGGCGAACGAACGCGTGCGCGTCCTTCGCAGTGCGGATGCGATCGCCCTTATCGAGTCGTTCGCCCACGTTGATCGGCGCGCTGCGCGTATCTGCGATTTCAAAAACCTGGCCTTCAGCCGCCTGGACGGTAGCTTCCAGATCCCCACCGAGCGGCGCCCAGCGCTGAATGAACGGCAGGGCTACCAGTCCCGCGCCAATCACGAGCGCAGCGGCAATTCCCCAACGCAAAATCACCGGGCTAAGGCTGTAGCGTCGTGTAGCGACCGCCGTTTTGGCCGGCGCGAGACGGCGCGAACGCGCATCCTTCATCGCTTTGCGACAAGGAATACATTCGTGTGTGTGGTCGACCAGCAGCAGTGAACGGGCTTCCGACAAGCTTCCGGTCAGGTAAGCCGGAATGAGCGACTGAAAATCATCACAGTCGCCGATTGTCGTTGCCGGTACAGTTGCGGTTTGCAGTGTGGTGTCAGCAGCCAGGCGCGCCCAAACACGCTCAGCCGCTTCGTTCACTACTGCTGCATCGACCTGCTCATTCCGGATTTCACCGGTAGCCTGGTCGAGGATTGAATCGAAATCGTTATTGCTTTTCATGATGTTTCTCCAGAAAGTGCCCAATCTCTTTGCGTAGTCTGGTGCGGGCGCGATGCAGCACAACACCCACAACCATTTGCGAGGTGTTGAGCATTTTCGCGATTTCCTGATTGTCGAACCCTTCGTAATACCGGAGGACAAACATTTCGCCCGCAGTCTTGCCTAAATTACCCACCGCTTGCCGGATAAGCGTTTGCAACTCGCGATCGGCATGTTCGGTCTCAGGGGTTTTGAACCTGCTCTCGAGCGCGTCAGCATCTGCATCGTCAAGACCGACTGATTTACTGCGGGTGCGGCTTCTCAACAAATCGAGCGACGCGTTGATGGCAGACCGCGACAGGTATGCTTCAGGGTTCTCGGAAAGGTCGTAAGCTTCGTGGCCTTTGACGAGACGTAAGAAAACAGTTTGCAGCACGTCTTCCGCATCGGCCGGGCTGCCCGTGATTCGATGTGCCGTGCGGAAAACGCGGTCGTGATGGTTGCGGTAGAGCGTTTCCAGCTCACCCGGGGGTTCTGAGTTAACTAATCTCAATGTTTTTGCGGTTGCTGCCACTGCGTCCTCCTGAAATCGTTTCCACTGTTACAAACGATAGTCAGGGAGATTTATTAACAACCGTGAAGCAAAAACCCGAAAATTACGCAGTTTGAGGCACGCAGCTCAGAGTTCAGCCTTCAGACTGCGATTTTGATTGCTAACAAAAAGCACAAACTACAGTTGATCTGCCCAATTTTTTTCCCACACACGGCTGGTTTTCGTTATCTTTAGTCGCCTTAAATAAAGGAACGGAATTATTGCCCGATTAATTGATCGATTATGGATCGAGCAGGGGGAATTATGCGAAGCAATGCTGCGTTAGCCGACACGTTTTCCGGAGCGGTCGCCGTCAAGATGCGAGGTAATGGAAGCAGGGGCGTGTTCGCGAAGGAAAGCTTTGAGCCAAATGCGATCATTCTTCATTTGCGCGGGAGCATTACGACGCGCCCGACCAGATTCACAATCCAGCTTAGCCCGGGCTGTCACCTTGAAGCTCCGCCGCTCCGGGATACCGACCTCGCGCTGAACTACGCCTGGCTCTTTCTAAATCACAGTTGCGATCCGAATGGTTATATCGATGCAGGGGATCGAACGCTCCGGGCGTTCAGGAATATTGCGGTGGACGAAGAAATCACGTTCAACTATCTAACGACTGAAGCAAAACTGGCGGCGCCGTTCTCCTGCAGTTGCGGAGCAGCAAATTGCTTTGGACGAATCCGCGGCTACGACTTCCTTTCAGATGATGCTTTAGAAAACTCTGTTACTTGAAGAGTCAGTCAAACCAGATAGTGATACTCAAGAGAAATAACCTCAGGGTCAGGAAGGGGGCCTGCCCCCGCTTCAAGTTGAGAAACAGCCAAGACTGCATTGGCCCTCTCAAGGCTCCCAGTCTCAGGGTCAGGAAGGGGGGCCTGCCCCCGCTTCTTTAGTTTCTCTTGTGATAACTTCTCCAGCCCAAGTCTTTCATCGCCTTTGACAGCTTTTCAGAGTCATCAGCCCACGACCATTCCCGATCAACATTCAAGTCCAGCACTTCTTCGGAATAGAAAGCACGATAACTCGACCAGCGATAGTCCTTCGCAGCGTTCACCAACCTGGCTTTTACGGGATTAGCGTGTATGTAATTTTCTGCCAAATCATCCATGCGCTCCAGAGTGGGATTGCCTTGAAACTCTCCTGCCACACCAAATATGACGACTCGTCTTGATCAAATTTGAAATTAACGCCCGTAGCCCTTCCCACAATAGCTTTCGCCGACAGACCCTTGAGCTTACCCGTGAACTCCTTGATACATCCGTCTTTGGGGTTAACGATTAGGTGAAAGTGATCGGGCATCAAGACGTATGCAATTAGTTTGCAGGGCCATTCATGCAGAAGGGTGCTAAGCGTCTCAATAAATGCTTCACAACAGGGTTGCTGTTTGAAGACCGCAACTCTGTTGAGGAGGTTTCCGGTAACAAAGTGTAAGGCGCCGGGGAGATTTTGATTGACCATTTGCGGGTCATGGAAGAGTTAGAAGTAAAAACAGGGACCAGCGCAAGCTCGCTTTCCTGACCTTCACACTATTTGAATTGCAGAATTCCTTGTAAGGATAAATGGCTATTTGAAACAGCGGGGGCAGGCCCCTTTCCCGACCCCGAGATTGCGCAGGTGAATTTCTGTTTTTTGGTTGAAGGGCTCTCATGCGACACTAACTGAATAGGAAACAATGTTGAGGCTCAATGGATCTTGATTGAACCTGTTGCTTGAGGCGGGCGAGACGCCCGCGGTCCCAGTAATTCCACATGCTTCCGCGCTTCGGCAGCTTCTGGCGTGCCTGGATAGCGATGAAGCAATTCCTGCCACCCCTCGCCGTCATATCTAAGGACTTTCTCGCGCACGTCATATACAAACGTGACGCCTTGGCGGTTATACCGATCGAGACCGTTGTAGTTGAGAAAGTAACTGAACAGGGGCGCGCCGCTCGCATTCATTTCAGCGGTGTCGAGGCGCCGTAATGCTTCACGAGAAAGCCGTGCGGCGATCTCTTCGGCAGTTTGAGAATAGATAACCAATACCTCGGGCCGAAACTCCGAAGCGCTGAACAGGTCGAGAAAGATTCGCGCGCGTGCCACGCGATCGAAGTCTGACGACGCTTTGATCAAGCGCAGCAATCGCGCATCATCACCGGGACGAGCTGTCGAAATCACGGCCTCACGCTGTAACCAGCCGCTGGTTCGGCTGTTGATGTTGACACGGTAAAAAGTGACACCATCACGACTGCGCTTTTCACCCCGGAGTGCGACAAAGCTGCCCCGCCCTATCCGCCGCATTAGTTTGCCGCTGAGTTCGGCCGTTGATCGCAGAGCGGAAAGTCTTTCATCGACTACCACCCCAAGCCGTCCGCCCGCGGGAACACGACGTTTGCCAAAACTCTCAGTGGTTAAAAGAAACAGACTAATGCAGCACACAAAATATAAGAGGATCCGCGAGACAAAAATCTTCATAGCTGGCCTCCGGGCTAGCGAAACGGGTGAGAAGTTTTGGCGCGGTGTTAAGCGGTGAATTAGCGGGGAACACGACGGCGAACCGATAGGCGAATAGCCGCAGCGGGAATCGCCTGGTTCGTTGGTAGTGCACGGCTGGATAACAACCGGCTCGCGGAATGCGCGTGGTGAAAGTGGCAGATGGCCACAGCGAGCGCATCGGCTACATCGTGAGGCTCTGGAATTGTGGCTAGCGACAACAAGGTCTTAACCATCTGCTGAACCTGAAACTTTTCAGCGTTGCCGTGTCCCACCACAGTTTGCTTCACGAGACGCGGCGAATACTCGTGAACACCCAGCGCCGCGCGTTCGGCAACCAGCATTGCCACGCCCCGCACCTGGCCGAGCTTTAAAGTAGTTTTGACGTTTGTCGCCAGGAATCCGTCTTCGATGGCGCAGGCCTCGGGCCGATGAAGCGCGATGATTTCTTCCAGAGCGTTGGCGATGACGAGCAGCCGCGCGGAAAAGCGGTGCGCCCGATTCGCGCGCACGACGCCACAATCGAGCAGCCGGTAATGCCGTCCGTCGTCTTCGATCACGCCCCAGCCGGTGATTTCACTGCCGGGATCAATTCCCAGAATGCGCATAAAGATTTTGAGTTCGAAAGTAGCTCAGACGGCGCGCAGTATACTACAACGCAATTTCTTAAAGCGTGGGTTTTATCGGGCACGTCACAACTTTCGTGCTGACAAGTTTCTTGCATCACGCAATGAGGTCAGTTCCAATCGGCAATTGGCAATCGCCACGTTCATTACCCTAGTGAGTGTTGTTTGTCTTTGCCGCGCTCACCCCTGGAAACAAATCTTCCCAGGCCTCGCGGGCAAAATTCTGCCACTGCTCGCGCGGCACTGCCCACTCAAAGTCTTCGTAATAGAGTTTTCCTTCGGCCGGCGGCAGACGAAAATCATAATTCACCGGTTGGCGAAATTTCTCCGGACCGAGGGGCGAAACCTTGAGGCTCTCACGCTGTGTTTCGAAGCAGGCAAACATTTCCTGCTTTAATAACTGCGAGCGCTCATCGAGCAAGAGGGTCGTCGTCTCCGCTTCATTACCGGGTAGAAACTCCGGCACCTTCGCAAGCGAATCAGGCCCTGGGTGTAACGCCATCTCAAAAACTGCGGGCGGTCTAAAGCCGTTTTTCTTCAGCAGCCGAAGCGCGGCGTGAGTTGCGAAAGCGGTGGCATCGTGATCGGGATGCGCACCTTCATAAGGATGAGTGACGACAATATTCGCGCTTGTCTGTTGCAGAAAAGTAGTGATCCTTCGGGTCAAGTCCGTAAGACACTCGGCGGCGCAAGCGGCAGTTACTGCCAAATCAACCACACGCTCTTCGGACACGTTTGCAAGAGCGAGCGCGGCGAGACATTCTTCGCGTCGCGCAGCGGCATAGGCCTCACGAGTATCGAAACCGGCAACGCGAGCGCCGTGCAGATCTTTCGGCGCGCCATCCGTTGTGTGTAATACCGAAACGTCTCCGAGTTTAGAGATCAAGCAACCTGCCCCGACGATCTCATCGGCAGGATGAGCTACGATCACCGCGCAGTGCAGACTCCGGTTGAGCGGTCCGGTGCCAAATAATTTGGCATGGGCCGACCAAAGTCTTCTTCTCTGCGGTGGGCGGATGGGTTGCGTCATACTTCGCGCCTCAGTAGTAATTGAACGCACTTCAACTCAGCGCCTTTCGCATCGAATCGGGACATGGCTGTGTAGCTCCGGTACGAATTGCGAAAGCTGCTTCTGCCTAAAGAGTTGGAAGAATCGTTTTAGGTAGGCTCAACAGAGAATGAATGCAAGCTTTTCCGCGGTTCCCCCGAAACCTCTGGGCATAGCTATGGGCACATACAACAACATGCATACCAGAGGAGTTACCGCACCTGATCGATCGTGCAGGCGTTGGGTTTCTTGTCCGGCCGCCAGCGCAGAAACTTAGTGCCGTGGCGAAAGCGGCCGCCCGTGAAGTGGTCGTACTGGACTTCAACTACAAGTTTCGTTTTCAAAGGCTCCCACTCAGCAGAACGCTTCGTGCTCCAGCGACTGGGTCCGCCCGGTTTATTACCCGTGAATCCCGGAGGCCCTACCAAAGGCTCAAGTTTCTGCGTGAGCTCTTTCTTGCCGCTCTCATTAAAACTAGAGGTGTAGCCGACGTGATGAAGCAAACCTTCTTCGTCGTAGAGACCCAACAAGAGCGAACCGACTACTTTCCCTTTCGACGCGTATCTAAATCCACCGACCACGCAGTCCACGGTGCGCATGCGTTTCACTTTTTGCATGCCGTCGCGTTCTCCCGAGCGATAGGGCAGATCGAGACGCTTGGCAATCACGCCGTCGAGCTTGAGACCCGTAGTCGAAAGCCACTCACGCGCGGTCGCAATGTCGCCGGTCTTTGGCGAGAGCTCAATACTTTTGTTCTTACTTAAAAACTTCTTCGCGAACGACTCGAGTTTCATCCGACGTTTACTTAGCGGTAATTCGTGAATGGCACGTCCGGCGTCGTCCACCAGCAAATCGAAAACGATGAATTGTGCCGGTGTGGATTTGGCGAGCTTAGCGATGCGACTCGCCGCCGGATGAATGCGCTGCAACAGATCGTCAAAAGAGAGTCCGTCGGCGACGGGAATTACGAGTTCTCCGTCGAGCACGAACTGCGACGGTTTCAGTTTTGCCAGCGCCTCAACTACTTCCGGAAAATAACGCGCCAGCGGTTGGCCCGACTTTGATTGCAACTCAATCTCGTCGCCATCGCGAAACGCGAGACAGCGAAAGCCGTCCCACTTTGGCTCATACTCCCAATGTTCGCCGGCGGGAATTTCGCTTACCAGCAATGCCTCCATCGGCAGGAAGGGTGGTTTGATTGGTAACGTCATGATGCGCGTAAGTTAACACGATGTTTGGAGTACCGCCTTCAGGCGGCCTTTTCCTTCGGACTAAGAACCCGCCTGAAGGCGGTACTCCAACTACAACTGCAGGAAGTTATTCAACAACGCCTTTCCCGGCGCCGTGAGAATTGATTCCGGATGAAATTGCACTCCCTCCACTTTCAGCTCTCGATGCCGCAGCCCCATGATGATGCCGTCTTCGGTTTCCGCAGAAACTTCTAAACACGCCGGCAGCGTCTCGCGGTCGACAATCAGCGAATGATAGCGTCCGGCCATAAACGGAGCCGGGAGCCCGGCGAAGATGGTTTTCCCGTCGTGTCTTACTGAAGAAGGCTTGCCGTGGACTGGTTTTGCAGCGCGAACAACCGTGCCGCCAAAAATTTGCCCGATTGCCTGGTGACCCAGACAAACACCCAGAATCGGCAGCCGATTAGAGAAATTTTCGAGTAAGTCGAGAGTTAACCCCGCATCGTCAGGGCGACCCGGCCCCGGCGAAATCAGCATGCGTTCGGGCAGCTGGCGCTCGATTTCGTCCACTGTTATTTCGTCGTTTCTACGCACTACCACTTGCTGGCCCAACTCGCCCAGATACTGCACGAGGTTATAGGTAAACGAATCGTAGTTATCGATGACGAGGATCATTTAGTTTTCAGACTCGTTCTCAGCGATTTCGATCGCTCGCAGCAACGCCTGGGCTTTGTGGACCGTTTCCTCAAACTCCCGTTCAGCGACTGAGTCCGCCACGATGCCCGCTCCCGCCTGCACCGAAGCCTCACTGCCATCAAGAACGATCGTCCGAATGGCGATGCAGGAGTCGAGATTGTCGGCGTAATCGATATAGAGAACCGCGCCCGCGTAAACGCCGCGCGGGTCGGGTTCGAGCTCGCGGATGATTTCCATCGCGCGAACCTTGGGCGCGCCGGTGACTGTGCCCGCCGGAAAACACGAAGCGAACGCATCGAAGCGGTCCTTCCCTTCCTGCAACCGCGCGCGCAGACTTGAAACCAGATGCTGCACTTTTGAGTAGCGTTCCACCGACATCAGATCTTCAACCTCAACGGAGCCAAACTCAGCGACGCGACCGAGGTCGTTGCGTCCGAGATCAACCAGCATCATGTGCTCGGCAACTTCTTTTTCGTCGCCGCACATTTCCTCTGCGAGTTGCCGGTCTTCCGCTGCGGTCGCACCGCGGGGTCGCGTTCCGGCGATGGGCCGGTAGGACAACTCACGACCGCGAGCGCGCACCAGCATTTCAGGGGAAGCGCCAATGATGTTCTGATTATCGATTCTAAGCAGGTAGGTGTACGGCGCCGGATTCGTTAGACGTAACGCGCGGTAAATAGAAACCGCATCTGCTGTCACCGTCCGCGAGAAGCGTTGGGAGATTACCGTTTGATAACAGTCACCCGCCAGAATGTGCTGCTTCACTGAAGCGACTGCCGCGTGAAAGTCATTGGGAGAAAAATTCGAGCGCACGGCGACGCCTGGCTGCTTGCGGCCGGCTTCCGGCGCCGGCGGCTGAATCGACTCGGTCAATCGCTGTTCGACTGACGCAATCTCACGCACTGCATCGTCGTAAAGTCGTCGCAGTTTTGACGTCTCCCCGTTGCATTCCTCGGTGAAGGCCACCGATGCAACCGTCGTCTTCTGCTCGACGTGATCAAACGCCACGACTGTGCGGTAGAACATCAAAACTGCATCGTCAATCGTCGAATTCGAGTCATACGGCGCCAACCGTTTCAGCGCAGGCTCAAACCAGTTAGCGGCGCCGTACCCGAAATATCCAACTGCGCCGCCAGCGAGTGGGCCGCTGTATAAATCACTGGCAAGGCGGTTTTCACTGAAGTGACGACGCAGAAATTCAGGTAAACACTCATCGCGCGTTTCAATCACACCGTTACGCTCAATCGTGATTTGCTCTGCCTGCCCACGCACAACCATGTAGGGGTCAGCGCCGACGAAAGAGTAATTGGCCACCGTTCGCCCGCCCTCAACAGACTCGAATAAAAAGGCGCAACGCGCGTCGCCTGCGATCTGCACAAAGGCATCGACCGGATGACTCAATTGCCGCTTGAAGGTGCGCGCTACCGCAACCACGTTTCCTCGGGTCGCGTCGCTGACAAAGCGTTCGAAAGAATGTTCAGGACGATCGGTCATCTGCTACCAGTTCACCAGAAACTGCGAAAGGGTGCCGTACATCGATTCAAAAGAGTCGGCGCAAAACAAGACCGGTTGAAAATGCGTCGGATCGTATTCCCGTCGCGACGCAATTTCTAAATCGAGCGGAAGAAGTTCGGCTTGATTCAGGGCCTTGAGTTCGCCGCCAGATGATAGCAGGCCGGTTCCATACGCCTTCACGGCGCCATCCTCACGCAACACGCCAAACTCAATCGTGAACCAGTAAATACGCGAGAGCCGGTTTAGCGCCTCGAGTGACGAAGTTCGTTTCACTGCTCGCCCGAACAAGCGGTTCAGTTCCGCGAGGCGTTTGCTCGCGAGGGTAACCGCATGGCCAACAATTTCATGCACTACGTCGGGCTCAGGTGTGTAAAGTGGCGTCGAATGATGCCGAATGTATTGCGTGCAAAGAAACGTGCCCGAGGCGAGCGACTCTAAAAATACTCGCGGCTCAACCAATCCGGCCACCGGCTCCAAACGAAACCCGCTGAGCGCCTCGACCTTCCGGCTCACTTCGCGCAATTGCGGAATGCGATCGGGCGCGAAAGACAATTCTTCAACACACGCGAGGTATTCCGCACACGCGTGCTCTTCGTGCGCGGGCTTGAGCACCGCCCACACGTCGCGCCAAACCTCGTGCTCTTCATCTGTGTAGGGCGCTTCCGGAATGGGCTCACCCGGACGATAGGAGAACGCCAGTTCCGCGATGCGGTTGCGGCGCGCGCGATAAGCCGCGTCCAGGAAACCAGGATGATCGGGCGCAAGTTGGACGATCCGGCGTCGGTCCGTTGAAGTCTCATCAGCTTCAACTGTCAGCACCCGCATGTCTGCGTGGTCAGCCAACAGCGATTGTTCTTTATCAGAAAGCATTGCACTCCTCGTCGAAAAAGAAACCGGCCACTCCCCCGTTTGGAGAAGTGGCCGGCTCAGAATCCTGTTTTAGTCGCTCTAAATCATCGCGCAAACAGATATCGCCAGGCTCTCCTCCTGCGAAGAGCGCCAATAATAATAGCGATTGCTGTTCGATACGTGGTTCATGGCGTTGGTCTAAACGACCCGAGGGCAACTTAGCGCCGCGGATGAGTGCTTGTCAACCCAATTTGTTGCGTGTTTTGAGTAACGCTGAAAGCGTTGGAAATCACCGATCGTTCAGCGTTAGAACCTTAGGCGAGAAAACCAATACCTTCTGCGTAATTCCCACGGCACGTTCGTTGCTCCATGGAGTCCTGTTTCTTCATAACGCGTGTTTGATCGAATTTCTGTTCGCAAAGAGTCTTTGCGGAGCGGGTTTGCGTACCTAAAGACTACATACGCTTGTGAGTTGTCCGACAAACTTTTCAGTTTGTCGAGCGGAGGAGAAACGGCAAACTTCAGTTTGCCGGACAACGAGAGGAGACCGCGTGGCACAAAACGGCAAGAAAGCTAAACGACCGAAACGAAGTTTTGAACAAAGCCGATCGGTTTGGATGGACACGGCGGAGCTGCCGCTCGAGTCAGCGCTTAACGAAAGAACTACCACGGACGTTTGCATTGTCGGCGCTGGGATTGCCGGCATGACCACCGCTTATCTGCTCGCACGCGAAGGAAAGTCCGTCGTCGTTCTTGACGATGGCGAAATCGGCGGCGGCATGACGGGCCGAACCACAGCGCATCTCGTAAACGCTCTCGACGATCGTTATTTTGAGCTCGAACGACTTCACGGCGAGGAGGGCGCGCGATTCGCGGCGCAGAGCCACACGGCCGCAATTGATGCCATCGAATCGATTGTCACCCAGGAAAAAATCTCATGCGAATTTGAGCGGCTTGATGGCTACCTTTTTGTGCCGCCTCGTGAGTCGACAAAAATTCTTGACGATGAACTGGAGGCAGCTCATCGTGCGGGGCTCACTGAGATTGAAAAAGTTGAGCGTGTGCCCTGGGATTCATACGACAGCGGACCCGCGCTTCGTTTTCCACGCCAGGCACAGTTTCATCCGTTGAAATATTTGGCCGGGCTGGCTGAGGCGATTAAACGAAACCGCGGCCGGATTTTCACGCAGACGCACGCCAACGAGATCGAGGGTGGTAAACAGACGCGCGTGGAAACCGAAGGAGGTGGTGTCGTGACTGCCGGTGCAGTCGTCGTCGCGACCAATACTCCGGTGAACGACCTGATCGCGATCCACACAAAGCAAGCGCCTTATCAAACCTATGTAATCGGCGCACGCATTCCGAAGGGTTCGGTAACGCGGGCGCTTTATTGGGATACGCCCGATCCTTATCACTACATACGAATTGAGACGGTGGGCCGGGGTCCCGGTGCTTATGACGTTTTGATTGTCGGCGGCGAAGATCACAAAACGGGGCAAGAGAACGACGGCAACAAACGCTTCGGGGCGCTCGAACGCTGGACCAGGCACCGATTTCCGATGGTCGAAAGCATCGAATTTCGTTGGTCGGGAGAAGTGATGGAGCCGATCGACGGCCTGGCGTTTATCGGAAGAAATCCAATGGACGCGAAGAATGTTTTTATCGCGACGGGTGATTCCGGCAATGGCATGACGCACGGAACGATCGCCGGACTGTTGCTGACGGACTTGATCTTCGACCGCAAGAACCCCTGGGAGAAGCTTTACGATCCGTCGCGCGTCACGCTGAAAGCGTTACCAGAGTTTGCCAAAGAGAATCTTAACGTCGCTGCGCAGTACACCGACCTCGTGGTAGCTGGCGACGTCGATTCGGTTGACGAGATCAAGCCGGGGGCGGGCGCAATCGTTTCGCGCGGACTTCACAAAATTGCGGTCTATCGCGATCCGGCGGGCGAGATTCACGAGCGCTCAGCCGTGTGCCGTCATCTCGGCTGCATTGTAAAGTGGAACTCCATGGAGAACACCTGGGACTGCCCGTGTCATGGTTCGCGTTACGACGCAATGGGCAAAGTTTTTCAGGGACCGGCGAACAGCGATTTGAGTGAGACGGGTGAGCAAACAGGAGACAGCAAACGGCAGACAGCCGGGAGCTAGGTGGAACACCATTCCTGGATATAAGAGGAAGAAGGACTAATAGAACCTGCAGAGCAATCGTGGACGGCGGCTGGGAACGCAGACATTGGTGTGCAAAAACAACCTTACGCGGCCGCCATGTCGGCTTCACTGATATCGAAGTTCGCGGAAACTTTTTGCACGTCGTCGTGATCTTCCAGGGTCTCCATCAGCTTTAACATTTGACGCGCTTCGGGGCCTTCCAGCTTTTTATACTCCTTGGGAACCATTTCAACTTCAGCCACCTGTGGCTCAATGCCTGCCTTTTTTACAGCGTCCAGCACAGCATCGAACTGCGTGGGTGAGGTTATGATTTCAAAGTTGTCTTCGTCGTCGCGCAGGTCTTCGGCGCCGGCGTCAGTAACAATCTCAAATAGTTCGTCTTCAGATTTCGCGCTCTTCGCAACCACGATGTAACCCTTCTTTTCAAACATCCAGGCGACCGCACCGGCCGCTGCAAGGTTGCCGCCGTTCTTGGAAAACGCGTGGCGGATTTCCGCAACCGTGCGATTGCGATTGTCAGTCATCGATTCAATTAACAAGGCCACGCCGCCCGGTCCGTATCCTTCATAAGTGATCTCTTCGTAGTTGACGCCTTCTTCCTCGCCCGTGCCGCGACGAATTGCGCGTTCAATGGTCTCGTTGGGCATGTTGCCGGACTTCGCGTCCAGGATGGCTTTTCGTAAGCGCGCGTTACCTTCCGGATCGCCTCCACCCGAGCGCGCTGCGACCGTAATTTCTTTGATAAACTTCGTGAACAACTTGCCGCGCTTCGCGTCGAGCGCGCCCTTCTTATGCTTAATACTATGCCACTTGGAGTGTCCTGACATCGCTTGAAAAGTCCTTTGGAAATAAAGATGCGGATGTTAGGCCACGAAATATATCACAACGAAAGTGAGGTGAACACCGGCACTGGTGCTCGGATTAAGCCTTTCGCAGCCACGTATTGATTGCCGATTTACGATTGCCGATTGCCGATTGCCGATTGGCGATAGAAGCAATCTTCAATCGGCAATTGGAAATCGACAATGCCCAAATAGTTGACCACGATTGCTATCTGATCAGGGTCGCGAACACGGCCTGTTTGAGAACTTCGAGAATAAGCCAGGCGATGATTGGCGAGAGTTCGAAGCCGCCTATGACTGGGAGCAGGCGGCGCAAGGGTCCGAGCAAAGGCTCGGTGGCGTTCACAATGAAACGCATCCAACGACGTGAATAGCTGACTGCAACCCATGAAAAAATCACGCGCGCAAAAATCAGTAGGGTATAGATACTCAACAAACCGTAAATGACGGATCCGATGAACGGTACAATCGCGTGAGCGGCAACACTGCGAAGAATTAAATCGAGTATGCCGGTCGCTGAGGCCACGAACTGCAGCAGACACCAGCCGAGCAAGATCGTAACCAGCACAGTCACCAGCGGTGCGTATTTAGGATCGACACCGGCCCTGACCAATGGCCGGCGCACGGGTGCGATCAGCGGATCGGTCAGGCGGCGAATCGTGCGCGAAGCCCATCCAAACGGATTGAGGTCTGCGAGGTTCGCAATGAACCGCAGCAGCACCAGGGCCACGGTCACGAGAATGACCATGACCACTGCTGAATTAACTAGCCAATAAATGCGTTGGAGGATCATCCCTTGCTGAAACTCTCGGTTGTGATTTGTTGTAACGCAAACTGTTAGTTTGCGTGCTTTCTCTTCTAGCGCCTTCAGGTCGACACCCGCAAACTAACCGTTTGCGTTACGGGTCATCTCGCTGCTCGCTCGCCGAAAATCGCTGTTCCGACGCGCACCATTGTGGCGCCTTCCTCAATCGCGATCTCAAAATCGTGACTCATGCCCATCGACAACTCACCTTTGCCTTCCCCAAAGCTTCCTTTCGCTCGCAAATCGTCGCGCAGCCCGCGCAGGGTTTTAAAATAAGGACGAGCACAATCAGGATTTTCAAAGTAGGGCGGCAAGGTCATTAGACCGTCTAAACGCAGCCGCTCGCATTTGCTTATCGCATCGAGGAGTGCCGGCAATCCTCGCGGGTCGACACCGGTTTTCGTCTTCTCGCCGCCCAGGTCGATTTGAATGAGGACCGGCAAAACATCTCTGCTTTCAGCGACGCACATCTCGTTGAGGCGTTCAGCCAATTCCACCGAATCCAACGAATGAATACAGTCGAACAGTTTTACAGCGCGGCGCGCTTTGTTGCTTTGTAAGTGACCAACCAGATGCCAGCTCGCGGCGGTTCGTCCCACTTCCGCGATTTTGTCTTCCGCTTCCTGAACTCGATTCTCGCCAAAGATCGTCATGCCTACTTGGATTGCATCTCTGACGGTTTGGGCCGGATGGGTCTTACTGATTGCGATCAATCTGATGTCGGCGGCGGGGCGATTCGATCTGCTCGCAGCTGTATCAACACGACGGCGAACGTCTGCGAATCGTTCGCCAAGTAACGCAATAGGGGTGGCTTCGTTGTTAATCATTCCGCGAAACGTCGTCGAAACAGATTTGTAATATCCTCAGTGAAAGCGTTGGGATAGCGGATTACCTTAACAGATAGCCTTGCTTGACGCATTTGCATGGTGTCCAGCAAGTCATTCAGAAAATGTTCGGGCAATAGGGTGGCGTTGGCATAATGATTGTTACGGTTCTCAGTGAACTTTTCCCAAATCATTAAGGCGCCACTGTAGTGGAGCTTGTTCAGCATAAACAGGAGGACCAATGAAGCATTTGAAAACGAAAAACGCGGTGCTGTCCACGATCGTTCTGGCAGTATTGCTCGCGGTAGCGATTCCGGCTACAGCGTTAGGCCAGGGACATGGTCGTGGCCGTGGCCACAACCAAAACTGGAGCATATGGAATAACAAGAAGTGCGGCAAATTTGTGAACTGTCACGATGCCCGAGATGGTCGTGTGGATGGTCGGGGACCGCGTGCCGACCGCGTCGGGAATTGGGTTCGTCATCGCCGGTACCGAAATCGGAACAACGATCAGAATCGTTGGTTGACCCGCAGGGCGCGTTGGCGCAATCAGTAAGTCCCGCATCTGATCGGTTGATTTAGGCATTCTTGACAGTGTCTCGGCGCGTTCGCATAATGCTTTCCCCATTGCGGATGTGGCGGAACTGGCAGACGCGCAGGTCTCAGAAGCCTGTGATGGTGACATCGTGGAGGTTCAAGTCCTCTCATCCGCACCAAGGTTGGAATGATGGCGAGTCCGATTGCGATCTCAGAAATGGGATCACAGGCATCGAGACTCGCCATTATTTTTTGGAACCATCTCTGATCAGGTGCGTATAAGAAGAGTCGCTAAGCAAGTTTTTACCGGCGCTCTGCGTCTCCTAATAAAGCCGATCGAGCAGAAGTTTCGAGGGGGTTCCAAATGAGGACTGACCGCATTGGCTCATCACAGCCCGGAACTGAATCCGGCGATGAATACCGAGAGCATGCCTCACACGACACTCAGCCCAGCACCAGTCAGCTGCAACTAATCGCACGTCGCCCTGAACGCAACCGCGTCCAAAAATTGCGCGAGCTTGCTGATACCTTGCTGCGTGAAACGGAAAGGTTGGCGCGCGATAAGGCCTTCAACGATGAATCAAATCGTTTTCAGGCTTTGAACTTTTCTGAGGGCATTGACTTCTACGATGAGGTGCAGCGGTTTGAGACCGGCTTGATCCGGCTGGCCCTGGATCAGACCGGCGGACATCAGGCGAGAGCGGCACACTTGCTGGGCATCAAACCCACCACTCTTAACTCGAAAATTAAACTTTACGGAATCGAATACTAGCTGACTCGATCGCAGGTTAGTTGACTGCTTGCGATGAAGTGTCCGCGAGCGCCTCACGTCCGTCTGACACGGACAGTTGTTGTTCGTCAAACAGAGTGGAATCTACCAGAGTCTGCACCCAATATTTCCCTGCCGTCGGGAAGGTTACGTTCACAAAAAAACTAATATTGTCGGCAAAGGCGCCCGGTACGACTTCAACCGTGGTGGGTTGTGACGTGACGATGTGTTGCTGCCGATCGGGGGTCAGAATCCTGACTTCTGAAAGATGTTTGCCTTCGCCGCGCCAGTGATTGACCACCGCAAACTTTATTAGTGACACCGGCACCTGTTGCACCATGATGTTCTGAAACACACCCATGAACGAAAGCTTGTTGCCGGCTTCCAGGCGGACGTCATCACAAAACAACGTGTAAAGCAGTTCCAGCTTCTTATCCTTCTCAATCTGTTCTGACATTTCAGCTCCCCGTCAAACTCAACAAAGTATTGAAGCTCGATATTACCCTAACATGCCGCTGAAGGCTGCCTCATCAATCACGGTAACCCCGAGCGCGTTTGCCTTATCGAGTTTGGAGCCGGCTTCATCGCCCGCCACAACAAAGTCTGTTTTCTTGCTGACCGACGATGCAACCCGGCCGCCGCGTGCCTCGATTGCGGCGCGCGCTTCGTCGCGTGTGTAGCGCCCGAGCGTTCCGGTCAAGACGAAAATTTTGCCCGCCAGGCTGTCGTTGAGTGGTTCGCTGGTCTTTGCCAGCGTCGTAGTCACACCCGCAGCCTCCAACCGCCGGCAGAGTTCCACGTTACCGGGATCGTCGAACCAATCGCGCACGCTTTGGGCTACCGTCAAGCCAATCTCGGGAACGTCATCCAGATCCTCGACACTTGCCTTGCCGAGAGCGTCAAGCGAGCCGAAATGGCGCGCGAGGGTGGCTGCGGTGCGATCCCCAACGTGACGCAACCCGAGCGCGTAAATCAAATTCGACAGGTCGCGTTGCTTACTCGCCTCGATCTGCTCGAGTAAATTTGTGGCGGACTTCTTCGCCATCCGCTCGAGACTGGTTACATCGTCCAGCGTGAGGTAGTACAAATCTCCGGCGTCGCGGACCCGGCCGCTGGCCAGCAGTTGATCAACCAGCGCTTCGCCGAGTCCCTCAATGCGCATGGCGCGTCTCGACGCAAAATGAAGCAACCGGCCCGTCAACTGCGCCGGGCAATCCGCCGCGATACAACGCGAAACCACTTCACCTTCAGGCCGCGAAATTTCGCCGCCACAAACGGGACACTTGCGCGGCATGCGAAATGGCTTCTCTTCTCCGGTGCGTTTTGATTCGATAACTTTCAAAACTTTGGGTATGACGTCGCCGCCTTTTTCGATCAGCACCCAATCGTCGATCCGAATTCCCAGTCGCTTGACCTCGTCAGGATTGTGTAGCGTCGCACGCGCGACGGTGGTTCCGGCCAAACTCACCGGTTCGAGATTAGCCACCGGAGTCAGCGCGCCGGTTCTGCCAACCTGAACGACGATCGACAGTACTTGGGTCGTGGCTTGTCGGGCCGCATACTTGTATGCAATCGCCCAGCGCGGCGCCTTATTCGTCGTGCCGAACTCATCCTGGAGCGCGGTGGAGTTGACCTTTACAACCAGGCCGTCAATTTCGTAATCGAGTTCATCACGTTTGGCTTCGATTCGGCCGGCAAATTCGATGACTTCTTCGATCGAGTTGCAAAGCTGCCGTTCGTCGCTCACTTTAAAACCCGCCGCTTCCAGACAATCGAGCGCTTCCCAATGCGTGGCAAACGGTTTACGGTCGCCCGCCAGCAGGTCGTAAGCAAACATTTCGAGTTTCCGGCTGGCCGTAATTGCAGGGTCAAGTTGGCGGATCGTGCCGGCGGCCGCATTTCGCGCATTGGCAAAGCGCGGCTCGCCTGCTTCCTCGCGATCCGCGTTGATACGCTCAAAAACTTTTCGTGGGATAAACACTTCGCCGCGCACTTCCAATTGGGATTTCAGCGCGGCCACGGCGGTGCGAAATTTCAGTGGGATACTGCGAATGGTGCGCGCATTTTGCGTTACGTCTTCGCCGGTACGGCCGTCGCCGCGCGTGACGCCGCGTGTGAGCAGTTGATCTTCGTAATGCAGTGCGAGCGACAAGCCGTCGATTTTCAACTCCGCAACGTATTGAAGCTTTCGCCCTTCAGCCAGGCGTTGACAACGTCCGTCAAAAGCGCGCAGTTCGTCGATGTTGTAGCTGTTGTCGAGCGACAGCATCGGACGGCGGTGCACGACCTTGGCGAAACTCTCCGCCGGTCGGCCGCCGACGCGCTGAGTTGGACTGTCAGGCGTGATTAATTCCGGATGCTCGCCTTCGATTTCCTGAAGGCGTTCGAGAAGCGCGTCGTACTCGCGGTCGGAAATCTGCGGCTCATCGAGCACGTAGTAGAGCTCTTCGTGATGACGAATCTCTTCCCGCAGCTTTTCGACTTCCTTAACGACACTATCTTTCCTGGCCAAGCACTAATCTCCTGCTCACTCGAATTCAACTTCGCGAAATCGTTGGCTTTCCGGCCCCGCTTAGTTTGCCGGTGCCGCTGTTTTTCGTCCGTGTGTCGCCGAGCTTATGTATCACGCGCCCGATGAACTTGATGCTTTGAAGAAAATCGTCGATGCGAATGTTCTCATCGGGACCGTGTGGGTTGGAACCGGCATAACTCAGACCGAATGAAGCAACCGGCGTGGGCGGCACGGATACGCCGCAAACTGCACCCACCGGACCGCTCGCCGGTTCCATCGGATAAACCAACGGCGGCACACCATACACCTCCGAAGCAGCGCTGATCACTGCCCGCGCCACCGATGAATTCTTTGACGACTTCGCCAGCGGAGCGCTGCCCAGTTCGCTTATCTCAATATCTTTGAAGCCACGCTCATCGAGATGCGCGCGCAATAGTTCGAAAACAATCTCAGGCGTCAGGTCAGGCACCAGACGAAAATCGAGACGCGCCATTGCCGTACTTGGCAGCACGGTCTTTACCCCTGCCTCTGTGTGGCCGGTCTGAATCCCGCAGATCGTACAGGTCGCACCGAAGATGTGTTCCTTTACCAGCGCCGGCCCTTTGAGCGAACGCATCCAACTACCGATGCGGAATTCGCGCTTAAGACCAATCTCATCGAGCTCAATCGCTTTCAATGCTTCGGTGTCTTCCTCGCTGATGGGCGCGATGCGCGAAGAAAATCCATCAATCGTTATTACACCTTTAGGCGAAGTGATAGTTCCGAGCGCCTGGACCAAACGCCAGGCGGGATTAGGAACGATAGCGCCCCACTTCGAGTGCAGGTCAGTGCGCGCGCCGTGCGCCCTCAACTCCAGAAACGTGATGCCCTTGAAACCGAGACTGATGATCGGCCGCTCTTTTGTATCTTTGTACCCTTCGTCCCAAATGCAGCCCTGCGCTTCCAGCATTTCCGGATGTTGGCTTGCGAAACGATAAAGACTGGGACTGCCGAGACCGTCTTCACCGTCAACCAGAAAACGCAGCGACACCGGAAGCTTGCCAAAAGTCTTTTGATAGGCCTCAACCGCAGCAAGACGAGCAACCAGATCGCCTTTGCTGTTTGCGGCGCCGCGGGCGAAGAGTTTGCCGTCGACGATCGTGGCGGCAAACGGGCCCGTCGACCACTCGCTTAAATGTCCGACCGGTTGAACGTCGTAATGACCGTAAACCAAAAAACTCTGCGGGCCGCCGCCACACTCACCGTAAATAATTGGATAGCCGTTACCGAAGCGGAAAGCGCGGGTACCAATTCCGATGCGCTGCATCATCTGCTCGACGTTTTCTGCGATCGCGCGCATGCCGGTACCGCGCGCGGCAACCGAAGGCATACGACACAGGCCTTGCAATCGCTCAGTAAAACTGCGCGCATGCCGATCAACGTAACGATCAAATTGCGTAAACGTCATGAGCGAAAACTTCCGTCCCTGCCCTGTCTGGTAACGGGTAGAGGGGTTCAAGCAAAATAAGCCCTCACCCCAACCCAATTCCAAAGACTTTGCACAAAAAGCGCCCAGCGTGGTTTCTGAAGCGAACCTCTACACAAAATCAGAACTGGGAGCGGTCCGGGGTCCCCACGCGGGGTGCCCGCGTGGGGACCCCGGACCGCTCCCAGTTTTGATTTTGTATTACCAAACAACTCAATTCCATTGCCGTGGATTACCCTTTTGTGCAATGTCTCTCCAAAGGGAGAAGGGCGTCCATCTCACAATTGTTCGCGCTGAAACAACAGGTAGCGTGGCTCTTCATTAGAGCGTTCAAATCCGCCGGCAACCAATCCTCGGGCAAAGCCACTCTGAAACTGCTCACGAACACGCAGTTGTTCCTGCCTGGCGCGCGCTGGATCCTCGTTACACAACTTACTCCAGTTGACGGGAATAGAAATTGTAGCTTGGGGTTGCGCTTGTCTTTGAAGCGCGCCGCCTGTCGCCAGCAACTCCACCTCGGGCGCAGCGAGCTGCCATGAAGCAAACAAGCGGTCGCTGTCGATTCCGGTTCCCTCGGCGGGAGCAGGAGTCACGGGGTACTCCGTGCCGTAAAAATTTGCAGCGTACTCGCTGACAGTGACACCGAGCCGGTTCAAATTGAAGTGTGCGTTGCGTGCCTGCATCGGATCCCACGTCCACTTGATAAAGGAGCGTCCTTCATTCATCGCCCGCTCGCGCTGGCTCCATTTTAGTTTTGCCCCAACGCCGCGGTTTTGATAATCCGGGTCCACCGCCATCATATGCGAGTAACCGAAAACTTCGTTCCCGTGCCGCACGCCCGCAAGATTGTGTACGAACCCGATTAGACGCTCACCGGCAAAGGCACCGAGAGTCCAACCGCCTGCCTGACGGGAAACGATCAAATGCCGGCGGGGTGAAATCTCCAGGTCAGGTAGACGAAACACCTCTCGCTGTAACCGGACGCAGCTGTCCAACTCAGAAATAGATACACATTCGCGGACTTCGATCTCTTCCATCGGTTTTCAGACGGCCGTTAAAGGACGAGCAATTTTTTGTTAACTTACGCGGCGGCAACTACCGGCGCGTCTCAAATTGCGGGCAAAAGAAAATCGTTAGACTGATGATGGCTTGGGCGGACCTGCGGGCAATTCCAAAACTGTGCGCAGACCGGTGGTCAGCCGGTTTTCCAGACGAACAGACCCTTTCATCATTTCAAGCACGCGCCGGCCGACGATGATACCGAGCTCGTTTAGATCCGTTTTGCCGGCGCGCGGGATCTCCTCGGGGTCGAACACCCGCCCCAGGTTTTTTACCGGCTCTCCCTGATCCTCGATCTCCACGTGCAGCACTGCTCCGGGCTGCAACTCGGCGGCGACGCGCACCGATTTACCTTCCGGACTGCGGCTGGAAGCCCACGCAATAAATGTGTAAAGCACCTGACGAAGCCGACCGCGATCTGAGACGATGTTTGTCAGCTCGGGTGCGACATCACATACGATTGTGACATCGCGTTTTTGCGCCTGACGAGCAACACCCGCGCATATTTCGCGCAGCGCTTCGGAAAAGGAAAACTCCTGCAGAAAAATTTCCGCCGGGCCCGTTTCCAAGCGAGACAAATCGACAAGTTGATTCAAGCTCGCCAACAGCTGCATGCCGGAGTTCTGAATTTTCTGGCAAAACCGCTGTTGTGGTTCAGTCAACTTTTCCTGGTCGAGCAATATTTCAGCAAAGCCAAGGATCGACGTGAGCGGAGTTCGCAGCTCGTGCGACATACGCGCCAGAAACAGCGAGCGATAGTGTGAAACGTGGTTCAGCTCCCGGTTGGCTTCTTCCAACTCGAGAGTGCGTATTCGCAACTGCTGGATCAAATCGGCAACGCGTTGGTCGCCAACCTGTTCTGCCGCAGTCTTCTTATTGTGCCTGGGACGATCAGTCACTACTTTCGCAGTCCTGACTTGACAGCTGGGCCTCGGCGGAAACGGCCTAATCCGCGCCTTTGTAATGTCTAGTTGTTTTGGAAGTTCAATATAAGACTGCATCGATTGAGTGTCAAAACCTTACTTCTTTTTTAACTAAATCATGGTTATCATGCTCTCGGGCACCGATTGACACCGCCCACTCCCATAGACTCAATTCATGAAGGGTAAACTCACTGACCAACCATTGGCGGAGCTCATTCGCGAGATCGCGGATAAGGGTTTGTCGGGCACCTTGCGACTCGAGCATGATCGGGCGCAGACCGCAGTCTATTTCGAATCCGGCGTGCTGGTTTACGCCGCCGCCAACTTACGAACGCTGCGACTACGCGAGTATCTCTTCAAGCGCGGTGCGATTTCCGAAACGGAACGCGCCCGTTTCAATGCCAATCTTTCGGATCTCGATTTGGCCGAGGCCTTGGCATCGAGCCGCACGATGCGTCGCAACGACATCGACGCGATGCTGGCAATCCTCGTCGGCGACATTTTGCGCGTAGCGCTGTTATGGGTGGACGGCGTGTGGGAGTTCGATGAACGTGCACGACTGGCTAAGCCGGTTCAGTTGGCAATCGACACATCGACCCTGCTTCGAGACGCCGCGCAGCGCTTGCCATTCGTTTTTTTGTCACAGCGGTTTCGGAATGCCGGTGAAACGATCTCTCGCTCTTCCGATTTCTCGTCGATAACCGATCTACTGCCGTCTGAGAGCTTTCTCATGTCTCGTCTGGATCAGGACATGAAACTTGGTGAATTGCTCGCGGTGAGTGGACTGCCGGAAATAGACGCGCGCCGCGTTATCTACGGCCTGGCGCTGAGAGGTTTGCTCAAGCGCGAGTTTTGGCAGCATGCCTTTCGGACCGACGGAGCGAGACCAGCGAGAGCGGCAGCGACTCCAGCTGCGCCGCCAAGTGCGCCGGTCAATCAGGTGGAGCAGAGCGATAGCTGGGCTGCTGCGGCAGTCGAAAACGAGGATTTGGAAAGATTTCTGCACAAGCTGCGGCATGCCGCCAGCTATTACGAGGTGCTGGACCTGCCGCGCACTGCCGAAGCGAACGAAATCAAGGATGCGTATTACGCGCTGGCGCGTCGCTATCACCCAGACAGGTTCCACCTGAAGTCCGGCACGCGACTGCATTCTGAAATCAGTTCCGCGTTTGCCCGCGTGACGCAATCTTACGAAACCCTGATGGATGCCAATGCGCGTTCGGCGTATGACCAAACACTGCATCGTTCCGACGACGTTGCTAGAACACAAAAGCCTCAAGTAGCGAAAAATCCCGCGGACGATTTTGATTCCGATCAAGAGGGACCGGAGTCTGAGTTAGGACGTGCGGAATACCACTTTCGCGAAGGCTTCGGAGCCCTGCAGCAAGGAAGAATCAGCGCGGCCATCAAGCACCTTGCGAATGCAGCGCGACTGCAGCCGGAAGAGGCAAAGTATCGCGCGCATTATGGGCGGGCTCTGGCGGCTGATGAAAACACGCGCCGGCTAGCCGAAAATGAACTACAAACCGCGGTCAGGCTTGAACCGGACGACGTCGCTTTCCGGACCATGCTGGCTGAGTTGTACTTTCAGTTAAACTTCCATCGACGCGCGCGTACTGAGCTGGATCGGGCACTGGCAATCGATCCGCTTAACGCTGCCGCCAATTCGCTGTTGCGCAAAGTTCAAAAGTCGCGCAAGGTAGGTTAAACAAACTGATGTCCGCTTTTTCTCGCAACTCCGAAAAAGATCGCGCGGCGCGCGATGCTTATCTCGATCTGGCCGCCGCCGCCGATCAATTTGAGCAGTATGCGAACCCACATGCGATTCGGATTGCCGCCATTGCCGATCGAATCGCCGAGGGTTTTCACATGGCGCCGCAGGATCGCAAGTCGCTGCGTATTGCCGCGCGCATGCACGACCTGGGCGAAGTGGCGATGGAGCGTGAATACATCAAGCGGGCCGGTTCGTTGACTGAAGAAGAACGCATCGACCTGCAGCGTCATCCGATTATTGGAGAACAGGAAGCGGCGCGCGCCAGTGCGCACCGTGACGTGCAGTTGTTGGTGCGTTGGCATCATGAATGGTGGAACGGTTCAGGCTATCCCGATGCGTTGCGACAGGATGAAATTCCCCTGGCCGCGCGTATTTTGCGGGCCGCTGATTCCTACGCCGCCTTGACTGATGCGCGTCCGTTTCGCGCAGCGTTATCGGAAGCGGATGCGCGCTCGCAGATAGTAAAACTGGCCGGCATTGAATTCGATCCCGCTGTTGTTAGCGTTTTGCTGGCGGTGCGAAATCTCGAGGAAATGCGATCATTCGCGCGGCCCGCAGAAATATTTGAACCGGCAGCGGTGCCGGTGGATGAAGGCAACGATTTGTTTGCTTCGTTCATGAAATAAGTTTGATTTCAGAGGTTTTCAGTGACGGCTGTTACATTTCCTAATGGTTGGCTGAATTTTGAGTTGAGTGTGCTGCGACGTTTGACGTTCTCTTCAATCGCGCTGCCCTTTACCGGCGAGCCCAATCTGGCAACTCAACTTAAAGGTTGGAAAGTGCGGGTGGCCGCCAACGATCCAATGGTTTGGGGTTACACCAAAGCGACCGCGCTGGTTGAAAACGAGTTCGAACGACTCGATGACAGAGACATTGAAGAGCTCCTCGGCGACGCTTACGTGCCGCGGGATCGGCTGGACAATCCAGCCCTGGCAAAATGGTTCAACGAGACCGACGCGTGGTGGTTCGACAATGTTCGGTTTAACGCCGAGAAATTTGACAATCCTTTCAAACGCGCGCTCGCGTTAACAATTGGGATGATGGTCGGCGATTACGTGCTGTCATTCACCGACGACAACCGTAACTTGCGCGAGCCCTTTTCACTGTCGCGCGTCTTCAAACAGTTTGCCGAAACCGCACCTTCAGTTCACGAGCCTTCCCTGCGCAGCAAGGCGAGCAATCAGGACGCACGCGCTTTCGTGGCGGAACGACGGCATACGGACCTGCTGTTTCTACGTTTGCCACGGCCGCTACCGGCGCGCTCGGGTCAACGTCAGGCCTTCGCCTGGCGCGAGGAATGGCTGCTAGGCGGCGATGATTTTTGGGAAGATTTTGAGAAGGGACGCGCCGGCAAACTCGGCGGGCGCGTTCAGAGCAAGCAACAATATCTTGGCCTGGTAGAAGACCTGCTGCATACCGCCTCGCACCTGCCGGCCTGGGCGATTGCGCATACGGAAAACGGTTTCATCTCAACCGAGGAACTGGTTGAAACCATAAACCGGGTTCGCACCGTTGAGGTGGTTTACACCAAAAACTTTTCCGACTTGCTGGGCGTGCGCGCGACGATCATTACCGCCAACGCGTAACTTTGTTAATGGGAAATCGGTGAGGACGAAAGCTTACGCCCAGGAGCAGTCTTCTTAAGAAACAATTTTGCGACCTCAAGGCGGCCCGCTCCGTTCAAATCCTTCCGCACCAGCCTTTCAGCAGTCTCGTTTCAGTTTCAATTCTTTTGCGGAATTGCCGCCGGCTGGGAGCGAAGAGGCTCACGGATGCGCGATGAAGCGGTAGCCGACGCCGCGCACAGTTAACAGGTGCTCGGGCTTAGTCGGGTCGTCTTCGATATACTTCCGCAGCCGCACCACGAAATTATCGATCGCACGCGTGTCGGTGTCTTCGTTCAGACCCCAAACATCTTCGAGAATGGCCTTGCGCGAAACTACATTGCCCTCGTGTTTCACCAGGTAGCGCAGCAACTGGGCTTCCATCAAGGTGAGGTGGATGTTTTGTTGCGGTGTGCGCAGTTCGAGGTTGGCAAAATCCAGAACGCGATTGTTGAACTCGAATTGTTGGAGGGTGTCGTCCTTCGGAATAGGGGAACCAGCGAGTTCGGTTTTGCCGAATTCATCCTGACGAAACCATTGGCGCCGGCGCAATAGCGCGTTCAAACGCGCGAGCAAAACTGTCAGCTCAAAAGGCTTCGGAAGGTAATCGTCCGCGCCTGACTCAAAACCTCGCAACACGTCTTCCGGCCGGCCACGCGCGGTTAACATTAGTACGGGCACAAAGTGTCCGGCTTCACGAAGTTCCGCCGCGACTGTGAAGCCGTCCTTACCGGGCAGCATTACGTCAAGCACCACAGCGTCATAGCTCTCGAGCTTTTCGAGTAACAACGATAGCGCCGCTTCGCCATCACTCACCGTTTCGACGGTGTAGCCTTCGGCTTCGAGATTGAATCGCAAGCCGTCAGCCAGATGCTGTTCGTCTTCAACTACCAACACTGCGCTCATCTACTGGAATTCCTTCTGCCGGAAGATCACAAACGCGGAAGCTCAATCGTAAACCGGCTGCCCTGGCCGGGCCCTTCGCTTTCGGCGAACACTTTGCCACCGTGTTTTTCAACTACGGAGCTGACGATGAACAGTCCGAGACCGGTCCCCTTAATTCTCGCCATCACGCGCCCTGGGACCCGATAAAAGCGGCGGAAGATGTGCTTCAACTGTCCGGAGGGAATGCCGATGCCGCTGTCTTTGATTCGCACTGCAACTTTTTTCTCACCAAACACCGTGACTTCCACGGCAACGTGAACATCCTTGACGGAATACTTCACCGCATTGTCGAGCAGGTTGGTGATCGCCACGCGTAGTTCGTCGGCATCGGCTTTTACCTGCGGACGTTCACCGTTTACCGACTCAGCAAACGATACCGCTTCCGGCGGTAGGTTATGACGAAGACGAGTCAGGTCAACGCATTCGCGCGCGAGTTCGCCGATGTCGACTTTGCGGAAATTTAGTTTCCGACCGCGCAACCCTGACTGGCCCGCGCGCAGCACCTGGTCGACGGTCAGCATCAGCCGATCGCTATCGGCGAGCATCACGTTGTAAAACTCCTGCCGCTTGTCCTCGTTAATTTCGCGTTGTTTCAATGTCTGCAAGTAAAGACGAATAGAGGCGAGCGGAGTTTTTAGTTCATGAGTGACGGCATTAATGAACGCATCGTGCTGTTCGTTGCGGCGAATTTCGCGAATCAGGAAGGTGGTGTTGAGCACGAGCCCGGTGATAATCAAGGCGAAAACGATGATGCCGGAAACGAGCAGGGCAATCTCGCGAACGTTTAGCAGAATCCAGCTGACGTTCAACGCAATTGCCAGCGCGACCAGACAAGCGCCGAGGGTTATGAAAAAAGCTATCGACTTGCGACGACCGCTAACAGCCATGTGGGCATTGTACAGGTGGCGGTGAGCGGTGGGCAGTGGGCTGTGGGCTGGGAGCGCAGGCATCCTGCCTGCAGTCAGGGTCGCGAGGCGACATTCTTCCGCAAGTAGGCAGGCAGGATGCCTGCGCTCCCAGCGTGCGACGCGCTAACACTCAAGCACGCTTTGATCTTACACAACACAAAAGGCAGCAAGCATCACTGTTTACTGCTTACTGCCTACTGCCTACTGGCTAATGGCCACTGATCACTGCCTGTGAACGACAAAAGGCAGCGAGCATCGTGTGCCCGCTGCCTTCTGCTTACTGCTTACTGCTTACCGTCTTTACGCGGCCTTCTGCATTTCGCTTACCGAAGCTCGTCCGGCGGCAGCGATCTGTTCCTTGCTAATCTGCCGAATTCCCTTCGCGAGACCCAGCATTTCCAGCGCGCGGATGCCATACCAGTTGAAGTCGATTTCGTACCAGGTCAGTCCGTGACGGGCGGCGCGCGGATGAGCGTGATGGTTATTGTGCCAACCTTCGCCAAACGACAGCAGCGCCACCCACCAACTGTTGGTTGAATCGTCCGTGGTTTGAAAACGACGCGTGCCCCATAAGTGTGTGGCTGAATTGACGAGCCAGGTGAAGTGCAAGCCGATGGTCACGCGAAGGAAAGCTCCGACAAACAGGAACGACCAGCCGCCCACCGCGAATAAAATCACGCCTGAAATAATTAACGGCACATAGTAATAGTTATTCATGAAGACATGAACGCGATCTTTCATCAGGTCGGGCGCGTAACGCTGCATTGTCGCGTCGTCGTGCTGTTGCGCGGTACCGCGTAAGATCCAACCCATGTGTGCCCACCAGCGCCCGTCGCGCGGTGTGTGTGGATCGCCGGCCTGATCTGTGTTCGCGTGGTGAATGCGGTGGGTTACTACCCAATTAATCGCGCCACCCTCAAGTGCCAGTAGTCCGCAAAACGTCAGAAAGTATTCAACCAACTTCGGCGTCTTATAACCGCGATGCGTCAGCAGCCGATGGAATCCCATACCAATGCCCAGGCTTCCCGAAATCCACCAGAGCAAAAGCGTCACCGGCAATACTTTCCAGCTCAGCATGAAAAGGGCGGCGATCGCTGCGGCGTGAAAGATGATCATGAAGATCGTGGTGTTCCATTTAATGGCGCCGTGTTTGTTTAGGTTGACGGTTTTGCTGGTCATTCATGCTCCGATTTCTTCGTAAAGTTGTTTGGCGATTATTCGATGCCAAACGCGGAGTCATACTATCAACGGCACTCGCTTTGTTGTTGTAATACTTGTGTAATCAGCCTTTAGCGGATTTAGCGAGTGGGCCGTTCAACTTGCCTGAGGGTGTGAAATGGTGCATTATTAGGGCATTCTCCTTCTCTCCCGCATCAACGGTGATGCGCCACGCCTAAAGAATAATGGCTTCGGCGTTTTAGATAGTGCGAGAGCGGGTAATGACAATCTGAAGAAGCTGCTCAACTGAGCGCCCGAACGCGGGCCTTCGCTGCTACCGTACTACGAAGCCACCTTTGATTCGAAGCTTCTCTTAATGCTCCAGGGCGAGCTAAGGAACAATTTACATTTATGGCTATGAAACTTTACGTCGGAAACCTTTCGTTTCAGACATCGAGCGAAGATCTGCAGCAACTCTTCTCACAAGCAGGCACAGTTGAGTCAGCGAGCGTAGTTGAAGATCGCGATACCGGCCGTTCACGCGGTTTCGGTTTTGTCGAGATGGCTTCGAAAGAAGAAGGCGAAAAAGCAATCGAGCAGTTCAACGGCACCGACTTCGCCGGTCGTAACCTGACCGTTAATGAAGCGCGACCACGCGAAGATCGTGGCGGCCGAGGCGGCGGTGGGGGCGGACGCGGTGGTTATGGTGGCAATCGGGGCGGCGGTGGTGGCCGTGGTGGTTACGGCGGCGGCGGCGGCGGACGCGACAATTCGCCACGCTGGTAGAAAACTAGTAACTCGTGAATGGTAAATGGTGAATAGTAAGACCTTCTCCATTTACCTTTACGAAGCTGAAGACAGTCTCCTTGGAAATCACACTTAACTATTTACTATTAACGATTCACGATTTACCGGAAAGGCGTTTATGGAAAAGCAAACTGTAGAAAAGGCTGAGAGACAGACTTATGCGATTGGCGATCGAGTTGAGAAACTCTGCGCCGTGTGTCAGGAGGAGCGCGGTCACGTGGTCGCCTCTATCACCAAGCGAGGACTAATCTCCCGAGTCACCTGCCCGAAGTGTGGCACTCGTGGTTCGTTTTCCAACGGCGCCAAATTAACCAAGGGTCGCTCGAAGACCGTGAACAGCGAACCCTACGATCGCACTCGAACCTACCGCACCGGCCAAACAATGAGCCACCCAATCTGGGGAGCCGGCGAGGTGACCGCGTTGATCGAGCCGCGAAAGATCGACGTTTTATTTGCGGATCGCATTCGACGCCTGATTCATTCGCGCTCCGACGCGTAAGGTCGGCGCCGTTAAGTCTCAAAGAAGGTCGCGTTAATTCGCGACCTTCTTTTTTTTGTCCTCGACCTTCCCTACCCGACACGAACACGAGAACCCGCAGCGGTAGCGACCGGGTCAAGCTTTGCGGGCGATTACTATCCCAGCGTGTGTTCCGAACGTCACCCGGTCGCTCCCAGTTCGAATTAGTCGACCCCACGGGATGACTGAGCGACGATTAGCCCGAGGGCCGACACGACCGCCGATTCGAGCAACGCGAAC
>Ga0070682_100000161_pt1 | contig 51245 bp, 36 predicted proteins | sample KBSC63LmetaG_FD_64668 | JGI IMG/M metagenome (GOLD analysis project Ga0070682, IMG submission 64668) | Corn rhizosphere microbial communities from Kellogg Biological Station, Michigan, USA - KBS C6-3L metaG | ecosystem: Host-associated > Plants > Roots > Rhizosphere | place: USA: Michigan...
CCGGTTATTGTAACAGGCGGAACCTTCTTATGGTCTCCTGCAGCAGGCTTAAGCTCTACTTCTACAAACCCTGTAGCAGCTTCTCCTGCAGTAACAACAACATATACTGTTACACATAATAATGGTTTAGGTTGTATCCGTACGGCACAGATCACGATCAACGTGAATTCACGTCCTACTGTAACAACACATCCAAGCAATACGAATGTTTGTACTGGTTCACAGGCAACATTTACTGCTGCTGGTACAGGTACCGGTCTTACCTACCAATGGCAGGTAAGTACCGATAATGGCGTAACATGGACTAACGTTCCTGCTGCTCCACCTTACACAGGTACACAAACAGCAACACTTACTATCAACCCAACCAACGCAACTATGAATGGTTACCGTTACAGGGTTGTATTGAGTGGTACATGTCCTCCGGCTATTCCGGGAACACCGAATATTTCAAATTCAGCAACTTTGACACTGACTGCTTTGCCAACTGTAACAATCACTCCTGCGGGACCTGTTTGCGGTGGTATCGCTGGTATAAATGGTGTTATGCTGACAACTGGTGGTACATCATTACCTCCAATACCTGGTTCATCAACATTCAACTCAGGTACGATCAATCTTGCTGTTCCTGATAATACAGCTAACGGTGTAAGCAATGTTATCAATGCTGCTATACCTGCAAACGCAACAATTACCAACGTAACTGTTGTTCTAAACAATTTCTCTCATACTTATCCTGGTGATATGATCATTCACCTGAAAGCGCCAAATGGCCAGATCCTGAATTTGTATAAATACGGTACAGGTCTGTTTACTGGTCCTTCTTCAGGTAACGCAACATGGGGATGGTATGGTGCGAAAATTAGCTCAAGTGGTACTACAGCATTCAGTACCGTTGCTACAGCTCCATTCATTTACAATAACAGTACTAACTGGAAAGCAGACCTGATCAACGGTAACGTTGCTGGTGCTACGATCCAGAACCCAACCGGATTTGTTTCTAACGCGACAGCATGGAGCCAATTAGGTACCAATGGTGCTGCTGTGAATGGTGCATGGACCATAGCAATGGCTGATGGTGGTGCAGGTGACGTTGGAACTTTAGGATCATGGGATCTGAAGTTTGACTATACAACACCAAACCCGGCTGTTCCATTCAATTATGTTTGGACACCTGCTACTGGTTTGTATCTTGATCCAGCCGCTACTATTCCTTATGTAGCTGGTTCATCTCAAGCAACTGTATATGCAGCTCCAACTGTAAATACACTTTACACAGTGACGATCACTGATAACACTACACTTTGTACTAACAGTGCAACAGTGCAGGTGAATTATACACCGAATAAACCAACGGTTAATCCTACTTCAGTTGCAATGTGCCTGGGTGATGCTCCTGTTCCGATCACGGTAACTTCATCACTTGCGCCGGTAGTAGTATCATTGACCAACAGCACACCTGTTGCCATCCCTGATAATACAGCGAATGGTGTACAAAGTGTGATCAATGTGGCTGGTATTCCGGCAGGTGCTGTTATCTCAGCAATGTCTGTGACGCTTAACATGACTCACACTTACCCGGCTGATATGGTATTTAACCTGAAAGCACCAAATGGCCAGATCCTGAACTTGTATAAACACAATACAAACACAGATAATGGCGCTGCTTCAATACCAACAGCAGGATTCTTCAATGCAGTGGTAAATAATACGGGTGCGGTTGTATTTAGTACAGTGCCAACTCCATACAGATATGGAATCACTGCACCAACCGGACCATTCGCGCCAGATGCGTTGAACGGACCATTGGTGAATGCTGGTTACACACTCTTTGATCCTACAGGATTTGCTTCTAACGCGCCTAATTTCGCAGCCTTGTGGACTGGAGCACTTAACGGTGCCTGGACCCTGGCGATGATGGATGGCGGACCTGCGGATCTGGGAACGTTGACCTCATGGACGCTTAACTTTACCTATGGTACGCCTTCAGTGGGTGTATGGTCTCCACTTACGGGATTGTACACAAATGCTACTGGTACTCCATATACAGGTACTCCAATACAAACTGTGTATGCTCAACCGCTCACAGTTGGAGTTAACAACTATTCTGTAACTGTAAGCACAGGAACCTGTACTTCAGCTCCAACGATAGTACCTGTTACGGTTAATGCTCCGGTTTCTATCACATCAGTGTCTGCAAACGCAGTAGTTTGTACTAATAATTCAACAAGCTTCACTGTAGTAGCTACTGGTTCATCTCTTACCTACCAATGGCAGGTAAGTACTAACGGTGGTACAACCTGGACAAATATTGTAAATGGTGCTCCTTATTCAGGTGCAACTACTGCAACATTGACCATCACTTCACCATCAACGACACTCAACGGTAACTTGTACCGTGTAGTTGTAAGTGGCGGTGCGCCTTGTCCGAGTGTAAACTCAGTGAGCAGATTGTTAACGGTTAATCCGTTGCCAACTGTTTCTATCTCGGCTGCTCCGTATCAAGCCCTGTATCCAGGTCTTACTACTACGATCACCGTTAACTCATCACCAGCTGCCGCTACTTATGTTTGGCGCAGGAATGGTGTTGTGATACCAGGTGCTACAGCAAGTTCATACGTTGCAGATATCGATCACCTCGGCAACTATGTCGTGACAGTTACTGATGTTAATGGTTGTGTGGGTAATTCCAACACTTTAACCATCAGGGATTCTGTGTCAGGAAGGGTATTCATCTATCCTAATCCTAACAGCGGCAGATTCCAGGTAAGGTATAATCCAATGCACAATGCGCTCACGCCTTATGGTTTGAAAGTATTCGATGCGATGGGTAAACTGGTGTTGAACCAGAAATACACTTTGGGTGTGCCTTATGCACCAATGTTTGTTGATCTCAGCAACATGGGTACTGGAGTTTATTGGGTAGAGGTTGTTGACATTGACGATCAAAGATTGGCAATGGGACGTGTGGAAATACTCAGATAAGATCTAGGATCTTTATAGAATTGAAAAAGTCCCCTCGCTTAGGCGAGGGGACTTTTTTTTGGGGTAGTTGCTGCAGTTGCCAGTGAGCAGTGGGCAGTTTGCAGCACAGATCTATGATCGCTGGCTATGAAGAGCTGCGACTGCCGACAGGCAGCTATAGACTGTGGACTGCTCTAACGGTACTCTCCAAAAACCTTGCGGAGTTCATCGGCTATCTCGCCGAGTGTGCAGTAATTTTCAACGGCTTCAACTACAGCAGGCATGAGGTTTTCGCTACCGGATGCATAATTGTGTAGTTTGGTTAACGCGGCTGAGACCTTTGTGGCATCACGCTTTGCCCTTAATTGTTGTAGTTTATCTGATTGTATCTTTTGTATGCTTTCGTCGATGCGAAGCAAGGGGATGTTCGTATTTTCTTCTGATTGGAATTTATTTACGCCAACGATTATCTTTTCGCCGCTTTCCACCTGGCGTTGATATTCATAGGCACTCTTTGCGATCTCTTCCTGCATGAAGCCTTGCTCAATGGCGGCAACACTGCCGCCCATTGCGTCGATCTTTGCCATCAGTTGCAAGGCTGCTTTTTCTACTTCATCGGTCAGTGCTTCCACAAAAAAGCTTCCGGCCAATGGATCAACGGTGTCAGGAGCACCGCTTTCGAATGCGATGATCTGTTGTGTGCGCAGGGCAGTGGCTGCGGCTTCTTCGGTGGGCAGACTGAGCGCTTCATCATAGCCATTAGTGTGCAGGGATTGTGTTCCACCCAATACGGCGGCCAAGGCCTGTATCGTTACGCGGCTGATATTATTGATCGGTTGCTGCGCTGTGAGCGTGCTGCCGCCTGTTTGCGTATGAAAACGAAGCATCATGGCCTTGGGATCTGTAGCCCCCAGTTCTTTCATGATCGAAGCCCACATGCGCCTTGCCGCCCTGAATTTCGCCACCTCTTCAAAAAGATTATTATGTGCGTTGAAGAAAAATGAAAGTCTTTTCCCAAATACGTTTATGTCAAGACCTTTCTCCAGTGCGGCTTTCACGTATGCCTTGCCATTGCTGAGCGTAAAGGCGATCTCCTGCACGGCAGAACTCCCTGCCTCGCGGATATGATAACCGGAGATCGATATCGTATTCCACTTAGGCACTTCCCCGGCACACCATTCAAAGATATCGGTGATGATGCGCATGGAGGCCTTGGGAGGATAGATATAGGTTCCCCTCGCCGCATATTCCTTTAAAATATCGTTCTGTATAGTGCCTGATAACTGCTTAAGATCTACCCCTTGTTTTTTGGCAAGAGCGACATAAAACGCAAGCAGGATAAATCCACTGGCATTAATGGTCATTGAACTGGAAATGGTGTCGAGGCGGATGTCTTTAAAGAGCAGTTCCATGTCTTCCAGGCTGTCGATCGCCACACCTACTTTTCCTACTTCGCCATCTGCAAGGGGGTGATCGCTGTCGTAGCCGATCTGTGTCGGAAGATCGAAGGCCACGCTCAATCCGTTTACGCCGTGGCTTAATAAATAGTGATAGCGCTTATTACTCTCTTCTGCTGTTGAAAAGCCGGCATATTGGCGCATGGTCCACAGCTTGCCACGATACATATCAGGCTGCACACCTCTTGTAAAAGGATATTCACCGGGCATTTCATCGCGGTTCACCGGCTCATTGTACAATGGCTTTATTTCGATGCCCGAATCAGTAAATATCTTTTTATCATTTGGCATGTCGAAGAATATTTTTTATACCACAGAGATACACAAAGTATTTACACAAAGAACCACCAAGAGCCTCTATGCACCTTTATGGATTCTTTGTGGGGCTTTGTGGTAGAACATCATAATAATTGTTTTGCTTCAAATTGTAAGGCCGACAGCACCACCGTATTCAGATCCGAATTGGTTGTGGCTACGTATTCCAGCAGGCGTTTGCTGAGTTCCACGCCATTGGCATTGGATGGCAGGGTAGCAGCGATCTGGTTGATGATAAATATGGTCTGCTCCTTTAAATTGCCAACCGCTTTCCACATTAGCGGAACAACATATATCTGCTGGCTTACATTGTATTCGTATTCCGATCTCAATGCATCACAGAGTACGATCTGGAGGCCAACCACCGTCATGCCATCAGGTGGCGTGCGTGATACCAGGTTCTTGATCGATGCTCTTTCAGCATACAGGGTAAGGCGCTCAAGCGCTTGCAGCTTAAGTTTGATCGTTTCGTTGTTGATGCCGAGCCGTTCTTTTATTTCGTCCTTCATCCCTTTGAATTCGGCCAGCAACCAGGCGATCGCGATAAAAAAAAGAAAGATGGCGCCGAAGATGATATTCTGCACCGCGCCTTCAGATAAGTTCATGTGTAACAATTTGAAACAAAATTAAGGGTTATCGGGGTTAGTTGCGAGGTATGGGTTAGGGGTTACGGGTTTGCCCGTTCACGAACTTACCAACTCGAAACTCGTAATTCAAAAAAACTGTTAAGCTTTAAGCCAGGCCTCCGAAAATCGCAATTCGTAAACAGGGAAGACCATTTATTCAATAATTTTGTATAAAATTCAGCGTATGGAAATAGCAACGGCGCCGGTTACATTGACCCAATCGGCTAAGGACGAGATCAGGCGGCTCATGAACGCAGAGGGCTTTGATACCAACCAGTATTTACGTATTGGTGTAAAGGGGGGGGGTTGCAGCGGTATGACCTATGTTTTGGGTTTCGACAATAAGACGGAAAAAGACGATCAGTTTGATATCGACGGGATAACCTGTATCATGGAGAGGTCGCACGGCATTTACCTGATGGGTATGGAAATAGATTGGCAGGGAGGATTGAACTCAAGGGGTTTCACCTTCAGCAATCCCAATGCGAGTAAGACATGTGGATGTGGGACGAGTTTTGCGGTGTAGGAAGTAAAAAGTTAAAAGTGAAAACCCAAAAGTTGGGGTGCTGCTCTACTTTTGGGTTTTCACTTATTACTTTTGACTTAATAAAAATCCCCTCGTTTGAGGGGATTCTTATTTATAGCAATTTATCTATTTCTTATTTTTTGCCTTCAACAGTATCAGCAGCACCCAAAGGTTTGTTCTTTGCAAACTCGATCAGGATCGGAGCTCCCACAAATATAGAAGAGTAGGTTCCGGTGATGACACCGATCAGCATTGCGAAAGCAAAGCCTCTAGTTACTTCTCCGCCAAAGATGAACAGGATCAACAAGGTTAAAAATACCGTCAATGATGTCATAACCGTACGGCTCAGTGTATCGTTGATAGCCCGGTTGATGATAGAGGTCTTCGTAGCACCACGCATATCCCTGCTGTATTCCCTGATCCTATCGAATACGATAACGGTATCATTCATCGAGAACCCGATAACGGTCAGTACCGCAGCAATAAAGTGCTGGTCGATCTCGAGTGGGAACGGCACGATATTCTTCGCAAAAGAGAATACGGCCAACGTTACGAGAACGTCGTGCAGCAAGGTAACGATCGTTCCTACAGAATACCTCCAGTCGCGGAAACGAATGAAGATATACAGGAAGATGATCAACATCGCAAAGATCGTGGCCTTGATGGCACCTTTCTTCAGATCTTCAGAAATGCTTGGCTGCACCGTGGTGAAGCCCTGGATATTATTCTTAGCAAATTTTTCGTAAGTGAGATCCACAGGTAAAACCTTTTTCAATCCCTGATACAGCTTTAGCTGGACCAGACTATCGGCGTTTTCACCCTTTTTATAAGAAGTGGTGATGTTCAGATGATGGTTGTCTCCAACTGTTTTGATGACGGGGAAATCACCTTCAAATGCAACTTTCAATTCATCCTGCACATCGGCATTTTTTACTGCCCTGTCGAATTGTACATTATAACTGCGTCCGCCTTTGAATTCAACGCCTTCATGGAAGCCATTGAAATAAGATGCGATACCGAGTGTTAACACGATCGCAGAGATCACATAAGCGATCTTCCTGTACTCAATGAACTTGAAGCTTGCGTGCTTGAATATCTTTTTAGAAATAACTGTGAAATAATTAAAGTGCCTTTTCTTATTTGTATAGAAATCGGTGATAAGCCTTGATACCAGGATACCGCAGAACAACGACAACAGGATACCAATGATCTGTGTGGTAGCGAAGCCAAGTACCGGTCCGAGTCCGAAATAAGCAAGGATGATAGCAGTAAGTAAAGATGTTACGTGTGCATCGATAACGGGAGCGAGGGAGCGCCTGTATCCATCATTAACGGCCAGTTGGTAAGATTTACCCTTGGTCAACTCTTCTTTTATCCTTTCAAAAATAATTACGTTTGTATCAACAGCCATACCGATGGTAAGTACCAAACCGGCAATACCTGCTGCTGTAAGCGTGAAGCCCATGGCTGTTAATACGCCGATGGTAAATAATAAGTTTAGGATCAACGCGATGTTGGCAACCCAGCCACCGGTATTATAATAAACCAGCATCAGGATGAATATTACCAAAAACGCTATGGCAAAGGCTTTGGCGCCACCATTAACTGCATCTTGTCCGAGGGTTGGTCCAACCACCTGTTGTGCAACGATCTTAGCAGGAGCGTCCAGCTTTCCTGATTTTAATATATTGGCAAGATCCTGTGCTTCTTCCGCAGAATAGGTTCCGGTGATCTCCGAATTACCGCTGGGGATCTCTCCCGATACATTTGGAGCTGAGTAAACGATATCATCCAATGCGATGGCAATTGGCCGGCCTGTATTTTTCTTTGTTAATCTTGCCCATGTTTTGGTGCCCGTGCTTGTCATGGTCATTTTAATTGCCACACGGCCCATCTCATCATAATCCTGGTGTGCTTCTTCCACGCCTTCACCTTCAAGAGGAGCCACTTCAGTTCCTACTTGTTTCTTGATCGCGTATACCGGGAAATAATTCCCTTTCGGGCTTTTTTCTTCAATACCCAGCAAAAATTTAACGTCGGCAGGCACGTTATTTTTTACTACATCAAGTTTAAGATATTCATAAAATTTACCAGTATCATTTTTAGCTACAGTGGCAAAACTTGACGGCCATTGGTAAGCATTGTTCACAATCACGGGTTTGCCGTTCTTATCAGACACCGGTGGGTTGACCCTGATCACTTTGGCAAGCATGTTCGAATCAAGGCGTCTCGAGGTATCGAGGTTCCTCATGTAGGTATCAAACTCCTTATTGGCTGTTTCAAAACCCTTTTGGAAAGGTTCGTCACCATAGATATACACTTCCCAAAACTGAAGGTGTGCAGAAGCCTGTAATAGTTTTTGTACCCTTTCAATATCGGTAACACCGGCGAGTTCTACGTTGATGATCCCCTTGGTCTCATCAAGGTTGATATTTGGTTGGGCCACACCGAATTTATCGATACGCCTTAATAAGATCTTGTAGGTTTCTTTAATGGCACCCGAAGCGGTGGTTCTTATCTTAGAGATCACAGCAGCGTCATCATCATTGATCTTTATATCTTTTCCTGACCCGGTAAATAATGCAGATAACTTACCAGCGCCGTTCTTCGCGATATACGCGTCCCTGAACAAAGTGATATAATCAGTAGCACTGTTGATCTTTTGTTGGGTAGCTGTATTCAGCGCCTGTATTAAGGTTGAGTCGTTTTGATTGTTGGACAAGGATTTCAGCAAACCTTCAAGACTAACGTTCATGGTTACGCTGATACCACCTTGCAGATCCAAACCAAGATTCAGTTCGTTCTCCTTACATTTTCTGTAAGTAGTACCGATAACAGGATAGATGGAGAGGTCCTTTGTGCTATCCATTGCCAGGATCTGTTCGGTCTTCAGCTTAACTGCTGTTTCCTTGTCGTCACCTTTCAGATCGGGGGAAGTAACCTTAATAATTCTTTCTGCTTTCGCCTTTACCGTTTTCTCGAAGCTACGCACCACCCAGGTATAGGATAATTCCCAAAGAGAGATGACTATTAACGCAATCGCAAAAAACCAAACTAAACCTTTCAGTTTCATAATAGTAAACTTTTAATAGCTATATGTTGAATTTTAGAAGTGTGCAAAGATAGGGGAAAAAGCGATTGAGAATTAAAGCAGGTTATTTTAAGCATTTTTCGCATTTTGCACTGTAAATCACGAACATGCGATCAAAAAAGCCAGCTTTAATCCAGATTATCGCCGGATTTATTTTTTTGTTCTCCTGCACGGCTGTAAAAGGGAACCCGAAAATGGAAAATAACCCAACCGATAGCATGCCGGGTAACCAGTTTTTGGAAAACCTGCTGCAGCAAAATCCGCAATATTTCAGCGAGGTACTAAAGAACCGGAAAGCCTGGAACGTGCAGATCATTTATACCAGGATCGACAGGAATGAGAAGGGCGAGCCCCTTCTGCGCCAGTACGACTTCAATACCGATCCAAACCGGTATTTCTATCCGGCCTCAACGGTCAAGCTCCCGATCGTATTATTGGCTTTGCAGCGGTTGAATGAACTGAAGGGTATGGGCATCGACAAGAATACTACGATGATTACGGAAAAAGCATTGGATTGGCAGACCGCTGTGTACAATGACCCCACCACTCCCGATGGGAAGCCAACTATTGCCAATTATATCAAGAAGATATTGATGGTAAGCGACAACGATGCTTTCAATCGTTTGTACGAATTCCTCGGCCAGAAATATATTAACGAACAGTTGGAAAAGATGGGTTATAAGAGCGCCGAGATCCTCCATCACCTGAATGTTTTTTATACGGAAGACCAAAACCGGCAAACGAACCCGATAAGGTTCCTCGATGGTAACAATAAGCTTCTTTACGAGAAGCCGGCGCAGGTGAGTATGACGTTGTTTCCCGCCCGAAATGATAGTCTTGGACAGGGGTATTACAAGGGCGGCAAACTGGTGAGTGGACCAATGGATTTTTCCAAAAAGAACCGCATCAGCCTGCAGGATCTCAATAGTATTTTAGTAAATTTTATCTTCCCTGAGAGGGTGAACCCAAGGCAACGTTTTAATTTAACAGAGGAAGATAAACAGTTTGTTCTCAAGTATATGAGTCAGTATCCAACAGAGAGTGTATGGCCTCCTTATGCAGCTGATACGGCAAATTATTGGCCTGCCTACGGTAAGCAATTATTATTTGGAATGGCGAAGGGAACACTGCCCGAAAACATCAGGATATTCAGTAAGGAAGGCGATGCCTATGGGCATATGATCGACGTGGCGTATATCGTTGATTTTAAGAATAAGATCGAATTCTTTTTGTCGGCCGTGATATACTGCAATAGCGACGGTATCTTAAATGATGATAAGTACGATTACAACAGCATCGGCCTTCCTTTTATGAAGAACCTGGGGCAGGTGATCTACGACTATGAATTGAAAAGGGAGCGCAAAAACATCCCCGACCTGTCGCCTTTCATTTTTAAGTACGATAAATAGTTATTTTTGTTTTACCAGATCAAAACCGATTGCATGGAATTATCATCGTTGCTCTCCCGCTTTAAAGAACCCGAAACATTGAAGATGGCCAAGCTGGGCCGGGCATTGAGGGCGCAGGGGGCGGATATCACCGACCTTAGTTTGGGAGAGCCCGATTTTGATACGCCGGATCATATCAAAGCAGCGGCAAAGAAAGCGATAGATGACAATTTCAGCCACTATACTCCGGTTGCGGGCTATCTCGATCTCAGAGAAGCTGTTTGTGCAAAGTTGAAAAGAGACAATGGCCTTGATTATTTACCAGAACAAATAGTTGTCAGCACCGGTGCCAAGCAAAGCATCGCCAATACCGTGCTTAGCATCGTTGATGCCGGAGATGAGGTGATCATCCCAACGCCTTACTGGGTAACTTATTCCGAGATCGTGAAGCTGGGGCAGGGGTTGGTAAAATTTGTGAATACAACGATAGAAAACGGTTATAAGATCACTCCGCAGGAATTAGAAAATGCAATAACCGATCGCACTAAATTATTCATGTTCTCTTCGCCATGTAATCCAAGTGGTGCTGTTTATTCCAAAACAGAGCTGGCGGCATTGGCTGAAGTTTTTAGAAAACATCCCGGTATTTTTATTTTAAGTGATGAGATATACGAGTACATCAATTTCACCGGAAAGCCGGGGCATTGCCACGAAAGCATTGCACAATTTGATTTCTTAAAAGACCGGGTTGTTGTTGTCAATGGACTAAGCAAGGGCTTTGCCATGACGGGCTGGAGGCTGGGCTATATCGCCGCTCCGCTTGAAATTGCACGCGCCTGCGATAAGATACAGGGGCAGTTTACCAGCGGAGCCAATGCCATCACGCAACGGGCCGCAGTTGCGGCGCTCAACGGCGATATGCAACCCACATACAATATGCATGCGGAATTTGCAAAGCGCCGGACAAGGGTAATGGAACTATTAAAAGAGCTACCTGCTATTGAATGCAGCGAACCAGACGGAGCATTTTATGTGTTCCCGATGGTAAGCCATTATTTTGGTAAGAAGGATGGGGAAGATATTATCGCCAACGCCGATGACCTGTGCATGTACTTGCTAAACAAAGCTCATGTATCAACCGTAACAGGTAAGGCTTTTGGCGAACCCAACTGCATACGCATCTCTTTCGCCAATAGCATGGAAAATATTGAGAAGGGTTTTGCAAAGATCAAAGCTGCGCTTGCGAAATTGAAATAGCTTTTCCATGTGTCATCTATCTGTAAGTTTTCTTTCGTATGCTTATCGTTTAACTAAGCGATAACATAGCTGTGTTTTATTACTAATTAGCTTTAAAAGGTAAACCAATAAAACTCTCACCAACACACAAAAACATGAAAAAGATCTTAATTGCCACCTGTATGATGCTTGGCCTGGCTACCGCAGCCTCGGCCCAGAAAGTTGCACCTTCCAAACCTTCAGCCACAACGGCAACAGCTAAGCCTGTGATCGCAACAGCTAAGCCTGTTACCACGGGTAAACCAGCCGTGGCTGCGACCCCGGTAAAAGCAGATGGTACTCCAGACATGCGGTTTAAAGCAAATCAAAAAGCGGCAAAGACGCCTGCAACAGCGGGTCCTAAGAAAGCTGATGGTACGCCAGATATGCGTTACAAAGCCAATCAAAAGACGCCGAAAGCAAAACAATAAGGATCGAACTCAATAAAAAAGCCCCGGAGCCTAAAACTCCGGGGCTTTTTTAATATAACATCCAGAAACTTTAAAATGTAAATCTCGCCGAGAAACCAACCCCAGAGGCTTCAAAGCCTACTTTGGAAACAAGGTTGAGTTCGGGCTTCCAGTCGAGCGAAAGATTTAGCGGGAGGGATGCAACTTTATAATCCAACCCCACAATACCCGCAGCCCCAAAATTATTTGTGCCGGTACTGAATCCAACGTATCCGCCGGCGCCAATGAACCATTGCAGGCCCGACATGCCGAGTGGCTTATGAATTTCGTACAAACCGCAAAGCGCTGTCCCGTCTCCAAAACTCAGAATGGCTTCAACTGCATTGTTGCCAAAAAAATGTTTGAGGGTCACGCCGCTCTTGATAGCAGGCACAGAAGATCCGAGCCTCACGCCCAATGCGGTTTTGTAGCCGCTGCTTTCTTCCTGTGCTTTTGATGAAAGGGAAAATAATGATGTTACGATCATCAATACAAATAATCTTTTCATGGTTAGGGTTTTTTAGATGATGCAATCACGAAAATGATGCCAGTGTTTGTGGAGAGAACGCGGAAGTGGTTGGGGAGGCTGTTAAGGATTTGATAAATTGGCAATGTTGAATGTCGAAGGTTAAATGTTGAATGTTATGAGCCTGGTTCTTTATTCAACATTTAGCATTCAATATTCAACATTATTCAAATAACTCCAACTTGGTCTTCGGCCTTCTCTTATCCTGCCATTTGAAATTCTTCAGCAGTTTTTGATCGCCGGGCGTTTGGTTGAGGGGATATAGAACGCCATCAACATTATTGACAAACTTTACCTTGTTGAGTTCTTTTTTTACAAAATAAATATCGATCACATCACCGCTGCTGCGGTTCATACCGATGAAGGCGCTATCATCATCCTGCGGATAAAAAACGCTTTCAGCCGGTGAGCCTTTTACCCTCACATAGTCGATCACACCATTGACAAAATACCCGTTCAGCGTGCGTCCTGCGATCTGGTTGTACACTCCATCGTTGGCCTTGTTGATGATCATGCCGTTGTTGAAGACATAGATCCTTTTTGCTTTTTGCTTTTCGGTGAACATATAGATCGTGTCGCCGGTAACCTGTGTTTTATCGTTCCATACAACAGGATCGCCAAAGAGTTTGAAAGTGGAATCGAGCGTAGTGTAGTGCAAGCTATCACTTACCGCCTGCAGTGAATCATTGAAGATGCGCACATGATAGAAAGCCAGAAAATATCTTATCGAACTGTCGCCTGAAGTTTTTATCGCCGTTGTTTTTTTCAACGTGTCGGCCTGGGTTACGATCCTTCTTTCCAAACTATCATATTTTCTCAAGCCGGAAAATAAAGTATCTGCAGCGATATAGGTGCTGTCACCATCGCGATACAAGATCATCACGGGTTTGCGTGTTGCAAGGAATGAATTTTGTTTGGTATCGATGATCAACAGATCACCCAGGGCAGTCACTTTGTTTACGCTGTCAACGAATTTTGCTTTTCCTTCCAGCTGGAGGATTCCGGTGAGTTTATCGTAGTGTACCTTGTCTCCGATTCCCGAATGCGTACTGTCTTTAAACATCGTACGCTCATAAAAATTGGCCTCGCCTGTTTTTAAATTGTAGGTACCATCCTTGGTATCGATCACGCTTCCATCTTTACCAACGATATGAGTGGGAGAGATGAAAGTGGCAATATTGGTATTGATATTATATTGAAGACTATCGGCCCAGATATTCCTATCGGGATCGATGAGGTGCACCGTTTTTTTAAAGAACACATCTTTTGTATCGGCGTAATACACTGCTTCCCTGCTTGTGAGTTCGGTCTTACCATTCACGATCTTGCCGCCATTGAAATATTTTGCGATGCCGGTCTTTAGGTCGTATTGAAGCTCGTCGGTGTACAGGGTACCTTTGTTGTCTGTAAGACTGACATTCTTTTTTAGATAAGCCATTCGGTCCTTGCCGATGTATTTTAGGTATTGCGCATAAGTGTGGATGCTGTCATTGTCGTTGATATGGATATTGCCAAAAGCCTCGAGCACGTTTGTTTTTTTGTTGAGCGTGGCACTATCGGCATAAAAGGTAGTGAGGCCTTCTTTGATGATCACATTACCGGCGATCGTTTCCAATTCTGTAGTGTCGATGGTCAGATGGCGAAGGCTCTTGCCCTGTACGATCTGTATCTTGCGCATGGTATCTGCGGGGTTGCCGGGAGCGATGATCTGTTGCGCAAAAGCTGCACAGCTAAAGAAAAGTAAAACGGAAACTGCAATAAGTTTGATCGTAAATTTCAATTGCAATGCAAGTGTGTTTTGTTCAGACTGCAAATTGGTGATTTAATTTTATAACAGAATGGTAAAATTTAAGCGATTCAACCTATAAGGTTCCCGCCGAGTGCCTCAAAATAGAAGACTCAACCGGGAACCTTATAGGTTGAAATTATTTCTGTTTGATATAAGGAGCATTCAAAGTATCAGGCAAAGGAACGACGAGTTCTCCTCCTTTGTTCTTCTTGCCAAAGACCGAAAATGAAACATAACGTTTTGGATTTGTCCGGATATCATCAAGAAGCAGATTCAATTTGTTACCTGTAGCAGCAAGATTATTGTACAACCTGGCATCGTTCATCAGCAATCCAAGCGATCCGGTATTGGTGTTGAATTTGCCGATCAGGCTTTTCAGGTCGGTTATGGTGCCATTCAATGTGGTCAATGTTTTTTGCAGGTCCAGGCTGGCAAGATGTGAAGTGGTTTTATCGAGATTGGCCATCGTCGAATTTATCTTGTCGTTGTTCTTATTGAGATTATCTGTGAATGTATTCAGGTTGTTCATTGTTTTTGCCAGCGCACCTGTTTGCGTATTTAACAATGCATTCAAAGAGGCTGATGATTCTATCAGGTTGGCCGTGATCAGGTTCAGGTGTTGTAACGTAGCCTGGATATTATTTTTTGCGTCGGGATCGATGATATGATTTACATTCATCAATACAGAATCGATGGATGAAACAGCCTTGGTTACCTTGTACAATACAGGGTTTACCTTTTCCATCGCTTCGGTGAAAATGCCTGCAGAGATATCGGTGGCAATGGTATCGTTTTTGGGAATATAAGTGGTGGCGTCGCCTAGTTTGATATCAATAGTGGTAGTACCTAAGAGGCTTGTTTTGATAAGAGCGATAGAGTTTGTCGGGATGTTCACGTCCCGCGTGATATTCATGTTCACGAGGATCGTCTTCATATTTTTATCGGTGGTGATGCTATATACCGTGCCTACAGCAAGTCCGTTTATCACCACCTGGTTGGAAGCCGCCAGGCCCTGCACGTTGTCGTATTTAGCATAGAGGGTGCGACTCTTGCTCCAAAAGGTCTTTCCTTTAAGAAAATTAAATCCAAGCACCAGCAAAGTGATGGCGATCGCAGTAAGTGCCCCGACTTTCGTTTCATTTGAGATCTTCATCGTTGGTAACCGAATTTATAAGCAGTAAATTAACTATTATTTTTTAAATGTACTTCGGCCTGAACTTTCAAGAAGAAGTCTGCCAATTGCAAACTGCCGATTGCAAATTGCCAACTTCCAACTACCTCAACTTTACTGATTAATAGCCTGCCCTCCCTTATTCGAATGCTCTATCTGTTCTTTATAACGCATTACCGCCGCCGAGATCACTTCAGCCAATTCCTGCTGGCCCTTTTCGCTATTCAAATAGGCTTCATCTTCCGGGTTGTTGATAAACCCTGTTTCAACAAGTATCGCGGGCATATTAGTTGCCTGCAATACCCAAATACCTTTCTGCCGCTGGTTAACACCGAGCGAGGGCCTGCCTGTTTTTTCTATTTCCTCATTCACCATTGTTGCAAGGTTATCACTTCTTCTTTGGTACCTGGTCATGTAAATATTTGCTATTATCCTTTTGTCGGGCGAAGAATTAAAGTCAATATTATCGAACGTTGTATCCGTACCGCTTGCATCTATAGTGTAATCTTCCTCGCCGTTCATTATCGCTTTTAACTTATCACTTGTCTTATGCGCCGCAAATATCCATACGCTTGTTCCCTTTCTGCTAAGCGGTATCTTGAAATATTCATAGACAGGTTCTTCTACTTGGTAAGGCGTGGATATTTTTTTCTTTTTTCTTCCTTTGCCTTTATAAGTGACTTTGTACCGTGTAACCATTCTTGTGCCAATCTGCCTGCGGCCTTGTTTAAGAGGACCAGAATCGGCATGTATGCAAATAAAAAGCTGCCCGCCGAACTCATTGGCGAGTTTTGCTTTCTCGGGAGGAGACTGGTAAATATCTGTAGTTCGGGTGGGAATTGTTTTTACACCAGGGAGATCTTTCTGCAACTGCGCCACTAATTTCATTGCAATAGCAAGCGTAACATCTTTTTCTTTCGAACGCAACGAGTTTTCATATTGTCCAACTGCGCCGGCATCACTGCCTCCATGGCCTGCATCTACGATGATCGTCTTTAAAGGTTTGGGTGCTTGTGAAAATGCCTCGCTCAATATTAACAAATGAAAAGCAGCAAACAGCAGCAATACAGGCACTTTGTTTTTCAGCATACTCATCAGGTTTATCCGGGTTAGTAATAATTCAAGCATTCAAAAAATCTTCCCGAGAGCTATCGGGAGTAAATGGCTATTTTTGTCATTCAACACTATGAACCATCTGTACAAAGGTAAGGCAAAATACATATCGGTTTGGGCGCCTGTGCTGTTGTTACTTGCTATAACGTTGTATAGTAACGGTAATAGTTTTCAGTCGAAGTATTTTCACAGTTATTTAACTCCTGATACGATCCCGAAAAGGAAACCAGCGATCGGACTGCAGCGTCCCGCAAATATTGATACGGCTTCACGTCAAATAAATAAGCCGCGAAATCCAACAATAGAGCCGGCCTCGGATGAAAATGCTTTTACCGACACATCGGTGCGGCCCAAGATCGACACATTTAGTTTTAAGAGCTCCAAGGATTCTCTGGATGCGCCGGTATTTTATCATGCCGACGATTCGATGGTGCTGGATGTGCCGGGTAAGAAAATATTATTATATGGAAAGGGGTCTTATGTGAAGTATCTCGACAATAAACTAACGGCACCGTTCATCGCATTCGATCAGCGTACCAATGAGGTGAGTGCGCATCTTGTTAGAGACAGCAATGGCAACGTGCTCTCTTTTGCTGTTTTTCACCAGGGAGATTTTATTACCCAAAGTGATTCGATCAAGTTTAACATGAAAACGCAAAAGGGGATCACCAAGGGAACATATACCAAGCAGGATGAGATTTATGTGCAGGCAGAGAAAGTAAAAAAAGTTGACCCCAGCGTTTTTTATGCATATCGGGGAAAATTTACCACCTGCGATCTGGATACACCCCACTTTGCCTTTGTTGCAAAGAAGATAAAATTCATCCGGAACAAAACTGCTTTTTCTGGTCCTGTGCATCCCGAAGTAGAAGGTGTGCCGATACCCGTGATCCTTCCTTTCGGAGTTTTTCCGTTGAAACAGGGAAGGCATTCGGGTTTGCTGCCACCGACATTTACTGCTAATGAACAGTTGGGTCTTGCGCTGGAAGGATTGGGTTATTACAAAGTGCTTAGTCCGAATTGGGATGCCGTGATCCGCGGCACGCTCTATTCTTATGGAGGTTGGACGGCCAATCTGAGTCCGCGTTATTATAAACGATATCGATACCAGGGAAATTTTTCGATCGACGTTCAGCATTTCAGGGACATCGATAAATCGGGAGCAAGGAGTTATAATATTAGATGGATGCATTCCATGGATAACAAGGCGAGGCCGGGTGTAACCTTCAGCGCCAATGTGAACGCGGGCAGTAGTGGTTTCAATTCGCAGGTTCCCAATAGTCCGCAGAGAAATTTTCAAAACAGTTTGAATTCGTCCATTACTTATTCCAAAGTGTGGAAGGATAAGCCGTTTAACTTAACCGTGAGTGCCAACCACAACCAAAATACAAATTTGAAGCTCATCAATCTTAACCTACCAGATGTTGCCTTCAATGTAAATACATTATATCCGTTCCGCAGAAAAGAAGTGATCGGTTCCTACAAATGGTATGAGAATTTTGGCATTGCATTAAATACAAATGCAAAAAGCCTGACCTCTTTTTATGATACCATGCCGAATATCTTTAAACATCTTTTGGATACGCTGCAGTGGGGTGCCAGCCATAGTGTGCCGATCTCGCTTTCATTGCCTGAAGTATGGCATATGCAATTGGCACCATCGATATCCTACCAGGAGAATTGGTATCAAAACAAAGTGATTCATCATTGGGATAATGTAAACAAGGTGGATGTTGTGGATGTGAAAAAAGGATTTTATGCGGCACGTGAAATGTCGTTTGGACTTGGGTTGAATACCAGGATCTTCGGTATGTATGGATTCAAACCCAAAAGCAGGATCATCGCCATAAGGCATGAGATCAGGCCCAGCATTGGCTTCAGCTATCACCCCAATATGAATGGTAAGAATTATTACAGTAGCCAGATCGATACATCAGGTCATTTGGGCCGCTTCTCTTTTTATGATCGAAATATCTTCGGCTCATTTGGCGAAGGCAAATCAGGTTCCATCAATTTTAGTGTCGACAACAACCTGCAGATGAAACTGCGTAGCAAAAAAGATACCTCGGCTGGGGGTGTAAAAAAGATAACGCTGTTGGATGGATTGAGTTTATCGGGCAGTTATAATTTGATGGCCGATTCATTTAAGTTGAGCGCCCTGAGTATTTCTGCACGAACCAATTTATTCGAGAAATTCAATATCACTGCTACAGGAACGCTTGACCCATATTTGACCAATAGAAATGATGATCGGATCGATAAATTGGTATGGAGCAAACATCCTTTTTCGCTGGGCAAATTGGTATATGGTTCGGTATCGCTTCAAAGCCAGTTCAAGGGAGGAAATAAAAGTGAAAAGTTGCCGGTAACCAACCAGCAGTTGAACCCGGTATCGGGATTGCCATTGAATGAGTATCAACAAGAGGCAGCTTATATCAGCAACAATCCGGCGGAGTTTGCCAACTTCAATATTCCGTGGAGCCTTAGTTTTTCCTACGCGTTGAATTTTCAGCGGGTGAGAACGGCTACCGGATCGAGTTCGGTATTTTCTCAAAACGTGAACTGGCAGGGCACACTCAACCTTACTCCTAAATGGCAGATCGGAATGAATAGCTCTTACAATATCACTACCGGGGAGATAGGGCAACTGAGCATGTATCTTACCCGTGAAATGCATTGCTGGCAAATGGCGATCAATGCTTCACCGATCGGCAAATATCGTTACTTCAATATCAGCATCAGTCCGAAGTCATCAATATTAAGAGATCTGAAGATAAATAGAACGAGGTATTTTTATGATCTATGATAGTTTAGAATTAAGAGTTAAGAATTATGAGTTGGGTGAAAGCTAAAAACTCTTAACTCTTAATTCTAAACTTTTAACTCTAAACATTCTCCACATAATATTTCCTCATCACCTCAAAAACCTTCTCCTTCAATTCCTTCACCCCAATATTTTTCGATGATACTGCAGGAAGAAAATGCATCTTCAATCGCACGGGAAGTAAATAAAATGTTTTGCTGATGGGCATCGCTTTTTTTGTGCCAATGATGATGGCGGGGATAATTTCTTTTTCGGTATCGCATGCCAGCTTGAATGCACCATCGTAAAATTGTTTCAATGGTTCGCTCGTTCGGTTGCGTGTTCCCTCGGGATAGATGCACATGTGAATACCTGCTGCCAGCACAGCTTTCATGGTTTCAAAACTTTGTATTCTACTCTTCTCATCTTTCCTGTCCACCAGTACCGATCCCTTGGTATAGAACCAGCCGAAGAGCGGCACTTTTGCGAATGAAGCCTTTGCGATCGTTTTATTTGGACCTGGAACAAAAGGGCAGGAGAGGGGAACATCCAGCAGCGCATTGTGATTGAATGTAATAATATAAACATGGCCCTTGATAAAATTTTCTTTTCCGGTAACGCGTAAAGGACAACCGATGAGAAAAAGCCAAACTCTCATCCAAATGCGTGAGATGTAGATGAAATAAGTTTGCCCCAAAACTTCGGGTAGCAGATAGCAAACCATCGCAGGAAAAAAAATGATGATAAAGGTGCTAACGAAACTCAGCAGTCCCCATAAAGCCCAGATCCTCGCGAATATATTTTTTAGCAAATTCATTTATGGCGTTAATAATTTCCAATCGATCGGTGACTGACCTTCCTTCATCAGTAGGTCATTTGTTTTTGAAAAATGTTTGCACCCAAAGAAACCTTTGTCGGCAGAGAAAGGGGAGGGATGTGCTGCTTTCAATATATAATGCCTGGTTTCATCTATGAGCCCCTGTTTATCTTGCGCAAATTTTCCCCACAGCAAAAAAACTACGCCGTTCTTTTCGTCGGAGATCTTTTGTATCACTGCATCGGTAAATTCGGCCCAGCCAAATTTAGCATGGCTGAAAGGTTCGTTGGCTCTTACCGTTAGTGCGGCATTTAATAATAATACTCCTTGTTCGGCCCAGCGGGTAAGATTGCCGTATTGATGTGGCATCGCAATGCCGATATCGCTTTGAATTTCTTTAAAGATATTGACCAGTGAAGGAGGAGGCTTTACTCCATTTTGAACAGAAAAACTTAACCCGTGCGCCTGTCCTGCTCCATGATAAGGATCCTGTCCCAATATCACCATTTTCACTTTATTGAAAGGCGTTTGATTGAATGCATTAAAGATGAGGGGACCCGGAGGATAGATGATCTTGCCTGCAGCTTTTTCGGTTTTTAAAAAGGTAACGATCTGCTGGAAATAAGGCTTGGTAAATTCGTTTTTGAGAACGGCGCCCCAGGAAGGTTCGATTTTTACATCCATGCTCAAAGGTAGTGAGGCATGAGCAAAAGTAAAAGGGATTCGAAACCGCTTTTGCGAATTGCATTATATTTGCAAACTATTTGGTCCGGTAGCTCAGTTGGATAGAGCATCAGCCTTCTAAGCTGAGGGTCATTGGTTCGAATCCAATCCGGATCACTCATAAGCCTGTAATCACAGGCTTTTATTTTTTGCATATCTCCTCAACCTGGCATTCTTCTCCCTTGTAGCTTGTGTCTTGCAGCTATTCTGATTTGTTGAATTAAATAATCCTTTTATCTTTGCCTCCTACAATCTTCGAATATGAGATTTTAATTTTGCTTAAGGATTTGTTGTCGCAGTAACACTGCGACGCTTGATCCATTCCTCCATCCTTAAGCTCTTTTTTCCATTGAACAATATTTTGAGGGGCCAGCAATTTATTTTTTTATTTTTCCATTCCGGGGATTGCCGGAACATTTTAATCATGACCAAAACTTCATATAAAAAAACCTCATTCATCGATCTACTCGTGCAGGCGGCTCGCGGCGATGTAAAAGACTTTACAACCGGTGGCATCGACCGGGCGATCTTTTTGCTGGCTGTGCCGATGGTACTTGAAATGCTGCTCGAATCTTTATTCGCCGTAGTAGACATATATTTTGTCAACCAGGTGGGCACCGCAGCCACGTCCACCGTTATTCTGACCGAAGCATCTTTAACCATTTTGTATTCTGTAGCCTGGGGTATGGCCATGGGCGTAACAGCATTGGTTGCCCGGAGAGCCGGTGAAAAAAAATTCGAAGCGGCATCGGATGTAGCCACGCAGGCGATCATCATGGCAACTTTCTTTTCGGTGATGATCAGCATCATCGGGTATTTTTTTCCTCAGGAGATACTCGGCTTTATGGGCGCATCAAAAGAAGTGGTGAAGGAGAATTATTTATTTACACAGATCATGCTCACGGGTAATATCGTGATCATGCTGCTTTTTGTAAACAATGCCATATTCAGGGGAGCGGGTGATGCATCGCTTGCAATGCGCACACTGATCATCGCAAATGTCATCAACATCGTGTTGGATCCCTTGCTGATAAAGGGTATTGGCCCTTTCCCAAAAATGGGCGTGATCGGCGCAGCAGTAGCCACTACTATCGGAAGAAGCTGTGGTGTATTGTATCAAATGTATCACCTGTTCAATGGAAAAGGGTTGATCAAATTGGCGCGTAAACATTTTACCGCCAACTTTTTGTTGATGCGAACCATTCTTGAAACTTCAGCCGGTGGGATGTTTCAGTTTATCATCGGCAGTTGCAGTTGGATATTCCTTGCCAAGATAATTGCAGAATCCGGAAATGCTGCAACGGCAGGATATGGAACAGCGATACGAATATGCATCTTTACCATTCTCCCGGCCTGGGGATTGGCCAATGCTGCGGCCACTTTGGTGGGACAAAACCTTGGCGCCGGACAACCCGACCGTGCCGAAAAATCTGTATGGCGAACAGCATTTCTCGCCATGTGTTTTTTTGCCGTTGTGGCCCTGGTATTTTTCTTTTTTGGCGAAGGATTGATGCGCTTTTTTATACAGGATGCAGAAGCCGTCAAGGCTGGAACATTGTGCCTGCACATCATTGCAATTGGCTATGTTTTCTTTGCTTACGGGATGATCATCAGCCAGGCTTTTAATGGCGCCGGCGACACCAGAACGCCCACCTATATTAACCTGGTGATCTTTTGGGCGATCCAGATCCCGTTAGCCTATTTTCTGGCAAAATACCTGAAATGGGGTCCGAGAGGGGTATATATCGCCATTGGAATCGCAGAAAGCTTGCTGGCAGTGACCTGTATTATTTTATTTAAAAAAGGGAAGTGGAAACTGGTGAAACTGTAATTTTTGGTTTGATATTTGTTTGAAAAGCAGCGGTTACCGCTTAACATTTGTCAACAGAATAAAATTATTACAAATTTTGCCTTTCCATTAATTTAACATTATATTTGCACTATACTGAACGTAAAATTTTAATCAAATTAAAGTTTATGAAACAAAAACTAACGCTGATTCTGGCAATAATGCTCCTGACCACAAGTGCATTTGCGCAAAAGAAGAAAAACAAGATGTGGGATAAGGACGGGAGAAAGGGTCCACTCATTGGATTACATTTCAATCTGGCCGATTTTAACGCTCCAACGGGCATCAAAGATCCGATTACCGGAAAGGTTTATCAAACAGTAAGTCAAATGGATAAGGGTCTTTCTATTTCTTATTGGAAAGGCATTACCAACAAGGTTGACTTTTGTGCCAAAGTGAACGCGATGTTCAAAGACTACAGAGCGATCTATTACAATGATCCAGCAAAGGGAACTGAAGTTGGAATTGAATTGGAACCTACGATTAACATTCGTCCAGTCCCAGACAAGGCTTTGATCGCACCATTCCTTACTGCAGGTGTTGGCGTTGGATATTATACCAGCCACTTCGGTGCTTACATACCAGTAGGCGTTGGTCTTCAATTGAATCTACAAAGTGTTACTTACCTGTTCATACAGGCTCAGTATAAATTCACTCTTACCAAAAAGACTTTGGGCGACAACTTATTCTATTCTATAGGATTTGCAGAAAACATTGGTCGTGAAAAAGTTATTCCTCCTCCACCGCCACCACCGCCACCACCACCACCGCCACCAGCAGATAGGGACGGAGACGGTGTATTGGATGTTGATGACAGGTGCCCGGATACTCCAGGTCTTGCTTCACTGAAAGGTTGTCCAGATAGGGATGGTGATGGTATCGCTGATATCGATGACAAATGTCCAGACGTTCCAGGTGTGGCCCGCTACCAAGGTTGCCCAATACCTGACCGTGATAAAGATGGTATCAATGACGAAGTTGATAAATGTCCAGATGTATTCGGATATGCTCGTTACCAAGGATGTCCTATTCCTGATACAGATAAAGATGGTGTGAACGACGAAGAAGATAAATGTATCAACGAACCTGGCCCCGCTTCTAATTTCGGTTGCCCAGTGATTCCGGAAGCAATTATCCAAAAGGTAAACATTGCTGCTAAGAATGTATTCTTCGCAACTGGTAGCGCTAAATTGTTGGCTAAATCATTTGCTCCATTGAAGACAGTTGTTCAGATCTTAAAAGACAATCCAACTTTCAAGATCAATGTAGAAGGTCATACAGATAGCACAGGTAAATACGACATGAACATGAAGTTGTCAAATGATCGTGCTGCTTCTGTTGCACAATACCTGAAAGATAACGGTGTTGACGAAGGTCGCATCAGCTCTGAAGGTTTTGGACCAGACAGGCCAATTGCACCAAACAAAACAACTGCAGGTCGTGCTAAGAACAGAAGGGTAGAAATGAAGTTGAGGAATTATTAATCAGTTTTAGTTAGATAAACTTAACCCTCCGGATCTTCCGGAGGGTTTTTTTATGTCTTGTTTCGTCTTGAAAAAGGTTGACGCAAAAGTTTTTTTTATTATATTTAGTTGTTATTGATGTCACCAAATTATTCTGCAATGAACATTGATGAAATAACAACCGAAACATTTAATTCACCCTCTGAGTTAAATGAGTTTGAGGAATATTTGTCCCTGGGACAAGCCATTCCAACGCGATGGGCATTTCGTGGTCAGTCGGGAGAATACGGTTCTCTAAAGCCATCCTTTCAACGAATCTTTGGACAAAAGCATCCACGCAGAACAGCTGAGGACATTGAACGCGATCTTATCAAAACATTCCGCGAACATTATGAAAAACTGAATGGTCGTAGTTTTGACATGCCTGACCCAAATATGATCGGCACGAATTTCGACCTTCGCTGCCTGAGTGTAATGCAACATTACGGTGTACCGACGCGATTGCTGGATTGGACCTCGAATTACTGGACAGCCGTATATTTTGCCTGTGCAAGCGATCCAACAAAAAATGCAGAGTTGTGGTTTTATGACAGGGAGATATTTAGCGAACAATTGCAGTCTACGGAACTTGCTCCTTTATTATCTTATGTTTATCCCGGCCAAATTGGGCTACAAGAGCCTAAATTATTGGGAAGCAGAACTGCCGATATGATCATTGAATTCGATCCGCAATTAACACCCAGAATGAAAAATCAATTCGCTCACCATACATTTTGTTTGGATCCGTTCACTGACCATGCTCAATTATTATTTGAACGTTCACAAAATAGCACGAGATTCAAGGAAGATAACAAGCACCTGTTGCAAAGGATAGTTATTAATGCTGCCTGTAAGCAAAGGGCGTTGGATTTTTTGGCTAAACAACGGCAGGTGACAGCCGGCACGATCTTCCCGGATGTTGAGGGCTTGAATAAATTTTTGCACTGGCACCTGGAGTCTTTACTAACAACAATGATGGACTGATCCGTGAATTTGCTATTTCATCTTTTCTTCCAACTCCATCACTTTTTCAAACACCACTTCATAGTCAGCATTGGCCTGCGTTAGCTCTGTTGTAGTATTCTTATAAGCCGTCTCCGTTTCGAGGAATTTATTTTTATCGCCATACACTTCGGGAGAAGCAAGGGCAGCCTCTAACTCTGTTTTCTTTTTATTTAGTTGCGCAAGCTTTTCTTCGAGTTGTTGAAAGCGATGCTTTTGTTTTTGTAATTCTTTCTTCAGCTCCTTATCAATGATGCCGTGTTGTGTAGGCTTAGGCGCTTCTTTCACCGGCGCGGGAGTTGCATTCGCTACCTGCTTCGATTGCTTATTGCCGACTGCCGGCTGAGGAGTGGCGACTTGCTTCTGCCCACTGCCCGCTTCCTTCTTCGCCTTAGCTTCAGCCGCCAGCCTCCGTTCTTTCCAATCTTCATATTCCGCATAGGTTCCTTTAAATTCCCTGATCTTATAGTCTTCTATTTCCCAGATCTTATTGGCAACACGACTGATGAAATAACGATCGTGACTAACCAATACAATGCTGCCTTCATATTTGTTCAGTGACTCTATCAGCAATTCTACCGAATGCATGTCGAGGTGATTCGTAGGTTCATCCAATATCAGAAAATTGGCCTTGCTTACGATCGTCTTTGCCAATGCCACCCTTGCTTTTTCACCACCGCTCAATACTTTTATTTTCTTCTCTACATCATCGCCGCTGAATAAAAAACAGCCGAGCAAACTTCTTAATTCAAGATCGTTCTTGCCACTACGGCTTTCTTTTAATTCTTCCAACACATCGTTGTTCATGTTCAATGCTTCGAGCTGGTGCTGTGCATAGAAAGCATCCTCCACATTATGTCCCCAGATCCTGTCACCGGTAAAAGATTCCGTGCCCGCGATGATACGCAGCAAGGTTGATTTACCTTTTCCGTTTGCTCCGATCAAAGCGATCTTATCGCCACGATCTATTTCGGCACCCGTGTCCTCAATGATCTTTAAATCGCCAAAACTTTTCGATACATGTTTCAAGGTGCACAATATTCTTCCCGGCTGTTTGTCTACCGCGAAATTAATGCGCATATTCGGCCGCTCGATCTCAACGTCTTCAATTCTTTCCAACCTATCCAAACGCTTCACGATACTCTGTGCCTGCGCAGCCTTGCTGGCCTTTGCTTTGAATCGCTCTACGAACCTTTCTTGCTGACGGATATAATCCTGCTGGTTTTCATAAGCCTTTTTCTGTATGTCTACGCGTTGTGCTTTTTCTGTTTCGTAAAAAGAATAGTTACCGGTATAAAAATGCAACTGCTGTTGATAGAGCTCCACAACTTTTGTTACCATCCTGTCCAAAAAATAACGATCGTGACTAACGATCACCACTGCACCGGGATAGTGCTGCAGGTATTTCTCCAGCCATTCGATACTCGGAAGATCAAGGTGGTTGGTAGGCTCATCCAATAGCAACACGTCGGGATGCATCAGGATCATCTTTGCCAGCAACACCCGCATCCTCCATCCTCCGCTGAATAGTTTATAAGGTTTTTGCAAGTCGGCGTTGGCAAAACCAAGGCCCTGCAATATTTCTTCTGTCTTATGGTGAATATCATAGCCGCCCAGTACTTCTAATTCGTGCAGGCGGTCGGCGTAGTCGTGGGCAAGGGTCTCATCACCAGTGCGTTCCAGTTCTTTGCCAATTTCCTCGATCTCTTTTTCCAATTGCTTCACCCGTTCAAATGCGCCCATAGCCACTTCCAAAATGGAATCTTCGGTATCAAAACTCAACAGGTCCTGGTGAAGAAAGCCGATGGTTGTTTCCCGGCCTTTTTCTACCGTGCCCTTGCTGGGGGTGAATTGACCCGTCAAAACCTTTAACAGCGTGGATTTACCGGTACCGTTGTAGCCGATCAATCCGATGCGTTCGTTGGGCTGAATATGCCAGGTGGCATCTTCTACGATCGTTCGGGCACCAAATTCAAATGTCACATTTTGTAATCCTAAAAGCATAATAATATAGAAAGGCGCAAATGTACGCCAATCCTTCCGACTTGTCATTTCGACGAAGGAGAAATCTGTTTTGGTTGAATTAGATTTCTCCTTCGTCGAAATGACAAGAGTGGTTTAACTTTGCCTAAATTTTTCCTTATGATAAAGAAGATACTGCTGGGACTGCTTGTACTGATCCTGGCGATAGCTGGATATTATTGGTATATGTTTTCAAGAGCGGGCAGAGGGGGAGATAGCGGACCAAAACAGGCGCCACTTGCATTAAAGCAACATTCCGACGCATTTAATAAGAGCATCGACGCAACTATGGGCGCTTATTTCGAAATGAAAGCTGCATTCGTAGAAGACGACACCGCCAAAGCAAAAGAAGCCTGCAAAAAAATGCTGATACTTGCAGATAGTATCAACCTGGCGGAATTGAAAAAAGATACTTCAGGAATTTTTGCAACCGACTCACTCAATCTTGAAAATATAAAGGCTAATGCAAAGAGCCTGTTGGTTCAACCGAATATTACAGAGATGCGCAAAGATTTCAGCATGGTGAATGAAAATCTTTATCCTTTTCTGAAAGCGATCAATTACAAGGGCCCGAAAATGTATTGGCAAAACTGCCCAATGGCATTCGGCGAAGGGAAGGAAGCAAATTGGATCAGCAACACGGTAGATATCGTGAACCCTTATCTCGGAAAGAATCACCCGGAGTTCAAGAGCAGTATGTTGCATTGCGGTGAGATCAAGGATACTATTCAGGCGCAATAATTATGTAGTCTGGCCTTGTCACGCATCGTATGCTAAGAATTTTGTCCTTAGCCCTTAACCCGGTATAGCAGTAACATGAAGATCAGATTTTTTCTTTTAGCCCTTTTGACAGCTCCCTTGTTTACTGCGGCAGGCAGTCAGCAAGCCTTGCAGCCGCCCCGGTATACGATCAGCGGCTTCATAAAAGACTCGCTCAACGGAGAAACACTTATCGGCGCAACCATTACGGTCAAGGGACAAACAAAAGGCATTAGCAGCAACCAATACGGATTTTATTCCATCACACTCACGGCGGGAAATTATGTGCTGATCTGTTCCTTCGTTGGTTTTAATTCTAAAGTGATCTCCATAAAATTAGACAGTGATAAGCAGATCGATTTTGAAATGATGTCCGGCATAAAGCTATCGGAAGAAGTTATCGTAAGTACAAAAAAGCGGGACGCCAATGTTAAGAATGCGCAGATGGGAAAATTTGTGTTGCCCATCGAACAAATAAAATCGATCCCTGCTTTTTTGGGAGAGGTTGATCTGTTGAAAACGATACAGTTGTTGCCAGGCGTGCGTAATGCAGGAGAGGGTAGCGCCGGTATTTATGTGCGTGGCGGCGGGCCGGATCAAAACCTGATATTACTCGACGATGCGCCGGTGTACAATACCGGGCACTTGTTCGGATTCTTTTCCATTTTCAATTCGGATGCGATAAAAAATGTTTCGCTGATAAAAGGCGGCATGCCTGCGCAATACGGCGGACGGCTGTCGAGCGTTCTCGACATTTCGATGAAGGAAGGCAATAATCAAAAACTACAGGTTGATGGTGGTATCGGGCTTATCGCTTCACGTTTTTCGATACAGGGCCCGCTCAAAAAAAATAAGGCATCTTTTATTGTATCTGCACGGCGCACTTATATCGATGCGATGGTAAAGCCCTTTATTTCGAAGACCAGCCAGTTCTACGGCTCGGGTTATTATTTCTACGATCTGAATGCAAAAGTGAATTATAAGTTTTCGGATAGAGACAGGATCTATGCCAGTGGATATTTTGGAAGAGATGTTTTTGATTTCGTGAATGGCCAGCAGAGTTTGAAAGTGAATATCCCATGGGGCAATGCTACCGGCACCCTGCGTTGGAACCACGTATTCAACAAAAAACTTTTTGCCAACACCACGGCGGTGTACAACGATTATAATTTCAATTTTAAAGCCTCGCAGAATGATTTTACGATAAAACTTGCTTCAGGCATCCGTGATATTAGTTTGAAGCAGGATTTCGACCTTTATCCTTTTACTGGCCACAAGATCAAATTCGGCGGTCTCTATACCTATCATCGTTTCACACCTTCGGTTCTTAGCGGCCAACAGGATTCGGTGGTATTCAAACCTAATAATGCACAGATAAAATATGCGCATGAAGCTGCGATCTATATCCAGGACGATTGGGAGATCAACGACAAGTTGAAGATCAATATGGGACTACGGTATAGTGCTTTTAAGCAGATTGGGCCTTATAAGCTTTATACCTCCGATGACAATGGCAATCATACAGACAGTATTGTTTTTGATAAGGGGACAGGTGTACGTAGTTATGGGGGACTGGAGCCAAGATTGACGCTGCGCTATGCACTCAATGACGAAACTTCCGTCAAAGCATCTGTTACACGCAACCTGCAATACATTCACCTGGTGAGTAATGCCGGCACCACGCTGCCGACAGATATATGGGTACCCAGTACCTATAAAGTAAAACCACAGATAAGCTGGTTATATGCAGCAGGCGTGTTCAAAAATTTCCGCGACAATATGTACGAAACTTCAATTGAGTTGTACTATAAGAAAATGCAGAACCAGATAGAATACCAGGAAGGTTATACTCCAACAACGCTGGAGGACACGGAGAACTCTTTTACGTTTGGCAACGGTTGGAGCTATGGCAGCGAGTTCTTTGTCAATAAAACAAAAGGAAGGCTTACAGGTTGGATCGGTTATACCCTGAGCTGGACATGGCGAAAATTCCCAGGATTGAACGACGGCGATAAGTATCCCGCAAAATACGACCGGCGCAATGATCTGAGTATCGTGGCCATGTATAAATTGAGTAAGAAATGGCGCGTATCTGCAACCTTTGTTTATGGAAGCGGCAATGCGGCAACCTTGCCACAACGTTTTTATATCATCGGCGGTGTACTAACGCAAGAGTATAGCCGTATCAACGAATATCGATTACCTGCTTATCATCGCCTCGATCTTTCCGCGATCCTCACGCCGAAAAGAAGCGAAAGGCATAAATGGAAAAGCGAATGGGTGTTCAGCATCTACAATGCTTATAGCCGCCTCAATCCTTATTTCATCTACTTCGACCAATCGGGCAATCCTTACAATGGCACTTTGAAGATACAAGCCAAGCAGGTGTCGTTGTTTCCGATCATACCGGCGGTGACCTGGAATTTTAAGTTTTAGTTTTGCCCCCATCCCCAGAAGGGGAGTTATTCGAAGACTCTAATGTATTTTGAAGATTATAAAAACTTCTGTTCTTCATTATTGAAAATTTACAACGACAAAGACTCTGTGTATAACTCCCCTTCAGGGGATGGGGGCAAAAAATCACAGGCATAAAAAAAGCATCTCTGTGGGAGATGCCGTTTCCTTTGGGGGTTCGGATTAAAAACTATTATGCAAAATTACTTTACGAGTGTATGATAGGTTTCCACGGTTGCCCCGGGAAAAGCAGGGTCGGTGCCGGTGCTCATCACGGTAAAAAGAGTGGGGATAATTGTCAATATCTTCCACCTATAGGTTTTACCCGATGTTACCGAGATCACTGAATCACCGTGAACGATCTGGTAGCTTCCAATGTCGGAAGTGGTGGTATTGAACCTGTACTCAAAACCGTCACCACCTGAAAAGTCTACAAAATTCTCCGGTTTTGGCGTTTGTTTAATGATCGTATCCTTAGCAAAAACGCCATTATAATAAATTCTTAATTGTATTCTATTGATATTCCAGTGTCCCTGGATCATCTGGGTCTGCGACATTCCGACGCCATCGTCCTTTTTACTACATGAGATATTGGAGATAGTTAATAAGAAAGCAAAAACTATGGCTAGAGGTGTATAGTTTTTCATCACACGAACATTGGTTTGATAGTAAAACGCAGTGCTTCAAACTTTATTGCCCTGTTTTTGGCTTGTGGATAAAGCGGATCACCCCGCTTCGCTGCAGATCCGAGGAAATGCGCACTTCATACCTGCTATCGCCATCGGTAACGACCATTAGTGCGGTATTTGGAGGTATCGTCCCAAGGTTGTCGGCATACATTACCAGTTCGTTGATATCTTTTTTGGTGTCGATCTTTAAGGTAAGCGTAATGGCCTTATCGCTCAGGCGCTTATGGGATAAGATCAGCTTATTGTTGTAAAAGAGGGATATGCTGTCGCCGTCGATCTCGCCATTATCGTATAGATCCACCCGGCACGAATCGTTGTCGATCTCAATTGTTTTGATGATCGTGTTATTTCGTTTCTCAAAATCCGCGTTTCTTTTTTCGGGCGGCTCAACCTGTGTTTTTTGACTGATGATGGGATCGGTCTTTGCTTTTTGATCCGCTATGGGATCTGTTTTCGCTATGACGGGTGGCGGAATGATCTTTGGATTATTCTTTACAACAGGTGGATTATTTTTTGCAACAGGAGGATTAGTTTTTACAATAGGATTGTTCTTTGCAACGGGCGGCGTCACAACTTTCTCTTTTACAGTTGGTGCTGCAGGTTTTACCGGTGTTTTAGTGATCGGCTTATTTACCCTTGCAGTAGAATTATTGAAAAGTATCGGATTTTTTTGGAGAACTCTTCTGGAGAGTGTTGTTGTGCCATAGCCGCAATTACCTTCCTGGTCAGGTGCTGGCGCCCAAGTGCCATCGAGTATTTGCTCATCACCATCTTTGGAATAGCTGAGCCGATGTACCTGGAAACAGTTGCGAATATTAGTAGGTACATTGGTCTTGGTTCTTTCAACTTCGGTGACCTCAACGGATTTAGTCGCTTTGTTTATTTTTCCTACCAGTCGGCAAATGGTGTAATAGCGCTTACCGGCGTCGCTGAAATAAGTGTAGGAATAACCAGTTACTTTTTGCCCCACACACTCCAACTCCAGCACATAATCACAGCGATCGCCACCCCAGCCAACAAAAGAGGTGCTGTTGTCAATGAATTCTCCTTTCCATTGCCCGGTAAAATTTTGTGCAGATAGCTGCAGCGTAAGTATCAACCCTATGAATAACTGTAAACTTTTTTTCATTTTTACCGATAGGTTTTATCGAGTATTGTTTTCCTGGCCGACCGAACCACGACATTACCGACACGTGATCCGCTCCCCTTACAAAGATATTTTAGATTAATTTTTCCATAGCTAATACTTCGTTAAATTTGCAGCCTGCCGGGCAACAGAGCATTAATACATAATGTCAGCCTGAGCTTGTCGAAGGCGAATCGGTTTCGACAAGCTCAACCTGACATCCCGTTTTTATTTTGAATTTATTTGCGTAATGCCTGGTTTATTAAAGATATGATAAAGATAACATTACCGGATGGCGCGGTTAGAGAATACCAGGCAGGAACATCTGCATTGGATGTAGCAAAATCCATCAGCGAAGGATTGGCAAGAAAGGTGTTGGCCGCGAACATCGACGGACAGGTATGGGACGCAACGAGGCCCATCGAAACCGATGCCGCTCTTAAATTATTGACATGGGATGATGTGGATGGAAAATCAACTTTCTGGCATTCATCGGCACATCTGATGGCGGAAGCTGTGGAGTCTGCTTTTCCCGGAGTTAAATTTTGGGTGGGGCCCGCAATTGATAAAGGGTTTTACTATGACATGGATCTTGGTGATAAAAAGATCACAGAAGAGGACCTGGCCGCATTGGAAAAGAAGATGAATGAATTGGCCAAACAAAGCAATCCTTATGTTCGTAAAGCAATGCCAAAGGCGGATGCGATAAATTATTTTACAGAGAAGGGAGACGAATACAAACTTGATCTGTTGACCAATCTAACCGATGGCGAGATCACTTTCTATACACAAGGTGGCTTCACTGATCTTTGTCGCGGTCCGCATATACCGAATACCGGCTTTATTAAAGCGATCAAACTTACCAGCATTGCTGGCGCTTATTGGAAAGGTGATGAGAAGAATAAACAACTCACCCGCATCTACGGTGTTACATTTCCCAACCAAAAGGAACTGGATGAATACCTGCTGATGTTGGAAGAAGCGAAGAAGCGAGACCATCGCAAATTGGGAAAAGAGCTGAGCATTTACACAATGGATGATAACGTGGGCTCGGGCTTGGTTTTGTGGATGCCAAACGGCACGGTCATCATTGAAGAATTGGAAACACTGGCCAAAGAAACTGAAAAAGCTGCAGGTTATAAAAGAGTAGTAACGCCACATATTGCTAAGGAAAGCATGTACCTCACGAGCGGGCATTTGCCATACTATGCGGAGAGTATGTTCCCCCCAATGGAAATGGATGGGGAAAAGTATTACCTGAAACCCATGAACTGTCCCCATCATCATAAAATATTTGATGCGGAGCAAAAGAGTTATAAGGACCTTCCATATCGTATTGCGGAGTACGGCACCTGCTATCGTTACGAACAAAGCGGCGAATTATTCGGCTTGATGCGTGTGCGTTGCCTGCACATGAATGATGCGCATATTTATTGCTCCAAGGAGCAGTTTGCCGAGGAATTTAGGGCCGTGAATGAAATGTATATCAAGTATTTCAAAATATTTGGAGTTGATAAATACGTGATGCGACTCAGCCTGCACGACCCGGCAAAACTGGGCCAGAAATACGTAAATGAGCCTGCGCTTTGGTTGGAAACAGAAGAAATGGTGCGCAAGGTTCTTATAGAATCGAATACACCTTTTGTGGAGGTACAAAATGAAGCGGCATTTTACGGTCCTAAAATTGATGTGCAGATATGGAGTGCTATCGGTAAGGAATTTACACTGGCTACCAACCAGGTAGATTTTGCCCAGGGGCAAAGCTTCAAACTCAGTTTTACCAACAAGGATAATCAACCTGAGATACCATTGATCATTCACAGGGCTCCCTTGGGAACTCACGAAAGATTCATTGGGTTTTTACTTGAACACTATGCTGGTAAGTTCCCGACCTGGCTGGCGCCGCTGCAGGTAAAGATCCTGCCGATAAGCGACAAGTTCATGGATTATGCAAATACAATTTTGCAAACGCTGAAAAATGCTGATATTCGTGCGGAGATTGACGACCGTAGTGAAAAGATTGGCAGAAAGATCAGGGATACAGAGCTCTTAAAAGTGCCTTATATGCTGGTGATCGGTGAAAAAGAAATGAATGAAGGAAAAGCATCCATTCGCCGGCAGGGTAAAGGAGATCTTGGAGCAAAGGATGTGAATGAATTTGTGAACGAGATCACTGCGGAGATAAAAGAAAGAAGAGCTGAATAGTTTGAACACCTTGGTCGGTGTCCCCACCGACCGGAACTAGATAAAGTGACATTTCATTCCTGGTTGGTGGGGACACCGACCACGGGAAAAACAACATTGTAAACTAAAATTTTTAAATGGCATTTCCACCCAGACCTCCCAGGGGCACATTCAACCCCCGTTTTAAAAAAGAACAACAGCAGGAACACCGTACCAACCACATGATCCGCGTGCCCGAAGTAAGATTGGTTGGCGAGAATGTACCTGTTGGTGTATATCCAACTGCAGAAGCGCAAAAGATCGCACAGGACCAGGGCCTTGACCTTGTTGAAATTTCACCAGGGGCCGTACCACCTGTTTGCAGGATCATCGATTACAACAAATTCCTCTACGAAGAGAAGAAGAAGAAGAAAGAGATGAAGGCCAAATCCAAGACCAGTGAGGTTAAGGAGATCCGTTTCACGCCCAATACCGATGAGCATGATTTTGAGTTCAAGACCAAGCACGCCGAGAAGTTCTTGTTGGATGGCAATAAAGTGAAGGCTCACGTGCAATTCAAGGGCCGTGCAATCATGTTCAAGGAAAGAGGAGAAGTATTGTTGTTGAAATTTGCCGATCGTTTGAAAGATGTAGGTGCGTTGGAAGGCATGCCGAAGATGGAAGGAAAAAGAATGCTGGTAATGTTTGCGCCAAAAGCACAAAAGAAAAAAAGCAACAGTTCAGAATTGGGCAGGTTGATCAAAGAGCCACCTGTTGTTACCGAAGCACCCGTTGTTGAAAAAACGGACGATACAAATACAGAAGCCAAATCATAAGATATTTTATCTAGCTGATAAAAGGAAAGCGCAGGCTTTCCTTTTTTTATTATTTAATTTTGAAAGATCTTTCAGCAATGGATACCAGTCTCAACAAATACATAAGTGATACCGGCTTTTGCAGCAGGCGCGAGGCTGATAAATACATTGAGCAATGCCGCGTAAGCATCAATGGCAAAGACGCCCACAAAGGCAATAGGGTAAAGGAAGGCGATGACGTGAGGGTAGACGGTGAGCCGCTTAAAAAGAAGAAGCAAACTATCTATCTCGTCCTCAATAAACCAAAGGGTATAACCTGCACCACCGATCTCAAGGACAAGACCAATATCATTGATTTTGTGAACTTTAAGACGAGGATCTTTCCGATTGGGCGGCTGGATAAGCGTTCGGAGGGCCTCATTTTTTTGACCAATGACGGGGATATCGTGAATAAGATACTCCGCGCCGGCAATCTTCATGAGAAGGAATATATCGTGGGCGTAGACAAACCAATAACGCCGGATTTCATCAATAAAATGCGAAACGGGGTGCGTATCCTGGGCACGGTCACCCAAAAATGCTTTGTAAAGCAGGAGGGGACGGACCGTTTTAAGATAATACTCACGCAAGGACTCAACCGGCAGATCCGACGAATGTGTGAAGCATTGGATTACAACGTGTTATCGCTAAAACGAACCCGTATCATGAATATGACCTTAACGGGCCTGCCTCCGGGTAAATGGCGCTATTTCACGCCTGCTGAGATTGATACTATCGGTCAACTTACTGCGGGATCCAGTAAAACTGTTGAAGGAAGCGATGGGATGGATGAGTGATGTAATTAGCAGAAGCCTCTAAATATTCAATATTACCTCTAAAATATTCAATATTTTCCCCTACCTTTGCCGCCCGAAAAAGGCTATTCTTTTTCTGACATTTCCCACAAGGCTCAACAAGTTCCCGGTAGTTATCGGGACGCCAGTAGGGAGTAACTCAAAAACAGTTATGTAATGCCAAAGGTTAAAACAAACAGTAGCGCCAAGAAGCGCTTCAAAGTTACCGGCACCGGTAAGATCACTCACCAGAAAGCTTTTAAACGTCACATCTTAACAAAAAAATCTACCAAACGTAAGCGCAATATGCGTAAGGATGGTGTGGTTAGCGATGCTAATCTGCATTTTGTTAAGCGCTTATTGTGTTTGAAATAAGCAGGCTAACCGTCATTGGCACCAGCGATTTAAGCAGTGCTGCTAACTTTTAACTATCAACTTTTAACTTTAAACTCATTAAGATATGCCACGTTCAGTAAATGCAGTAGCCAGCAGGGCCCGCCGCAAAAGAATATTAAAAGCTGCCAAAGGTTATTATGGCAAGCGCAAAAATGTATACACCGTTGCCAAAAACGTAATGGAAAAAGGTTTAACGTATAGCTACGTTGGCCGTAAATTGAAAAAGCGTGAATACCGCACATTGTGGATCGCACGTATCAATGCCGCTGTAAGGGCTGAAGGTATGAACTACAGCGAATTCATTCATAAACTAGCTTCTAAGAACATCGACCTTAACCGGAAGGTGCTTGCAGACCTGGCTATGAATGAGCCAGAAACTTTTAAGAGGCTGGTTGACTCAGTTAAATAAACTTATCGCCATATGATCGTAACGTCCCGCCCTGGTGGGACGTTTTTATTTGCCAAAAGCGTCCTTGATCATTTCTTTACTGCATTCGCTGAGTTCCTTATTGAACTCATCAGCCTTTTTCGGGTCGTCTTTTACTTTGTCCCAGGCTTCACCCTGCTTTTTGAGGCAATCGTTTTGTGCAGCACTTCTTTTTGGATCAGCAGCATCCATTGCATTGGCTTTCTTGCTGCAGTCGCATACTTCTTTTGCCAAACTCTTGCCGTCTTTACCGCCACAGGAAGCCAATAAAACCGCAGATAATAGCAGTATCGTGATCTTTTTCATGAGTGATGATTTTGGTTGATCAGTAAATTAGGAACTAATTATTTTCAATCAAAACGAATGCCACAGATAAATTTTTGTCCCTGTTTTTATACCAATACTTTACTTTTGTTTTTTTGAACGGAATTATCTTATCATTTCAATTTCAAGAGACCAATGAATAATACCTACAGCGACCTGGTGCAACAAACCTTTAATTTCCCGCAGGAAGATTTTAAGGTGAAAGACGAATACCTGCAGTACAATGGACTTGATGTGAAATCGCTTATCGATAAATACGGCACTCCACTTAAGCTCACCTATCTTCCCAAGATCGGCATGCAGATCAATAAGGCTAAGAAAATGTTTGCCCTTGCATTTAAGAAACACAAATATGAAGGGAAATACAATTACTGTTATTGTACCAAGAGTTCTCATTTCTCCTTTGTAGTGGAAGAAGCGCTGAAGCATGATATCAACCTGGAAACATCCTACGCCTATGACATCGACATCATCAAAAAATTATACGCAAAAAAGAAAATAACAAAAGACATCTTTATCATTTGCAACGGCTATAAACAAAAGCCTTATACCAATCGCATTGCTGGATTATTGAATAGCGGTTTTAAGAATGTAGTGCCGATATTGGACAATGTGGATGAATTGCGTGCCTATATCAAATCGGTGAAAGTGCCGTTCAACCTTGGCATCCGTGTGGCAGCCGAAGAGGAACCCAATTTTCCGTTCTATACCTCAAGACTGGGAATCAGAGCAAAGGATATCCTGGAATTTTATGTAGATAAGATCGAAGGGAACGAACACAGGTTTCAATTGAAGATGCTTCATATCTTCCTCAACAAAGGCATTAAGGATGATATTTATTATTGGAGCGAATTGAATAAAGTGATCAACCTTTATTGCCAGTTAAAAAAGATATGTCCCGAATTGGATTCGATCAATATCGGCGGTGGTTTTCCTATCAAGCATTCACTTGGCTTTGAATACGATTACCAATTCATGATCAACGAGATCGTGCGCAACATCAAGGTAGCATGTAAACGAACCAAGGTGCCGATGCCAAATATCTTCACAGAGTTTGGTAGTTACACAGTAGGAGAGAGCATGGCGCATATATATAGTGTGATTGGACAAAAGATGCAGAATGATAAGGAGACCTGGTACATGATCGATTCTTCTTTCATCACCACTCTGCCTGACACATGGGGCATCGGCGAAAAATTTCTCATGCTCCCGATCAATAAATGGCAGAATGAATATCAACGTGTGGTGCTTGGAGGTATCACCTGCGATAGCCATGACTATTACGATTCGGAAGAGCATATCAATGAAGTGTTCCTGCCCAAGGTAGAAGATGGTAGCGAGCCTTTATATATTGGATTCTTTCATACCGGTGCTTACCAGGACCAGATCAGCGGCTATGGGGGGATTAAGCATTGCCTTATTCCTTCGCCGAAGCACGTGATCGTAGGACACGATAAGAATGGCAAACTCACCGACTGGCTCTACGCGAAAGAGCAGACGGCTCAAAGCATGTTAAAAATACTCGGGTATTAATATCAAACCTATAAGGTTGGTTGATAGAGCTTGAAATCAAAAGCCTCTTCTGCCAACCTTATAGGTTTGTCGCAACAATTAAAAAATAACCCCGCTAAGAATAACGGGGTCTTAAACCAAAACCAACTGTGCACCTATTTATGAAAATATTATTGCTTACTGAATGGTAATTTCTTTTGTTGCGTTCTTTACTTCTTCTTTTTTTGGAAGGTCCAGTTTCAAAATACCATTTTCGTATTTAGCGTTGATGCCCGAAGCATCGATCTTATCGTCAACTGTAAAGCTGCGCTTAAATGATTTCTGACTGAATTCCTTGCGGATCATCTTTTCATTTTCGGTTGATTTCTCCGCTGTTTTTTCTGCGCTGATGGTCAATAATTTTCCATCAAGCTTGATATTGAAATCTGTTTTCTCAAAACCCGGAGCAGATAACTGAAGATGATAATTATCATTTTTCTCCACGATATTCACCGGCGGAAAATTCAATACATCTTCTCTCATTGTTTTACCGAAGCTTGCCGGTAATTCGTTGAATAATTCATTCATTAATCCATCAAAAGATTTGCTCATCGGGTTGTTTACTTTTACGAGTGTCATAGCTATTAATTTTTTAAGTTTTAAAATTTTGCTTTCACAGAGGATAGCTCAAATCACATTCCAACCGATTTTTGCCGACAATTTTGCAAAAAACATTGTCTGTTGCCGACAGGATGGCTGATAAGGATTGTATGTTGCGCCAAGTCGTCTGGCTACTGTGAAAATGTTATCGAAATGTGAAAGGCTTTGGAGTGGCCTGACCAGTAATACATTGAAAAAAATCGATGGATTGTTTGCCGGAATAACGTAATTTTGTGCCCAATAAAAAACATAACTTATGTATCCCGAAGAAATAGTGATCCCGATGAAAGAAGAACTCACCGAAAATGGTTTTTCTGAATTGCTTACCGCTGCTGATGTTGAAAATACCCTGAATGAGAAAGGAACCACGCTGGTTATGATCAATTCTGTTTGTGGTTGTAGCGCAGGTACGGCAAGGCCCGGCGTATTGATGGCGGTAATGAATACAAGCAAGAAGCCTGATCATATTACCACCAGTTTTGCCGGATTTGATATCGATGCTGTCAGGAAATTGCGTGAACACCTGATGCCTTATCCTCCTTCATCACCTGCTATCGCATTGTTCAAAGACGGGGCGCTGGTACATTTTATTGAGAGGCACAATATCGAGGGAAGAAGCGCACAAATGATCGCCGAGAACCTTATTGGCGCATTTGAACAATATTGCAACTGATCCGCATAAAGATTTTCGTTGGTTAATGATCATTCCCCCGCCGCGTGCGGGGGATTTTTTTATTGACCATAGGATATGGCTGCAGCGTTGAATAATTGAATATCTTGCAGTCCTGTTTTTCAATCATTAATTTCCCGAATGTATCCAAATTTATATTACCTGCTTAAAGATTGGTTTGGTTTAAACTGGCATGGGCTAAGACTTCTAAACATGTTTGGACTGATGGTTGCCCTAGCCTTTGTTGCAGCAGCATTGGTGTTGAATCGCGAATTGCAGCGAAAAGAGAAACAGGGTTTATTGTTACCAAGAGAAGAAATGATCACCGTTGGTAAGCCAGCTTCTATATTCGACCTGCTTATTAATGGATTGGTGGGCTTTGTTTTTGGATTTAAGCTCTTCGGTTTTTTCATCGGTAAGCCGGAGGGCATCGATGCACAGACTTATATTTTTTCCAGCCAGGGAAATTTTCTCGGAGGTTTATTGATAGGTGGATTGCTGGCCGGTTTGAAATGGTGGGATAAGAACAAGCAAAAACTAAAAGAACCCGAGCGCCGCAACGTACGCATCTGGCCGCACGACAGGGTAGGAGATATCATCATCCTTGGATTGATATTTGGCATCATCGGCGCAAAGCTGTTTGATAACCTGGAAAACTGGGATGATTTTATACAACACCCGATACAAAGATTGTTTTCGCAAAGCGGGCTCACTTTTTATGGAGGGTTGATCATTGCTGCTATCGCCATCTGTTGGTATGCCTCAAAAAAAGGGATCAAGTTGGTACACCTGGCCGATGCGGTAGCTCCGGCCTTACTGATCGCCTACGCGGTGGGTAGAATTGGCTGCCAGGTAGCGGGTGACGGCGATTGGGGCATCTACAACAGCGCTTATGTATCCGATGCCAATGGTAAAGTGGTGGTAGCCGCTCCCGGCGATTATGAAAAGCAGCTTCATAAGGACTCGACATACTATCTGGACGGTGCTGTGATCGAAAAAGGCAGCCTTGGCCAGGACACTACTGTTTACGTCACAGACAGAAAATATAAGAGTCTTGAAGCCGTACCTCACGCCTCGTTTAAGGCCCCTTCTTTTTTACCCACGTGGATGGTGGCTTATACTTATCCCATGAACGTAAATAAGGACGGCGTGCGGATCCCGGGCTGTGAAGAAGAGCATTGCCGGGTACTTCCTCAACCCGTTTTCCCAACCCCTTTTTATGAAACGGTGCTGTGCACCCTGCTATTTATCTTTCTCTGGAGCATACGAAAACGCATAACTACACCTGGAGTGATATTTGGAATTTACCTGTTTTTGAATGGTTTAGAGAGATTTTGTATCGAATTGATACGGGTGAACAATACCTATACCATCTTCGGTTTCCACCCCACCCAGGCCGAACTCATCTCCTCCGGACTGATGATCGCGGGACTTATAATGATAATAATATCAATGAAAAGAGGCCAAAACAGGGCTTAATCCGACATTATTTACTGCTCCTCGACGCAAATCGAGTCATATGCTAATATTTTCACTCTTGTGGATTGGCACTCATATTCAAAGTTTTTAGCCATCATATTGTAACTTTTCCACACTCCCCGCCGTCTCAAATCAGATTTTACCAAATATCCCTGAAAATTACCGTTGAGTATAAAACAATGTACTATGTAAAACAAAGTACCTACTTTTGTGAAGTAGTTATCAAAGTATATAACTGCACATTTTAGGAAAAACGCCCGACAGCCATTCGGGTTAAAAAAAAAACAAAAAGTATAGCCATGAACAAATTATTCAGCCTGCTGGCTGCTATCACTATCGGTATGTCCAGCTACGCCCAAACCGGAGGCAAAGTATCCGGAACTATCAAAGACGGGGGTAATCAAAAGATCATCGATGCCGCCACAGTTTCTCTTTTAAAAGCAAAAGACTCCAGCCTGGTTAAGGCCGCGGTTACAGATCCCTCAGGTAATTTCGTTTTTGAAAATGTAAAGAATGGAACATACCTGGTAAGGGCCACGTCTATCGGCCACAGCAAGTCTTACAGCACTCCAATTACTATCTCTGAGGCCAATCTTGCTTCTAATGTTGGGGTTTTGCAATTGGTTCCTGTCGACAAGGCGATGAAAGAAGTTGTTGTCAACTCTCAAAAGCCATTGATCGAACGCAAGATCGATCGCACCATCGTTAATGTGGATGCCTCGATCACCAATGCTGGCGGAACAGCTCTTGAAGTGTTGGAAAAAGCGCCAGGCGTATCTGTTGACAAAGACGGTAACATCAGCCTGAAGGGTAAAAGCGGCGTAGTGATCCTCGTCGACGGCCGCCCCAGCTATTTAAGTGGTCCGGACCTGGCCAATTTGCTGAAAGGCATGACCGCCAGTCAACTCGAGCAGATCGAGATCATGACGAACCCGCCTGCAAAATATGATGCAGCGGGAAACGCCGGCGTTATCAATATCAAAACCAAAAAGAATAAGGCTTTCGGTTATAACGGTAGCATCACCGCTGGCTACACGCAGGGCAGGTATGCACGATTCAACGACGGCTTGAGTTTCAATTATCGCAATGGTAAGATCAATTTCTTCAGCAATTTGAGTTTCAATCGCAACCATCGGGGAGAAGATCTTTATATCATCCGCAATTTCCGCGACGCTAATACAAAGAACATCAAATCGATCTTCGATCAGAATTCGAACATGATAAACTCGAGGTATTTCTACAGCGCGAAAGTGGGAGCTGATTATTCTGTTTCGAAGAATACAACATTGGGTGTTGTGTTGAACGGATTTTATAATCCCAGCACCTGGACAAGCAATACCAACACCTTGATCTATGATCCAAACAATGTGCTCACTGATATAACAACCGCACATTCTCAGAATGATGAGAAGTGGAAAAACTTTAGCGGTAATTTAAATTTCCGCACGAAATTAGATTCAGCAGGACAAGAGCTGACTGGTGATCTGGATTATGTTCAATATTCATCTAAGAGCACACAACCATTGGTAAGTTCTTACTACGATGCGATCGGTAATATTAAACAAGCTCCGGATACTTTGTCTGCAAAACTACCAACCAGCATCAAAATTTACAGCGGTAAAATTGATTATACTTTACCATTGAAGAAGGGGGCAAAATTTGAAGCAGGTATCAAAGCAAGCTATGTACAAACAGATAACAACGCGGTGTATGATAGCATCAGGAATGGTAATGAATTCCTCGACAGTTCAAGAAGCAATCATTTTATCTATGCTGAGAACGTTAATGCAGCTTATGTGAATTATAGCAGGCCACTGGGTAAAAAATGGAACGCTCAATTAGGATTGCGTCTTGAAAACACAGTAGCAGATGGCCATTCGATGGGTTATGAATACGATGCAACGCAAAACAGCTTTACCTTGTCTGACAAGCGTTTCAAAAGAAATTACACGCAGCTTTTCCCAACGGTTTACTTGCAATATGCTCCAAGCGAAAAAAATTCATACGTTATTAATTACGGAAGAAGGATCGATCGCCCGGACTATGAAGACATGAACCCATTTGTTCATTTTCTCGACAGGTACACGTTCGAACAAGGAAATCCAAACCTGGGTCCACAGTTTGCGCACAACATTGAGTTGAGCCATACCTACAAAGGTTTTCTTACTTCAACGTTGAACTATACCAGCACAACCAATATCATTCAGCAGGTGATCGAGCAGCACGAGGCAACAAATGAAACATTCATTAAGAAAGCCAATATCGCCAGCCTGCATCAAATTGGTTTGGCTGTGAGTGCAAATAAAAATATTAAGAAATGGTGGAGCATGAATGTGTACACCAATGTTTTCAACAACCGTTTCAAAGGTGTGGTGAACAATGAAGAGATCTCTGTTGGTATCACCACTTTCCAGGCGCAGTTGCAGAACCAATTCAAACTGGGTAAAGGATGGGCAGCGGAGTTGAGTGGTTTTTATCGCACGAAAGGTTTGGAAGGTGTGATCTTCATCGAGCAGATGGGCCAGGTAAATGGCGGTATCAGCAAACAAGTGTTGAAGAACAAGGGTAGCATTCGTCTAACATTCAAAGACATCTTTGCAGGATCTGTTTTCAAAGGATACAGCAAATACAGCAATGTGGATGCACAATTCAAAGACGTGAATGATAACCGTACGGTTGGTATCAGCTTTACTTACCGTTTCAATAAAGGAAAATTAAAGGCAAGCGGTAGCAGCAAGAAAGGTGGAGCAGGGGATGAGCAGAACCGCGTGAAGAATGGAGGGAATTAAGAAGTTTAGAGTTTAGGGTTTAGAGTTAGGCCGCAGGTTTGAAATGTTCTTCAACTCTAAACTCTAAATCCTAAACTCCAAACTCTTAATGGTGCTTTTTGTAAAAACCTGTGGCTTTGTGCCATGGGTTTTTTACTTTTGGTAAAACTTATTTTATGCCATCATTTGACCTTGTAAGCAAAGTTGACCTGCAAACGCTCGACAACGCCATCAATACGGTTAGTAAGGAGATCAGCAATCGTTTCGACTTTAAGGGCTCTCATGTTTTGATCGAACTGAATAAAAAGGATTTCAAAGTGAATCTTGAAGCCGATAGTGAAATGAAGATCAACCAGATCGTTGACGTGATGATCAGCCGGGGTATGAAACAGGGCCTTGCCGGAGAAGTGTTTGATCTTAGTAAGGAACCTTTCCCGAGCGGTAAAGTAACCAAGAAGGAAGTGCCCGTGAGGAACGGCATCAAACAAGAAGACGCAAAGAAGATCGTCAAGCTCATAAAAGACGGAGGCTTTAAGGTACAGGCAGCCATTATGGATGATATCATCCGCGTGACCGGCAAAAAGATCGATGACCTGCAGCAGGTGATCCAGGCCAGCAAAACATGGAATTTGGGTATTGCGATGCAGTATATCAATATGAAGAGTTAGGAAACTGCCAGTTGGTAGTTTGCAGTTTTCAGTTGGCAGTTGGGCTCTTTTCTGCCTGAAGCAGTGTTGGAATAGGTAAAAGCCCCTCAAATCGTGAGCTGCGAACAGAAAGTCTGCAGCCAAAAACGGAAAATTTCCTTATATTTGCACCCTCTTAAATAACATGTACGGCAAAATCCGTACGCAAAAACACTAAAATCATGAAAAAAGGAATTCACCCGGATGCATACAGGCCGGTAGTTTTTAAGGATATGAGCAATGGCACACAGTTTTTGAGCCGCTCAACTGCTCCTTCCAGCGAAAAGGTAAAATGGGAAGATGGAAATGAGTATCCGGTAGTTAAATTGGAGATCTCTAATACCTCACATCCATTCTATACTGGTAAGAACGTATTGGTAGATACAGCAGGTCGTATCGACAAATTCAACAAACGTTACGAAAAAAAGACAAAATAATTCGTTTAGATCATTATCTTTATTGAAAGTTTGTTTTTCATGGCTATACTTTAAGTCCCTTCGGTTCTCCGGGGGGATTTTTTTTGCCCGCAAATAAACTTTTCGGTTTTTGAAAGGTCAAATGCCCGAAGCTTTAGAACACTGCCTTGGAAAATGGGGCAATATTTGTTTTTAAAGCTGCAATTTTAAGGAAGGAACAGTCTGTTCTCTGGCTTAATTTGTATATTGGAACACTCAACCTACTACCTTCAAAATGAGAAAAAAGCTACTCTTTCTAGCTGCTGTGATCAGTTCCGTCACGGCCTTCTCACAGGATTTTTCCAATAAAGGCAGGGATTTTTGGGTGGGATATGGTTCTCACTGCGATATGTATAATGCCAATGGTACGTTGAATGCCACGGGCGGAGCACAAGACATGGTGTTGTATTTTGCGACGGAGGCGCTTACCACTGTTACAGTCTCCATACCAACGATCGGATATACCCAGACCTACTCAAATATTCCAGCAAACACCATTTTTGAAACGCCTGCAATTCCCAAGAGCGGCGCCAATGACGCTCGATTGGGTGCAGAAGGGACATCTAACAAGGGTATTCATATTACCAGCGATCAGCCGATCGTAGCCTATGCGCATATATACAATGGGGCAAGGTCAGGCGCTACTCTGCTATTCCCAACCAATACTTTGGGTAAAGAATACTACTCTTTGAATATGAGCCAGAATTCACAGCAGGCTTATTCTTATTGTTACTTTTTTTTGGTTGCAACGGATACTGGAACTACTACTATCCAAGTGACGCCCAGTGCCAACACACAAACGATGACGATGGGGAATACCTATACCTATAATCTTACACAAGGCCAGGTATTTAACGCATTGGGCACCATTGCAGGGAATAGTGGAGTTGATCTAACTGGATCTAAGGTCATCAGTATTGCCAGTGGAACGGGTAATTGTAAACCAATTGCGGTTTTTTCCGGAAGCGGAAAGATAAATTTGAGCTGCCCCGTCAATGCCGGAGGGTCGGCAGATAACTATATCCAACAGGCCTTTCCGAAAACTGCCTGGGGAAAAAACTATCTAACCGTGCCGACCTACGGAATGCCGTTTAATTATTTCAGGATCGCTGTTTCAGACCCTACCGCTGTGGTTAAATTGAACGGGGTCACGTTGACCGGGCTGATCAATAATTTTTATTACCAGATCGCAGCGACCAACCAACCCAATTATATTCAATCTGATAAACCTGTTACGGTTGCGCAGTACATCACTACATCCGGAGCTTGCGGTAATAATGTGGGTATACCATCAGGCCTCGGTGATCCGGAAGTGATCTATCTGAGTTCTATCGAGCAGAATATTTCAAGAGTTTTATTATATGCAACCCCACATTCTGCTATTGATTCTCATTATGTGAGTGTACTGATTCCTAACGGCGGTACGGGTGTGAGTTCCTTTCGGGTAGATGGTGCTGTTCCGTCTAATTCATTTGTTGTGCATCCACAAAACAGTAATTATTCATATTTACAACAAAGGGTTTCGGTGGGAACCCACATATTACAATCAGACTCTGGTTTTAATGCGAGTGCCTATGGGTATGGCCAGGTAGAAACCTACGGTTATAATGCGGGCACCAACATCAAGGACCTATTTACTTTTATCACGCCCATCAACCCACTCAACATAAGTAGTAATGTTACTGCTTGTACCGGAACTCCATTTTATTTTTCTGTTACAATGCCCAAGCATCCTGATTCGCTTACTTATCTTAACTGGGACTTTCATAACAATCCTCCTGGCAGTCCATATCCCAATGTAACCCAGACGGCACCGCTGGTTCCGGATGCTACCTATTTTATTGGGGCTACCCAGGTTTGGCGTTATAAATTGCCTGGGTTATATACTTATTCGCCGGCGGGTGTTTATCCTGTTACCATCACAGCAGGAACTTTAACCAGTGAAGGTTGCGGTAATTCGTTCATCATCGACCGGGATCTTTATGTGTATGATCCGCCTACATTGGGCTTCACCTGGACCAATAACGGATGTGTAACAGATAACGTGGCATTTCACGATACTACAACCTATGCTCCCGGAACTTATCCTTATATGTGGTGGTGGGATTTTGGGGATGGAAATTATAGCTCAGCAAAAGATCCAACTCATCTATATGCAACCGCAGGAACCTACACGGTTCGTTATGCCACCATTACTAATGTTGGTTGCGAGAGCGATACAGCAACAAGAACTGTGACGGTTACCAATACTCCTGTGGCAAAATTTGGAGTGAGCTCACCCATTTGCGATGGCTTTCCCGTAACATTCAGCGATTCTTCCGCCGTATCTGCACCAGGAACATTGGCAAAATGGTATTGGGATTATGGAGATGGATTAAAGGATACATTGGCAAGCGGAATAGATCGGGTTCATGTATACACACCATGGGGCACTAAGTATCCTAAATTGAAAGTGGAAACAAACTCCGGTTGCCAGAGTGCTTTTTTCAATGATACCATCTACGTTGGGCCGATACCTTTTGTAAATTTCTCAATGCCTCCGGGTATTTGCATGCCTGCAGATTCGGCACATTTCTTTGATGGCAGTGTCATTGCCGACGGATCTGAGAGCGGCTTTTCATACAAATGGCATTTTGGTGATCCGCCGAGTGGTATCAATGATAGTTCGATATTACAGAACCCAGTGCATTATTACAACAACACAGGGCCATTCAGCATCAAGCTTACCGTAACCAGTAATGTGGGCTGCATGCATGATACTACCAAAATCCTGACCAATATCTATCCACAGGCGCACGCCGACTTTACCGTGAATGCAGAAAACTGTTTACGCGATAGTACCGCGTTCACCAGTAATGCTACCGGCAGTGGAAGCAGCATCACGGAATGGCATTGGGATTTTGGCGATGGCGGTTTTTCAACTTTGCAAAATCCTAAACATCTTTATGCAACTGTTGGAATAAAAACTGTGAAGCATTGGGTGGTAACAGATAAGGGTTGTTTCAGCGATACTACCACGCATACGATACTGATCAATCCTTTGCCCACGGCTAATTTCACCAATAGCGCACCCTCCTGTGAAACAAAGATCATCAGCTTTACAGATGCTTCAACGCCTAATGCCGGGGCATTGAGCAATTGGCAATGGGACTTCGGTGATCCGTCAAGTGGTGCAAATAATCTTTCCAATTTGCAAAACCCAACGCATACTTTCGCCACTTGGGGAACTTATGCGGTCAAACTCGTTGCTGGTTCTAATAAGGGCTGCTATAGTGATACGGTTACAAAGCAAGTAACCATCAACCCCCAGCCGATACCCGGCTTTATCTCGCCAGAAGTTTGTTTGAGTGATGCCTACGCACAATTTATCGATACGTCAAAGATCGCCAGTGGATCGATCGTGAGTTGGCAATGGAACTTTGGTGATCCAGGTTCTGGTCCGTTGAATACATCCAACGTTCAACATCCGCAACACCGTTACAACGCCATCGGTTTTTATACGGCAAAACTGGTCGTTACCAGCAATATTGGTTGCGTGGATTCTATTTTACAAACATTTACCGTTAATGGAGATATTCCGATTGCTAATTTCAATGCACTAAATCCAACGAACCTTTGTGCTAATGATTCGGTGGCGATACAGGATGCGTCCACCGTCAATTTCGGCAATGTTACCAAAGTGGAAATATATTGGGATAATGTAAATGCGCCGTTGCTATTCCAAACAGAGAATAACCCTTACCCCGGAATAATCATCAAACATTTATATCCTAATTTCCAAAGTCCGCCGACCAAAAATTTTGATATTCGATACAAGGCTTATTCCGGAGCCACATGCGTGGATGAAAAAACAAAAACAATTGTGGTCAATGCAGCGCCGAAGGTTCAGTTCAATCCAATCCCACCTATTTGTCTTGACGCAGCGCCTTACCAGATCACCCAGGCGAGTGAAATAGGAGGGGTTCCCGGAAATTCAGTGTATAGCGGCCCGGGTGTGAGTCCGACGGGGCTATTCAATCCCGCAGTTGCCGGTGTGGGTACACATACCATTCTGTATACTTTCACATCAAATACCGGAAGCTGCGTGGATACAGCATCACAAACAATTACTGTTTGGGATCCACCCGTTGCTAATTTCGGATTCAGTTCGCCCAATTGTGAAACTATACCGGTTACTTTTACAGATACATCTACCAATACAGTTGGAACATTAACTACCTGGACATGGGATTTTGGCGATGGAACTCCTGTGCAAGTGCGCAACAATAATCTTCCGTTCACCCATACATTCACTAGCTGGGGTACTTTTAACGTAACCCTGAAAGTGACTACCAGTAATGGTTGTAACAGTGCGCTAAAAATGAAACCGGTTTTTGTGAAGCCGCAGCCTAAACCTAATTTCACGATACCGGCAACTGCCTGTCTACCCTCAGCAGTTGTTGTTTTCAATAACACTTCTACCATCGCTGACGGAACAGAAAATGCATTTACCTATTTATGGGATTTCGGCGATCCTCCAAGCGGTGTGCTGAACAGTTCTACTTTAAAAAATCCTTCACATACTTATGTTACAACCGGACCTTTCAATGTCAACCTGCGGGTAACGAGTGGCGATGGTTGTGTGCACGATACCACCATCGTATTGAACACCGTGCATCCCCGCCCAACTGCGGATTTCAAAACAGATAAGCCAAGTATATGTATCGGCGACGTGGTGACCTTTACTGATCAAAGCAACCCCATTGATGGTACGATAACCCAATGGTATTGGTATTATGGAGATGGAGCTATTGACTCCAATACTGCTGTTGTAACTCATCCGTATCCTGATACGCTCACCTATCACCCAAGCCTGTTCATCATTACCAGCAATGGTTGCAGGAGCGATACGATGATCAAATCATTTACCGTTTATCCATATCCTACAGGCAGTGCCGGTCGCGATCTTTTTGTGCTTGAAGGTGGCCAGGTAACGCTGGAAGGCGTGGCAACGGGCAATGATCTTTTGTTTAACTGGACTCCCGATCTCTACCTGGATGATAACACGAAATTGCGGCCAACGGTGATCAATCCGCTTGCTGATATAACTTATAAGCTAACGGTGACGGCGAGAGGTGGGTGCCAGATCACGGACCAGGTATTTGTTAAACTGTTGAAGGCGCCAAGGATACCCAATACTTTTTCTCCCAATAACGATGGCATTAACGACGTTTGGGTAATACAATATCTCGAGAGCTATCCCGGCAATAGGGTAGAAGTGTTTACCCGCACAGGACAACTGGTATTTGAGAGCCATGGTTATTCAACGCCATGGGATGGCACCATCAACGGCAAGCCCCTGCCATTCGATACCTACTATTATATCATCGAGCCGGGCAATGGCCGTGAGCCCATCAAAGGGTATGTTACTATTATTAAGTAGGAACTTCCGTAGACGGGCTGCTATTTGAAAAGCTCTTCGATCTGTTATGCTTCTCTATTAGTGTCTCAGTTTAAAAATTAATCTCTCGGGTTTGTCGATATTATTGCTTTTTCTTTTTTGCTTCGCCCAAATTCTTCGACTCCGCTCAGAAGAAACAAATGCTTCGGCTTCGCTCAGCAGGCGCCCGAAAAAAATTACAACCTTTTTTCGTCCCGCACGT